>Ga0307488_10000287_pt1 | contig 40397 bp, 38 predicted proteins | sample SB02metaG_FD_202248 | JGI IMG/M metagenome (GOLD analysis project Ga0307488, IMG submission 202248) | Sea-ice brine microbial communities from Beaufort Sea near Barrow, Alaska, United States - SB 0.2 | ecosystem: Environmental > Aquatic > Marine > Coastal | place: USA: Alaska | collected... | reverse complement strand
GGTCCAACGCCGATGTCGGTTCATCAAACAACAGCGCTTTGGGCTCCATGCACAGCGCGCGGGCGATGGCGGCGCGTTGTTGTTGGCCACCTGACAGCATCGCGGGGTAGGCGTCGCATTTGTCGCCGATGCCCACTTTCTCTAAATATTTGCGCGCCGAAGATTCGACCTCAGTGCTGTCGCGTTTCAGCACGGTCACGGGGGCTTCCATGACGTTTTGCAGGATCGTCATGTGTGCCCACAGGTTGAACTGTTGAAACACCATGGACAGGTTGGTGCGAATGCGGATCATCTGGGCGTGATCACCGGGGTGACGGGCCAGGCCACGGCCTTTCCACGTCACCGGTTCTCCGCAGAAAAGAACATCACCTTTCTGGCTGTCTTCGAGCAGATTGGCGCAGCGCAGAAGCGTGGATTTTCCAGAACCGGACGACCCGATCAGACTGATGACATGACCTTGCGGGGCGGTAATATCGACTCCCTTGAGCACTTCGAGCGCGCCGTAAGCTTTGTGAAGGTTACGGATTTCGATGACAGGTTCGGTCATAATGCCTCATACAGTTTATCTGGACGAGTAAGGCGCAAATCGGAGGCGGTTGCAACGCCGCTTTAGGGGGGCGTAGGAAGCACCATATCATAGGCGCTGTCGGGCAGCACTGCCAGACCAATCATACCAAGGGTTTCGGCGTGATCGGGTGCAAGGTCCGCGATCGCCGCGCATAGGGCGGCACGGATCGGTTCGGGGTCATTGGTGTTGGCTGTAACGAACGTCATGCCGGGTGATGCCGCGGTGCGATCAATCACGCAAAGTTCAGCGGCGCGCGGTTCCCACGCTTGCAGCATCCGCCATGTCACGCCGTCGATTGCGGCAAGGTCCGCGCGCCCGTCCGCGACGGCCAACATGCTGTCGATATGGGACCCTGTGCGCAAGGTCGTGTGGAATTTCAGCCCCTTGGCCGCGACCATGGCCAGCGGTGCGCCCCAGCCGGACTGCGACAGCGCGTCGCTATAGGCAAACTGGCCCAGCGTGGCAGGCGCAAGACCGCGTGCTGCGTCGTCTTTGCGAACCACAAACACCGAATGATAATAGCCAGCAGGAGTGTCAGGCAGACCGTAATCTGCGCAGCCAATGCGACTGACTTGGTCGCGAAATTGCGCGCGGTAGGGCAGGTTGCACATTTGGCCGAGCAGCAGATCATCGCGCCCCCAGCCGGTTACATAATCGGTGTCGCGGTCCAAGTGCGCACTGCCGTAGCCCAACGCGCTGCGCACACCAGCCCACAGCGAGTCATGCGCTGCGCTGTTTTCGCGGCGGTCATACATCGGCAACCGTGCGAACATTAACGTGACATAACCCGCAGACGAACCTTGTGGCTTTCCTGATCAGTTACGCCAAGAAGCGGGGCAACCATCCGCAACATCGCGTCCTCATGGTCGTCGCGCACGCTGTCAACCAGGACGACGGACCACAACGCCTCAATCACGGCCTCACGGTCCTCATAGGGGACGGCGTCTTTGATGGCGCGGGTGAAACGGACAGTGTCTGGGGCTTCGGTTTCGGCGACCTCACACTGGGCGCGCAGGGCTGCGGCGTCGTCTGTGGACAATCCGTAACGCTGCATCAGGACTGCATCAATCTGGGCGATTTCGTCTTGGTCATATGACCCGTCTGTTCGGGCCAAACGGACCATCAATGCGCCAAGCGCAACACGCGCGTCAGCATCGGGAAGGGGGGCGGGGTCGCGCGCGGTGAGGCGCTTGAAAAGATCATCAAACATGGACTTGATATAGGGGCCGCTGTGCAAAAGGCCAAGGCCCGATTCCGCGCGATACAGATGCGTTATGCGAGCCGTGCACAAAATATTGAGCATTTATACGTCAGGCACGATCTGTGCCTTGAAATGCACTCGGCTCGGTATTTTTTACAATGGATTAGGGGCGCAACGCCGCCGCTGATTCTGGTGACATTCCAAACGTCTGTGTCGCGATGGACACAACCTGCAGTTCGGTGTCATGGCGTTGCCCGTCAGCGTCCGCCACCTGCCACAGCGCCCGCACCAACACGTTGCGTTCCTGGCTGGTGACTTCACATGACAGAATATGCGCCAATTCACTGGTGTCGGGCATCGCGGCCTCAAGCTTTTCACATTCTGCACGCATGCGCGCCGCCTCTACCGCCTTCAGATCGTAAAGATCAGCCAGCAGATGGTCGATTTCTTCTATTTCTTGAAAAAGATATGCGCCATCAGCCTTGGCGACCCGCACCAATAAGGCACCGAGCGCGTGGCGCGCATCGGCTTTCGGCATGAGGGTGAAATCAGCCGCTGGGGCACGAAGAAGGGCAAGGATTCGATCAAACATCAGATTACTTTAGGCATGTTAAATATTCCTGCAAGCCTCAAAGCTTGGCAAAGTGATTTGTCAAATTTGCCAATTCGTCATCAAGCCCCCATGGCGCGTTTACCACGACCAATCCCGACCCGACCATCCGGTGGCCTTCGCGGGCGGGTTCAAAGTAAACTTCGTGGTTGAAGGCATCAGGAAGGCTGCGCAGGATTGCTGATTTCATCGTGCGGTGGCGGGCATCTGTCAGGATCGGATACCAAAGCATCAACACTCCTACGGGCCAGATTTTGGCGATCTTGGCGAGGTGGTTCGGCATGGCGACGTAGTCGTCTTTCACCTCATAGGATGGATCAATCAATAATAAGCCACGGCGCGGGGACGGTGGGCACATGGAATAGGCCATTTCGAACCCGTCTTGCGCATGAACATGGGCGCCCGGGACCGCGTCATACAGCCCTTCGAATTCTTGCGGATGCAGTTCGGCAATATGCAACACGTCATCGCCACGCAAAAGATGGGACGCGATCCAAGGGCTGCCCGGATAGGACGTGGCCCCTTTTTCTGCGCGACAGGCTGCCAATGTGGATGAATAGGGGTGATCGGTTGCAAACCAAGGCTCTGCAACTGCAATACCCGCCGCCGCTTCGCCGGTTTTCACGGCCTCATCTGCGCCCAGATCATACAGGCCCCGCCCGCCGTGGGTTTCGATATAGCTGAGCGGTTTGTCCTTGCGGGTCATATATTCCAAGACCCACGACAGCGCGGCATGCTTGTGCACGTCCGCCAAATTACCTGCATGATAATGATGTTGATAAGATAACAAAGCGCGGCCCTCTTGTTTGGTTCTACGGTGCCTCAAGGACGTGAGGACGGGGCCCCACGTGATCGGATTGGCAATCGTGATTCACCCCTAGTCAAGCCCAAGGGACGCAGGCAATTTCGATCTTATACCAGCCGCGAGGATTCCACCGCCGCGCGCACAAAGTCGGCAAACAGCGGATGCGGCGCGAAGGGCTTAGATTTCAATTCTGGATGGAATTGCACACCGATGAACCAAGGATGATCGCGCCATTCAACGATTTCTGGCAGTTTGCCGTCCGGTGACATGCCGGAAAAACACAGGCCCGCGTCTTCAAGTTGGGCGCGATATTTCGTGTCGACCTCATAGCGGTGACGGTGGCGTTCTTCGATTGTCAGGCTGCCATAAATTTCGGCAACTTTTGATCCCGCGGTCAGTGTTGCGTCATACGACCCAAGACGCATGGTGCCGCCCTTGTCATCATCGGTCTTACGTTTAATCTTGGCGTTGCCCTGCACCCATTCTTTCAGGTGATAGACGACAGGCTCAAAGCGCCTTTTGCCAGCTTCATAGTCGAATTCTTCCGACCCCGCATCGGCCATGCCGACGACGTTGCGCGCAGCCTCGATGACGGCCATTTGCATGCCCAGACAGATGCCGAAATAGGGAATTTTGTTGACCCGCGCATATTCGGCAGCCTTGATTTTGCCCTCGGTGCCGCGTTCGCCAAATCCGCCAGGGACAAGGATCGCGTGGAACCCTTCGAGGTAGGGCGCTGCATCTTCGGAATCAAACACTTCGGCATCGACCCACGACACGTTAACCTTAACGCGGTTGGCCATACCGCCATGGGTCAGCGCCTCTTTGAACGACTTATAGGCGTCTTCCAGTTGGGTATATTTGCCGACAATCGCAATGTTCACTTCGCCGTCGGTGGTGTGAATGCGATCGTAAACGTCGTTCCAGATTTGCAAATCGGGCTTGGGCGCGGGGGAGATGTTGAACGCGTCCAGCACCGCCTGATCGAGGCCATGTTTGTGATAGGCCAGCGGCGCTTCGTAGATTGATTTCAGATCATAGGCAGCAACGACGGAGTCTTTGCGCACATTGCAAAACAACGCAATTTTTTCGCGTTCCTTGTCGGGGATCGGATGTTCGGATCGGCAGACCAGAATGTCGGGTGCGATGCCAATCGATTGCAATTCCTTGACCGAGTGTTGCGTCGGTTTGGTTTTCAATTCACCAGACGCCGCAAGGTAGGGCAGCAGTGTCAGGTGCATGAAAATACATTCGCCGCGCGGCTTGTCGTGGCTGAATTGGCGGATCGCCTCAAAAAACGGCAGGCCTTCGATGTCGCCGACAGTGCCACCGATTTCGCATAGCATAAAATCGACCTCGTCTTCGCCAATATGCAGGAAGTCTTTGATTTCGTTGGTGACGTGGGGGACGACCTGAATGGTCTTGCCCAAGTAATCGCCACGACGTTCTTTTTCCAACACGTTGGAATAGACCCGCCCAGATGAAATGGAATCTGTATTGCGCGCTGGTACTCCGGTGAAGCGTTCGTAATGGCCAAGGTCCAGATCGGTTTCTGCGCCGTCATCGGTGACGAACACCTCGCCGTGCTCAAACGGTGACATCGTGCCGGGATCGACGTTCAGGTAGGGATCCAATTTGCGTAAGCGCACTGAAAAACCACGCGCTTGTAACAACGCCCCCAGCGCCGCTGACGCGAGCCCTTTGCCCAGCGAAGACACCACACCGCCTGTGATAAATACGTAACGCGCCATTGATCAGGGGTCCCCTTTTAAGTCGGTCCTCCAAGTGGAGGACATTCTAATTTGTGTGGATAACACCCCAATAGCAGCACGCCAGAACGCATGTATCACGGGGGTCACTGATAAGCGGATTCGGGGGCAATTGGCAACCAAATCCACCCGAATGAATCAAATGAAACGCAATATCGGGTGGATACGGTCACTTAACCCGCAATGTGTGGTGGTTAATCGGCGTCAGGTACCAGTGGTTCGTTGCTTGCCGGTGCCACAGTTGGGGGCAAGAGGCTTCCGGCCGCGCTTGGCGCGTCTGTGGATCGATCAGACACAGGCAAGAGCGCATCGCCGCCAACCACAGATGCATCGCTGGCCTTTTGAGCGGACAGGATCGTCAGTGCCAAAGATGTACAGATGAAGGCGATTGCCAAGACCCACGTGACTTTGCCAAGGGCCGTTGCCGCAGCGCGGCTGGACATCGCGCCACCGCCGCCGCCGCCACCAATTCCAAGGCCGCCACCCTCTGAGCGCTGCAACAAAACCACGCCAATCAAAGTCAGCGCGAGCAGCAGGTGGATGACAAGAACGACATTTTCCATGTGATATAGACCTTTGGCAGAAGAACGAGTGGTACTTAGAAGCGAAAGGGGCATCCCGCAACCCCTCAAACCACGCTTATGCGCTAAGCGTCCACATCATCCATATCTGCTTGCCCCGAAAGGCGACGGCGCACGTGGCTCCAACTAAGCCCAACGCCAAGCACAAAGGACAAAACCACCAAGGCAACCCATGTGTTCGCGGTCGGATTTTCAAAGCTCATCCAGCCCAAATCATAGGCAACCCAAAGCATCGCACCCGTCACTGCGGCCACCAGCATCATACCCACAAGGCCAATCGAGCGCAGGGTGGCGCGGACGTAGATTATGTAGCCAACAATCAGCAACAGCCCGACCAGCACTGCAATCGACATATTGTCAGCACCCGAAGTCATCACCAAGCGCGAAAAAGTCCATTGCGTTGGATTGTAGGTCGCCGCCAGCAAAATGAATGCAAAGATCCAGCGAAGTAGAAAGCCGGCCATAATGTCCCTCAAATGTAAGAATTGGCGGTAAGATGGCGGTGTGGCGCGTCCCTGTCCAGCCTGTCAGACCAAATGCCCGCTTTCCCCCCTTGGTGCGATGTCCTATGACGGGCACGGATTTTACCGATTGGGATCGAAAATATGGCGAATGTAGTGGTTGTCGGCGCACAGTGGGGCGATGAAGGCAAAGGCAAAATTGTCGATTGGCTGTCAGAGCGCGCTGATGTGATTGCGCGGTTCCAAGGTGGGCATAATGCGGGCCACACGTTGGTGATCGACGGTAAGGTCTACAAATTGCACGCGCTGCCATCCGGTGTGGTGCGCGGTGGCAAGTTGTCGGTGATCGGCAACGGGGTTGTGCTCGACCCGTGGCACTTGATGAAAGAGATTGCGACAGTGCGCGCGCAGGGCGTCGAGATTAGCCCCGAAACGCTGATGATCGCCGAAAACACGCCGCTGATCCTGCCGATGCACGGTGAACTTGACCGCGCCCGCGAAGAGGCGTCAAGCAAGGGCACCAAGATTGGCACCACTGGCCGTGGCATTGGCCCATGTTACGAAGACAAAGTCGGTCGCCGCGCCATACGTGTGGCTGATCTGGCCGATCCCGCAACGCTTGAAGCCCGCGTCGATCGCGCGTTGCAGCACCACGATCCGCTGCGCAAAGGTCTGGGCATTAAAGCCGTGGATCGCGATCAGCTTATTGCTGATTTGCAGGCGATATCGGCAGAAATACTGCCATTCTCCGCCCCTGTCTGGAAGGTGCTGAACGAAAAGCGCAAAGCTGGTAAACGTATTCTGTTTGAAGGGGCGCAGGGCGCACTTTTGGACATTGATTTCGGAACTTATCCGTTTGTAACATCGTCCAATGTGATAGCAGGTCAAGCGGCCACAGGTGTTGGCGTCGGACCGGGCGCGATTGATTTTGTGCTGGGCATCGTCAAAGCCTACACGACGCGGGTGGGTGAAGGCCCGTTCCCGACAGAACTCCATGACGCTGATGGCCAGATGTTGGGCGAACGCGGCCATGAATTTGGCACCACGACAGGGCGCAAACGCCGCTGTGGTTGGTTTGATGCTTGCCTGTTGCGCCAGACCTGTGCCACATCAGGCGTGACTGGTATCGCGTTGACGAAGTTGGATGTCTTGGACGGGTTCGAGACGCTAAAGATCTGCGTCGCATACGATCTGGACGGTGAGCGCTTGGATTATCTGCCCACGGCAGCCGACCAACAAGCCCGCTGTACCCCGATCTATGAGGAAATGAAGGGCTGGTCCGACAGCACCGAGGGCGCGCGATCATGGGCGGATTTGCCGGCTGAGGCGATTAAGTATGTGCGCCGCGTGGAAGAATTGATCGACTGTCCCGTCGCGCTACTTTCCACATCACCGGAACGCGAAGACACGATCCTCGTGACGGACCCGTTCGCCGATTAACCCCCGCTCGTGGATAAAGGAACTCATATGGCCCTGTCCCTTAAAGCCCGAAAGCGCTGGGCGCTTGTGATCTTGTTGGTCGGATTGCCGATTTATGTGGTGATCGCTGTGAGTACGATGAACTGGCTTTATCCCGACCCAGAGGCGCGCGCGCCGATCTGGATCGAATTGGCCATCTATGTTGGCCTTGGGGTGCTGTGGGCGGTGCCATTCAAGTTTATCTTTATGGGTGTCGGTCAACCTGATCCGGACGCGTAAACGAGCAAACGGTGCCGCTGCGCGGCGCGTTAATTCTTGGTGCCTGTGACACGCTTCGCCCGTCGCAATGAGGGAGGTTTAGTTTGGCGGATGATACCTGCGGAGCAGGTATTTTAGACTAAAGAATGTGTTTGGACATATGAAAATGGCGCGAAGGATGTGCCTTGGCGCCGTTTTTATTTTCTCATTTCACAAATGTTTATCCTGCGCGGCGTTCGGGATTGTAGCGGCTGTCGTCGGCCACTTGGAACCGTCCATTTCGGACTTTGGTAAAGCGGCCTTCGCGCAACAGGTCGGCAAAGCTGCGCAAACCGTCTTCGCGGTTGAATTCACCGCTCGACACGGAGCGCACACGGCGCAGCAGTTGTGGGCGGGAAAATTCGTCTGCACCTTCAACAAAGGCGATGTAGGCGGCGGCGGCTTCGAGCAAGTCGGGCAGTTTGGTTGCGTCCATATTTTTGGCAAATTCAGCAAATGACCCAGCAGCCTGAGCTTGGGCGTCTTCTTTGCGGGCGGCAACGCGGCGCGGCACCACGGGAGCGGCAGGACCGCGTTGATTGTTGGTGTTCTCTATGTCGATGCGCTGGGCTGCGACCAGTTTGAGGGGCCCCGGACGCGGCCGTTCGGTGTGGGTACTGGAGCGCACAACAGGACAGGGCCGCGCGACAGCACCAGAGGAGTCTGTGCCCTCGGGGTGAACGGCCACAGACAGGTCGCTGCGGAACGCGTTTTCGACGTCTTGGCCATCGTCGTCGGTCTCACCCACTTGGTGCGCGGCCTGTTTGGCGGCAACGGCGGCTTTGAGTTGCGCGATAGCGTCGCGACGACGACTGCCTTCGGGTTCTTTCATCTGCACGTCAGATTCTGACATCAGACGATCAAGTGCGGCGTCATCAACTTGTTGTTCAGCGGCATTAAACGCATTGTCAGACGCGTCGTCGTCAGACCTGACATCCAGTGCGATCTGCGCGGTGGACATCGCATCCCTGGAATGACTTGCGACGTCGTCAGCCAAGTCAGTAGCGGACAATTCAACGGCCGCGTCTCTTTCGAAATCTGCTTCGATTTCGGCCAGATCGTTTACGAAATCATAGTCTTCGATATTTGGCATGTCGGTGTCGGTGAAGTCGCTGTCTTCGAGATAGTCGTCGAGGTCTTCTGCGCCATCAAGCATTCCCAAATCGGGCCCGGTGATCGGCGTAGGTGCTTTGGCTTGCGCGCCAATCTCGCCTTTTTGGACCGAGGAGTCGAAATCGGCGCGCTTCATGTGGATCACGTGGGCTTGAGGTTGCGCTGGGGCCACTTCATCGGCGTCATCGGAATTGTCATCAGCGGCTTCGGTTTGCGGTTCGGCGATCTGTTCTTCTGGTTTGGCGGAGTCCTCTGGTTCGGACTGCTGCGCCATAAACCTAGCGAGCGTTTCCGAGCCGTCTTCTTCTGGCGTACCTGTTTCGTCAGATGCATCAGCGTCAGTCGCGGAACTTGGTGCCAATTCTTTTATCTTGGACTGATGGGCCGCACCTTCTTGTGGGTCGATTTGATCAACGTCCGACATGTCAGGAGTTTCGGACTGTGGCAAAAATTGCTCTGACAAGTCATCGGCTTTGGCATTTTCGGCGTCGTTTGTGTTGTCGACCAGGGCGCGGATGCGCTGCAGTTTATCGGCGACACTGTCGGCGTCTGGATGGGCGGCTATGACGGGGGATGGTATGACCTTCGCGACGAGTTCCGGTTCCGGATCGCTGGCGGCGGGGGCTGAAGGCGACGCATCGTCCTCGGTTTCTTCGGCGACAATTTCAGATGCCTCATCTTGTGCGTCTTGCGTTGTAGCGTCTTCGTCGCCCAAGGGTGATGTGTCGGATGCGAGATCAGGGGCGTCCTGTGGTATATCGTCTGATGTCGCTTCGCTTGCAGCTTTGGCGTCAGCTTCTACTTTTGCGTCTGCCGCAGCTTTAGCGTCTGCATCGGTTTTAGCAGCCTTTGCAGCGCCCTTTGCTGCTTTTGCAGCAACCTTGGCCTTGACCTTTTTGGCTTTACGAGCCGCTTTTGCGGCTTTGCGTGCGGCCTCAACTTCTGCGCGGGTGTCTGCGTCGTGCGCAGAGTCGGATGGGTCACTGGCACCGCTTGATTGATCGCTAAGAGCTGAGGCGCGCAAGACGATGTTGCTGCCGTGAGTGTGCGCGGCAACGCGGCGCGAAATTTCACCTTCGGCGATCTTGGCCAACATGTCGGCGTCAGGGGTTGGGGGTTCCGCCCCGAAATACCGATCGTCTGAGGCCAAACCGCGAAAATATTCCGCAATAGCCTTCATCGTGCTGAAAGAATCATCGAATCCTTCTAGGGTACACGAGAAGGTGCCGTAGGAGACGGTGAGAATCTTGCTCGGTCCAACCATTTTTAGCTCGCTTTCTACTCATCCAGTGATGGCTGTTTACCATCAATTGGTTCGCAATCCGGAACAGAACCGCGTTAAACTAAGTACTATTTCGTGACCGTTTCAAGGCGCGTTTCCAAAACTAAGGGTAATAAGACGTGAACCATCCGATTGTTTCAAGTATAGCACCAATCACATTGGTCGGTGGTGCAGGCACTGCTGCAGATATCCTTACCGTCGCGTTGAAATGGGGCAAAACCGTGGCATGCGCCGATGGTGGGGCCAATCATGCGCTGTGGGCGGAACTTGATCCTGTGGCGGTCATAGGAGACATGGATTCGATATCAGATGCCGCGCGGGACGCCTACGGCGACGTGTTGCACCCGATCACAGAGCAAGACAGCACGGATTTTGACAAGGCGCTGCGCTACATTGATGCGCCCTTGATTCTAGGTGTTGGGTTTAGTGGGGCGCGGCTTGATCATGAATTGGGGTCGATGACGGTTCTGGTGCGCCACCCTGATCGGCGCTGCATTCTGGTTGGTGATGACACGATCACCCTGTTGTGCCCACCCGAAATTACGCTTGATTTGCCGATGGGCAGCGCTGTGTCGCTTTATCCAATGGCAGACGTGGGGTGTGACAGCGCCGGATTGCGTTGGCCAACCACCGGATTGCGATTTGCGCCAGACGGTCGGGTCGGCACGTTGAACAGGGTGGATGGCAGGGTGACGCTGCGCCCTGATGCGCCAAAGATGTTGTTAATTCTGCCGCGCGCGGCGTTGGACGTTACGATAGCGGCGCTATTGCAGGACGACGCGAGATGGCCCGTTCGCGGATGATAACATAAAGTCCTGCGGCAATTGTGATGCAGATGCCCACGGCGGCCAGCCCATTGGGCAAGTCGCGAAATAACCAATATCCGATCAACGTGCCAATCGGAATTTCGAGGTATTGCATCGGCGCGAGGGTGGTGGACGGTGCAAACCGCAGCGACCATGTCATCAGCAGATGCGCGACCGTTCCCATGCATCCAAGGATCGAGAGAAGCAGCCACGCGTTGTCGGGAATTGCCCTGAACGCCAAAAGGGGTGTGTCGGGAAATAAGACCATCGCCAGCCCGACGGCAGGCACGGCCATAACACCGGACAGGGCCTGCAATCCGATGGGGTCCACGTCTTTGGCAATGGCCCGCGTGACCAACATGAACAGCGCGAAAACCACGGCGACGCCAACCGGCAGCAAGGCGGGCAGGCCGACTTGGACAAAGTTTGGCTGCACCACCAGCAACGTGCCGACAAACCCTACTGCGCAGGCCGCCAGACGGTGTGGGCCGACATCTTCGTTCAGATACACTTTGCCAAGCAGCAACATAATAAACGGCATGACGAACGCAATGGCGATGGCATCGGCAAGTTCGAGGTATTGTAGCGATGAAAACATCAACGTGATGCCAGCGATGTGCAGCACGGTGCGAATGGCCGTCAGCCGCATCAACCGCGCGCCGCTTGGCATCGGATATTTCAGCAGCCAGACCAACGGCAGCAGTAGAGCGGCCTGCACGGTGAACCGCACCAGCACCAGAAACCCGACCGATATATCGGCGCCCAGCATTTTGGCCATGGCATCGCCAAGTGGCGCTAGCACGCAAAATCCGAGCATGAGCAGGATGCCAAGGAGGGGACGGTCAATCATCGGCTTACGCTAGGGTGATGCAGGGGCAACGTCTAGATCGGGGCATGTGGTCGGGTCGTGACGCGCGAAGTGACCCGTTCGCGGTGGATCATATAAAGCCCAGCACCCATGATAAGAACAATCCCCGCCAGCGCCATTGCGTTGGGGAACTGCGCAAACACCAGCAACCCCAGCACCGTCGCCACCGGAATTTCCAGATATTGCATCGGGGCCAAAGTTGATGACGGCGCTAGAGTCAGACCGTATGTCATCATCATATGACTGACGGAGGCAAAGAACCCAACGCCGAGCAGCCAGACCCAATAAATGCCGACCGGCCAGACCGGATCAAGCGCGGCAACACCGGTTCCATTTGCGATCCAAACGACGGGCACGCACATCAGTGATGCAATCAAGCCTGTATGAAACTGCATCATCACCGGATGCAGCCGCCCGCGCAGCCCGCGCGTGACCAATACATAACCCGCAAAACACACCGCCGTCCCAAGCGGGTACAGTGCAACTGCCCCAAAGGTGGCAAACGATGGCTGGATCACCAGAACGACGCCGAGGAACCCGACGCCAGCGGCGGCGATACGGCGCGGGCCGACGTCTTCGCCAAAGGCATATTTACCGACAAGCATAACGATGAACGGTTCGATAAACACAATCGCCAGTGCATCCGCCAGGGGCATGACACGAAGGGCGGAGATGAAAAAGAACGTCGACAACATCAACAGGGTCGCCCGCACAGTCAGCAAGCCCAGCCGCCCATTAAATCGGAACGACAGGCCCATGGCAATACAGAACGGCAACATCAACCCGACCTGCACCAAAAACCGCGCCGCTGTGATTTGCCCAACTGGAATGATGTCGGACGCGAGCTTGGCCGCGACATCTAACAACGGTGCTGTCAGGCAAAAGCCGATCATAAGGGCGACGCCCAGCATGATGCGGTCGGTGGTCGTCTCGGCTGAAGTGGACTGTGTTGTCATGGTGTGCGCTTAGCGGTGTGGTGGCCCTGCGTCAGGTCCAAAACCGACACTTGGGCTTAAAACAGGGCGGCTGAACAAAACGCATTTAGTCCAGCAGTGCGTTCAGGGTTGTTTGTTTGGTGATGATGCCGCCACGATTTCCGACCTCAATCGAGCCATAGCGTTCGGCAAACACGTCAGGTAGCGCGCGATCATTTGGCATCGAAAGCCACAGGCGCAACAAATGACGGCGTTTGTCGGGGTCGGGCCAGTCGGTGAACGCCGTGCGGTCGTGTAACTGACTGTGGTTATAAACAAACTGCATATCGCCGGGTTGCAGCTGCATCGACAAGTTCAGGTCAGGATCGTTGGCGAGACTGTCAAACAAATCAAGCGCTTGGATATGGTGATCTGTCAATCGCGGCGCATCCGCGAAGCGCTGGGCACTTTCAATATATTGGCGCTGATAAAACACCGTCAGATTGCCAGCGTGCCAGTTCAGGACTGGAATGCGCATGAAGGGTTCTGCGCCGTCGGGAATTTCACCACGGCGGTCGGTCGCAATCGGGTCAAACAACAGTGCCAGCAGGTCAGGGCGCTGGACGGCCATGCGGTTGGCGATGGTTTGCGCGCTGACCAACAAAGACATGCCGCCGATCTGGGCCTCGCGCAGACACAAGAGCCCAACCACATCAGCACTGTCGGTGTGAAACGTCTGGCGTTCGGCGGTCTGGTAGATGCGCGTCGTCGGGTCGTTTGCATCCACGCCGATGTTGCGCACATGGCCAAGACTATGTCCGGCCGCGTTCTGGGAACGCGCGCGGCCAAGATGCGCCCCAATGCCGCAAAAGATCGTCGCAGCGGTTTCTTGGCTGTAAGTGGCGACGGGAAGACCGCGCAGAACCTCAAACCCGCATCCCAGCAGTAGGGTGCGCGACAAGGTTTTGAGGTGTGCGGCAAAGGTGGGCAACGGGAACGCAGCCGCCGTGATTTCCCCCACATCGCGACCCATTGACAGGTAGTGCGCAGCGGCGTTTTCAAGTTCGCCGATTTGAACGGGTGTGAGGTTGATCAGCCAGTCAGCTTCACAGGCGGCTATATCACGGCCAAGCCAAGCAGCGGGGCCAGTGAACGGGGTGGGGAGGGGTGGTGTCATGTTAGCTAGACAGGTAGCCTAGAGTTGACATAAATTAAACCATTTCTTTCGCCGAACACAGATCACTTCGCCAGATAAGTCAATCACTTCTGATCCTGATTTAAGGGCGAATCTGGCGTGTTTTGTGCAGTCAAAGGTACGACAAAGCAGGTTTTCGATGTGATCCGCTTATTTGGATTTCGGGCGCATCAGAGCGCAGCCAATCTGCTTTGCTTGATCGTCGCGCCTTGGCGCCAAACGCAACTGCGCCGCGAATCTACCGATTTCTTTTTTTGTGCTATGATTTTTAAGGCCAAAGCCAATCAGTCTTGGTTTATTATATAAATAGGTGAGGATTCAAAATGTTTGCTCGTGTGACACAGTATAAGATGAAGCCCGGTTCAAAAGACGCCACAACCGCGATCATGAATTCGCTCAAAAGCTAAATCATGAGCATGCCCGGAATTCATAATTTCATCAATGTCGCGAATGACGATGGCAGCGGTTTCGTCATCTCAGTGGTTGAGAGCGAGGCGACGTCAAACGCAAATGCCACGAAAGTAGTGGAGCTTTGGGGCGCATTTTCCGACCACATGGAAGCCGCGCCGAAAGCTGTTGGCTATGACGTGGTCGCTAATTGGAAAAACTAGATAAGTTCACTGGACGCTCAATGCTGTGGGTTGGATGATTCATATAAAAATGCGGTGAGTTGGAGGAACACCTTTTTGTTCAAAGGTGCTCCTCCAGCCTTAACTGTCGCAACCAAACTATTAACAATTAGGCACGTTCACAGCCAAGCCACCCAGCGCTGTTTCTTTATATTTATCAGACATATCAGCCCCCGTTTGGCGCATTGTTTCAATCGCGGCGTCTAGCGGCACGAGATGCGTTCCATCGCCGCGTAGGGCGAGAGATGCGGCAGACACGGCCTTGATCGCGCCGAGGCCATTGCGTTCGATGCACGGCACCTGAACCAGCCCGCGCACCGGATCGCAGGTCATGCCGAGGTGATGTTCCAGCGCGATTTCGGCGGCGTTTTCGATCTGTTCGGGTGTGCCATCCAAGACGGCACACAGGCCCGCCGCCGCCATCGCAGCCGCGCTGCCGACTTCGGCCTGACAGCCCGCTTCGGCGCCCGAGATAGAGGCATTGAATTTCACCAAGCCGCCAATCGCCGCCGCTGTTAGCAAAAAGTCCGCAACTTTGCCAGTCGACGCGCTTGGCACATGGTCCAAGTAATAACGGATTGCCGCTGGAACCACGCCTGCTGCGCCATTGGTGGGGGCCGTGACGACCTGCCCGCCGGCGGCGTTTTCTTCGTTTACGGCCATCGCATAGGCCGACATCCAGTCGTTGATCGTGTGGGGTGCGGTTTGGTTGAGGCCAGCCTCGGCCAAGAGCGCGTCATGGATGCCTTTGGCGCGGCGTTTGACGAACAATCCACCGGGTAAAATGCCGTCAGTCACCAGACCGCGATCAATGCAGTCGTTCATCACTTGCCAAAGCCGGTTCAGGCCTGTGTCGAGTTTGGCGTGGGTGATCCGGCTCAGTTCATTTTTGCGTTTCATGTCCGCGATGCTCAGCCCACTTTCTGCTGCCATATCAAGCATTTCAGAGGCACTTTTGAACGGGAAGGGCACAGGTGGGCCGTCCTGTTTGTCGGCCCCTGAGGCGAGTTCATCAGCAGTCAAAACAAAGCCGCCGCCGATGGAATAATATGTCAACTGCGTCACCACATCACCCTGTGCGTCGCATCCCTTCAAGATCATTCCGTTGGCGTGCCCTTTGAGCGCAGGACCATAGTCAAATTCAAGATGCTCTTTGGGGCGAAACGTCAGGCGTGGCAGACCGTCCGGTTCGACCCAGCCATCCGTGGTGATCCGCACCATTTCCGCGTCCGCCTTTTCGCGGTCGTAATCGTCGGCGCGAAATCCGGCGAGGCCGAGGACTGTGGCGCGGTCGGTGGAATGTCCAACGCCGGTAAACGCCAGTGATCCGTGCAGCGATGCCTTGAGGCCTGCGACCTTAAACGGTTGCGCGCGCAGGTGATCAAGGAAGCGCGCGGCGGCGACCATAGGGCCGATGGTGTGCGATGATGACGGGCCAATGCCCACTTTGAACATATCGAAGACGGAGAGGAACATGTGCAGCAGACCTTGATGATTTCCCCATTATCTTATGGGGTTTACGGCGATTGTCGCATTGAAAAACGACGCATCGACAGGCGTTTGCGGGGGTCTTCAGCAAATGTAAATGCAGGGGTCGCACCATGGCAAAGGCCGTTCTATAAGGGATGAAGCATCGATTCATCTTGCAGGAGCCACGCCAATGTCGTTCGAACTTTCCCCTATCGACAAAGCCAAATTCGTCGCCGCCAAACAAGCAACCCAATATGTGCAAGACGGGATGAAAGTTGGCCTTGGCACCGGATCAACCGCCGCGTGGCTGGTCAAGTGTCTGGGCGAGATGGTTGAAAAAGAAGGTTTGAAAATCAAAGGTGTACCAACATCTACACGCACCGCAGAACTGGCGCGCGATGTCGGAATTGAGGTCATTTCACTGGACGAAGCCAAGTGGTTGGATCTGACAATTGACGGCACCGATGAATACGATGGCAACCTGAATTTGATTAAAGGTGGCGGTGGGGCGCTGTTGCAAGAAAAGATTGTTGCCACCGCAAGCGATCAAATGATTGTCATCGCAGATGCGTCTAAGCATGTGGAAACATTGGGACATTTCCCACTGCCGATTGAGGTTATTCCGTTCGGTTGGCAAACCACAAAGACCTTGGTGGAGGAAACACTGATCGGCATGGACGTGCTGGGGCGGCAAGTGTCGCTCCGCATGAATGGTGATGCGCCCTATTACACCGATGAGGGCAATCACATCCTTGATTTGCACCTGAAGTGGATCGGAAATGCGCGGCAGCTTTCGCTTGTTATCAACCAGATACCAGGTGTTGTGGAAAACGGGCTGTTCATCGATATCTGCGATATCGTCGTCATCGGCTACGGCGATGGCCGCGTTGAAGTGCGCGATATCAACGAGGGATCAGTCGAGGAGAGCCGCATCAATTTCGTAGAGACCGACAACCTGTTTGCCGATCTTAACGACTGAACGTGACGAATGGACAGCGGGCCTAGTTAAGCGCGAGACGGGCAGTTTTAGCGGTTTTGTAATAAACGCTGACCCTGTTTTGCATGGTTTGTACAAAATTCAGAGATTAACAAACGGTTAACGCTCGCGGCTGCGTGACTGGTCATCGCGCCGATGCTGTGGTTTATCCAAAATTGAAAATTAAATCCCAGTCCTGACCCCCGCTGAAAGGCCAAAACCATGCCCGATTTTGACTACGACCTTTTCGTTATTGGTGGCGGATCTGGCGGCGTTCGTGCGGCGCGGGTTGCGTCCGCGACGGGTGCCACCGTCGGTCTGGCCGAAGAATTCCGCATGGGCGGGACGTGCGTGATCCGCGGCTGCGTGCCAAAAAAACTGATGGTCTTCGCATCCGAATACCAAGAGATGTTCGCAGATGCCCGCGCCTATGGTTGGGACGTTCATGATGGCACGTTCAACTGGCCGACGTTTCGCACCAATCTGGACGCGGAACTGGATCGGCTGGAAGCGGTGTATCGCAAGATGCTGGCGGGATCGGATGTGACAGTCCATGACGCGCGGGCAACTGTGACAGGCACCCACGAAGTAACGCTCGCGGATGGGACCAAATTTAGCACCAAGCACATTTTGGTGGCGACAGGCGGGCGGCCGGTTTTGCCGGATATGAAGAATGCCGATCTGGGCATCACCAGCAACGACATCTTTTTGCTGCCGGACCTGCCGAAGAAAATCCTGATCGTCGGTGGCGGTTATATTGCCAGCGAATTTGCCTGCATCCTCAATGGGCTTGGTGTCGACGTGACGCAGTTTTATCGCGGCGCCCAAATCCTGCGCGGCTTTGATGACGAAGCGCGTGGTCTGGTGTCTGAAATGATGATTGAAAAGGGCGTGAATTTGCATCTGGGCACCAACGTGCTGGAGATGGAAAAGCATGAGGGCGGCATTTGGGTCAAATGCACGAACGGGTCCGAAAAGGTCTATGATCAGGTCATGTTGGCCACAGGGCGCACGCCCAATACGGACGGGCTGGGGCTTGAGGCTGTCGGTGTTGATGTCGGGCGCAGGAACGAGGTCATCGTTGATGAGTACAGCCAGACCAAGGTGCCAAGCATTTATGCGATTGGCGATGTCACCAACCGCGTGCAGCTGACACCAGTGGCGATCCGCGAAGGCATGGCGTTCGTTGAGACTGTGTTTAAAGGCAATCCCACTCCGGTCGATCATGCGCTGATCCCGTCGGCGATTTTCACCCAACCGGAAATGGGAACCGTCGGATTGAGTGAAGAAGACGCCCGTGAACAAGAACCGATCGAGGTCTACGCGACATCGTTTCGCCCGATGCAAACCGCCTTTGCAAGCCGCCCCGACCGCGTGTTGATGAAGCTGGTGGTGTCCAAAGCCACGCGAAAGGTGCTAGGATGCCATATCGTTAGCCCGCATGCGGGCGAGATGATCCAGCTTGCGGGGATTGCCATCAAGATGGGTGCCACAAAAGAGCAATTTGATGCGACCTGCGCTGTGCACCCGACAATTTCCGAAGAACTGGTGACGATGCGCGATCCGGTCAGGGCTGCATGAATGTAGAGCTTGAATAATCGGCCCAAAGACACACTTATAATACTGCAGTAATCATAAGACACGTTCGGCGCCGACGCGAGGGGGTCGATTACGAAAACCGCCTCTCTGGGGCGAGAAAAAAAGGAAGACAGGCTTAATGGCTGGAAATAATGGCGGCCCCTGGGGGGGCGGAGGCGATGATGGTGACGATGATGACCGTTCACGCCCGAATGGAAATGGCGATCGCAATGGCGGACGCCGCCCGAGCAATGAACCACCGATCCCTGACTTTGATGAAATCATCAACAAAACCAAGGAGCAGCTGCGCGTCTTGATGGGCGGCGGCAATCGCGGCGGTGGTGGTGGGGCCTCTGGCCCACTCATCAGTCGTGGGATGATTGGACTTGGCCTTTTGGCTGCCGTTGTGTTGTGGCTGTTTTCAAGCGTTTACACGGTGCGGCCCGAGCAACGGTCGGTTGAACTTTTCTTGGGTGAATTTTCCGCCATCGGCGAGTCTGGCCTGAACTTTGCGCCTTGGCCCATCGTCACCTATGAGATCGTCAATGTGTCGCAGGAACGCGTCATCGAGATTGGCGAAGAAGAAGTGCCCGCCCAATTGAGTGATAGCCGCGCCGTCCAATCCCAGCTTGAAGCCGATATCGGTTTGATGCTGACGGGCGACGAAAACATTGTCGACATTGATTTTCAGGTGGTCTGGAACATTCCCGAGCCCGACAAGTTCTTGTTTAACCTTGCTGATCCGGAAACGACGATTACCGCAGTGGCTGAATCCGCCATGCGCGAAATCATCGCGACGTCCGAGCTGGCAAGCCTGAATCGCGAACGTGCGGTGATCCGTGAACGCCTGCAAGAACTGACGCAAAGCACGCTGAACAGCTACGACAGTGGCGTGAACATTGTGCGGATCAACCTCGACGAGGCCGATCCACCCGCAACCCAAGTGCAGGTTGTCGATATTGATGGCAACGAACGCCTGACATCGCCACTGGACGCGTTCCGCGACGTGCAAGATGCCGAGCAAGAACGCATCCAGCTGCAAAACCAAGCTGACGCCTACGCCAACCGTGTAACGGCTGGTGCCCGTGGTAATGCGGCCCAGATCATCGAGGGTGCAGAAGGTTACCGCGCTCGCGTGGTGAACGAAGCCGAAGGTGAAGCGAGCCGTTTCTTGGCTGTTCTGAACGAATACACCAAGGCCCCAGAAGTGACGCGTCAGCGTTTGTATCTGGAAACGGCCGAGAGCGTCTTTGGCAGTGCTGACATCATTCTGCTGGACGACAATGCGGGCGGGGGCGGCGTTGTGCCATACCTGCCACTCGATGAAGTCCGTCGACCGACAACTGCACAGGGGAACAACTAAATGAATAAGTCAGTCTTAGTTCTGCCCGTTATCGTGGTTGCGATTGCGGTCATCATGAGTTCGATTTTCATCGTGGACGAACGTGAGAAGGCGCTGGTCTTGCGCTTTGGTAGGGTTGTTCAGGTTCAGGAAGATCCCGGCATCGGGTTCCGGGTGCCTTTCGTGGATCAGGTCGTGACCTACGATGACCGGATCATTTCCATCGACATGGAAGCGCAAGAAGTGATTCCGGACGATGACCGTCGTTTAATCATTGACGCCTTTGCGCGCTACCGGATTTCGGATGTTGTGCAGTTTCGTCAAGCGACAGGTGCCGGTGGTGAGCAAGCCAAGGCCGTGGCCGATCGTCGTCTTGAGGATATCTTGCGCGCCGCAACCCGCGAAGTTTTGGGTTCGGTCAGTTCCGGTGATATTTTGTCCACGGACCGGACCGCGCTGATGCTACGGATCCGCAATGGGTCGTTCTCTGAGGCGAGTTCGCTGGGTTTGACGCTGATCGACGTGCGCTTGAAACGTACCGATTTGCCTACTGAAAACCTTGCCGAAACGTTCCGCCGCATGGTGTCGGAACGCGAACGTGAAGCAGAAGACGAACGCGCCCGTGGTCGTGAAGCGGCTCAGCGTATTCGTGCACAAGCGGATCGTACGGTGATTGAATTGGTGTCGGACGCAGGACGTCTTGCGCGGATTGCCGAGGGTGAAGCGGACGCAGAACGCAACGCAATTTTTGCAGGAGCCTACGGGCAAGACGCTGAATTCTTCCAGTTCTACCGCTCACTTGAGGCCTATGGCAAAGCCATCGGAAACGGCAACGCGCGCCTGGTTCTGAGCCCTGATCACGAGTTCTTTGACTATCTTAGGAACGAGAACGGCACGGCTGCTGGTGAGTAAGTGATGCCAACGGAGCGATAGAAATGGGAATTGCAATTCTGGCTCTTGGGTTGGTTTTGATTTTGGAGGGGCTGGTGTACGCACTGGCCCCTTCGCTTGTCGAAGACCTGTTGGCGGCCTTGCGCGATCTGCCGCTGGAGACACGACGCTTGGTGGGGCTGGCGGCACTGGTGGCGGGCATGGCGCTGGTTTGGGTCGCGGCAAACCTCGGTGTGTTGGGTTAAGCCACTTGTGGCTGCATTTGCGGCGCGATGGCTTCGCCGACTTTGCGCGCAAGATTGTAGCTTAGCATCGCATCAATTGCCAACTTGAACCGCGGGTTTCGTGCGATGTTTTGGCGCATGTCGTCGACGTCCCAGCGCAAAACCTCAGCGCCAGCTGAAATGGTTGTTGTCGCCACACTGGGGCGCTGCAAAAGGTAAGCCACTTCGCCAATAAATACCCTGTCCGGCAGAGCAAACTGCGCGCCGCGTTTGTTAACTTCGGCGTTGCCAAACAGGATGAAATACAGACACTTCACCGGATCGCCTTCGGTCGTCACAGTCTGGTCCAATTCCAATATCGCGCGGTCGGCATGTTTTATCACAAGTCGGAAATCACCGGGCGAAAGCATGGAAAACATCGGGTAAATGTTGGTGTGCGCTGCGGGCAATGAAATCCGGAACCTCGCAGCATCAGGGTCGCCATTCCGATCAGATTTGTCAGCATCATTCCCATCGTCGTGAAAATACCACCATACAACGGCTCAGCTGCAGTGGTGGCATAATAGGCAATATAAAACGTCGAGCCGATAAACATCATTATCCGCAGTTGCATTTGATTGATCAGTAAATAGCCCAATGCAGACGCGCCAGCAGCGCAGCCGATCTGGAGGTTTGGTGTAAATAAATCTGTCATTTTATATGGTTTCCGAAAACTCGGGTTTTTCGCAAGATGGCGGAGAAAGTTAATTTATTACAAGGGTTTATTGGCTGCTGCACATTCAAGGAGAGTTCACGGATGGGTGACGAGTCCGTGTTTGGCGTTGCGCTGGCGCACGCCAAGCCTACATTCAAACCCTAGGACTGTTCGCAGTTGATGTATTTGAAGCCCTTAAAGGAGATGCCCCGTGATAACCCATGTGAGATCCCACGTGAGAACCCCTTCGGTCACACCGCCACATGCCATCGCGGCTGCGCCCAGCAATGCGGCGCGCCAGACGTGGATCGCGGCCTTGATGGTCGGGTTCGCACTGTCCTTGGTCACCGTTGTGGGGGCTGATGCGCAAAACCGCCCCGCGACATTCGCGGATTTGGCCGAAGAGATCAGCCCTGCTGTGGTAAATATCACCACAAGCACCATGATTGCGGGCCGTACTGGGCCGCAGGGCGTTGTGCCCGAAGGCTCCCCGTTTGAGGACTTCTTTGACGAATTTGGCCAAGATGGCCCGCGCCGGTCGTCGGCGCTGGGGTCCGGGTTTGTGATTTCCGCTGATGGCTACATCGTCACCAACAACCACGTCATTGAAGGTGCCGACGAGATCGAGATTGAATTTTTCCCCGGTTCCGATCAACCGTCCGAATTGTTGCCAGCGGTTCTTATTGGCACCGATCCAAACACGGACATTGCACTGCTTAAGGTTGAGTATGACACGCCGCTCAGCTTTGTGAGTTTCGGTGACAGCAACGGCCCCGGAGCGCGGGTTGGCGATTGGGTCATGGCGATGGGCAATCCGTTGGGGCAGGGGTTTTCGGTGTCGGCCGGTATTATTTCCGCGCGCAATCGGTCCTTGCAGGGCACGTATGACGACTACATTCAGACCGACGCCGCCATCAACCGTGGCAATTCCGGTGGCCCGTTGTTCAATATGGATGGGGACGTGATTGGGGTGAATACCGCCATTCTGTCGCCCAATGGTGGGTCCATCGGCATCGGTTTCGCCATGTCGTCTGATGTCGTGTCCAATGTCATCGACCAACTCGAAGAGTTTGGTGAAACGCGGCGTGGTTGGCTGGGTGTGCGCATTCAGGACGTCACGGTCGATATGATTGATGCGATTGACGGGCTGCAAGAAGCACGCGGCGCGATGGTCACGGATGTGCCTGCCGGCCCTGCCGAAGACGCAGGAATGGAGTCGGGCGACATCATTTTGTTGTTTGATGGTATCGCGATTGAGGACACCCGTGAACTGGTTCAAATTGTCGGCAATTCACCGGTCGGTAAAGAAGTGCCCGTTGAAATTCTGCGCAACGGTGAGATGGTCGATCTGACTGTCGTGCTGGGGCGTCGTGAAACCGCAGAAGCGGCGGCGTTCCCCGAAGACGGTGACATGCTGGATGAAGGCACGCCGAACACGTCCAATATGCTGGGAATGACCCTGTCCGAAATCACGCCGGAGATGGAAGAAAGTCTTGGTGTTGAGGCGGCCAGCGGGCTGGTTATCGTTGGGGTTGAAGCCGACAGCGAAGCCGAAACCAAGGGCTTGCTGGCGGGTGATCTGATCACTGAAGCGGGTCAGCAAAAGATCGCCAGCATCGCGGACTTTGAGGCCCGCGTCGAGGACGCACAAGAGGCTGGGCGCAAGTCCTTGCTGCTGCTGGTACGGCGCGACGGCGCACCACGGTTTGTGGCGATTTCGCTAGAGTAAGAACCTAGGTGATATAGGGAAAGGGCGCTCCGGTTGGTGCGCCCTTTTTCGTTTGCGGTGGGGGGCGGCGTGCGATTGGGTTGACTGTACAATCGCTTTTTTTGATCGCGAAATACTGCAAACGTGCAAAAAGAAACAAGGTTGGAGCACCCGAATGCCAGATGTTGCGCGAACAGCCTCTCAAATGATCTCAGGGATGACGCCGGTTTTGCAGCCCGGCATTTTCGTGTTTATCACGACACAGGATCGCGATCTTATCGAAGCGCTATTTTCAGACGCTGTTTCGATTTTCAGGGAAGATGAGGGCGTATCGATGCTGATCCCGATCGAATTGGCGAAAAAATCAAGGCTCAACGTGGATCAGCCGATGCGGTGTATAACGCTCAACGTGTACTCCTCGCTCGAAGGTGTCGGGCTGACTGCGGCGGTGTCGAGCGCGCTTGGGGACAATGGAATTTCCTGCAACATGGTCGCTGCGTTCCACCACGATCACGTCTTTTTGCCCTCGGGACAGTGCGACCTTAGCAATGGAGGTTTTAACTTCTTCGCAGAACGAGGCAGCCAAATAAGGCGCGTAGCATAGGTGATTGGGGTATCAATTTCGCAGGTCGTACACCGCCAACTTTGCGGTCAATCCGACGGTTGCTTCGGAGCCGCGTAGCCGTTAAACTTGCCCAATGAAACATGTTCCAAAAGACACTACTGACGAAGCGCTTATTCAGGAATATCTGAACAAGGGTGGCAAAGTCAGCAAGGGTAAAACTAAGCCGCTGAACCCGAGTTTGGGGTTGAGCAAAAATGTTTGGAACCAGACGCTGACCAAAGAAGAAAAAGCCGCGCGCGACAAGACGTGATCGTTCGGTAAGGGCCCGAACTTCGGGGCCGCACTGCGCTTGCGCGCAGGATAACCTATCATTCCAATTATATTTTTACGGCTGCTTGCCTGCGCTAAAGCGTGTCGCGCGGCTGGGCCACAAGGCCAATGGCGCGCGTGGTTTGTAGCGTCAGCGTACTGGTCTGCACGTCGCCTTGTGCGGTTTGGAACCGTTCGATGGCAGTTGCAGTGCGCCCGTCAACGCGCCCGTTAATGGCGCCGTTGTAATATCCACGCGCGATCAGGGCCCGTTGCACCGACGCGATAAACTGTGGGACCATGACGGCGGCGCAGGGCGTTTCAAATTCAACTTCGCTGCGCACAGGGGCAGGTTGCACCATCACCTGTTCGGTGACGGTTTCAATAATGGCTGGCGTGGTGGAGCGGGCAAAACAGGTTCCGAGTGAGGCGTCCACCATCACGGGGTTAGCCAGCGGGCCGATGGGATCGTCGTCCGCGCGCATCACTTGCGGGGCGTCTATGCAGGCCGTCAACATCAACAAGCCGATCCCGAACAGGGGGGGCCGCCAGCGCGCCGTGCGTGGTCCGTTTGTGGGGCATCGTCATCCGCTCATCCTCAGGCTCTGATGGCCCGTTTGTTGGCGTTTATACCGCAGGTGGGCCTTCAGACAAAGGCTGCATCAGCCGTGTCGGTGAAATCGGCAGCAAATGGTGTCGTTTGCGTGCCATGTTTGATGTATTTTGGGGCGCAAAAGGGGTGGCAGGGACGTGTTACGCACCCTATCTAACGCACAGCAGTTTATTTAGAAAAGGGCCAACGCAATGGCAAAGATCACCTACATCGAACATGGCGGAAAAGAACATATCGTGGAAGTCGCCAACGGGCTGACGGTCATGGAAGGTGCGCGCGACAACGGCATTCCAGGGATTGAGGCTGATTGCGGCGGCGCGTGCGCCTGTTCGACCTGCCACGTTTACGTCGATGCGGATTGGGCAGACAAGGTTCCGGCCAAGGACGCGATGGAGGAAGATATGCTCGATTTCGCCTATGAGCCTGATCCGGCGCGGTCGCGTTTGACCTGCCAATTGAAGGTCACCGATGCGCTGGATGGATTGATCGTCCAGATGCCCGAAAAGCAGATCTAGGATGGTTTCTCAAAGGCTACCGCGTCTGACGTCACGGCTGTTGCAAGGTCTTGTGTGGGGTGTGTTGGGCGTGGCGTGTTTGGGGTTGGCGGGGACTGCTTTGGCCGAAGTCGTTACCGATGAGATTGTGGGGGCCGGATTTCGCGGTGAAACCGATGCATATCAGCACTGTATATTGGGCGATTGTATCGAGTGGTCGGCGTTAGAAATTATCGGGCGTGCCACTGACGGCGCGTTGACATCGTGGGTCTTTGAGGCTGGAGTGGGATTTGTGTTTGAAGACACTGGCGTGCGGTTTTGGGACGTGACGGGGGATGGCCAATTCGAAGTCGTGGTGATCCTGACCAGCCTGACGCTGGGCGCATCTTTGGCGGTCTATAACGCCGATGGCAGAATCGCGCAGACACCACATATTGGCCAGACACGCCGTTGGCTCGCCCCTGTGGGCGTGGCGGATTTTGACGGGGACGGGCGTATTGAGGTGGCGTTTGTGGACCGCCCGCATCTGGCCAAAACATTGCGGGTGTTTGAATGGAACGGCGCCGGATTGGTTCTGGACGCTGAGCTTGGCGGTTTGACCAATCATCGCATCGGGGAAAATTTTATCTCGGGCGGAGTGCGCGACTGCGGCGTGGGGCCGGAGATGGTCACGGCGGACAGTGACTGGTCGGACCTGATGGTGACGCGGATGGACAGCGGGACTTTGGCTGCGCGGTCGTTGGGGGTGTTTACGCCCGAGCGGTTGGCGGTGGCGCTGGACTGCGCGCTTTAGGAGCCTCCGGCGGGGATTTTTAAAAGCAAAGACGTGGTTACGGCAGCATTGCTGCGAGGGTGAGCAGCATGGCGATGTCGCTGATTTGTTGTGTTGCGCCCAAGATGTCGCCGGTTTGACCGTTGATTTTGGCCTTTGCAATTGCGACGCAGATAAGGGTGGCGATCAGTGCTGCGGCGATGAGGGCGAGGCCGGTGATGTGCAGCAGGATCAGACAGGCGATGGCGGCGATTGCCACTGCGATTAGGGCGGTCCTTGTATCGGGGCGTCCGACATTTTGGCTAAGGCCGTCTTCGCGTGCGTGGGGCAGGTAGGCCATGACGGGAACCATTGCGGCACGGCTGAGCATGGCCGTTGCGAGGACTGCGGGCCAGAGCGCGTCATAGGTGATGATCAGGGTGAGAGCCTGCCAGCGCAGACCGAGGCCCAAGGTCAAAGCCAGCACGCCGTAGACTCCTGTGTGACTGTCTTTCATGATTTTCAGGCGGTGGTTTTTGTCCCAGCCGCCCCACAGACCGTCGGCAGTGTCAGCCAACCCGTCTTCGTGCATCGCGCCGGTGGTAATCGCGAGGGTCGCGAGGGTGAGGCCAGAGGACAGGCCGTTTGGCAAGCCCAACCAAAGGGCGATCTGACCGATGATACAGGCCAGTGCGCCAAGAATCAGACCCGCCAGCGGGTAGGCCCACGACGACGCGGCCCCGCGCGCGGTGGCGCGGTCGGTGTCGATGCGCACAGGTAAACGGCTCAGCAACCCAAGTGCCGCAGCGATGTCCCACTGTGCGCCAAATTGTCCTTTGTCGGTGTCGTGCGCCATCGCTTCGCTTCCTGTCGGGTCATTTCTGCCCCATTCGGTAGAGACTGGAAGAAATATTTGCAATGAGGCCTTTGATATGACTGCTCCCTTCGCCACTTTGAACGAGTTCCGCGCAACGCTGGAGGCCGCGACGGCCCCTGATATGGCCTCAATCGCGGGGGCGAAGGAGCGCAACGTGCAGTTGACCAAGCCGCCTGGTGCGCTGGGTCGGTTGGAGGAGTTGGCGATTTGGTATGCAAGCTGGCGCAACACGGATCGCCCCAGTATCGAAAAACCACAAATCATTGTTTTTGCAGGTAATCACGGTGTTTGTGCGCAAGGCGTATCGGCGTTTCCGCCCGAAGTCACAGCGCAGATGGTTGGCAATTTCGAACTTGGCGGTGCTGCGATCAACCAGTTGGCCAAAACATTTGGTGCGACGTTGAATGTGCACGCACTTGAACTTGAGATGCCGACGCAGGATTTCACAACCGCCCCCGCGATGAGCGAGGCGGAGGTCGTGATTGCGCTGATGGTGGGTTGGGACGCGGTTGATCCAAAGGCGGATCTGCTGGTTACTGGTGAGATGGGTATTGGCAATACAACGTCGGCGGCGGCTGTTGCGGCGGCGGTGCTGGGCGGGCCGGCGACAGACTGGACGGGGCGCGGCACCGGCGTGGATGACGACGGATTGGCGCGTAAAACGGACGTGGTTGCACGCGGATTGGCGTTGCACGACACGTCCGATCCGCTCGAGGCGCTGCGCTGTCTGGGTGGGCGTGAACTGGCTGCGATGGCGGGTGCGATTGCGGCGGCGCGTCATCACCGGATTCCAGTGATTTTGGACGGGTTTATCTGTTGCGCGGCAGCGGCGACGTTGGAAAAGGCCGTCGCTGGATCATTGGATCACGCGGTTGCAGGCCATCTGAGTGCAGAGGGTGCACACGAAAAGTTGCTCGCGGCATTGGGCAAAGAACCCATTTTGTCGCTGGATTTGCGGCTTGGCGAGGGGTCTGGTGGGGCCTTGGCGATTGGTATGTTGCAGGCCGCAGTTGCGTGTCATTCTGGCATGGCGACATTTGCAGAAGCGGGTGTTGCGGCGGGCTGATCAGGGTTTGACGTGCTTCTTGGGCTTGGGCTTGGGCTTGGGCTTGGGCTTGGGCTTGGGGCTGTCGCTGCCACGGTTTGCTTTGCGCTCTGCCTCATCCAAGGTTTCGGTCAGCGCGCTTTCAAGATCGCGGTCAGCAGCTTTGGCGCGTTCGATGTAGGCCTTGTTCTTGCCAATCGGGATGTCGGGATCCCATACTTCCGCCAGATCGCGCAACATGGCGCGGTCGTGGTGGTAAAACGACATTTCAGCTTCGGCGGCTTCATATTCCGAGAGGCCGAGATTTTCGAGCACATAACGGCCCGCGCGCAGCGAGCTGTCGAACAATTCGCGCACGATGTCATTCGCCCCAGCCGCATAAAGTTCATAGACATGAACACGGTCGCGCGCACGCGCGACAATATGCAGGTTGGGGCGATGGCTGCGGGCGTATTTGACGAGGTTTACGGCGGCGTCTTTGTTGTCCAAGGCCACGACGAGTACGGCGGCATCATCCAATCCAGCGGCATGTAGAATGTCAGGGCGGGTCGGGTCGCCAAAAAAGCCCTTGAACCCGAATGTGCGCATCAACTGCACGGTCTTGAGGTTGTTATCAAGCACCACGGTGCTGAAACCGCTGGATTGCACGAGGCGATTTACCACCTGCCCAAATCGGCCAATGCCCGCAATGATGACCGTGCCTTTTTCGTCGATTTCGTCTTCGGGTTGGTCCGCATCCTCAACATGCATGCGGCGCGACACGACGTCATAGAGGATGAACAACAGCGGGGTGATCATCATCGACAGGGCCACGATCAGCAACAAATCTGCGCCCAGCGTCGGGCCAAGGACGTTCTGTTGCAGCGAAAATGCGATCAGCACAAAGCCAAATTCACCGGCCTGCGCGAGGCCAAGGGTGAACAGCCACCGCGCGCGGCCTTTTATGTTGAAGACCCGCGCCAGAAAATACAGCACGCAGCCCTTGATCACCATCACTGTGAGGGTCAGGCCGATGATGCGCAGGGGTTTGGCCAGCAGAACGCCAAAGTCGATGCCCGCGCCCACAGTGATAAAGAACAGCCCCAGCAGCAGGCCCTTGAACGGTGCAAGGTCGCTCTCGAGTTCGTGGCGGAATTCAGAGTTCGCAAGCACCACACCCGCAAGGAATGTGCCCAAGGCTGCGGAGAGCCCGACAAGGCCCATCAGCGTGGCGATCGACACCACGATCAGCAGCGCAAAGGCGGTATACATTTCGCGCAACCGTGCATGGTGGATGTAGCGAAACACCGGTTTGGTCAGGAAGACACCAACAAGCACAACCGCGACCACAGCCCCGATGGTGACGAGTGTCACACCCCATCCCGGCAGACCTTCAACGAGGCTCATGGAATAGTCGGTGGTGTTTTCAACAGGGCCGCGCGACATCGATCCGTCAAGTTGCACACGCACAGGTGCGCGCAGAGCCAATAGGGGAAGTATCGCCAGCATCGGGATCACAGCGATGTCTTGAGTGAGCAGGACCGAGAACGTGTTGCGCCCGCCGATGGTTTGCATCAACCCCTTTTCGGACAGGGTTTGCAGCACGATAGCCGTTGAGGACAGCGCGAAAATCATACCGATCGCAAGGGCAGTTTGCCACGGCTGACCCATCCCGATGAACAGGGCTGTCATCAACAGAGTGGTCAGACTGATTTGCAAGCCCCCAAGCCCGATCAGTCGGTGACGCATCCCCCACAAGGCACGGGGCTCCAGTTCAAGTCCGATCAGGAACAGCATCATCACGACACCAAATTCCGCGACGTGCTGCAATTCTGCGGCTTCCGCGCCAATCAGGGGCGCAATCGCGACGCCGGCCAGCAAATACCCCAACACCGACCCAAGGCCGAGGCGTGCGGCAAGCGGCACAGCAATGACAGCAGCGCCGAGAAGGATCGTGGCGAGGAGAAGGGTCTGTTCCATGAGGCTACTTCTATCAGCGAATGTTCAAATATATGTGTCGCAAAATAAGACGAGTTTAGCCAGCAACACGCAGGGTGATAGCGCGGCCTCGTTTGGTGTAATTGAGTGCTTCAGCGCTGATGGCCGTCACACGGCCCCCGTCAAGTTGATCCCCGACAGTCACCCGCACGTAGCGCCCGTTGCCCATCCGCACCAGCGCGCGGCGATCACTGGACCCACCATAAATGCCGATCAAATTCACCTCGCGCAGATTTATGGCGTTGTCCAGCGTTGCCGCTTGCGCAACTGAGCCACCGGTTGGACCACTTTGGGTCACGGTTCGCGGCGCGACTGCGGCAACCTGGGTGGCCGCGCGTGCACGGGCGTCGTTGGCGAGCGCGACGATGCGGGCCATGTTGCGTGGCCTCAGATCGGGGCGGCTGCTGATTGGAACGGCCAGCGCGGTTGGATTGACGATCGGGTTGGGACGGTTGGCCGCGACAAGCACGGCAGCCGCTATTTCAGGTGAGATTTGCAGACCCGTTGGCGCAGCTGGCGTTGGCGGTGCGACGGTTTCTTCGGGGATGGGGTCAGGGTCTGGCGTCTGCGCGGGCGCGAGGCCGGTAGGACGTGCGCGCGGACGAAACGCTGTGGCCTGCGCGACGGTCAGCGCGCCAAGGATGGAGGTGTTTGCGGCGGCAGCTTGTTCGGCGGCGATGTCAGCGGCGGCGGCAAGAACGGTAGTGGGGCGTTGTAGCGGGCGCGTTGTGTCGGCGGTGGGGGCTTGGGCGGTGTTCGTGGTCAAGGCGGCTGCGATCTCTCGCGTGAGGTCAGCAACACCTGCTTGCGGTGGATCGGTGCCCGGGCGGCCAGGGGGGGAGATTGTGGGCGATCCGGCGACAACGCTCAACCCTTTGGGCGATGTGGTTGGGGCGGACGTTTCAGGCGCGATGATGTTGGGTGTGGCCAGATCAATCTCGAGAGGCTCTGGTGTGTTATCGGGGCCAGGATCGGGAACGACATCAGGCGCAACAATCGCTGAGGGGGCAATTGTTGAGGGTCGGACGGGCGGCAAAATTGGAGGCGAGCCGGCGAGAACCAGAAGGCCATCGGTTGCCAAGATGGGTACGACACCGGATGCAAGGGCTACAGCCTGCGGTGCGGCGGCAGGCGCGATTGTTTCGGTGCGGATCGGTGGTTGTATTGCGGGGCGCCCTGCGATCACGCCTTCGGGGGCATCTTCGAGCGGCGCTGCGTCTAGCGAGATCACGGCTGCAAGTTGATCTTGCGGCGTAATCACGGGTGCCACAGTGCCAGGTCGCGTCGGCGGACTAAGTGGTGGGCGTCCGACGATGACCAAAATACCGTCCGGCGTGATTGCTCCTTGCGGTGTTGCGACAACCAGACCTTCTGCATTGTAATCAAAAGTTTGGCTTGGCGGTGGCGGGTCAATCGGGGTGGCGATCAGGGAGTCACCCGCGACGCTACTGGCTGAAGCGAGCGGGCTGGAGGGGACCCGAAGAACCGGGCGCGGCGACACCGCGAGCGTCATCGCATCAAGGGTTGTTGTGCGGGGAATTTGGGGAATACGGGGGGATCTTTGCCACACGCCGGTCGCGGCATACAGGCGGGCTGCTTCTTCGGGGGTCAGGACCTGTCCCCCGGTTTGCAGGTCACGCGTCTCATTCGTGGCCATGTCGTCCGGTTGCGCGACGCTCGGAGTGGCCAGCTGCGTGCCATCAGCCGCTTGCGGTGCGGCCACCTCCGACGCCGTTTGGGGGGGGGGTGATGGGTCCGCTGCCATCTGTGTTTCGGAGGATCCAAAGCTGAACCAACTTGCGAATCCGTCTTCAGACAGGGCCGCGACGGCGGCCATGGCGAGCAGGAACAGCAGGAGCACTGCTGTCAGGATCAGTCCCAGAAAGCGCGGTTTGCCACCAACGACGGCCTTGGGTTTGGTATTTGGTTTTTTCCGCGCGCCAAAGACCGTCAAGCCGGATTTTTTGTCAGGTGTGTCTGCGTCGCTGGTTTGGGCGGCTTTTGTTTTAACATCGTCGCTGGCCATTCGGTGGCTGGCGAACATACCGCCAACTGCGCCTCCAACAGTTGTTGCCGCGCCGCGTACCGCTGCCGCTGGGCCGCGTTTTTCGTCCGGAGCGTCAGGTGCCGCGCTTTGGCCGCGGCCGTTGTCGTCGCCACGATCAGTGCGCGGGACGGGATCAACGCTTAGGGAAGTGGCCGCGATGGCCGCGTCGGGCGTGAGGGCTGTTGGCGCATAGCCTGTGATCGCTGGAGCCAAGTCACCGTCGGGTGTTTTGGTCATGATGGGCTGCGCGATTGGGGCGCCAACAGGGGGCGTCTCCGCCGTGCGGCTGGGGGCCGAGAGCGAGGGCATTGGGTCGGTGCCATTGCCTGTCGGCACCGACAGCGTCGGTGCCGACGAAGTTGGCGGTGATTTACGGCTGAACGCAGGTTCTGCGCGCGATTTCGGGGTCGAATCTGTTTTTTGTGGCGGCGATGGGCGCCCTTCGCTGCGATCTGCACGCAGACGGGATGCGAACACTGGCGTGTCGGTCTCGGCCGATTTGGGGGTGGTTTCGACGTCGTCCGGATCTGCGACAATGTCGCTTTCACCCTCGGTCTCTGGCGCGTCACTGACAATCTCGGCAAGGTCTGCTTCGGGCTCAGGTGTTGGAGCAGGCTCGATCGCATCAGAATCTGGGGCTACATCGGGTGGCGGAGCAGCAACGTCTGGCACATCGGGAACGAAGGCGTCCACGAGGTCCGGCTGCGCATCTGCATCAATGACAGGTTCGCGGTGCGGTTCAGGTGTGATGTTGGTCTCGGCCGCAGCTTGGGTTTGGCTGTCAGTGTCAATGACAGGGTCAACCGGACCGTCAGGCTCTGCACTGATGATTTCAGTTTCTGCAACAGTGACGGCATATTTGCCAATGACGACCACTGAGTCTTCGTCGCGTTCAACGGTTGTACCGTCGACGCTGCCAAAAAACGCCTCCCCCACATAGGTGAAGGGTTCAGGAACAGCGGCAAAGCTGACGGGATTAAATCCGTGTTCGGCGGAAAATTGCCTTGCTTCGGTCAGGGTTTCCTTGGCGACGGCAGCCACATACGTGCGCCCGCCACCTTTGGCATAATCATAGATCAGATCGTCAACCGCGTAGGGCGTGGCGCCGTGCAATGCTTGGCGCACGTCGTCGTCTACGGCGCGGGTCGTATCCAGCGCGAGGTATTTTATTTGATCGTTGGGAATCAACAGCTTGGTCGATATTCCATTCGGTTCAAGGGTGTCTGCGGCGGCGCGCAAACGATCTAACGCACCCGTCAGATCGTCGTCAGCCAGCGCAATTTGACCCACCAAATGCCAACCACCAGACACACGGTGCATCAGACGCAGTCCGTCAAAGGATAATGACAAAGCAAAATTCGGTTTCATATGCGTGACTTAACATCCTGCGGTGGGGCTGAAAACTCCCCTTTTCCTTAACGCTAGAAATTACAGCAAGCATCCGCCCACGCCAAGTGAGACTTTTTGTTTCATATATTTTCTAAAGCGCCCAAGGATAGCGGAGCGACGCACGTCAGATATAAACAAACAGCAGAACAGGAGAGTTTTTATGCGTCCCTTTATTGGCTTTTTATCAGTCACGCTTGTGCTCGCGGCTTTGTCCGCACCCGCTGCAGCGCAAGAGCGTACCATCACAGTTACCGGCCAAGGTGAGGTCAGCGTCGAGCCTGACATGGCGACGGTGATCATCGGCGTTCAGGCTGATGCGGAAGTTGCGGCCGATGCGTTGGACATCGCCAGTGCATCCACGGCAGCGATTCTGGCGACTTTGGACGGGGAGGGGATTGCCGGCGAGGACATTCGCAGCGGTGCGATCCGGCTGGACCCGCGCTATTCGCAAAGCGTGCTGAGTTCGGGGACACAAATCACCGGCTATCAGGCGGTCAATTCAGTCGAGGTCAAAGTGACAGATCTGGATCGTTTGGGCGGCTTGCTGGCCGCGGTTGTCGGGGACGGCGCGAACCGGTTGGCTGGCGTGCAATTTGGCCTGATTGACCCATCGGAGGCAACAGACGAGGCGCGCCGACGTGCCGTGGCCGAAGGGGCGCGGTTGGCGCAGCTTTATGCAGACGCGGCGGGCGTTTCGCTGGGTGATTTGATGATGTTGAACGAGGCCGGCAGCGGCGGTTATCGCATGTTCGACATGTCGCCTGATGTGGCGTTGGAAATGTCGTCTTCGCCGCAATATGACGTGCCAGTTGCCGTGGGAGAAATCGAGATGAACGCATCGATCACATTGGTTTACGCGATCGCTGAGTGATCACGAGGTGTTTGAAAACAGGGCGCCGCAATCTGCGACGCCCTGTTTTATTAGATAAATTAGGCGGTCGCTTTCGCCAGCGCCTGATCCAGATCCGCGATCAGGTCCGTCGCGTCCTCTAGTCCGATAGACACACGCACGACACCGGGACCAGAGCCTGCGGCCTCTTGTTGGTCCGCCGACAGTTGGCGGTGGGTCGTTGATGCCGGATGAATGATCAGGCTGCGGGTATCGCCAAGGTTGGCCACGTGGCTAAATATTTCCAGCGCGTCGACCAGCTTGATGCAAGCGTCATAACCGCCCTTCACAGCGAAGGTGAACAGAGCTGATGCGCCGCGCGGACAGACGTCTTTGATGCGGTGGAAATACGGGGACGATTCAAGGCCTGCGTAGGTCACATAGTCGACGCGGTCGTCCGCCTCCAACCAGTTTGCCAGTTTGGTCGCGTTTTCAACATGGCGATCCATGCGCAGCGACAGGGTTTCAACGCCCATCAAGGTATAATGCGCCGCTTGCGGGTTCATCGTCATGCCAAGGTCGCGCAGGCCGATGGCGATGCCGTGGAAAGTATAGGCGAGGGGACCAAACGTTTCCGCGAACTTGAGGCCGTGATACGCAGGCTCGGGCTGGGACAGGCTTGGGAATTTATCGGACGCGGTCCAATCAAACTTGCCGCTGTCCACGACGCAACCGCCCGTCACAGTGCCGTTGCCGGTGAGGTATTTGGTGGTGGAATGAACCACCAGTGTTGCGCCATGTTCGATCGGGCGGCACAGGTACGGCGTGGCTGTGGTGTTGTCGATGATCAGCGGGATGCCAGCAGCGTCAGCGAGATCGGCAACTGCACGCACGTCCATGATGTGTCCGCCAGGATTGGCAATTGCCTCACCGAAGATCGCGCGGGTATTGTCGTCAATTGCGGCTTTAATTGCATCGGCATCATCAATGTCGACGAATTTGGCTTCCCAGCCGAACCGTTTGATCGTTTGGCTGAACTGCGTAATGGACCCACCATAAAGGCGCGTGGACACGACGACGTTCTTGCCCGGAGACATGATCGGGAACAGCGCCATCAACTGCGCGGCGTGACCAGACGAGCAACAGACGGCACCCGCGCCGCCCTCAAGTGTAGCGATACGTTCTTGCAGCACGGCGACCGTGGGGTTGGTCAGGCGGGAATAGATGTATCCGACCTCTTGCAGGTTGAACAACGCGGCGGCGTGATCAGCGTCGCGAAAGACATAGGCCGTCGTTTGATAAATCGGTGTGTTGCGCGCGCCTGTGGCGGGGTCGGGGCGCGCACCTGCGTGGATCTGTAACGTGTCAAATCCGTAAGATGAGGTATTGGTCATTGGTCTACTCCAAGGGTAAAGTTGGTTCGACTTTAGGGTTAAACGCCAGCGACCTCAATGTGGCCTTGGGTGCATCGCTGTTTAATTGCGAAACAAGAACAACCGTCGCGGTAAAAACGTTTTGACGAGGCGTTTGTTCGCGCTGGGTTTTTGCTGTCTTGTTTGTCATTGCTTCAAAATATCCCCGGGGGGCTCGAAGAGCGGGCGCAGATCCAAAAAACGGATTCTGAGATCCATCTGCCCTTTGATCTGCGCATCCAGAAGCCTTCTTTCTTGATCCGGTTGCGAATTTGGCGTTCGCGCAGCGGCATGTCGTTTTGATCAAACATTGAGCGGGCTTTCTCGCCGCGGCCTTGGTAGTTCATCCGTTTGAACGGATCATATTGTTTGAGCCACTTTTTCACCTTGTTGGGCGCCGTGACCGCGTCCAGTGCGGCAACAATCGCGTCGCTTTCGCGTGTGTAAAGCAGCGACAGCATGCGGTAGTGGCAGGTCAAATCACCGTCCAACCCCGCAAGGTCACTGCCCGGTCGGCCGCCGCCAAAACTGTGGATGACGAGTGGCAATGTCACTTGGTCGAGCCAAGGGTCCAGGGATTGCAGCACCAGTTCTTCGGGGCGGTTTTCGCGCATGTCCAGCGCCCAGTCTTTCCAGCGCGCACCGAACGTCGGCGCGTCATAGCCGGTGACCCAGCCCGCATTGAAATAAAGGTAACGCTGCCAATATTCATCTGGTTGATCGGTATCCAGCGTGCTGTCAAAGTCCAGCACGTAGCTGTCATAAAATGATTTTCATATGACGCCGTAGCCTGGCCAATACAGTTCTTCTTCGGGCCACGTTACGGTGCGCCGCATGGATGCGCTTGGCCGCGTGAAATCGGTGGACAGCGCCGCAATATCGCCGACGATCAGGGTGTCTGTGTCCAAAAAAAAGAAATTGTGACCCGCTGGCATGGCGCAAAGCGCTTCGATTTTGTTGCCGTAGGTTTATTGCGCGCCAAGGCCTCGTTCACGAAGGGCAAGATGACTGCGTCGACGGCTTCTAGTTCGCCTTTGATGCCGCCAGGCATTGTTGGATCTTTCGGCCACAGGGGGCCGGCTTGTGGTTCGGCGACGTAAAGTGTGCCCACAAAGGTTGGGGCGTTGGCCTTTAGGGAGGCGGCCAGCAACAAGGGTTCACATTGCAATCGCCCGCCTTGGCCAACGATCACGATGTCGAAATCGGACGACGGGTTCTGGCCGGTTGTTTGCTGGTGTGGGGTGCTCTTTTTACCATTTTATTGCCTGCTTACTCTATGTTGCTACTATAGGGGCGCGTCGGGCGCCAAGGGAAGGTCCGTTTGTTGCGTTAGGTTTGCTGTAGAGGGAGAGAGGGATGATTGATTTATTCTTACCGCTGATTATTGGTATTGGTATCGGGATCGAACCGCCCGAACGCGGCGGGCCAGAGGCCGATGTGGCGATGGTTCAGGCGCAGGACGCGCTTGTTGTACCGCTGGATCTGGGATCCGGTGATGATCTGAGTGCGGCGCGCGAACCAGAACCGCAAATCCCGACAGGCAAATACACCACCGCGATGGAAGTTCGCCCGATCCTTGGGATGACCAAGAACAACTGGGTCGGCGTGCGTGAATTTAACGGCCAAGACCTGCTGTATTTCACCCACCTGATGGCGTGGCGCTGCGGGCTGTGGGATATCCGCTATGGCATCAACGGCGAGCCCGCGATCAACGTCATGCCGATGGAGCCGTGTAACGAGGACTTCGCGCAGCCCAACATTATGATCGATATCGAGAATTTTCTGCCCTACTTGGTGTTCCCTCTGGGATCGATCGAAAGCGTCTACGTGGAAATCGTGTTTGATGACGGCGGGTCGGATTTCGCGCAATTTGATCGAAACGAAGTGCGAATTCCCTGAGGTGGGGTTTTTGCAGACTTTGGCGCGTTCAGCTGCGCGGATCCTAATTTGGTTTCTGGTAAGAAGCTGAAATGAAAGGCGCAAGCAAACCTTGCGCCCATTCAGGATCAAGTAGCAAATTTAAAATGGTGGCAAATCTAAGTTGCGATATAAAAAGATATAGGCATCTAAACTGATGGGCATCCGGATCGGGCTTTTGCCGTGATACCTTAAAAAAAAGAAACAAATCTTTCGTCATAGTTTTCGAGTTGAGAGTAAGTGATCTTTAGTCGATTGATCGTTCTGAGGATATCAATTGTGCAGCTCACCCACATGTCGATCATTACATTGAAAAATTACATTTACGACAGTATGCGCGCATTTTTTTGCAAGGTTTTTTCTGGTGTATCAGGCTACGCGACTGGGCGGTTTATGGATGTTGGTGGGCGGTACCGTGGCGTTGTTTTGGCCACCAAATGCCAGTTTGCTTGCGGCACTCATCTTGCTCGACCCAAGAAACTGGATCGTCTGTTTCACCTTGAGCATACCAATCTTGCTGGCAGGAGAACTCTCAGCCGGATATCCTTTGACTTCCGCCTTGATATTCACAACCGCCAATTGTGTTGAAGTCGCAATCGCACTTTTCGTTATTGATAGAATGACCAACGCACTGCATGGCTTTACTAATATGCGCAAATTGCAGGTCATGTTTTTTGCGGTTCTGATTGTAAGCACGGTCGATTGCGCAATTGGTGCCATCGTGTATTGGGACGGGCCCTATTTCATGTCTTGGTTCAAGTGGATATTCGGTGATTTTCTTGGATGTCTTGTTCTCACGCCGTTTATTGTCACTCTTAATGAGTGGCTCAAGTGGTTTCAGGCAGAGAGTTATAAGTTGGTTTTGGAATTCATGATCTTGGCAACCAAACATCGATCATTATCATACAAAACTGACTTCGGTACTGCGCCAAAGAAGGGCTTTGTTGCACAAATCGTCTTGAAGACGTGCTTGCCCTTACCCCAGACGGATTCAGCCTACAGCTACTGTTTGGGGAATGCCAAGAGCGGTGAAGCCATTTAGGATTGCGTCACGGATTTGGGTCTCCGCAACTTGCCGGTCGAAGTCTCGTGCAGAAAGACGTTGGCCGAGTAATTTCACACAATGCATTTTGGTCTCAACGCGGCTTCGGCGATGATATCCAGACAGCTGCAGCCACAATGCCCTTCCTAGATACTTTGAGGATCGAACTGCTTCGTTTCGCGCCCTCGCATCGGGCGTGTCAGGCTTCCAAAGTTTGGCGTTTTTGAGCGGTGGGATAACTGCATGGGCATTGCGTGCCGCAATCGCATCGTGGCATTTTCGCGTATCGTATGCACCGTCCGCTGTAACACTCCCGACCTCTTCGTCTGGTAGGATCTGGTTGAGCAAATCAGGGAGCACAGGCGCATCACCAATGCTGCTGCTGGTTGCCTCGATTGCACGTATTTCCAGTGTTTTCTAATCGATCCCAATATGTATCTTGCGCCAGAGGCGGCGTTTTGGCCCGCCATGCTTACGCGCATTCCACTCACCTTCACCCTCCGCTTTGATGCCTGTGCTGTCTATCAGAAGGTGCAGTGGCCCCGCTGACCCTTGGTATGAAAGAGCAACGGTCAAAGTCCTTTGCCGCCGACACAATGTGCTGAAGTCCGGTACCGCCCAATCCAGCCCAACCAATTTCAGCAGGCTTTCTACAAACCCAGTCGTCTGTCTTAAGGGCAGACCAAACATGACTTTGAAGGTTAGACAAGCTTGAATGGCAGCATCACTGTAGGTTTGCTGACACCCCCTTCGACCAGACGCGTCCGCTTCCCAACCCATCTGTGGATAAAACCAGATCGATAACGATCCTCGTTGCTTGAGTGAAAAATTGTAATCCACCCAGTTCCGGGTCTTGTACTTCGTCGGTGTCCAGCTGCTCATAACAGCTTGCTACTACACTGGATTCATACAGTGAATCCTACAGAGCACGATTTATGCAACAAAGCCGCTCTGGCATGGAAAACAACTTTGAAGTGGAATACTTTTGGCTTGCGCGTTAAGTTACCGTGCAGGCAATGCCTACAGAAGCAACACTCGCAGTAATATTTATATTATTCCTAATCAATAGCTTAAGGTAGCTACTCATATATAGAGAGAATGTGCTCATGCTTGTAGATGTTCTTGAATATCCAGAAGTCTTACAAACGCGCCTGATCTCCAATTGGATTTAATAACTTGTCCATCTCTACTTAGACCAGCTGTCCTGTTGTGCTAATCCGTTCTCCATCGCCAAGTTGGTAACTGACTTCTCCCGTTGCGCCGAATTCAACCTCAAATGCCTCTTGCATGGCGCTAGTTAGATCATCGAGAAGATCGTGGTGCACGATGAGGCTGTCATGGACTGGCACCTTCGAGCTCTGGCCCACAGCGTCCCGCTTAAACTCATCCGCAAACCGAATTCCTTTGTTCATATCCGTCTCTCCTTGGTTCCATAATTACCAAACAAAGCGTCTACAAATCTAGGGGCACCTCAGGCACATGCTTCAGCCCAACATATTTTAGGGAGCTGACAAGCCACTTACAACTTTCAAAATATCATAGACAGCTGGGCTGTGGCATTTCACGATCCAACACACATATCATATATTAGCAATCATTATAACAATGCCGCCGCAATACGATCCAGCAGGTCTTTCCGCGAATAGGGCTTATGCAGTATTTCTGAGTCTTTGACGTCTGATCCATTGCCGACACCCGCTACTTCAGCATAGCCCGTGGTCAGGATAGA
>Ga0307488_10000286_pt1 | contig 40436 bp, 35 predicted proteins | sample SB02metaG_FD_202248 | JGI IMG/M metagenome (GOLD analysis project Ga0307488, IMG submission 202248) | Sea-ice brine microbial communities from Beaufort Sea near Barrow, Alaska, United States - SB 0.2 | ecosystem: Environmental > Aquatic > Marine > Coastal | place: USA: Alaska | collected... | reverse complement strand
GAGGCATCGACAAAATATGCAGCCGCACTAGGTCTAAATAAAAACCAACTTTCAATATATCAAAAATCACAAGCAGTAGTAAATGAAGTACTTGGACAGGCAGAAGAAAAGTTTGGAAAAATTAATGCTATAATGGATCCTACTGCGAATGCTCTATCACAAGTAGGTATTGCTTTCGATGAACTACTAAATAAATTCAGACCTATGATAGCAACAGTTGTTGAACCTATGGCAAGATTTATATCAGCCAATACAATGAACGCAGGAATTGCAATGGGTTTATTTGTAACTTCAATTCTTAAAAGTTTAATACCTAGTACAAATGAATTAAGAATAACTCAAGCAGCAGCAGCAAAAGCTAGAATAGCAGAGATAGAAGTACTAAAACAAAAAGAAACTGAATTAGCAGCTAAAGTAGAAGCAGCAGGAAGTACAAGTCCTTCGCAAAATAGATTAGCGAGAAAATTAGGACTGGATAAGCTTGGAAAAGGTGGTAAAGCCGGTGCAGCAATGGCAGAGGGTAAAACATTAAGTAAAGCACAAATTTCAAACTTACACTCACAACATAGTAGAGAAATTGGCATGTTTAAAGGTATGAACGCCAAGAAACTTGCAATGCATAAACAGACTCTTCTCGCCATGACTCGTGAACATCAAACTGCGATGAATAAAATGGTACTACAAGGTCAGGGCTTTGTTGCCAAAACGCAACTCCAGTTGGCTAAACTTCAAGCTGGGAGTAAAGCAGTATTTTCAACAATTTCTGTTTATGCAAGTAAAGCAGGAATGTTCCTGTCAGGACTAATGGGATGGGCTGCCATTGCAGGTGCTGTAGTTCTAGCATTTAAAGCTTTAGATCAATATTTAAGACAAGACTCAATCAAGACAGTAGAAAATTATAATAAAAGAGTTGATGGAAGCACTAATTCTTTAAAAACTCTTAATGACGAACTATTAAGAATGACACAAGTTCGAGCAAAAGGATTAATTGGCTCTGGAGAAGAAAGCATGCTTCATACTTTTGAAGCAATACAAAGTGTTGACTTCAATAAGTTTACTAAAGACTTAAGGGTACTAGGCAGTATAGCTGATATAAACCAAGAGAAATTTAATGAACTAACTGATGAGTTTGACGAAACCTTAAGTCACCTAGGCAAGCTTAATCCAGAATTTAACGTTCTACGTAAGGAACTAGCACAAATCGGCAAAATGACTCCTGAGTTACAATCAAAATTCTTTGCACTAAGAGATAAAGTCAGTAGTGTAGGAAGTGCTTTAAAGTCTTTGTCAAATAACGCAAAAGAAATGGTTAAACAACAAAACAGACTTACTCAAGCTTTACCAAAAGTTCCTTATCAAGACATGTTATCCTTAATGGAATCAAATGTAAGAGGATATGAGGAATTAAATAAAGCGGGGGAAAACTATCAGTCACAGCTAGTAGCAGAAACAAATAAAATAAAGATTTATACTTACTTCCAGAAACAATCAGTAGACTTACAAAAACAAATGGCTTCCAATAAATTCAGCAAAGCTTTTGATGGTTTAGCAGGTGGAACAACAAGAGACAAACAATTAAAAGTAGAAGAAAAAAGATTAAATGTAGCAATGGAAACACATAAGCTAGATATGATTAATCTACAGATATTTACTGAATCAGATGAAAAGAAACTAGCAGCATTAAAACAACAACAAGCCGTACAGTTAAAAATGGTAGAATCCGCACAAGGAATGTACCGACTAGAAGAAAAGAAAGCTAACTTAATGTTCGAGACATACAATACAGTATATAAGAATTTAGAAGCAGATTTAGGCAAAGCTATTGGAGCTGGCATGAGAGGAGACTCTAAACAGTTTGAAAATATTGGTAAAAACTTTACTAATGTTATAACTGACGCAATAGGCGGAATGTTATCTGAGCAGTTAATAGAAGATACATTTGGTGCTTTATTTCCAACAGCAAAAACAATAGAAGAAGAAATAAGAGATGGAGCAGCAAAGCACGCTCAATTAATACAAAAAGCTATAGAAGACGGTGGGTTTAGTCACAAGAATAGTATCAATGCAGCAACAAATCAATTTACTTCTGATATGTACACTATACAACGTCTTATTTTAACTGCAAATAAAGAGACAGAAGGAAAAAGAAAAAGTAGATTACAAACGGATTTAGCATCTCTTGACAAAAAAATGGAACTGGCAACAGTACTTTCTACTGACCGCGGTACATTAGATTTCATGGAAGATCCTAAATACGAGAAGTACAGAGAAAACGAGATTAAAGACACAATGTTATCTAGTAGACAAGCCGAGTCAGTAGAGAAAGCTCAAGCTATATTAGAGAATTTTGACCAGAAGAAGTATGATCAAGATAAAAATATCAGTACCACCGGTATGGAATCATCAGGCATTTACCGTACCTCTGTGAATGGGGCTAGACAGGTAATAGAAAAGCTTATAACTTCTAGAATAGAGGATTTTGATAGCGCTTTGTTAAGTGAGGTAGTTGACAGACGTGATAAGTTAGAGACTATGACAAACCAGAGAGCTTCCTTAGCTTCCGCTATTAAAGGCTCTGATGATATAATGACCAGCCAGGATACAAAAATAGCAGGAATAGATAAGGCACTTAACCCAGCCGCTACACCAGATAATACATTTAAGTTTGACGCAACTACACTAAGTGGAGAAGGTATTGTATATTTTGACCCAACAACAGGACAAACTGTAATATCAACACCAAATTTAGCAGGTAAAATAGCAAAAACGTTAGGTACAGGATTCGATCCATTAAATAAAGACCAGACCGATCAGACTATAATAGGTGAGGAGACAAAAGAAAGTATGACTATGGACAAGTTCTCTAAAAACTTAAACCAGTTCTCTGGTGTTATAGGAATGATGGGAGCTTTAACAGGAAACGAAGAAAAGACAGCAAAAATAATGGCAAAAGTTGCTCAGATTCAATTAATGATTGTTGCCTATGAAAGAGCAAAAATGGCTATACAAGAAGGCGGCGGAACTCTATTAGGCACTATAGGAAAATTCTTCACAGGAGCAGATCCAGCCAGAAATGGTGGTATTATGTCTAAGCACGGACGTTCTTATGCAGGTGGTGGAGTAGCAAGTGGTCCTACCTCAGGTTATGGAGCAACGCTTCATGGCACAGAAGCAGTAGTACCTCTACCGAATGACAGAAGTATACCTGTAGAACTGAAAGGAAATAATAACGGACCTGTTAATACAACAATCAATGTAAACATGGCAGATGGTAGTTCAAATACTACTAGCGATGAAGAAACAGGAAAACAATTCGCACAAGCAATCAATATGGCTGTACTAGAAGAAATAGGCAAACAGCAAAGACCAGGAGGGCTACTAGCAGGATAATATGGCAATAGGATTTAGTAATGGGTCAACAACTTTCGTACCAGACAAAGGCTTCTCAAGAAAGAATACTCCAGTAGTATTTAGAGCAGAGTTTGGTGATGGCTATGAACAACGAATAGCAAATGGTATAAATAACTTAAAACAAGAATTTTCATTAAACTTTGCAACAAGAACAAAAGCAGAGATAGATGATATTGTAGATTGGTTTGAGTTAAAAGCAGGAGTAACTGCTTTTACTTATACCTACTCAGATAGTAATGAAGGCGGCAACGAAAAAGCAGTAAAAGTAGTCTGTGATAATTGGACTCAGAATTGGGATTATGATGATTACTACTCCTTAAGTTGCACTTTTAGGAGAGTATACGAAGCATAATGACTGAGAAAATAATTGTAAAGGATATACAAAAATTAGACCCTGGCTCAGCCTTAGTCCAATTATTTGAACTCGAATACATAAAAGATAGCTTTGCATATTTTACTTCTGGAATTGATGATGATGTCTCAACTTCTTTAAGAATGAGAGATTTTACAACTAATTCTACTATTCGTACATATACTCCTATTCCTGTAAATGCAGATGGTTTTGATTTAAAGAATGATGGAGCAATCGCTAGACCAACCATTACTATGGCAAACGTAACAAACGCACTTAGTAGTGGACTAGGAGATGTAGACTACCACGATATGCTAGGACTAAGAGTTGTTAGAAGATTAACTCTTAAAAAATATTTATATGGAGAAAGTGGAGACGCAAGTCCTCCTATCGAATTCCCTAGGTCTATATTTATTATTGATAGAATTAAATCAAGAACCAAAACTGCAGTAACTTTTGAACTAGTATCCCCTTTTGATATACAAGGAGTAACTCTACCCGCAAGAAATGTCTTAGCAGAGAGATGCCCTTTTGAATACCAAGGAGCCAGTGAACACTTACCAGAATGGAAAAGAGCACAAAGTGGATGTAGTTGGCACTTAGAAGGTAAAATAAAAACAGGTGGAGATGGAACAGAATATACTGTATATGTAAATCAAGACGATGAGTATGTAATTCCAAGTACAACAACATTCACCACTTACTCTAGTGGAGCAGTTACTCTCAATACATATTATAAAACTACTAAAACAACAACAAGATTTAATGCAGACGGGGGCACTTCAAGTGTTACTGTAAATAATTACTGGCAAGCTAGAAAAGCTACTAGTTCTCCAGGTACTCCGACTGATAGTAATTCTAATTTCGTAAGAATTAGAGTATACTCAGCATATTCTAATGGTACAGAATACTTTACTTATATAGACGACAGAGATAATAATTATGTAACTTTTACAGATAATGTATCAACTTCTTCTACTTACAATAAAGTATTACTATGGAAAGCAAGAGCACCAAGTGACGAAGCAGCCCCCGGACATAATCCTTATTGGGAAAGAGGGGATGGATGTAGTAAGACTACTACAGCATGTAAAAAAAGATTTGGGTTTAATCCTATAACTAAAGGGACTGCGAGTTCCACAGGAAAAGCTGCTACAGACACAACAGTAGAGCTTCCATTTGGAGGATTCCCAGGAGCAAGAGCATTCTCGTGATGAATGAAATATTTCAACACGCTGAACAGTGTGCCCCGTTTGAATGTTGTGGACTTGTTATAGAGGAAAATAATAATAAAATTTATATTCCTCTCGAAAATATTTCCGAAGAAAAAGATAGATTTGAAATAGACGCAAAAACTTTTGTTACATATCAACTCAATTCGAAAATATTATATGTAGTCCATAGTCACTACGATGAAGATTGTCGCCCAAGTCAGCATGACATAGATAACTGCAATGCCGTTGGTATACCATATTTAATCGTATCGTACCCCGACAAAGAACAATATATTTTGGAACCAAATTATGACTAGAACAATACACTTAATGGGAAGAATGGGACAACTCTTTGGAGAGACCCATAGACTTAACTGCGAAACTGTCCAAGAGGCAATGCATGCTCTCGACTGCATGAAAGGAGGAGTCAGAAGATATCTACTAGAATGTACAGATACTGATGTTCAATTCACTGTTCAAAAAGGCGAAGACTTTATGGACTATGATAATATTGGACATAATTTAGGTGAAGATGATATAATCATAACTCCAGTTCCTAATGGTAGTGGTAAGGGCAGCTCTGTTTTGAAAATAATTGTAGGAGCTATTCTTATATACATAGGTTTCGTAATAGGAGGAGCTGAGGGAGCAGAAGGTATGCGTCAACTTGTCGGTGCCGCTCTATTTAGTACAGGTATGCAGTTAGCATTAATGGGTATTATAGAATTAACAATGGATGACCCGGATGAATTAAAGGAAGAAAAGTCCTCATTATTCAGCGGACCGATAAATACAACAAAAATGGGAGTACCTGTACCAATTTGCTATGGAAAAATGGAAGTTGGTGGAGCAGTTACTAACTTCGGATTTACACAAAACAGAGTAAAACATCAAATGGGTTACGTATTCCATTCAAAACCGGGTACAAGCGGTGGTGGTGGTGGTATTACAAGCGGTGGCGGCGGCGGCGGTGGCGATAATAATAACGTAGACTGGCAAGCACTAATACAGGAATAGGAAAGAAATATGGCATATGTAACAAAAGGTAGTAGTGTAGCACAAACAGCAGTAATCTATGATGCTCTGTCAGAAGGACCAATAGAAGGATTAGTCAATGGAGCAGCAAGTATAAGACTCAATGACAACCCTGTAATAGGAACAGATAACAACAACACATTTTCTCCGCAACGAAGCGTAGACTCTGGCTATACTGCTAGTACAAAAATATTACTAGATCATAATAGTCCTTCAATATTTTCATATGCACTTACTGCAGATGGTACTAGAGAAATACAAATTCTAGGAGCTAGTAAAAGAGGAGTAAATTCTGCAAATACTATATCAGGAAATAATATTATTAGGAGTAGTAATACTTCCAATATTAGTTTTGCTTCTACAGATGTTGCAATAGTAGGCGGCCTTCCAGCTTATTTAAGAATTGATGGAGCAGGTCCAAAAGGAACTCAATTAGTAACAAAAATAACGCAGTATATAAATACTTCAGCAGTAAGAGTAGATGTAGCTCCAGCTACAACAAAAACAAATACAAGTATGTATCTAGACTTAGTAGATAAAGTAGCAAGTTATGATGCAGCTAATAACAAAGCAACATTAACAGTTGGTGGTGGTATAGATACTGCGAATACAATTGCAATTTTATCTAGCCCTGCACGTTCAACTACAGATACTCCACAATATAATTATAATAACTTTGGCTTTGCTTTTAGAACAGGAGAAAGAGACCAATCATATTTACCAACTCCTGCAGGAATAGGTAGTGCGTCTACAGCCTCTTCTATAAATGCAAAATTAGACCAAGTAGCAGGTACAGGATATCCTACAAACAGTGCACTCGGGTTAGATGTACCAAGTAATAATGCAACAGCCAGTGAAGTAATTAAAACTTCCACTGAAATGTCAGTAGGAAACCCATCTGAAGTAGACGCTGTAAAACTAAATATAGCTTTTCCTTCTGGTTGTGTTTCTCAAAAAGAAAATGGAACAATTGGAGAAGGCTTTGCAGAACATAGAATATTCTTTGGGTACTCTAGAGATGGAGGGACTACTTACACAGATACAGTAGTAGTAGGTAGAGCAACTATTGCCACAGCTACTACTAGTTACCATAAAAATACAAGAACAAAAGGGGTGCAGTCAGGAGTTATTCAAGCCAAAACAAAAGAAGCTTTTAACTACACTTATCTTATAAATACAGAAGAATTCCAACCATATGACGCGTATAGAATAAAAGTACAAAGACTATCCCCAGAAAATCAAAAAGAAAACGGATGGCAACAAACAAATGCATCTCAATTAAAATCAATTGAAAACATTATTACAGATAAATTAAAATATCCTTATACTGCTTATGGAGCAGTAATAGTAGACGCAGAAGATTTTGGTTCAATACCAAAAAGAGGATATGAAATATATGGAATGAAAGTAAAAGTTCCTACAAACTATTTCCCAAGATATGAAAAAACAGCGGCAGGAGTAAGAAGATCAATACCTACATACACAAGAAATATAAGTACAGGAGCCGATACTGGTGCCTATGTAGACTGGGATGGTAACTTCAGAGGAGACTTAAAAGAGTTTGATGATTTAACGAATACTGTAGATATAGCTAACTCTACTTCTGTTTTCACAGATAATCCTGTATGGATATTTATGGATATGCTTACTAATCCAAGATATGGACTAGGTAAGTACATAGATCCAGAAGGAACTTTCGCACAATTAGATAAATGGACACTATATCAAATAGCAAGATATTGCGATGAGTTAGTACCAGATGGAAAAGGAGGCACCGAACCAAGATTTACTTGTAACGCTTACATAGGAAAAAACCAAGACGCATTAAAAACATTAAAACAATTCACAAGCGTAATTAGAAGCATGCTAGTATGGTATAATGGAAAAGTCACTTTAGGAGCAAACGTACAAAAAGGAGCCGTCTATACATTTACAAAAGGTAATGTAATAGGAGGAGAGTTTGGGTACTCAGGAACAGCAGGAAGATTTAAACACAATCAAGTAAGAGTAACTTGGAATGACCCAGAAGATGGGTACAAACAAGCAGTAGAAGTTGTAGAAGATATAGACGAAATACAAAAAGCAGGAAAAGTTACACGAAAAACTGTTACTGCATTTGGTTGTACATCACAAGGACAAGCTCATAGATATGGTAAATGGCATTTATTTACAGAAAGATTAGAAAAAGAAGTAATAAGTTTTAAAACAGGAATTAACGCAGGAGCTATACTTAGACCTGGAGACGTTATAAATGTTCAAGATGCAGACAGAGACGATACTCAATTAAGTGGTAGAGTTTCAGTAGCTCAGAATTCAACTACAACTGTAGTGTATACAGATAGAGATTTAAGTTCAACAATATCAGCTAGTAATAATTACCAACTACATTTAATATATCCAAGTGGAGGAGCTTATTTAACACAACAAACAGCAACTATTAACTCAGTGGTGTATAACCATGGAGACTTAGTTTTAGTAGATGATGCAGCAGCAGCTATAGATACAGAAGCAAAAGCACTAAATTGCAAAGATGATTCTGGAGCTTTAGTACAGTTACATTGGTCAGAAGATGTTAGAATAGAAACTAAATCAATTAGTGCTTATAATGCTAGTTCAGTTACAGTAGCAAGTGCTTTCAGTGCCGCTCCGGAAGGAGAAGTTATTTATGTAGTATCTGGAGCAACCGATTTAGGTGTAAAAGTTGACGGTAATATGAGACAATTCATAGTTACTTCTGTAAAAGAGAATACAAAGGAGATGACTTTTGATATAAATGCTGCAGAGTATGATATTAAAAAATTCGATGCAGTGGATAGGGGCTATGAAATCCCAGAATTAGCACCAGAATTAAGAAAACCTAAGCGTACCGAGGACGTACCAGCACCTACAAATGTAACCGCCCAAGTAGTCCCAAGTGGAGGAAATAACTCTGCAACAGACGCTGGGATATCTGGATATGATATCGTACTATCGTGGACACATCCTTCTTCTACAAGAACAGATACAGACGGTAATACACTAACAGATGTATACGAACATTTAGCAGGCTATAGAGTACAGCATAATGTTCAAACTGGAAAAGCGTATGACGCAAACCACGACCAATTTATAAAACTAGATGTAGATAAACAAACTTCATATACTATTGAAAATGCAGTAGTAGGCGATGAATACATACTAAGAGTTCAAACAAGAGATACCAGTGGAAAAACATCTGGTTACGTTCAAACTAAGGTAGACTTCAATGTATCTAGTCTAGCTCCTTTCCAAGCTACTCTAGTCTCTGGTGGACTAAATGGCTCTATTGTTAAAGGCGGATTACTAAGCACAGTTCAAAACATAAATAGTTCAAACGGAACTATAACATTCGCAAGTGGAACATATTCGTACCAACCTCTAAATGGAGCAGAGCCTTTAGCTTTCGCAGGTGCAAACACTAATTTCACAGTAGCCTCTGGATTCAATAATCTAGCAAATGGTGAGATAGGTTTCTTACTATTTGATTATGATGCAAACTTAGCTAGAGGAAGTACTAGAGTAGATCCTTTACATGCAGTACATTTACACACAGACTCTACAGCTATAGATGCAGACACAGAACAACCACTTAGTTATACCTTCCTAAAAAGATTAGGGGAGTCAAGTAATGATATAGTACAAGGAAGTGGAACTATTGCTTTACCAAAAGGTAGTAGTACAATTACTGGAACAAACACAGCATTTACAACAGATTTTGAAACAGGAGATGTAGTTATAGTAGATGTAGCAGGAACAACACGATTCATGTCTACAGTAGGTTACATAACAAGTGCTACAAGTATGGAAATAACTTCTGTACCTTCAAGAGCGTACTCAGGCAAAAACATATACAGACAAGCACTCAGAATAGATTCTTCTTCTGACGCAGTTTTAGCACAAGTAGCTAATAATGCAGGTACTTTTGAATTAACTTCATTTACAAACAAAATAAAAATAGATAATGATGATGAAGTCGGATCAAATGCTATTACAAGTGTACAGATATCTAATAACTCTATTACAGCAGTACAGATAGAAGCAAACTCAATTAATGCAATAGCAATAGCAGCAAACGCTATTGGTTCAAGCGAAATAGCAGCAAACTCAATAGGTGCCACAGCTATAGTAGCAGGTTCGATAGGAAGTTCAGAAATAGCGGCAAACTCAATCGGCGCAGTCAACATTATAGCAGGAGCGATAGGCTCTTCTGAGATAGCAGCTAACTCAATTGGAACAGTAGCAATATCAGCTAACGCTGTTACAAGCTCAGAAATAGCAGCTAACTCAATTGGAACAGTAGCAATATCAGCAAATAGTATTACAGCAGCACAATTAACAGCAGACGCAGTAGGAACATTTACAGTAACTGCAAATAGTATCACAGCAGTAGAATTAGCTGCTAACGCAGTAGGCAGTGCTCAAATATTAGCAAACTCAATTGCTTCTGCAGAAATATCAGCTAACTCAATAGGCAGCGCAGAAATAGCCGCAAACTCAGTAAACGGAACAATACTACTAGGAAACTCAGTAGGCTCTACTCAGATAGCAATTAATTCTGTAAATGGTATTATAATTCAAAATGGAGCAGTAGATACAGACCAGGTAGCAGGAAATGCTATAAGAACAGCTAAAATAGCGGCAAACCAAATAGTAAATGCAAGTGTAGCTAGTAATGCTATCAACGTAGATAGTATAGCTGCTAACTCTATAGAAAATGCACAATTAAAATCAAATTCAGTAACCGCTGCAATAATTGTAGCAAATGCAATAGGAACTTCAGAAATATCAGCAAACTCAGTAAATGCAGTTATTATAGCTGCTAACTCTATTGAATCAAATCAACTAAAAGCAAACTCTGTAAATGCAATTGTTATAGCTGCTAACTCTATTAATAACAACCAAATAGCAATTAACTCTGTAAATAGTGTTGTTATTCAAAATAATGGGGTAACTGGAGATAATATAGCAGCTAACTCAATTACCGCAGCAAAAATTGTAGCAAACAGTATAACAAACGCAGAAATAAGCGCGACTGGAGCTATAGACTTAGCAAAAATAAGTATTGGAACAGGCTCTATAGGTATAGCAAAAATAGCTATTGGTACTGGAGATATTGATGTAGCAAAAATAGCTATTGGTACAGGATCAATTGACATAGCAAAAATAGCTATTGGGACTGGAGATATTGATGTAGCAAAAATAGCTATTGGGACTGGAGATATAGGTATAGCAAAAATAGCTATTGGTACTGGAGATATTGATATAGCAAAAATAGCTATTGGGACTGGAGATATTGATATAGCAAAAATAGCTGTTGGGAATGGAGATATTGACTATGCAAAAATAGCTGTAAGTAATGGCTCTATTAATACAGCAGTACTAGCCGCAAACGCAATTACAAACGCAAAAATATCTTCAACAGACAATATGACAATCACACTGACAGATGGTTCAGCAGGTGGTTGGAATGTAAATGCAGCAGACTTTTCTAGTACAAACTCAAGTGGGGGCGGTAATGCAGCATACGCAACAGCAGGTATAAAATTAGGGGCGGCAGGATATATTTCAGCAAAGAACTTCTACATTGACACAGCAGGTAACGCTAAATTTAGAGGTGCTCTAGAAGGTGCAACAGGTACTTTTTCAGGAAGTATATCAGTAGCCGCTTTTAATAGTGGATATACAGGTTCAAGCGCGGCAACAGCTACAGCAGCTGTAGCAGCTAACGCAGCAGCAGCAGCGTCAACAGCTAGTGATGCTTATGGTCAAGCTAATACTGCTACATCGAATGCATCTAGTGCCTATGGTCAAGCTAATACTGCTACATCGAATGCAGCTAGTGCCTATGGTCAAGCTAATACTGCTACATCGAATGCAGCTAGTGCCTATGGTCAAGCTAATACTGCTACATCGAATGCAGCTGCTGCTCATAGTACAGCAAATTCAAAAGTTACTCATGCTTCAGTAAACACATCATCAACTATTGTAGGTGGTGGTGTAGGTGGATGGGGTATAACAACGTATCACTTAGCAGGTGGTGCACAAGCAAGTTCCTCAACTAGAAATTTTGCAATAGGAACATCAGGCTCAGGAAATGCAACTTTCTTAGCAAATGGTGGTATTGTAATGGGGTCAGATGGTTTTGTTTCCGCAAAACAATTCTATATCGATACATCAGGAAACGCCAAATTTAAAGGAACACTAGAAGGCGATGATGTTACTGTAAATGGTCAATTAACTTTACCTTCCTCTGGTGCTAATGTAGCCGGTAGTACAGTAGGTAGCTGGTCTACCAATACTATGGATAACAAACATATAGTAAGTGTAGGTACTGGAGCAGGATTTTATCAAGGATTTGTAAGATTGACTGGTGGAACCTCCTATGTTAAAACTATTAGTATACAAGCAAGAACCGGAAGCTCAACAGCAAGTGAAGGGACCTTAATTTATGAAACTCCAAGAATTGACTACTATACAGCAGGAAATGTAACAGAAGGCAGATTATACTCTACTGCTCAAACAGCTAATATGCCTATTGCATTTACATATACAGGCTCAGGCAATGTTTCCCTGTTTGTAAGAGCTCAAGCAGATACAGGACCAGATACATTAGGTTCAGCGGAAGCAAGATTTATTAAATTCGGAACAACAGACCCATTATTCAGTTTTGCTAACCAGTCAGGTGTAGCAGTAAGTACCGCATTTTATTCTAACACACAAGTAGTTGGAGGATTTGCAGGGACTAAAACGGTAAGCATCTCTAATACTTCATATACAAGATATAAAATTGATGGAGGAAGTTTTGGAACAGCAAACTCAAATATAGCAAACGGAAGTTACATTAATGTAGAAATTACATCAGCAAGTACTAATTCAACTACAAGATCAAGCACAGTAACTATTGGAGAATCTTCCGCAGGATTCTCTATTACAACAACGGGAGGAACACCTCCTGGAGGCGGAGGCGGAGGCGGAGGCGGCGGAGGTTGTTTTGTAGAAGGAACTCCTGTAGTAATGGCCGATGGTTCGCTAAAAGCAATAGAAACAGTCACTGCAGGGGAGAGTGTAAAATCATTTAGTCACTCTAGTTTATCTCTTGAAGAAGATGCATGGATAACTTGGACAACACCAGAAATTGGTACAGGTACTTTTGGAACTTCTACAGTAGAAAGAGTTACAGATGCTCATGCACATGACAATTACTATTGGATTAATTACAACTTGAAAGTAACAAACGAACATCCAATGTTAGCATTTAAAGATGCAGTTTTCAAATTCGTAAGAGCGGAAGATCTAGCAGTAGGAGATCACCTAGTATTAGAGGATGGAAGTAGAGAAGAAATATTTGCAATACCTAACGTACGAGTAGCCTGTGTAACACATAATATGGACGTAGAAGATCAAGATACTTATGTTGTTAAGGGCGGTAATGGAAATGGATATATAGCACATAACGTCATCTTAAATGAGGAGAAATTATAATAATGAATCATATAATACAAACAGGAACAGACTCGGAAGGAAACCCAATTACTACTACACTAGATGTACAGTTTACTCATGTATATGAATATGTAGGGCATGAAGCACAAGACTTCGTGAACAATCAGTGTATGCCTAGAAGAAGAGAAAACAATATGGTGAAAACTGTAAAAATAAAAATTACAAGCACTGATGGAACTTCTGCAAATGCAACTCACCTAGTTAGTGGACAAGCAGATCAAATTTATTCAGAAAATTTATTAATTCCCTTACCTTGGAGAGCTAAAGCGAATGGAGAATTATCAGGCTTCTTAACTCCCTATGAAAACGTAACTGAAACAATTATGTTAAATTGGGCAAAAGCTATAATACAAGAAACAGATAAAGCAGATGCATTAAATCTAACTTTTGCTACAAAATTATACGGTGATAGGTACCAATCATAACCTATTTTCCGTTTTAATAATACCCGTTAAAAATAGTTCTTGACAGCACCCCATATTTTTGATATAATTTAGCATATAGGAGTAATATTTATGGCAGCAGGAAATTATGACATAGTCATTGATCAAGGTGCTGACTTTTCAATTGAATTAGTCATAGCGCAAAACGGGGAGGCTGTTAATTTAGCAAGCCACACTGCGTCTGCACAACTGAGACCAACACCCACATCTTCTACTCTTACAGCAACCTTCACTTGTCAAGTTACTGATGCCGCAGAAGGCAAATTAACAATGAATTTAGGTTACGCACTCACACGAAATATAGCGTCAGGTAAATATTATTATGACTTAGAATTATTTAATTCTAGTGCTAATAGTATTACTAGACTTATTCAAGGTGTAGCGAGAGTTACAGCAGAAGTTACAAGATAATGGCACTTACCGTCACGATTACCCCTCAAAATACAAGTTTAACTGCAACTGCAAACACAACGACATTAACACTGTCTAGTGCGGTAGCAGCTAGTGCAACAGATGCATCTACCTTAACTTTTGATAATCCAGTAGGAACCTTAGTAGGGCAATCTACGGTTGAAGGTGCACTCAATTATTTAGCGAATCAATTTTTCGTACAAACCTCATCTCCAGCTTCCAGTACAACAAACTTGGCAGAAGGGGATTTATTTTATGACACTGACGATAATCAGTTAAAGATCTATAGAGAAACGTCTACGGGCGTATATAGTTTTGTTCCTATAATGATAGGCAACGACTCAACCGACTCAGACACTATAGACGCAGGGGCTTTTTAGCTCATTTAGGACAGAAACATGGCACAAACCATTAAAATCAAAAGAAGTAGTAGTTCCGCCGCTCCATCTTCCCTCGGTGCTGGTGAATTAGCGTATTCATCAAATTCCAAAAAACTATTTGTAGGGCATCCCTCTACATCGGCAGTAACAACAATAGGCGGGGACTTATACGTCCAAATGCTCGACCACACAGCAGGTACGCTAACAGCAGCTTCAGCAATAGTAGTAGATAGTTCATCTAAAATAGATGTATTAAAATCAGGTAACATAGTAGTTACTGGTTCTAGTAATACTATTAGTACTAGTTCAGGCAATCTTACTCTAGCTCCCACAGGTAATTTAGTTATTACTCATGGCGGAACTATAGATTTAACAGGTCAAGCAAATTCACTAACTCTATTAGACAATAACGCAGCAGCTTTAGATATAAACGAAGGCGGAACTTCATATTTAAAATTTGTTACTACTAATGGAAGTGAATCAACAACTGTAGGATCAGCATTAACAGTATCAGGACTAACTTCAGCAGCAGCTGTCAATATGTCTGGAAACTTAGCTATCGCTACAAACAAATTCACAGTAAATGCTAGTTCAGGTGATACTGTAATAGCAGGCGACTTAAATGTCGTTGATGTAACAGCAAGTGGTGATTTAGAAGTCACAGGTGGCACTACTCTTAACGGAGCAGTAAATATTGGTGACGCATCAGGAGATGCAATCGCAATTGCCGGTACAGCAACATTTACACCATCAGTAGACTTTGATGGTGGCTTTACAGTTGCAGGGTCACAAACAGTTGACTTTGGAGGAAATAGACTTGCTAACATTGGCACTCCTACCCAAGCAACAGATGCTACAACAAAAGCATATGTAGACAGCGTAAAACAAGCACTAGACATTAAAGAATCAGTAAGGGTAGCTACAGAAGCAGCTATTACTGGAACTTATGATAATGGTACTGGTGGTGTAGGTGCTACATTAACATACGACTCCAACGGAGCTATAACTGTTGATGGACAAGCACTATTAATTAATAATAGAGTACTTGTTAAAAATCAATCAACCGCTACACAAAACGGTATTTACTATGTAAGTACAGTAGGTAATGCAGGTGCAGCAGCAGTACTAACAAGAGCACTAGATGCGGATTCAAGTGCAGATGTAACAGGTGGACTATTTACTTTCGTAGAAGAAGGTTCAACTAATGCAGATGCAGGTTTTGTTTTATCAAATGTTACAGGATCAGCAACACTAGGTACAGATGGTCTTACCTTTACACAGTTCTCAGGAGCTGGACAAGTAGTAGCCGGAGTAGGATTAGCCAAATCTGGTAATACTATTTCAGTAAATGTTGATGATACTTCTATAGAAATAAATTCAGATACTTTACAAATTAAAGGATTAGACAACGCAATAGTAGAAGGTCAATTAATTTATGGAGCGAACACAGGTGGTTCGTTTACAACATTAAATATTGGTTCTTATGACTCAACAAATTCAGTAGGACAAATGTTACAAGTCGGAGCAAACGGAACTGTAGCATGGTCAAACACATTAGACGGTGGAACATTCTAAGAAATGTCTCACGTAATTAAAATTAAAAGGTCAGAAACAGGCGGTAGTATACCATCAGCAGGTGATTTAGAAACATATGAACTTGCTATGAATGTAACTGACAAAACAATTTACACAAAGAATAGCTCAGGAGATGTAGTAGTAATGTCATCTGCCGGTATAACCGAAGCAGAAGCACTAGCACTGAGCATAGCATTAGGATAAGATTATGGCATCAGCATTTAAATCAGCATCATCAGCTAGTGTAGGCACTTCATTAACAAGTGTTTATACCTGCCCTTCAAGTACAACATCAACGATTATTGGGTGTTATATTTGTAATCAGAGTGGTGGACAAATTGAAGCAACAGTAGAGTTTTTTGACGCAAGTTCAAGTACTCACGTAGCTTTAATGCATAGCACTCCAATACCAAGTAACTCCACACAAGTAGTTATAGGTGGAGATGCAAAAGTGGTTTTAGAGGCTGGGGATATAATCAAGGTACAGAGTAACGTAGCATCTTCAATAGATTGCGTACTCTCATATTTGGAGCAAACATAATATGTCACTCATAGGAAAAGTTAACGCACTAGTCTCAACACTTGAGGCAAATGCAGTAGGGTCTACAGAAATTGTAAGTAACTCTATTACGGCGAGTGAGATAGCGGCTAACGCAGTAGGCTCATCAGAAATAGCACTTAACGCAGTAGATACTCTACAAATTGCAACTAACGCAGTTGGAGCAGCACAATTACAAGGAGCCGCAGTAACCGCAGTAGGAGATAATGCTATCGACGCAGCAGCAATAGCAGCTAACTCAGTAGATTCATCAGAATTAGTAAGTGGTAGTATAGATAGTATACACATCGGCACAGGACAAATAATTACATCAAAGATCGCTAATAATAATGTAACTTCAGGACAACTAGCAAGTAATTCAGTAGTAGCAAGACACATAGCTGCTAATGCTATAGGAACAAGTGAAATAGCCTTAAACTCGGTAGATTCATCAGAATTAGTAAGTGGTAGTATAGACACTATACATGTCGCGAACTTACAAATAACATCAGATAAACTAGCAGCTAACTCAGTAGTAGCCGCAAAAATAGCGGAAAATGCAGTAGGTACTAGTGAACTTGCTAATAACTCTGTAACTGCTACACAGATTCCTTCAGGAACAATAGTAGCAGACCTACTAGCCGCAAACTCAGTAGATTCATCAGAATTAGTAAGTGGTAGTATAGACAGTATACACCTAGGGGCGTTACAAGTTACATCAGGTAAAATAGCAGCTGGTGCAATAATAACATCAAAATTAGGAGCCAATCAAGTAACAACAGCAAAGATCGCTGCTAATAATATAACAGCTACCCAAATAGCAGAAAATGCAGTAGGTACTAGTGAACTTGCTAATAACTCTGTAACTGCTGTACAGATTCCTGACGGAAGCATAACAGTTACACAACTCGGGGCAAACTCAGTAGATACTGCAGAACTAGTTACAGGTAGTATTGATACAATACATCTTGGAGACTTACAAGTAACATCTGGTAAAATAGCCGCTGGTGCAATAATAACTACAAAATTAGGAGCTAACCAAGTAACAGCAGCTAAGATAGCATCAGGAATCATTACTTCAGCCCATATAACAGACGGCACTATAGTGTCCGGAGATATAGCCGATAATACTATAGCAACAGGTAAGATAGCGGATAACGCAGTAGATGGAAGTAAGATTGCTTCTAACAGTATTCTAACAAGACATATAGACGATGCACAGATTACAACAGACCAGATAGCAGCAAATACTATTACCATTGGTAATATAGCAGATAATGCTGTAGATGGTAGTAAGATAGCGTCTAACAGTATTTTAACAAGACACATAGACGATGCACAGATTACAGCAGATCAACTTGCTGCAAACTCTGTAGATACAGCAGAAATAGTAAGTGGCTCAATAGACGCCATACACCTAGCTTCTGATTCAGTTATAACAGCAAAAATATTAAATGCTAATGTAACAACCGCAAAGATAGCAGATAACAATGTTACTTCAGCAAAAATTGCTACTAATCAAATTTTAGCAAGACACTTAGCAGCTAACACAGTAGATACTGCAGAACTAGTATCAGGCTCAATAGACACTATACATATTGCAGACGACCAAGTAACAAATGCAAAACTTGCAGTAAATTCAGTCTCCGCAGTAGAACTAGCTGGAAATGCAGTAACAGCTACACAGATAGCAGCAAACGCTGTATCGGTAGCAGAACTTAAATCAGACGCATTAAGCGGACAGACAATGTCAGGTAATGTTACTTTCTCAGGAAACGTGACAGTATCAGGAACTTCATTCGCAGCTTCAGCTACAACAATTACAACTGGAGACTCTCTTATCTCAATGGCAACTGGCAACGGAAGTTCAGATGCAGTTGATATAGGTTTCTATGGATTATACGATACTGGTGGTACAGACAAATATTCAGGTATATTCAGAAACGCAGATGATTCTGGTAAATGGCAGATATTTAAAGACTTACAAGTACAACCAACTACAACTGTAAATACTTCAGGAACAGGATATGCAAAAGGTACGCTAGTAGCAGATTTAGAAGGAAACGTAACAGGTGCTTTAACAGGTAACGCTACAACAGCAACTACTCTAGCAACAAATAGAGCTTTCTCTCTAACAGGAGATGTAACAGCTTCAGGAGTAAACTTCAACGGTTCAGGTGCAGTAGCTTTAACAACAAGTTTAGCAGCTAATACAGTAGACTCTGCTGAAATAGTATCCGGTAGTGTAGACAGAATACATTTAGCCGCAGATATAGTAGACAGTACAAAAATAGCAGATGACTCAATAAATTCAGAACATTACGTAGATGGTAGTATAGATAATGCTCATATTGCAGACTTACAAGTAACAAACGCAAAAATAGCAAATAACACTATACAGACAGGTAAGATAGCAGATAACGCTGTAGATGGTACGAAGATTGCTCAAAATAGTATTTTAACAAGACATATCGATGACGCACAAATAGTACTAAGTCATCTAGCAGCTAACTCCGTAGACTCTTCAAAAATTGTCAATGGAACAATCGTAAATGCAGATTTAGCAGATAACTCAATTACTTCAGCGAAGATTGTAAATGGTACTATAGTGTCCGGAGATATAGCAGCAAATACTATAGCAACAGGAAACATAGCAGACAACGCAGTAGACGGTACAAAAATAGCAACAGACAGTATAGTAGCAAGACATATAGCAGCTGGTGCAGTAGGCGCTTCAGAAATAGCATCAAACTCAGTAGATTCAGCAGAATTAGTGAGTGGTAGTATTGACACTATACATATTGCAGACGACCAAATAACAGCAGCTAAGATAGCAGATAATGCAATTAATAATGTAGGTATGATATCATCAGGATTAATTACAGCAGATTTAATAGCTACAGGAGCAGTGGGTTCCTCGGAGTTAGCTGCAAACTCAGTAGATACTGCAGCACTAGTTACAGGTGGCATAGATACAATACATTTATCAGCTAACTCTGTTACTTCAGCTAAAATAGCACTTAATAATATAACAGCAAGTGAAATAGCAAGTGGTAGTATAAATACTATTCATATTGGAAATGATCAAGTAACAGCAGCTAAGATAGCAGATAATGCAATTAATAATGTAGGTATGATATCATCAGGATTAATTACCGCAGACTTATTAGCATCAAACTCAGTAGATTCAGCAGAACTAGTTACAGGTAGTATTGACACTATACATATTGGAGCATCACAAGTAACAACAGCAAAGATTGCCAATGCTAATGTAACAAATGCAAAACTAGGATCTAACTCTGTAACAGCAGCTAAAATAGCCGCTAACGCTGTCGGGTCAAGTGAGATTGCAAATAACTCTGTAACTACTACACAATTATCAAGTGCAGCACTTGGTGGTAAAACAATGACAGGAAGTATTACATTTGGAGGAGATTTAGGGCTTGGTGGAAGCACATCTAATAAAGTAAATGTAGCAGGTAGCATAGGTATTCAAGATGCAAACCCAGTTCAAAAACTTCACATAGACGAAGTAGCTGGTATGGATGTTGGTACAGGAGCTTCAACATCAACAACAGTATTTTCATTAGATACTTTTGCAGCAGCAACATTTAGAACTGCTAAGTACTTAGTACAGGTAACAAATTCAACAGACGGTGATTACCAAGCGTTAGAAATAGCATTATTTCATGATGGTACCACAGTTTATTTAACACAGTACGCATCTATATTTGACAACGGAGCACAAGCGACGTTTGATGCAGATATAAATACAGGTAATGTAAGATTAAGAGTAACTCCAGCAAGTGGAGATACTATGGCGTATAAATTTATACGAACAACAATAGAGGTATAAAATGGGACAAAAATTAGATTTTAACATTGAAGACGCTGGAATAAAAATTGATGGTGTACAAGCCGTTGATTCCAGTGGAGGCTTCCAAGGTGCAAGTATGGCAGCAACAAAACTTACAGGAACAATAGCATCAGCTAGGCTTCCTCATACAATCACTACTAGTGCACCATCTGGCGTCGGCTCGACAGCAACTGGTCACATATGGTTTGTTTATTCGAGTTAAAAAATGGCAATATATGTAAACGATTCTGGTACATTACGACAAGTTAAGTTCCTCGCTGTAAATGATGGTGGGGTAGTTCGTCGTGTCAATGAAGTTTATGTAAATGATAATGGTTCTTTAGCCGGACCTTTTACAGCAACTCATGAGACTAGTAGGAATACAGCTACAACAACAAGTACAATTTCAGGAGTACAAAATACTGTATTTAATACAAATACTGTTTTTGATACAGACTACAATACTACTACCACATTTGATACGTCTAAAGTTACAACTTTCAATACCACACTAGCAACTGAAACAAGTAAAACAACCACATTTGATACAACTACAACGTTCAATACTACGGTATCAACAACAACTGCGTATAATACTACAACAGCTTTTACTACAACGACTACCTTTACAACAACTCAAGGTACAACGACTGCGTTTACAACTACTACAGCATTTAATACAACTACAACGTTTAATACTACATTAGCAACAACAACAGCTTTTACTACTACTACAACGTTTGATACTACATTAGCAACAACAACTGCGTTTACTACTACAACTGCGTTTACTACAACTACTACCTTTACAACAACTCAAGGTACGACAACTGCGTTTACTACTACAACTGCGTTTACTACAACTACAACGTTCAACACTACATTAGCAACAACAACTGCGTTTAGTACAACTACTACATTCATTACTAACAAAAATACGATTACTTCGTGGAATACCACAACAGCGTATACTACAGCATATGATACTGTAATTGGTACAAGTAGGACAACTTCATTTGCGACTATTACATCTTATATAGATAATACATCTTTCGGAACAAGTAAAAGTACAAATACTACACAGTCCACATCTACTGCTAGAAGCACAAATACAGCTCAAGGCACAAACACAGTTACAACCTTTGCAACTATTACAGCTTATATAGATAATACTACATTTGCTACTATTACTACCTTTGCTAATAATACATCATTTGCGACTATCAGTACATATAATACTACTAGAACCAGTAATACCGCTAGAAATACTAATACAGTTACAGCTTATATTAATAATACTTCATTTGCTACGATTACTACTTATACTACTACACAGGGTACAGCTACTTCTAGAAGTACTAATACGGCTCAAAATACAAATACAAGTAATAACACAAATACTTCTACGGCTTATATAGCAGTTACAACCTTTGCTACTATTACAGCTTATAGTACTACACAGGGTACAAATACAAGTAATAACACAAATACTTCTACGGCTTATATAGCAGGTACTAATACTTCTAGAGGTACAAATACAAGTAATAACACAAATACTTCTACGGCTTATATAGCAAGTACTTCATTTGCTACTATTACTAGTTACAGTACTTCACAGAATACAAATACAAGTAATAACACAAATACTTCTACAGCATATATAGCAGGTACAGCTACTTCTAGAAATACAAATACTGCAAGGTCTACTGGGTTTACTAACTCAACTGGTTTTACAAACTATACAAATTCGACATGGACGCATAATACAAATACAACAGGAGCTACAAATACTTCGAGAATTACTACATTTTTTACTGACGTTATATATGGCTTTGATCCAGAGAATGGTACTGAGTATGATAATACAAATACTACCCGTAGTACAGGGTTTACTAACAATACAAACTTCCTAAACAGTACTAGTGGTATATATGGAGTAAATACAAACACAGCACGAAATACAAATACTTCTCGTAATACTGCATTTACTAACTCAACTGCTTTTACTAACAATACAAATACAAGTAATAACACAAATACTTCTACGGCTTATATAGCAAGTACTTCATTTGGAACAAGTAAAAGTACAAATACTGCTCAAAACACCAATACAAGTAATAATACAAATACTGTTACAGCGTATATTAATAACACAGCTTTTACTAACAATACAAATACCGCTAATAATACAGCTACTATTACAGCTTATATTAATAACACATCATTTGGAACAAGTAGAAGTACTAATACGGCTCAAAATACAAATACAAGTAATAACACAAATACTTCTACGGCTTATATAGCAAGTACATCATTTGCTACTATTACAGCTTATATTAATAACACATCATTTGGAACAAGTAGAAGTACTAATACTACACAGGGTACAGCTACAAGTAATAACACAAATACTTCTACGGCTTATATAGATAATACAGCTTTTGCAACAACTATAAGTACTAATACTACTCAAAGCACTGCGACATCAGCAACTACTAATACTACACAATCCACAAGTACTGCTAGAAGTACAAATACAGCACAAACTACGAATACAACTACTACCTTTGCAACTATAACGGCTTATATAGATAATACTACATTTGCTACTATTAGTTCTTATACTACTACACAAGCTACAAGTACTGCTAGAAGTACAAATACTTCACAAGCCACAGCATATGAAACAGCGTATATTACATCTAGAGCATCTTCAAGATCTACAGGAACTTCACAAGCAACTCTAACTACATATAATACTGCTAGAGCTACAGCTTCAAGTAGAAGCACAACAACAACTTTTGAAACAACTCAAGGTACTGTAACAACAAGAGCAACGGCTTCAAGTAGAAGCACAACAACAGCTTTTGATACTGATAGAGCTACAGCTTCAAGTAGAAATACAGCTTCAAGTAGAAGTACAACGACAACTTTTAATACTGCTAGAGCTACAGCTTCAAGTAGAAGTACAACGACAACTTTTGCAACAACTCAAGGTACTGTAACAACAAGAGCTACAGCATCAAGTAGAACAACAACAACAGCTTTTGTTACTGACAGAGCTACAGCTTCAAGTAGAAGTACAGCTTCAAGTAGAAGTACAGTAAGTACTTTTAATACTACTCTAGCAACAGCAACATCCAATGTAACTGCATTTAATACTGTTACAACTTTTGATACGACTAAGACAACAACTTTTGCTACCGGTAGAACAACAACAACAACAATTGCAACTACATTAGCAACAGAAACAAACAGAACAACTGATCACTTAACAACAACAACTTTTGATACTTCAACAACAGTATTTGAAAGAATAACCGCCGCCCAAGCAGGAACCATATTTGACACAGAGGTTGCTAGTATAGCAGACTTTGGACTATCTTATTGGGATGGCTCAGACTGGAGCGAAACCTAATATGATAAAGACTACAACAGAAGATATTACACCAGATTATCTTAATAAAAAACTGGAATCAATGATGGCGGCTGTGTTCGATGTCATTGGTGAATCTGAAGAAAGAATGAAAAACTTAGAAAAACAACTTTTCGAGCTAAAGAATGCAAAACAGAACAACAGTTAAACCTAAAAATCCGTTAAAAGCTATGACAATAAATGAGTCTTTGGGAGATGTCGCAACTCATTTTATGAAATCAGGTTCTTGTTTTAGACCAAAAGGTGACTTAGACAGCTTATCAATACTAAAAGAAAGATTAGTATTTGATAAAACTGAGGGGCTTGATTGGGAGTATGACCTTTGGTTTAACACCAATGAGTTACATAGTATTCGTAAATGGTTGTACACAGATTTTTTAGGAAAAGGAGTAGCTTGTAGAGTTAACTCTATAAAGATTAATACAAAATTATATAAAGCGATTATTGATTCAGATGTAAAGATTGATGAAGAAAGAATCGAAAAAATAAAAAATAATCTACAAAACAAGTATACTTTAAGATGGAATACAGAATTTTATGATAAAGTTATTTTCTTACCAGGAAGTAATTTATTATGTAAAGGAACAGTAATAGATTACAGACGAGTACAGAAACTAGTAGATGAGGGGTATGTAATAAAGCCTCATCCAATTACTGCTCATATTTATATAGCGGATTTAAGAAGACGATTTGGTACAGAAAAAGTACTAGACAAAAAAGAAGGTGGCTACGAATTATTATTAAATAGTAAAGAAGTAGCAGCAGCACCTAATAGCGAGATGGGATTAATAGCAATCCTTCTTCGCAAAAAACTTTCTCTTGTTAGCTACCCTAAAGTAGACCGAGAGAAAAACTTATTAACTTATGAGAGTTTCTATGATACAATATCAGGAAGTAACTCATACCTTGCACTTTGTAAGATATTTTCAGCAAAAAACTCTGGAATAATCTTTGAATTTGACGAAGATGCGGAAGATAGACTACAAGCGTATGTCAATAACTTTTGGGAATATAAAAAAATAAAATGATAGAAGTAGTTCACCCCTATAAAAAAGTATGGAGTATGTATACTCTAGCATCACTCCTGCCCGACAAAGAAAAAATAAGGTTACATTTATACATACACGAAGATGACTGGGCGGAGGCACCAGTAGAATGGATACTAGAAAACTTTCCTACTGTAAAGATTTATCAAACTTTTTGGTTAAAAAATCAATTAGCGACAACAATGTGTCATTTATTAGACCATTGGAAAGATAAAGGTGGTTTACATAAAAGAATAGTTTGGCTTGGTGGTAATAATATCATTAGTGGTAGATGGTCTGATAATCTACCAGGACCAGACTTTTTTCAATCAGTTTCATACTTAGCACATAAAAGAGTATTCAGAAAGCATCCTAGATTTTTAGACTTCTACAGAATTTTAAGAGTAGCAATTAATGAACAGAAACCAGAAAATATAAGCACAGAATTTGCATTATTGAATTACGACCTATTAAAAAACTTTGACCCAGCAGAATTATTTTGCCCTACTGAAACAGATGAGCTAGAGAGTAGAGTACCTGGAATGCCTGCAATAGACAGATTATTATATAAGTGTAGCAATGGAGTATTTGTTTCAAAATTACTTTCGTATCAACACAAATTTATGCCACTATACATGACAGGTCAAAATGATATTTTAATAGAGAAAGACGCGATGGGTCCTTTGGACTGTATCAACTATAATGTAATGCTCAGAAAATCTTTCCAACTTAATATAGAGCATAAGTGGTTAATTAAACCCTATATCGATTTACCTACAGGAGTGCAATTATCTATACCTTGGGATATGTATTCCAATTTAATTAGCAGTATCCCTATAAATCATAGAAATGCAATTAATAATGAAATTTTATTATTGAAATCAGCAAAACAGAAAAGAGCTGCTGGGTCTTTGTTAAAAGCTGGGTTTAAACTAGGAAAGATCTAAAAATTGTTCTTTCAAGTCTGAAAGAATATTCCATTTTAATCTGCCCCTGTTTGCAAGCTCTCTAACTATTTTTGTTTCAGAGGGGTTGTGAGGGGTCTTTTTCATACTATTCACCGGCATATGCCAACTAGCGGGATAATCTTCTCCAGTTGAGAAAGGTAACTTCTTAGCAAAGAAATCAAAACCAATAATCTCTAAACTTTCAAACTCACACTTATTTAGTATATACATAATAGCCAGGAAACCTGCGGAGGGTCTGCCTCCATCTGGCACCTTATTTATTGTACCAATCAAATCAAATATCTCTAGTATTTCTTCATCAGTAAACATATCAGTATAATCAAATCCTGGTAGTATTTTTGTATTGGGAGGTATGTCCATATGTATTCGACATCGGTTGAATAAAACTTTTACGTTTTTAAACTTTTTATAATACTGTTGTCTTAAGAAACCTGTAACCCACATATCGGTTTTTTTACCTATCGAGACGAAATTTTCATTCGTAGGTATACCTTTTCCAAATCTAACAATTGTGTCAAAACTGTCAATATATTGTCCATTTTCGTACTGAAGCATTTCTACTGAATTTCCCACTAATATTACTCGTCCTAGCATAATTATATTCCTAATAGTTTGGTATTATCATACCAGATTTTTTGATCATTTCTTTTAGAGATTGAACCTCTTGATAGTTTGCATGTGCTTGAATAGTTATTTCAGGTATCTCTATACCTGGGTGTGCTGTAATTAAGTAATAACATACATTTGCAACGTCTTGCGAAGTTAAGCTAGGTATTTCCTCGTGGTTTAACAAACCTAAATTGATTGTAGTAAGTTTGTACCTTTTTTCTGAATTGTATGTTAAATTATTACTTAAATGGTTTAAAGAAGATTTCTGAGCTGCGTATAGATATCCTTTAGATATGTTTGGTTGAGACGCACGAGAAGAAAAATTTATGATTTGTTTTGTTTTATCATATCTCCAGGCTTCGTGGGCTATTGCTAATATTTTTGTTTGGTCGAAGTCATTGTGTGCAAAATTAATTAGCACATCTACATGGTTAGGATTAATATTATCAAATCCATACCAATTAACATCATTCATTAAAATATCCTCAATACGCGGAGTATCTACTTTAATCATTTTACCTTTGAATGGTGTTGCTTCTAATGTGTCTTTGATAGTTTTTGCGAGACCACTACTTCCTGTTATTGCTATTTTCATAATATTCCTTTATAATGTCAAATGACTGTTTGCCGAATAGATTACCATCTACACTGCACTTGTTACAAGGAGACATACTTCTATCTCCTTTTATTAATTTTTTTCTTATTTTGTTCATTGGTTTACCAAACCATACATTGTGTAATGTATCTTGTAGTAAATTTCCCACAACATGTTCCCTTCCCCAGTCATTTGAGCAAAATAGAACATCTCCATTCCAGTCAACAAACATTTTATAGAAGGGGTAATGACAAGGTTTCCCTTTTAAGGCACTCACAGTAGATTCTTCTATACCTACCCAATCGATGACCCCGCTACGGTTGTTAAGTAATAGACCATGGTTTTCAAAGTCACCCCAATGCATGCGATATTTATACTTATCTTCAGGTATGTTTTTCATTACTTCTTCAAAGTGAGTCATTTGCTCTATACCATCGTACAGATTAATATAAATTAAGTCTAACCCACTATACTCAAATAGTTCTTCTGCGTATGCTTGGGTTAATTTATCTCCATTAGTGTTACACTCTAAAGTTGCTAATGGGATTGTATGTCGAAAGATATGAACTATCTCTCTGAAATTTGGATTAAGTAAATTCTCTCCGAACCCACTTAAAGATATTTTACCACTAAACCCTATTTTTCCTAATTCATTCCCTATTATTTCTGCACCTTTTATAGTTAAGTGTAGATTTCGATTAGGAAAAACTTCTGGGTTGTGTCGTGGACAGAATACACAAGTTCTATTACACAACTCGGTAGTATTTATTTCAACAGTAAGGATAGAATCTAGTTCATTTAAGTTATCTTTCTTTGCCCAATGTTTCTTTTCTTGTTCACGTCTGTGTTCTAGAAAATCATATTGGTCTACTGCTGTTATTGGGATGTTTTTCATTACAAAGTGTTATATAATTCTGTCCACTCTTTGCAATACTCCTCATGGTCGTAAATTCCCATCCACGGCCCTCCATCTGTAAAGTGTACCCCTTTAGCTCTACTACCAAAATCGTAATAGTTTACTAAAGCATTGTAAGCAGCAGGTAAAGAACCTACCTTACTAGCCCAGCTAAATCCATGTAAATGTTTAGCCGCAGCATTATTTACATACCATTCGTTTAGCATCGTACATTCTTTATTGTTGAAATACATCAACGATGACCAATATTTTTTATTATATGGTTTGTTCAATTTATCGTGCATTTTAGTGTATTGGTCAAACACTAAGTCAGCATGTTGTACACACATAACTTCTTCATTGTCTTTCTTAAAATGAGTTATTTCCTGGGGATCACATCTCCATAGAAAGTCACCATCACAGAATAAAGAATATCCCATATAATTAGAAAGATGAGGAACAAGAAATCTAGTAAAAGCAAATTCGGTATTACCCTTTTCCTTTCTAGTATAAAGTCCTTGTTCCTGTAACTCTGAAGTAATCAAAGGTATAACTTCGTGTGTTGGGTTAAATCGTAAGATTGATGCCTTACACACTTCAAACATTTCAGGATATTGTGAATCGTACCCTACAAATATTTTCATTATTCCCCTTTCAGTTGTCCACCTAAATCATTAACATATGCTTGCCTTGCTGTTTGTGCTATAGCTTGCTTATGCTTCCAATCTTCGATGTAAATATCGCATTTGTTAATTGCTACTACTATTGATTGTTGTTCTGGTGTCAATGCTGAAATATCATATGCCACCTCATCAAGAGTAATAGTTGGATTTTCTTTGCTCATTTAAATACGTCCTGCCAATTGCCTTGTGTACTCGCCTTAGCATACTCGGTAGCACGGTTTTCAAAAAAGTTGGTATGCTCAACTGCGTTGACTTGCATGTCAATCCAAGGTAAAGGATTATCTGTACTATGAAATATTTTCTTCATACCGATACCTAATAACCTTCTATCAGCAATATATCTAATATATTCCTTGACTTCTTTTGCTGTCAAATCTGGTATATCTGCTTTATCAAAACAAATATCAATAAAGTTATCTTCTAACTCTACTGTCTTTTCTGCAGCACAGTATATTTCGTATTTTAACTTATCAGTCCATAACTCGGGGTTTTCCGAAATGAATGTTCTGAATAGTTTTGACAAGCCATCTACATGCAAGGATTCATCACGAATACTCCATGTAACAATTTGTCCCATTCCTTTCATTAAGTTATGTCTTGGGTAGTTAAGAAGAATAGCAAAACTACTAAATAGTTGTACTCCTTCTGTAAATGCGCTATACACCGCCATTGTTTTTGCCATATCATATGGAGTTTCCATACTGAAATCTTGTAGATATTCATGTTTCTCCATCATAGCATTGATATCAAAAAACTCTTGGTACATATCTTCTGACTTACCAAGTGTCTCTAGTAGTAAAGAATACGCTTCTTGATGTACTGCTTCCATAGCAGCAAAACTAACAAGCATCATTCTTACTTCTGGTTGTTTAAATGTAGGCAAGTAGTGGTGGGCATATCCCCCACATACATCTACATCTGCCTGAGTGAAAAACTTAAAGATATTATCTAACAATGTCCTTTCGCCTTCACTTAATTTTTCTTTATAATCCTTTATATCATCTTGTAAGGTTACTTCTTCTGGCAACCAATGCATTTGTTGTTGTTTTTTATAATTCTCAAATGCCCAAGGATATTGAAAAGGTTTATAGTATTCTCTTTCTTTTAATAAACTCATTTATCCCTCGCAACTTAAACAGTCTGACTGTTCAAATATTATTTCTCGTTTAGCTTGACTAGATACATTATCAGCTCTACTGATAGCTTCACTTCTCAAGTAATACAATGTTTTTAAATTTTTCGCCCATGCTAACATATGGACATTATGTAAATCGCCTTTGTTAACATCAGGTGGGAAAAATAGGTTTACGCTTTGTGACTGACAAATATATTCTTGTCTTGCACTTGCGTGTTCTATAATCCATGCTTGATTGATTTCTACGGCTGTTTTAAATACATCTTTTTCCCACTCATCGAGTATGTCAAGATGCTGTACACTACCTCTGTTTGCAACAATACTTTTCCAAGTGTCATTGTATACATCACTATGTCCTATTTTACTCATTAACAACCTGTCTAAAAATTTATTTTTTACTAAATTACTACCTGTTTTTGTTTTTTGAGTATAGGCATTTGCTCTATATGGTTCAATACTTGGACTTGTGTTTCCACAAATAATACTAGAACTAGCGTTAGGGGCGATTGCTAATAGATGAGCGTTCCTCACAGAACAAGTATCATCATCTGGGCAAGCTCCACGCTCAACAGCTAGTATTCTAGTCGTTTCTTCTGCTTTACTTTTTATATATTGGAACATCTCAGAATTAGCCCCTGTTGCCATTGGGTTGTCAAAAGGTATATCATTCTTCTGCAAATACGCATGAAAGCCCATAGCACCAAGTCCAATACTCCTCTCCCTTTGAGCACTAAACTTAGCTTTTTCTAATTGTTCAGGAGCATTTTGAATAAAGTATTCAAGTACATTATCTAACATTCTTACCAAATCTGGTATAAATGCAGGTACTGCTTTCCACTCGTCATAATACTCCAGATTAACACTAGATAGACAACAAACGGCTGTTCTTTCTTCGTTTGTAGCGAGTGTTATTTCCGAACACAGATTACTGTGATGTACTTTTAAACCTTTCTTTTTCTGAAAGTCGGGCAAATCTTTGTTCACCGCATCTTCAAACATTAAGTAAGGCTCTCCAGTTTCCATTCTATTTTGAAGTATTTTAACCCATAACGCTCTCGCAGATACAGTTTTCTTTACTTCAAAGGAATGAGGATCTGTAAGATCCCAGCTATCGTCAAAATCAGGATACTTTGAAGCGGAGTGAATAAGCTCCATAAAAGCATCAGGAACAACGACAGCGTGATGGATATTAGTACACTTACGGTTAGTATCGCCACCAGTAGGCTTCCGTACATCTAAAAATTCCTCTATTTCGGGGTGACTCATATGTAGATAACCTGCGTAACTGCCCCGTCTAGTTACTCCTTGAGAAAAAGCCAGCATTTCTGCGTCTACTACCTTTACAAAAGGTATTACTCCTGTACTCTCACTTCCTTTAGAAGTTTTAGAGCCAGATGCACGAACATCGTTCCAACTGCCTCCAATACCTCCTCCAAAAGAAGATAAGAAAGCATTTTCTACAAAATGACCTGTTATACCTTCTCTGCTATCTTCTACATAATTTAAAAAGCAACTAATAGGTAATCCCCTTTTAGTTCCTCCATTTGATAATACTGGCGTAGAAAACATAAACCAATGTTTGCTAACATAGTCATACAATCTTTGCGCGTGTTCATCATCGTCTGCAAAAGCTACGGCAGCTCTAGCAAAAGCTTCTTGAGGTGAAGTTTCATCACCTACCATATATCTGTCCTTTAGAGTTGCTTTCGCAAAATCATCTAAAAGGCTATCTCTACTGTAATCTATCTTCACTGACATAATTCTCCACTAATTGTATAATCTCTTTTGAGTTGCCGAGCACTGCTCCGTCAACATCATATGTTAAATCCATGAGTTTAATTCCTACTTCAAGTCCTTCATTTCCAAACTCATTTAAGTTTTGAATGAATTTATATTTTCCCTCGACAGGTAAACTCGCCATGATATCAAAAATATCTCCATATTGTTGAATAATTTGGGTAGCCCTCTTTGGACCAATCCCATCAACACCTGGAACGTTATCTCCTTTGTCCCCTGTTAAGCACTTATAAGTTAAGAAGTACTCAGGATCAAAATCATAATGCTCATCCCAATTATGAAGGGTTGTTTCTTTTCTAGTGACTGTTGAAAATCTACTTATATGTTCATCAATAAGTAAATCCCAGTCTCTATCCGATGAAATCATCCAGATATTATCAATACCTAGATTTTCTCTGTTTTGACAGATAAGAGCAGCTATATCATCAGCCTCTACTCCTGCGTATTTAAGCGTAAGATATCCCTTGTGCTTAAGTCCACTCATTGTATTTTGAAACTCGGCTAAGAATTCTTGGAACTCTTGTTCTTCTTTCTCAGTCTGTTCTTTGTATCTCTCTTTTCTGTTTGCTTTGTATTCGGGGTAGATTTCTTTACGGTAGTTACTTCCGCCATCCCCTAAGACTACTATCTCTCCGCAGTCATAAGACTTTGCCAATGATTGTACTGTTCTAATATAATCATGTTCAAAGTCATTTTTGCCCTGATGTTTCCATCTGAACGCCAAGTTGAGTCCATCAACTATTAATAAGTTCCCATTCGGGATCGACTCTCCATGGCTCGTAAATTTTATCGCCATTTGTAAACTTTAACTCCTGTGTTTCTAAAAATTGTTCGGCAAAGGTGACATAGCACCCCAACCAGTTTATGTACATATGTTTTTTGTAACATGGCTTTCTTGTCGTTGCCACGTACCATTGTGAATGATTCTCCTTAAAAATGAGGAGAGGTTCTTGGTTCATCTCTGTTGCCTGTCTGCACAGCTTAGACCACCAACCCACAAAGGTGTTACTCTTTTGAGTAAAAATTTTATGATTAAATGCCATATCTTTATAGAATTTAACCTCTATTGTAAAAAGATTAACTTTATGTTCTACCATTAAGTCTCCTTTTATCTTGCCCGAACCAGAGCCAGGAGTCTGTATAAACTCCTCGCCTATGATTCTTTTTAGCATTTCTGCTACACGTATTTCTGCATCATGACCTTTTCTTCTAGAATTAACCATCTAATAAAGCCTTGAGTTCCATGAATCCGCCTATCTTTTCTCCGTCTACAATAATCTGAGGAAACGTTCTTGCAGTAGGAAATAGTTCCCTAACTTCTGTTGGTTTAAAACCATCTCCCATCATTTTATATATTGTTTCGTCTACCTTTGGGTGAGACTCCGCTAATTTTTTTGCTTGTACACAATATGTACAATTTGGTATACTGTAAATTACTACTTGCATGTTGTTTCCTTTTGTATGATATATTATAACAAATATTTAATTCCTTGTCAAGATTTAAATTATCCTTCGAGGTAACTAATATTATCTTCTTTTATAATTTCTATTTTCTCTAGTAATGGATGAGTCCAACCGTGTGATACCATATAAGTATTTAAATTTTCCTCTTTCAATAAAACTTCCACTACCTTTTCTTTACCAACTTCGTCTAAGGCTTGGTTTACCTCGTCTAAGAATAGAACATTTATTTGACTTCTACTTATAGATGCCATTAACTTTCTTATTGCAACTAATGTGGCTATGTTGACTCTAGCTAACTCACCGCTAGACAGAGCAAGAATATCAATAATATTGCCATTATCCGAAACTTCCACATTTAATTTATCATTCTCCACTACAAAATTAATACTAAATCTGCCATCACTAAATTCTGCTAGATACTCATTTGTTAGTAACTCTAGTTCTTTTACTAATGATTCTATTTTATAGGCAAGTAATCCGTTGGTACTGAAAGCCTTTTTGAGAGTTTCAAGAATCGCCAGTTGGCTTTCCGCTCCCCTAAGACTAGACTGACTATCATCAAGTTCTGATTGAAATTGTTGAGTTTGTTCCAATATGATTCCAACTCTTGTGTTGTGACGCTCTCTCTTTTCGTTTTCATCTATAACCTCTTGAAGAGACGACCTACTATTGGTAATCTTTTGACGAAGGTTTTGAATTTGCTCTGCGATGTAGTCGGCATCCACTGCTCTTGTCGCGAGCTCATGGTCAATAGACCTGAAGACTTGTTCCCACTCTTCAATTCCTTTGGTTGCGTTCCTATATATTTTGTTTGCATTTTGTATCTCGCTTAATTCTGCTTTCTTTTCTAAATAAGTAAGCTTTGCTGTTTTTACAGCTTCTTTGTGCATCTCTACTTTATCATCACTAAGAGAAGTCTCTATGTCCTGACCACAAGTAGGGCACTGTCCAGTTTCATTTTCATACTGGAGTATCTGTTTTTCATGATGACTAACTGTAAAATTAGTTTCTCCTATTTCTCTTTCTAATTGTGAAGTATCTTGTGCTTTTGGACAAGTTTGTAAATCTTCTTTATACTGCTCTAAAGGTATGCTTTTTAGCTGCTCTTTGAGTGTTTCATTAAGATTTATTTTTTTATTCTTCTGAGAGATATTTTCAAATTCTAATTGTAAAGAACGTAATTCTTCTTCGTCTACTTCATTAATATTTGGTAAAATTAACTTTTCCAAGATACTAGTATCTTCTAAAATATTGTCATCGAGCCATTTCTGAATTGTTGCAAGTTTCGCATTGGTACCTGTAATTTCATTTGCTTGTACACGTACGGCTTCTTTAAAAATCTCAAAGTATGAAACATACTCGTCTAGTTTTAAAAGGTCGATTAAGAACTTCTTCCTATTTGTATCGGTAGCTGTCAAAAACTGCAATGACGCATTAGTATTTTGGTACACTAATTGTGAAAAGGTTTTAAAATCAATACCCAATACTTCACCCAATGTCTTATAAGTATTAGACGCTGTGTGTGAGCTTATATCTTCACCATTCTTTGTTAGTTTACACTTAAGTGCAGCACGACGCATAACATCGATGCAATACTCCTCATCATCTACTGAAAAAGACAGAGATATATTATAACCACTATTAATATAACGATTTGCAATATCTGCTTTCTTAACATTTTTACTATTTTTATTAAATAATACTTCCTCTAATATGAGAGGGATTGAACTTTTACCAACGCCATTTGTGCCTACAAGTTGTGTAAGGGTGGCGTTATCTAAATCAAGCTCATTACCTTCTCCATATGAAAAGCAATTATCCCACTTCAGCTTCTTTAGAATAATCATTAAAAACTCCTATAATATTTGGTACTTTTGATTCGTCCAGACTTAAAATTTCTTGAAGATACATTATTAGTTCTTCTGAAATTGTCATATCTTGATGTAAATTAAGAGTTGCTTCCATCTCTCGTCTTACAACTTTTTTATCAAGTAGTTCAGTATTCTTAACTTTAGCTAAGTCTTGAACATCCCCTTCTAATTCATATATAGTATGGTGAAATTCGGTCTGAACCATATCCTCTGGGTTACTAGTATTGGTACGAATGAGTTGTGGTAAATCAAATCTACCCCACTTCCAATCTGTACCTTCTATTAGTAGATACCCCGTTTGGACCTGATTTCTATGAAATGATGTTGTCATTGGACTGCCTGGGTACACAATATTTCTTTGAGTATTCTCGTGAGCATGTAAATCTCCAGCAAACACAACTTTAAACTTATCAAATCTTTCTAAATCTACTTCTGGTACTACATGAGGTGGTATTTCTCCACGAACATGAGTGTATAAAATCTCTGCATCAATATTTTCTATTGCATCTTTTCTATGTAAGTCTGCGTAAGGTAATATTGCCCAGTTATCTTCGTAATATGTAGTGTCAATAACTTCCACTAAGGGATTGATACTACTTGTAACTTTCTTCAAATTACTGAAAAAAGTTTTGTTCTTTCGGGTTGCTTCATGGTTTCCGTCATAAATGATTGTTCTTACATTAACTTTCTTTATAAAATCAAAGTATAAAGTTAACTCATCCATGCTAGGGACTCGATCAAACAAGTCCCCACCAATGATGTGTAAGTCACAATTATTTTCCGCAATAACTTCCTCTATCTGTTCAAAGAACATATTGTAGCGAGCACAAGCCCATGCTACAGGTACATTTTTCTGACCTAACTTAATATGCCAGTCTGCGGTAAATAATATCATCCTACGAAATCCTCTCCAGGTTGCCATTCACATCCTGTAAGTCCACCAGCTTTTAAAGCTTGTAGTGTTCTAAGAACTTCTTGAGCATTTCTGCCTGTGTCAAGTGCGTTTACACTTACATGTTGCACAATATCATTTCTATCAATGATATATGTAGCTCTATAACAAACACCTTCATCCTCATCTACTATTCCTAGTTTAGAAGATAACCCTAGTCCGCAATCAGCAGCTAGGGAGTGATGTATGCCATCTATAAGTTTATTAGTTTGTTTCCAAGCTAGTTTACAAAACTCATTATCGCCACTTATACCTATTACATTAGCATCATCTACTAATATATCCATTCCCAAGATTTCTGTTGGGCATATAAAGGTAAAGTCTTTTGGGTAGAAATAGATAACTGTGAAATCATGTTTTAATGGCTCGTAGTGTTCAGTAACTGAAACGTCTACAAACTCATTATTTTCATCCACACCCTTCAAATTAAAATGAGGGAATCTTTCTCCTACTCCGATCATGATACGTCGAATTCTGAGTCTACAGTCTCCGCAGCACCGTCTTGATTATTAATTCTTCTAAGTAGTTCCAACTGAGCATCTGCTGTTGGTCTTGAAAGAACATCATCCATAGATTTAAGGTCTGCGACTAAAGCTTTTTCTTCGTCGTTTAATTCACGATTTTTGCACTTTAAAACTTGAAGCTGGTATTCCACGTTAAATACTTGTGGTCCAGTTTTCTTTCTTTTAAAATTAATGTCATAACCTGTTACTGGGTCTGTTGGATCACCTAAGTCTTCCATAGCCACAATAATTTGGTCAAACAATTTTCTTTTAAGATTCAATACTTTAACTGACATATCTGAATAATCGATACATTGGACCGCATAAGACCAACCACACTTTAAGTCTGGGTAGAAGTCTTTTACATGGTCGTGTTCGATATTGTTAAAGGTCTCAGAATTTCTGTCGAATGACAAACATTCCATAGGAATATTCTTGTTATTCTCACCTTTAATCCAGTAGACATATCTAGGTAATAAATCGCCCACTAGTCTTACCTTGTGGTCTTCTTTATCAGCGTAGTTATAAGTTGATATTTTATCTTTTTGGGCTGAGCCCTTGGTTACATTAAAGCCTATTGCCATAATTTTTCTCCGTTATATTGTCTCCTCAAACATAAAGTGAATCCTGCCATCCTTTACATCGAGCAGTCTGTTTTTAGTTATAATTTCTTCTGACACTGGTAGCATCAGAAGATCTAGTGTGGAGTCTTTGGTTTGCCTATACTCATAGTAACTGCGGAACGATGCGACTCCTGCATATTCCACTACTTCTTTATCTGAGTAGCTGCGACCGACATTCAATAATTTCTCAGGATTCAAGAGAAACGATTGACCGCCATAGTAGTGTTCATAAAATTTAAACACTCGGTCATTATAGTTTTTTGGTGTGAGTTTAAAAGTAATAATTCGCAGGATTGTGATAGTATCTAACACATTTCCTTTGCTTACTTTAAGTATTTCATTCCAATTAAATAATAACATATTATATCAAATTTATAAGATTCTGTCAAGAACTATTTTTCATTATCTTCGTAGGGACGACTACTTCTAATTTTTCCAATATCATCCGCTGCCATTGTTGCGTGAACGCCTTGCGCTGCCATATCTATAAGCTTTCCTTGATAAATATAACTACCACAATGCATTAGTTCAATCATAGGTAGAGTCCAAATATCTATCCCTAGCTTTCTAACATTTTCGCAAAACATATAATCTTCACTTAGATATCTGTTTTGATCATTAATTATGCAATCAAAATAAGCATGGATTTTTTCTCCTGTCTTAAAGTCTCCTTCCCTTAAATGGTCTGGAGTATATTCTAGTTCAGGGTGGGCTTCCGCATACTCTTCAAATACACTTCTGTGTATCATCATAAATCCAGTACCTGCTTCTCTAACTTTTACAGGTTCAAATATAGGAGCTCTACCTTCTGGGTATTCTTTATGATCTGGATTAAATACCATATCCCCTGCTACTTTTTCTAGTGCCATAGGGTTTTCATCATAGTTTCCGCTTTTAGCTGCTCTTAATACTTTTTCCCATGCAATAGTCTTTTTAGGGTATAGCCCTGTCATAACTCTGTATTTATCTGTATCTTCTGCTACTAAATGAGTCATATACATTAAATCCATAGCTTTCCAAGATATATCACTATCTATAAATAATAAATGAGTTGCTGGAGATTTTAGAAAATTAGCAACACAATAGTTCCTTGCTCTAGTAACTAAAGACTCATTAAATAGATAGTATAATTCCATTGGAATACCATAATTCATCATTTGAGAAGTTGTGTCCATTAAAGACTTGGTATATAATCCATAGCACTGTCCTCCGTACATAGGAGTAGCTAGATAGATATGCATTTTTCTCATTGCTTCTAAATTTAATTGAATGTTTTTTGTTTCTGTTTGTGTCATAGTATGGCTACCTCATAGCCTTGTCTCATATAATATCCCAATCGTGCATTTGCTTGACGGGATGCTGTTTTTCCTTTTAAGTTAATATCTACAATGACAGGTTGTATCTTGCCATCCATTTTTCGGACTACTCTACCGATAAGCTGCGTTAGTAAAGGTTCATTATTTACTGGTGTTCCTAATACTAAACAGCTTAATTCATTTAATGATATACCTTCTGAAAAAATAGATTGAGTGCCGAACAATATATTTTTATTTGTTCTCACTTCTTCCATAGCCTCATCTCTTTCTTCAAAACTCATATCACCTGTTATTGATACTGCTTTGTCTCCTACTAGAGCTGAACATCTTTTTAGAAAATGTACTCTATCTGAAACAACCAATACCTTATGTCCTTGTGCTGCATATTTTGCAGCTATCATACTCACACTATGGACATATTCTTCATTGTGAGTAAGGTCGTTAATTCGTTCTGCCCAAGGCGTAAACGAACCATCTATAAATCTTATATCTGTTCTATAGATATCTATTTTAGGTATCATATAGTTTTCTTTTGGCGGTTTAAAAACATTGTGCCCAAAGTAATCTCTAAATACTACATGCCGTCCGTCTTTTCTTTCTAGTGTTCCTGTTAAACCTATCTTAAATCTACAAGGCATTTCATCTACTATACGAGTAAATGTTGGACTCGATACATGATGCATTTCGTCTAATATAACTGTTCCGAATAAATGTTTTATATCGTCAATTTTTCTGTATAAACTCTGAATATTCCCGATTACGATAGGAGCATCAATATCAAACTTACCACCACCTATAACGCCTGCTTTAATTCCAAAGCATTTTTCTACTTCTTTTTCCCACTGCGATCTTAATGAAGTTGTATGGGTAACAACTAGTGTTTTCTGTTTAAGTTTTGCTGCTATAGCCAAACCTGTAAATGTCTTTCCCCAACTTACCCAAGCGTTAACTATACTATTGTCATCGATCTCGTCATAAACCGCCTGTTGGCTTGGTCGTAAATCAAACTTAAACTTAGGAAAGTCTGCTTCCACACTAACCCTTTTATCGAAAACTTCAAAGTCTTCTGGGATTAAATCTATTCTTCCTACTGGTATAGAAATTAACCCGTCTCTAATATACCTTATTGTTTTAAAAACCATAGGAGGGTCTTGGGGCATACGAGGAGGTAAAGTATATGTTAACTCCTTTTCTATTTTATTAAAAAGAGCAGGTGTACCCATTATTTGTATTCTATTTTTTATTACTGCTTTCATTTATTCTATTCCTTAGCGTACTACTAGAGAAGGAATGTTGTCTACTTGTAAAGTAAACATCTTTCACTAAATCTGCCCCGGTAAAACCTTTGTTTTTATAATCTTCTCCTACAAATCTAATATCTATCTTAGTAGCTTCTAATAAGTCTCGTAAACTTTGTTCTGTATCATAGGGTATAATTTCGTCTATATACTTTACTGCTCTAAGTTGGATATATCTTTCGTATACGGACTGTACGGGTTGATTTTTCTGCTGTCTATCAATGCTTGGGTCTGTTTGCAGTCCTACTATAAGATACTCACAATTTTCACTAGCCTCTTTTAACATAACTACATGTCCTGCATGTAATAAATCAAAAGCACCACAAGTAAATCCTACTATCATAATGAGTCTAAGAAGTCTAAATCTTGTCTATGCCATATGTCTTGTAGTTTGTCTACATTATTATTCCAAGGACTTGACCACCCTGTTTTGTTCTTTCTTTCTCTAACATGTTTTGGTAGCATATCCCCAAGAACTTCTCGTAATAAATATTTATAAGTACCTTTTTGCCAGCCAGGATGTTGTTTAA
>Ga0307488_10000283_pt1 | contig 40584 bp, 68 predicted proteins | sample SB02metaG_FD_202248 | JGI IMG/M metagenome (GOLD analysis project Ga0307488, IMG submission 202248) | Sea-ice brine microbial communities from Beaufort Sea near Barrow, Alaska, United States - SB 0.2 | ecosystem: Environmental > Aquatic > Marine > Coastal | place: USA: Alaska | collected... | reverse complement strand
ATTTTCCCGAAGTACGTAAATGGGTTGTCAATAACCTGGACAATGATACTACTGTCCTGTTGCGTCGTATTTACGATGCTTGTTATGATTCCTTGGTTCCGAATAGTATTCCTGCTGCTGTGCTTGTGCTTGCTAAGTATCAGTATCAAATGGCATTTGTGGCAGATCAGGAAATAAACTTACTTGCATGTTTGACTGAGATTATGGTAGAATGTGAGTTCCAATGAGTAGATGGATTAAAAATAAAGACGGATCCGTTCAGTCTTTTGAAGCATATAAAAGATCTCAGTTTGAGGAGTTCAAAAAAAATCATTTTAGAAAATGGGACAGTTATCAAAAAAAGCATGTATGGGTTAAAGTAGGATCTGAAAAGCACAATCAGATACTTAAAAACAAACCAAAAGGAAAAAAAGTTCAATCTGCTCCTGTTCAAGTTCCTGCTGATATTGCTTTTAAATGGTATAAAAGTGATGAATGGAAAAAAGTTAGAAATGCTCACATCAATTCTGTTTATAAAAAAAATGGTATTAGGCGATGTAATCACTGTGGTGTAGAGGGAAAGAATGTGCATATGTGTGTTGATCACATTTATCCCATAAGAAGGTATTGGTCAATGCGTTTAGATCCAAATAATTTGCAAGACCTATGTGGTGATTGTAATAAAATTAAATTAAATTCTATGGATGATTTAGTTGCCGAAAGAAGGCTTATCAGGAAAGATGGTCGGTGGGTTGTTCTTGAAGTCAAAGAAGAACCTTTTGTTTGTCCTGATTGGATGAAGGATAAAACTTTTTTTGATTGGAAAGAACAGGAGAAACCGAAAATATCAAAACCAGAAATTCTTACAATAAAAAAGCAGGGTGAGTTCCAATGACAAGTATTCCAACTAAAATTGGTATGGCCCTTATAATGGTCTATTGGTTGTCCATGGCTGGTATGGTTGCCAATGCATATTTTCATTATAACTATAATGTATGGAGTGTGAATTTAAATGATTGATGTAAAACTGCTACGAATTGTGACTGGTGAAGAAGTTATCGCAGAACTCATAGATGAGAATGCTGCTTCTATTACAGTCCAAAATGGTCTTGTAGTTCTTCCAACTAATAATGGTGTTGGATTTGCTCCATGGGCAACCGTAATTAGTAAAGAAGACCCAGAGATCACGGTTTCTAAAACTCATGTCGTATATGTCGCAGAAGTCCAAGAGGATGTCTGTAAGAAGTATAATGAAATGTTTGGTAGTAAGTTGATTACTCCAAACTCTAAAAAACTAGTTCTGTGACTTGAATGAGAATTGGAGTCATGTGTTCTGGAAACGGAACTAACTTTGAGAACATTGTTGAGAATTGTCCAGACCATGAAGTTGTGGTTATGATCTACAATATCAAAGGGTGTGGTGCTCAAGAAAGGGCTGAACGATTGGGTATTCCCAACTGTCGTATTAAGAGTATTGATGAACAAAAAATCATCGATAAACTTAATAGGCACAAAGTTGATTTAGTAGTTCTTGCAGGTTGGATGAGAATTGTTACACCGGGATTGATTAATGCTTTTCCGAATAAGATAATTAATATTCATCCATCATTACTTCCAAAGTATAAAGGTCTTAATGCCGTTAAGCAGGCATTGGACAGTGGTGATAAAATCACTGGATGCACAGTTCATTATGTGACTGAAGAGTTAGATTCTGGAGGATGTATTGATTCTTCTTCGGTTCTTATCTGTGCCGGAGATACAGAAGAGACCTTACATCACAGAGTTCAGAGAGCAGAACATCGTTTACTTCCTATGGTAATTAACAATTTATTTGGGAATATAAATTAAATGGAATGGGAATGGTTCATTGAGTTACTACAAATGAGACAAGATAAAATTGATACACAAGGCATGAGTATTCCCTCTAAGGATAATACCAATTCTAATAGAGAGATTCCTCCAATGCCAGTAAAGCATCGTACAATCTTCACACCCGAAGAACGTAGAGAATTGAAAGATATTGTTAATGAAGCTCTTGATGAGAGGTGGAACGACCATGAAGTTTAAAGCATTAGTATTCATTCGATTAAGATCTCAGGTCGATGACTCTCCTGGTAATGCCGTGAGAGATGCCTGTAAGAGATTGTCTGAACTGGATATTAAAAAGTTGAGGTTAGGTAAGGTCATTGACATCTGGATTGAGGCACCCAATAAAGAGTATGCCGCAGAAGAAATAACTAGACTGAGTGGTAGATTTCTTGCCAATACTGTAATGGAGGATTGGTATTATGAATTGACCGAAATTGAAAGTTTCCCTCAAGGAGTAGAATAATGCCACATGAATTCGACCCATGCGAAGCACCGGTTGATGATCTAGTTGACAAATGGGGATTTACAATCAAACCTACAATCAGTGATGCTGAGTGCATTTTAATTTGTTTAAGAAATGCACCTTGTGGAATTGATAAAAAACAATCAGAACGTTTAGCAAAGGAGTTTGAAAATGGAAGGATTTAATGAACCCGGATCGAATAAAAGTTGGATGGATGATGGTTTCAAAAAACATATAATCCAAGTTCAACTAGATAATGTAGTTTCAATTTTAAAAGGTAAGTTAGAGTATGCCTCTACTTACGATAACACGGGCAAAATCACTAAAAAAATTATTATTACTTACGATGAAACAAACTAAGAAATGTCAAGTTAAGTCCAAGTTCTATTATATCTTTTGGGGAACTGCTACAGCATCAGTTTTATTGGGACAACTATATGTCGGAATGGGATATAGGGTAATGGCAGAAAGCACATTGAGTTTTCAAGATTACCTTACAGAACTTTTAGATACCGTGAATAAACTTTGATGGGACTACTAAAAATTGATAAAAGCAAAATGGTGGAGGAAAAAGTTAAGACTACTCCCCAGAATGTAAATGAATCAAATGAAGCACTTTTTCGTGCTACAATGAATTTACCTACTGCCGCAAAACATTGTGGTATGACTCAGAAGGAAATGAAATTGACCTTCTGGGAATATTTAAAATATCATCCTCGTGATTATGAAAACCTTTCCTCTTAAAACTTGTCTAAGATATCCTGGTGGTAAGTCTAAGGCAACAAAGACTTTGGCACCATGGTTTCCTGAAGACTTTAAAGAATACCGTGAACCATTTATTGGTGGTGGTTCTGTGGCACTCTATGCGACTCAGGCATACCCAGATGTCCCTGTATGGATCAATGATAAGTATGTGACACTCTATAACTTCTGGGTTCAGTTGAGGGATAATGGTGATGAATTATCTAATCGTCTGAATGAGATTAAGTCAAGAGTATCAAACTATCAATCTCAAGATGATAAGGATGCTGCACATAAAGAACTCTTCAATCAAACACGGGATGATATCAATAGTCAGGATGGACTTGATCGTGCCGTAAGTTTCTTTGTTCTAAACAAGTGTAGTTTTTCTGGTCTGACTGAGAACAGCACTTTTTCTAAAACTGCCTCTCGATCTAATTTTTCTTTTGTTGGTATTGAGAAACTAAAGAAGTATTCCCAACTTACAGAGAAATGGAAGATTACAAATATTGATTACTCGGAGGTTATGAATGCTCCTGGTGAGGATGTATTTGTATTTCTTGACCCACCTTATGATATCAAAGACTTTCTTTATGGTAAGGACCGTGAGATGCACAAGTTCTTTGACCATGATAAGTTTGCCGAAGATGTATATAAGTGTCCACACGAGTTTATGATTACCTATAATGTGAATGATAGGTTGTTGGAACTGTATAAAGATTATCATTTACGTGAATGGAAACTTCGTTATTCCATGGCACATCGTGGTGAGAAAGGAACTGATGAGAATGTAAAGACAGAACTTCTTGTCACCAACTATCCCACCGAAAAAGAAACTGTAAACGTTCTTGACCTTCTACTTTATGACTGAACTGAAAGACTGGCTCAACTCTATCAATCAAACTAAGAAGCATTTGATTGATGAAGATCCTTCACTCGAAAAAGAATATCCTCCTTATATTATCAATCGTTGTTTCTCTGGACATCTTGATACTTTGATGTTTGTCAATGAGATGAATAAGTATAATTTCCTTCCTAAAAGGTTACAATACGACTTCCTTATAAATATTGTGAGGAAAAAGAAGAGATTTTCTCCCTGGCTCCGACAAGATAAGATCAAAGATCTAGATTATGTCAAACGTTATTATGGTTATAGTAATGAAAAGGCAAAACAGGCTTTGAAAATTCTAACAAAAGAACAACTTAATTTTATTAAATCAAAATTTGATACTGGAGGAAAAAGATGAGTGTTGTTAGAGAAGCTGAAGTGAAGTGGTCGCAAGACCAAATGGTGGAAGTGGTTCTAGGAGAACCAGATGACTTTCTGAAAGTTCGTGAGACTTTGACTCGTATCGGAGTTGCGTCTAGAAAGGAAAAGAAAATCTATCAGTCCTGTCACATTCTGCATAAACAAGGAAGATATTACCTTGTGCATTTTAAGGAACTATTTGCCCTTGATGGTAAACATGCAAATCTGACATTGAATGATGTTCAGAGACGTAATCGTATTGCACAATTACTTGCCGACTGGGGTTTGATTAGTATTGTAGATGCCGATAAAATTCAGGACATCGCACCACTCAATCAAATTAAAGTTCTTGCATTTAGAGATAAGCAAGAATGGATCCTTGAGACCAAATACAATATTGGGTCGAAGAAGAAAAGGGCAGAAGAAACCGAATAAGATTTTGAGAGGGGTTGCGACTCCTCTTTTTTTATGATATAATGCATTGGTATAGAAATTCTTTTCATGGATAGGGAAATTCAAGACTTGGTAAATGCCATCAAAGTAGCATTACCAAAAGTTATTGATGAATGGAACAATGAAAGTTTATCTCAATTTGAACTTTTATATCGCAGACCTTTCAAGGAAGTATTTGCCGGTAGACAAACTCAGGAAAAAACAAAAGCAATTTCTCCAATTATTGATGAAATCTTCACTGAAAAGATTAAAGATGAATTGCCAAGTTTTGTTCAGTCTGAGGGAAATTCAAAGGATTATATGATAGGTTCTACTTGGATCGAATGGAAAAACAGTTTGGCAGATAATTTAAATAAAAAAAATGGAAAATATGATGATGTATCTTGGACTGGAAATGGATACGAAAAAACTAATTGGCATGTTCTTGTAAAACTTATTCCTAATGAAGACGGTGTGATTGAGAAACATCTCTCTTGCATTATTCCTCATAATGAAATGGGTTGCAAGTGGACTAAACCAGTAAAAAGCAACTTTAGCAATCTAAAAATTTTTTCATCTGATCTAAATAAAGTTGTAATAATTACTGGTAACTTTACTAATAAGTTGACTTACCTTAAACCTGTTTTTGAAAATGTTATATTTGCTTGATTGCCTAGAAGGCATGAAGAAAATGGAGAATGGTGGCATTGATGCTATCGTCACATCTCCTCCGTACAATCTAAACATCAAGTATGGTAAGTATGGTGATAATAAACCACGTCAAGAGTATCTTGATTGGTTAGTAGAAATTTTTTGTGAAGGCAAACGTGTTCTTAAAGATGATGGGCACCTATTTGTCAACATGGGATATTCTAATGTTGATCCATGGGTTGGTATGGAGGTGGGACTTGCCCTTCGACAAGATTGGATTTTACAGAATCATATTAATTGGGTAAAATCTATCTATGTAAATGATAAAACTAGTGGACACTTCAAACCTATTAATAGTAAAAGATTTGTATGTCCTACCTGGGAGCACTTGTTTCATTTTACAAAAGATGGAAAAGTAGAAATTGATCGTCTTTCTGTTGGTGTTCCTTATGAATACTATGAGGCAAACATTAGAGGTAAAAACACAGCAGAAACTAAACCTAATTTGAGGGACAAAGGTAACTGCTGGTTTGTGCCATATGAAACGATTAATAGCAAAGAACTTCGTGGAAAGCATCCTGCAACATTCCCTGTTAAACTTGTTGAAGATTGCTTGAAACTTACTGGTAAACAATCTGGTGTGGTTCTTGATCCCTTCATGGGAACAGGATCTACTGGTGTAGCAGCCGTTAATCTTGGATGGGAATATATTGGATATGACATCGATCAAGATTATATTGATTTTGCAACAGAAAGATTAGAGTTGACAAAATTTTTAAATTGATATATAATAACATAGTTGTTTCAAGTTGGTCTTAAAACACCAGCGTCGGAAACAATAATCTCTAAAACTTTTATAACGGAGAACAAAAACAAAATGACTACACTGTTCGATGAAGATATTCGGCAAAAGGATATTATTGCTGTAAAAAAACGTATTCTTAGAAACCTTGTCGATGAGGCAGGTAACGAAATCAAAGAAACTCAGTTGGAAGTATATCGCAACTATGGAGTTGCTCTTAATCCACTGACAAATTTGTATCAACAACAACCTAAAATACCATTTTGGACTGCTGTTATTGAACTATTTGAATCAAATCAAGCAGTTCCTTGTATGATCCCGGTCACTCTATGTTGGGGTGATGCTTCTTATAATAGAGCAGATGAGATAAATTGGTCTCAGATTAACACTAACATCGAGTATAGTAAAGGTTATAGTTATGATGCTGCTGCCTACATTGATGTAGTTTACGATCCTAAGACTGGTCGTTTCATTGTCAAGAAGGGTCAGCATCGTGTGATCATGGCATATCTTTGCCTTGGTGAAGATGCTTGCATCTCTGCTAATGTCAAACTTCTTGATGAAAATTTTACGGAAGAACAACAGATTACTGCTGAAGCATATGAGCACCATGTTGATGCTCAGAAAGTAGCACGACAGAAAGCACACCAGGCAGGTCTATCAGCATTTGTTTCTGGTGATGAAAAAGATATTGAATATACCAACTTTATTCTTTCTCATGGTATTGGTGTAAAGGGTAAGATGCATCTATTCCCTCAATTCAATCACTTCAGACGTGTTTGTGATACTCCATGGGCAGTAAAATCTGCCAAGCAGATTAGTGAAAAATATGCTTCGATGTCTCTGCACTTACTTGATAAGTACTTACCGACTAGTGATAAAGTCATTGGTGGTAAAGCAATCAAGTCTGTTACTCAATTCCTTCATCTCTTTGAAGATAAAATTGAGTCTACTGCCGTTAAAAACAATACCACATTTGAACTATTTGTTGATGAGGTCTTCAAGTATATGTGGCACCAACGCAGGACTAAATCTGCTGCTTGGTTGAAAGGTTCTCAAGCATTCCGTGGAGAGAACGTTATTATTCCTTTGGCACGTTTGATCAAGTTCACTAATTCGTATTGTCAGGAGAGTAATATCATTCTCCCTGATGGACGCAAGAATGAAGATAGTGTGTGGGGATCCACTGATGAGAAGTTCTGGGTTGAGTTCTTGAATGATACCACCCCTAGGGAACTTCATGGTTCGGTTAATGCCATTGTGAGTGAGTGTTGATTGTAAAAACCGAATAATAATCTACGGGGTTCACTACCCCGTTTTTTTATGCTTTGTTATAAATAATGATGGACGCCTTCGGGGTCCACAAAACACAAACTCGCTTTTAAAGGAGCTAAGAATCATGGGAAACCTTGCACGATACACTGCTGCGGACCTGCCTGCGCTGATGGAGCGTATAAATAGGAATAGCATAGGAATGGACGAATACTTCGATAGGTTGTTTAATCTCCACGAAACAACGAAGAATTATCCACCATTCAATCTAGTCACGGTCAGCAACGCAGAATCAAGACTAGAACTTGCACTTGCAGGATTTAAAAAAGCAGAAGTAAATGTCTACACACAAGACGGAAAACTCTTTGTCGAAGGACAGAAAGAGGATACCGAATCAGAAACCACTTATGTCCACAGAGGAATGGCTCAACGATCTTTCACCAGATCTTGGACATTGGCAGAAGACACGGAAGTTAGATCAGTTGAATTTGAGGATGGGTTACTAAGTATTGTTCTAGGAAGAATTGTACCCGAACATCATCAAAAGAAGGTCTGGTTTTGATACCCTGACTAGTTTTTGCTGCGGTTGATACAGAAGTGTATCATAGTGATACAGTATAATCTATATAATTATGTAATCTGATGGAGACCATTATGAACTTCACCATGACTACCATATTTTTTGGTACAGTAACATCTCTTTTTAGTTGGGGAGTGTTGTACCCTGTTCTGTCCTAATACGTCCTGAACCATGGAAATTCTAGCAATCATCGCAGCAATCTCAGCAACAACATTTGGTGCATATAAAATGACACCAACAAAATGATAAGTGATATTAAATCATCTGCCCTTGCTTTTGTCTATGCTTGGGCAATCATTCTTGTTCCACTCACACTTGTATCATCTATTATTAGTTTAACAAATCCACAGACACAAGAATCTATCTAAATAAAACTGAATATCGTCGTCGCAGGCGGAGGGATAACTGGCCAAATCCAGTTGACATCCCTCTTTTTTATTGCTATAATGGTTTGAGGTAAAATTTAAAAATGTCAATTAAACTTGCTGTATTAAAATCTGGAGAAGACATCATTGCAGATGTCAAAGAACTTATTGTTGAAGAAAACATAGTTGGATATCTTTTTGATAATCCACACACAGTAACTTCTAGTAATAATATTTTTAGAGAAGAAGGTTCTGATGAAGGTCAAATTCAAATCTCTCTTCGGCCATGGTTAATTCTTTCTAAAGATACTCAGGTTCCTATTCGGCCAGATTGGTTAGTCACGATTGTTGAACCAGTTGATATGTTAGTTAACATCTATGAGGAAAAAGTAAATGGAAAATCTAAAGTTGATAGTGTTGATGAACAATCAAATTCTGATAACGAGGATTGAAGAATCTCCTTCAGAACTTGGAGAACCTGATTGTAGATTGATTAATCCATATCAAGTTTTAAAGGATAAAATAATTGAACCTTTGCTCATTGATTATACAAATCAAAAAACTTTTATGATTCATTCTGATAAAATTTTCACAATAACAGATCCAAATTCGGAATTGATAGATAAGTATAATTTGATTAACAAGTAATGAAAGTTTTAAGTATTGATTTGGACTATATTATGGGTCCAACTATAGAAACTTATAATGATTTTTTTTATAATGATAATCCTACAATAAGATGGGACAACTTATTCGATCAAAGTAATTTTAAAGAAAATCATTTTTATATTGATCAATCTAATCTATTATTCTGTTACAATACATTTTTAAAAGGAATTAAAAATTGTGATAGTGTTTCTTTTGGATATGAACATGATTCTATTTTGTTCAGTATTGCTGATTATGAAAATATTGATTTAATCAATATTGATCATCATGACGATGTTTTTGGTGGAGATTACACTGAACAAATGTCTGATGAAGATGCATACAAAAAAGAATTTTATGAAATTCTAAAACATAATAGAGTTCATGAAGGAAATTGGGGAGCATGGTTGGGAGGAAATGGGAAACTTAATTCCTTTACCTGGATAGGAAACGAAAATAGTGGGAATAAGGTCCGTAATGAGTATAATGCTGAGGTGGTTCCTAACTATCAAAATGTAGAAAAAGAGAATTATAAGTTTGATAATTATAACTTTGATCACATCTTTGTTTGTATGTCTCCACAATACATTCCTCCAAATCACTGGCATTATTTTTATATGTTCATCAGTGCATTTGAAGAATTTTCCGGAAAGGATGCTATAATACATAAGGAAAAATATGAAACCCATGTCCGACATCAATTAATTCATAATGAGATTTTACACCAACGTTCAAATGGTCGGTGACCACTTTTTGGTTCGAGGATATGAGAACGGAAGGCACTTTGCTACAAGAGAAAAGTTTTATCCTACATTATTTGTCCCTTCTAATAAAGAAACAAAATACAAAACTCTTGAGGGAGACTATGTTGAATCGATAGATCCAGGAACTGTTCGTGATTGTAGAGAGTTCATCAAGAAGTATGATGGTGTCCAAAACTTTAAAGTCTATGGTAATGACCGATACATCTATCAGTATATTTCTGAGATGTATCCCGAAGAAGAAGTCAAGTTTGATACTACAAAGATCAAAATATCTACAATTGATATTGAGGTAAAGACTGAGAATGGATTCCCTGATGTAGAGTCTGCCGCAGAAGAAGTTCTTCTTATTACTGTGCAGGATTATACTACTAAACAGATTCGTACCTGGGGTCAGGGACCATTCAACAATAAGCAAGAGAATGTTATCTACAAAAGTTTCAGAACCGAGTATGAGTTACTGAATGACTTTATAAATTGGTGGATGATTGAGACTAATACTCCCGAAGTTGTGACTGGATGGAATAGTGAACTGTATGATATGCCTTATTTGGTGAGGCGTATTGATCGCATTCTTGGTGAAAAGTTAATGAAACGACTTTCACCTTGGGGTTTGGTGACTGAACGTGAGACTATTGTAATGGGTCGTAAACAGATCTCTTATGATGTTGGAGGTATTACGCAACTTGATTATCTAAATCTCTATAAGAAGTTCACTTATAAGGCACAAGAGTCTTATCGGTTGGATTACATTGCGAGTGTGGAACTTGGGCAAAAGAAACTTGATCACTCTGAGTTTGATACATTTAAAGATTTCTATACAAAGGGGTGGCAGAAATTTGTAGAATATAATATAATTGACGTGGAACTTGTTGACCGTATGGAAGACAAGATGAAACTGATTGAACTCGCAATCACTATGGCATATGATGCCAAGGTGAATTATAATGATGTGTTCTATCAAGTTCGTATGTGGGATGCGATCATTTACAATTATCTTAAAAAAAGGAACATTGTAATTCCACCCAAAGAACGTTCAGACAAGGATGCAAAATATGCAGGAGCATATGTTAAGGAACCGATTCCGGGAAAGTATGATTGGGTTGTGTCTTTTGACCTTAACTCTCTTTACCCTCATCTCATCATGCAGTACAACATCTCTCCGGAGACACTCCGTGAGACCAGGCACCCATCAGTTACAGTTGATAAGATACTTAACGAAGAACTAACCTTTGAACTGTATAAGGACAGTGCGGTATGTGCGAATGGTGCCATGTATCGTAAAGATGTTCGTGGGTTCCTACCTGAATTGATGGAGAAGATTTATAAGGATCGCACCATCTATAAGAAGAAGATGCTTATTGCAAAACAGGATTATGAAAAAACTCCGACTAAGGCATTGGAGAAGGAGATTGCACGATGCAACAATATTCAGATGGCTCGCAAGATTCAACTCAACTCTGCATATGGTGCTATTGGTAATCAATATTTCCGTTACTACAAACTGGTCAATGCGGAAGCGATTACGCTTTCTGGTCAAGTCTCTATCCGTTGGATTGAGAATAAGATGAATGGATTTCTAAATAAGATTTTGCAAACAGAGAAAGTCGATTATGTCATCGCATCTGACACTGACTCAATCTATCTTAATATGGGACCTCTTGTTGATAAATTTCTTAGTCATAAGTCTGACGATAAAACAAAGGTTGTTCAGTTACTTGATAAGATCTGCGAAGACAAGTTGGAACCATTCATCGAACAATCTTATACGGAACTTGCGGATTACGTTTCGGCATATGAACAAAAAATGATTATGAAACGTGAGAATATTTCTGAACGTGGTATTTGGACTGCGAAGAAGAGATATATTCTCAATGTATGGAATAGTGAAGGAGTTCAGTATTCGGAACCAAAACTCAAGATGATGGGTATTGAGGCAGTCAAATCATCTACACCGGCACCATGTCGTCAGATGATTAAGGATGGTCTCAAACTCATGATGAGTGGCACTGAGGAAGAAGTAATTGACTTTATTGATAATTGTCGTAAAGAATTTAAGGCACTTCCTCCGGAGCAGATTGCATTTCCCCGTTCAGTATCAGATGTTGTGAAGTATAGATCTTATTCTGATATCTATTCCAAAGGAACACCTATTCATTGTCGTGGAGCACTACTGTTCAATCATTATATTAAGGAGAAGAAACTTGATAATAAATACTCACTTATCAATAATGGTGAGAAAATTAAGTTCATTTATCTGAAGAAACCAAATATTATTCAGGAGAATGTGATCTCATTTATTCAAGACTTTCCACATGAACTCGGTCTTGACAAATACATAGATTATGAATTACAATTTGAAAAGAGTTTTTTAGACCCACTCAAATCTATTCTTGATGCGATTGGGTGGAATGTGGAGAAAACAGTAAACCTTGATTTATTTTTTGTATAATGGATTTTTTAAAAGACATAGTAAAGGAAATCGGAGATGACTTTACCAAACTGGCATCAGACATTGACGAAACTGAAACATACGTTGACACTGGTTCGTTCATCTTTAATGCTCTTGTATCTGGGTCTATCCGTGGTGGTGTTTCTGGTAACAAAATCACTGCAATTGCTGGTGAAAGTTCTACAGGAAAAACTTTCTTCTCTCTCGCAGTGGTTAAGAATTTTCTGGACTCTAATCCTGATGGATATTGCCTGTATTTTGATACTGAGGCAGCTGTCAATAAGTCACTCTTAGAAAGCAGAGGAATTGACCTTAAGCGTCTTGTCGTGGTTAATGTAGTGACTGTCGAAGAGTTCCGTAGCAAGGCACTTAAAGCAGTGGACATGTATCAAAAAGCACCTGAGGAAGATCGCAAACCCTGCATGTTTGTGCTAGACTCTTTAGGAATGCTTTCGACTGAGAAAGAGATTACTGATGCACTCAACGAAAAGCAGGTTCGTGATATGACAAAATCACAACTGATTAAGGGTGCCTTCAGAATGTTGACACTCAAGTTAGGACAGGCTAACATTCCAATGATCGTTACCAATCACACTTATGACGTTATCGGCTCTTATGTTCCTACTAAAGAGATGGGAGGTGGTAGTGGCCTTAAGTATGCTGCCTCTACCATTATTCATCTTAGCAAGAAGAAAGAAAAAGATGGAACAGAAGTCATTGGAAATCTTATCAAGGCAAAGACTGCTAAGTCACGTCTGAGTAAAGAAAATAAGGATGTCACTATTCGTTTATTTTATGATCATCGGGGTCTTGATCGGTATTATGGTTTACTTGAGTTAGGTGAACTTGCCGGAATGTGGAAGAACGTTGCCGGTCGTTATGAAATGGATGGTAAGAAAGTATATGCCAAGGCAATTCTGAAAGACCCAGAAGTTTATTTTACAGAAGAAGTAATGCAGCAACTTGATGCTGCCGCAAAAAGTATTTTCTCTTATGGAACGGATTGAGACCACAATTCTCAGAAACTTAATATGTAACGAAAATTATTCTCGTAAAGTAATTCCATTTATAGAACCAACATATTTTGAGCAAAGAGGTGAAAAAGTAATCTTTGAGGAGATTACTCAGTTCATTGTGAAGTATGGTTCTGCCATTACAGTAGAAGCACTAAATATTGAGGTTGAAAATAGAACAGATCTAAACGAGAGTGAGATTAAAGAAACTAGAGATATCTGCAATTCGTTTACAGATCTTCCAGTAGACAACGAATGGTTATTAGATACCACCGAAAAGTGGTGTCGTGACCGTGCGATTTATCTTGCACTGATGGAATCTATTCACATTGCAGACGGAAATGATGAGAAGAAGAGTAGGGATGCGATTCCTTCTATTCTTTCTGATGCACTGGCAGTTTCTTTTGACAACAACATTGGACACGACTACTTACAAAACTATGAAGAAAGGTATCAGTACTATCACCGGAAGGAGGAGAAGGTTTCGTTTGATCTCGAATACCTTAACAAGATTACGAGCGGGGGCATATCTAATAAGACTCTTACTATCGCGCTTGCTGGTACTGGTGTCGGCAAATCTTTATTCATGTGCCATGTTGCTAGCTCCGTGTTGCTCCAAGGGAAAAACGTTCTCTACATTACAATGGAGATGGCAGAAGAGAAAATTGCTGAACGAATTGACGCAAACTTATTAGATGTTGCTATTCAGAATATTGTAGATTTGCCTAAGTCAACGTTTGAGAATAAAGTAACTAAGTTAGCAGCAAAAACTCAAGGCACACTTATAATTAAAGAATACCCTACAGCATCTGCACATAGTGGACATTTTAAAGCACTTCTTAGTGAGCTTGCACTTAAGAAGTCATTTAGACCTGATATTATTTTCATTGATTACCTTAATATATGTGCTTCCTCCCGTTATAAGTCAGGGATGTCTGTCAATTCATATAGCTATATTAAATCTATTGCAGAGGAGCTTAGAGGGTTGGCTGGCGAAGCCGAGGTCCCTATCGTATCTGCCACCCAGACCACTCGTTCTGGTTATGGTAGCTCTGATGTTGACCTTACTGACACTTCTGAGTCCTTTGGTCTCCCTGCTACTGCTGATCTTATGTTTGCCCTTATTAGCACTGAGGAACTTGAGCAGATTGGACAGATAATGGTGAAGCAATTGAAGAATAGATATAATGATACTGTAGTCAATAAGAGATTTGTGATTGGAATTGACCGTTCTAAGATGCGTCTTTATGATTGCGAACAGTCAGCACAAGATAATATACTTGACTCTGGACGGGAAGAGGAGTATAATAACGAGGATAGACCGAAGAAATCATTTGAGGGATTTAAATTTTCATGACCGTAAATACTGACGCATATCTTGAGTTTGTGAATGCCGTCACATCTCAACCAAGTCAAGATGCCGATGCATTTGAGTATCGTATTCAAGAACTTCGTGGAGAAGGATTTGAAACACATCGTCTTCTAACTGCCTCTGTTGGTATGTGTGCCGAAGCAGGTGAGTTTACTGAAGTTGTAAAGAAGATTATCTTTCAGGGTAAACCAGTCAACGAAGAGAACCTGTTTCATCTCAAACGTGAACTTGGAGACATTATGTGGTATGTTGCACAAGCATGTATGGGTCTCAATATTTCTCTTGATGATATCATTGAGATGAATGTTGATAAACTCAAGTCAAGATATCCTGGTGGTGAGTTTGATGTCCATTATTCTGAAAATCGTGCGGAGGGAGACTTGTGATTACTCTAACTATCAATCTTCCTGAATTGGGTCTCAATAATTATGTTTTTGAGGCACAAACAGAAGAAGAACTTATTACTGAACTTGATAGACTAAATTCTGAAAACCGTGTGGAGGGAGACCGTGAGTTGCGACATTAACATTGATCTAAAATTAAATATTCATACAGCAGCAGCAGTTCGTCAGTCATTATTTACTGATATAAAAGGATATACTTATGATCCTACATGTTGTCCGCAACGTGTGATTGATATTCGTGAAGCAATTGTAAGTCTTGATGAACAAATCGAAGAAGCACTTAAAGAAGATAATGAAAAAACTGATTGATAAGTATACTTCTCTCTTGGCAAAAATACCAGAGAGACATTACTGGCCCATCTTTATTATCTTATCTCTATACTTTATCGTTCCGATGAGTGAGATTACAGTTACACTGGCAGCAATTCTTTACTTCAAATTTGAAAAGAAGATTTCTCCAGTGGTAGGTAAACTGACTAAGAGATTACCTGACTGGTTAAGATATGGTGGTAGTGTCATCTTTTTTCTTGTGATGATTGATGATACAATATTTTACTTTGCTCTGATTGCACTTGCATTCTGGAGTTCAAAGCAGGTAAAGAAATCCAAAGTTAAAAAGATAGAAGAATAATGTATACAATTCTCAACTATCTCATATCATTCTGGACGGTAGTTGTGATGAATTGTATACAACCTGTGAACTGGAAATATTGTTATCGTGTTGACCAATGGTTAGTTCCAGATATTCAGGAAGGATGGAAACATTATACTGGTGAGATAGTTCCATATCAAAAAGAGAAGGACTATCTCAAAGGATTATAACTTCATAATAAATACTTAAAAAGTATTAATATAATGGCTTTAGAACCCTCAGAAGTTTTTTGTGCAGCTGCTTTATGTTTTAATAAAACATATTTACAAAACAAATTAAAACTTGTTGGGCCACAAGGACCAGGTAGTCCAAATGATAGAATTGATAGGTTTCTTACATTTTTTAAAGAAGCGGAGAAAGTTGCTTCTGGTAATGAGGTTGTTTTTGCAGAGAACAAACAAGCATTTTTAAATTTTTTCAAAGATCCTCTTAAAAATCCTGGAAATATTATTGATATGTCGAGAGGAATATCTGCAGCAATTGCAGTTCAAGAGTGGATGCAATCAGAACATAAAGTTAAAAACACCACTGCCCATCGTGTTTTTATGACTGGAAATGTATGGCCAAAAGAAGTAAAACCTCTTGCAGTTAAGGCACATGGATTTGACGCATATAACTCTTCAGATTTAATAATTAGACCTGTCGGAATGCCAAATGCTTACTTTGGTGTTTCTCTAAAGAAAAAACCTAAACCAAACGATCAAGATCCAACTCTTATTAATAAAGCTTTTGATACGGTTTTAACTGATAAATCTTTTGATATTGTAAAAAAAGAATTGGAGGATATCCGTGAAAAATATTTTGCAGGTCTTGTAAAAGAAGCAGTAAAAGAAGGATATATTAAACTTGATATTACTGGTAAAACTGATGCTCAATTATTTAAACCAGATAAAAAAACAAGAAATAGTGAAGGATTTGAAAGAATTTATATTGATACGAAAGGCAGTATGAAAATGCCCGAAATTTATGGACCAAAGGATACGGATATTGAAGCAAAGTGGGGAACTGCAAAAGAAAGTAGATTTAACTACTATGGAGACAAAGCTTTAGGTCGCAGCGAGTTATCATCAAGAAATGATACGATGCGAGCATGGGTTAATAAAAAACTAGGTGAAACAAATTGCCCTCTTTACAAAGCTTTTCTTAAAGTCATGAATGATAACTCTGAAGTATTTGCTAAAAATTTAATAAATGTGACACTTAAAACGGATTTGCCAAATCAAATGAAGTCTAAAGGCTTGGGTAATATGACATTTGGATTTGCTTTGGTAACTGGAATTGGAGATGGAACAAAAGGAAAAAAACTTCTTGAATCTGGGAGTAGCACGATAACAGTTTATAAAGGGAAGGCATACGATATTCATTCTATTCTATGTGGATTATCTGATTTGGATTCAAATACTAATGATTATGAGTTTAAAATTACGAATAGAATGGAATCTGATAATGATGATGGTAGTCCTGAAGGTGGAGCAGCTAAAATTTATTTTGATTTGATTAAGAATAGAGTTCCCTTATTAAATATGGAATTGAGATATAAAGGTGGATTTGGTGGTCAACCACAATTCTTTGGAACTTTGACTAAACAATTTAAAACAATTGTGGAAGACAAGTGTTTGGTTAAAGGGAAAGACGGAGCAAGATAAAATGATGAACCCACAAGTTAAAGAGTTATTACAATCCTTTGAAACGGACTCAAAGGCACCCAAAAGGAAGTATAATGACTTTCTAGCATACGTCTATGTGACCTTTGATAAAAAAATCTCATCAAGCAAGGCAGATAAGATTATAGATAAATATATAAAAATGAGGAAGAGTGTCCTCAGTTACATTGTTACAAACGAAAAATCTATAATTAAACAACTGAACAAGTAATGAAGAGTTTCTTCCAATTTTTATTTGAGAACGCATCACAACAGGCCGCAAGATTAGGTCTGAAAGGTGATGGCCATGGTGGATGGTATGATAATAAAGGAGAGTTTGTTGCGAAGACAGAGAAAGGATCTCTGAAGTTTTATAATAAGAGACAGAGAGTAGGACAACAGGATCCTCCATCAACCGATAAAGAAAAGAAACTTTCACAAACAACATACGAAAAGCAACCTACACAAGAACCGACTCAACAAAAAGCAGCAGCACCAGAACAACCTGCCGCACAAGATGCTCCTGCACAAGAAGGACCACCACCAGTAGAAAAAACGAAGGGAACACTGACAGTTACATTTGGTCGTTTTAATCCACCAACAACAGGACACGAAAAACTATTAGATAAGGTTGCCGCAAGTTCTGATGAAGGTGATTATATTATTGTACCTTCACGCAGTCAGAATAAGAAAAAAAATCCATTAGATCCTGATACAAAGGTTTCAGTAATGAGACAGATGTATCCCAGTCATAGTGAGAAGATTGTAAATGATCCTGCGAATAGAACAATCTTTGATGTTCTGAAGAAGGCACATAATGATGGATATACAAATGTAAGAATTGTTGGTGGTGGAGATAGAGTTCAGGAATTTGAAAGATTATCAAATGATTACAATGGAAAACTTTATGCCTTTGATAATGTAGAGGTTCTTTCTGCTGGTGATAGAGATCCTGATGCAGAAGGAACAGAAGGAATGTCTGCATCAAAGCAAAGAAAAGCAGCAGCAGAAGGAGACTTTGCAGCATTCCGTAAGGGTATTCCTTCTACGATGAATAGTAAGCAAACAAAAGATCTTTATAATACTCTTCGTGCTGCGATGGAAATCAAAGAAGGATGGAATATGTGGGAGATTGCTCCTAAGTTTGATTGGAAAAGTCTTCGTGAAAACTTTATTAAAAAGAAAGTTTATGCCGTTGGTAGTATAGTCGAAAATCTGAATACTGGATTGGTTGGTAAGATTATTCGTCGTGGAACTAACTACCTGATTTGTGTGACTGAAGACAACATTATGTTTAAGTCCTGGATTAAAGATGTATCCGAAGACATTACAAATAACGATGCACCTTCCGGTGTTCCTGCCGATCAAAGACTTGTAGGAACTGATGCTCATAGAAAGTATGTGGAGAAAATGGTTCCCGGAAGTGAATGGGGCAAACAATTTATAAATAAATATAGAAAAAAGTAAGAGTTATTAGATCTTCCGATGAGTAATAAAGTATTTGAAGAAGCTCCTCAGACACCTCAACCTTCCGGTGGTGCAGTAGATAAAGTAAGAAAGGCAGCGAGACAACTTGCCTATGATACTCGTTACAAGGTAAAGAGTAAATTTAAAGATGGGCAAAAGGCAGATCCTGCATCATTGAAGCGTGCTTATATGCAGCAGTTGGGATCATCATCGGCACCTGGTCCTGTTAAGATGCTTGCCAAAAAAATGCTCATTGGTGAAGAGTATGATTTTGTGGATGTAGATGTAAAATCTTCGTTGTCTAATATCTGTGCTAAGGTATTTGTAGAAGGTGGTGGAAAGATAGAAGAAGAAATCGAAGTCATAGAAGAAGCAGATGATACTAAGTATACAATTCGTGTAAAGGATAAGAAGACTGGAAGAGAGTATCTGAGAAAAGCAGATCGTGCCAAGATTTCTGAACTGAGAGCAAATCCAAATATTTCTTCTGTTGAGATTACCGGAAGAAAAGAAGAAGATACTTATGATAAGACTGGTAGTAAGAAGGCAAAGAAAGATTATGATGGTGATGGTAAGATAGAATCCGGAACCGCAGAATATATGGGTTCTAGAGACAAAGCCATTAAAAAGTCGATGGCAAAAGAAGAGACTCTTCATGAAGATGAGTATCGTAAAATGCTTGCGAAAGAAAGAAAAACTGAAAAGGAAAGAGAATCGAAGAGGGGTGGTGTAAAGAGTATTACTCCAGGCAAACATGCTGTCTCTATTGCAAAAGATTATGCTGAGAAACAAAAACAATCCATTGACTATATGGATAAGAAGACTAAAAATAACAAAGTTATCGTTGGTATGGCAAAAGAAGAAGTCATCTATGAGAAAGAAGAGAATGGTGATAAGAAGATTGATGTAATGAAGAAGGGAAAGAATACTATAAAGATTAATCCAAGTCTTGGAGAAAGTATTCGTGCCGAACTTGATTTACTGAAGGCACAAAAAATTGCCGAACAGGATGCTTCTATGAAGCAGCAAGATGATGAGAAGAAGAAAGAGCAACTTGCCGATCAACAGGCAAAGAAAGATAAGATGATGAAGTTGAGAATTCTTCAGAATAAAATGAGAGCAGTTAGAGGTGGTGCAGAAATCGCAGCATCCCATGAACTGGAAGGTGATACTATTGCAGAAGGTGAAGACACGATGCGATATTGTCCAAAGTGTGATAAAGATGAGACGAGAGAAGAATGTAAGTATGGTGGAGAATACTGGGATGAGAATTCTCAACCTGCAAAGGCAGAAGATCCAAGATCAATGCCTGCTAAAATCAATCTTGCAAAGAACAAGTTGAGAGCAATGGGTCTCAAGATGTCTTATGATATGGAAGGTGATATGGTTGAAGGATTGAGTGTTAAAGATCAGATGAAAGTGAGTCAAGAATACTTTAAAAAACGTAATGCACGTTCTCCTGAAGAAAAGGCTGCTGAAGAAAAGGCACACGCTAAGTCACGGGCAGAAAGAAGTGCTATGCACAAAAAACCAGACCCATACAGATCACGTCCAGGAGAGAGTGATTGATGCCTGCAGTATCACAAAAACAACAGAAGTTCTTTGGAATAGTTCGTGCCATCCAAAAAGGAGAAATGGCACCTACGACTCCTGAGACTGCGAAGGCAGCTGCTGATATGAAGAAGAGTGATGTGAAGGATTTTGCATCAACCAAACATAAAGGTCTTCCTGAGAAAAAATCTCTTAAAGAGTTTTTGGAGAATATATAGTATTAGTAATTAAGATTTACCATGCTTGCATTTTTACTTCCATTAGCATCCAAAATTATCAAAGATGCCGTTTCAAATATTCCAGAGAATGAAGAACTCGGTGAGAAGATGGTTGAGATCTGTCTTGTTATTCTTGCTAAGGCAGTTAAGCTGACCAAGACTGATATGGACGATCAACTTCTTGAGGTTGTCACAAAGTCCATTCGTGCTAGAGAAGAAGAATAATTTTATAAATATCTGTATAAAAGAACTTAAAGGTAAGAAAACATGTCACTTTGGGGGAATAATGATAATCTATTTTCCGGTGGAACAGTAGCATTAAATTATAATAATAAAACTGTAACTGGCACTGGAACTACTTTTGGAACTGTTGGAGCAGCAAAAACTGGAGATGTAATTAGGTTTGGTGCTAGAGGTGGTGGTGCCGCTGCATATTTTGGAGATGCCGTTATTGTTGGAATTACTAGTGCAACAGTATTAAGTATTGGATCTACTGCTGGATTAAGTGGAGCAGCAATATCTGGAGTTCAATATCACGTTAGTGAATTGCCATCATACACTGTTGGTGATCATACCTATAGTAATAAGCATGATACTGTAGCCACATACAAACAGTTTAATACTGCTATAGCATCAGATTTTACCGAAATAAATGAAAAAAATGTCGGAATTGTTGATGGATTTGACGGTTTAGGAATTACCGTTGGAAGTGCTGGACAAGATGCCTTATTAAATGATGGTAATAATATTGTAATTGCTGCTGTTGGAAGTGGAACTGTAAACACGGATGCTGCAGTTTCTCCGGTTGGATTCTCTACAGTCTTTGTTGTAGCACCTCCAGGAATTATCGCAGATGATGGAAATTTTGTTACTCTGACCGTTGGTGGAGTAAGTGCTCCTCAACTAATCACTGGAATTGGAGCAACCACTGTTTCTATTGGTGGAACAATCTCTGCTCAAGTAAATGCAGCAACCAGTCTTACGTTTACTGGATCTAATATTATAAGTCTTGCCTCTACAGTTACTGCGGGTATTGCTACTGGAGATACTTTAACCTTTAATAGGTTGATGGGTGGATACGATAGACAGATTTATGGTATTTCCACAAGTTCAAGTGGTGATTATAAAGTAGGACATCAGGGATGGGTTGGAGTTACAACCTATACTGATATGCACGGAAACTTTAGAGTCAAGAGTGAAGTTCTTGTGGCTATGTCTGGTATTCAGACTGGTGCTAATGGTATTTCTTATCCAACTCCTCAATGATAAATTAATATGAGATTTGACGAATTGAATGAGAGTAATTATTTACTCTTTGCTATAAAATTCTATAATAATCCCCAAGCAGTCACGAAAGATGACTTTGAAGATGACTTAAAAAGAATTAAGTACATCAAAAGATTATTGAAAAGATATAAAAATACTGGGGAATTGAAAACTCATCTCATATTAAATCATTTGACTGTATTGTTTAATGTCTTTAATGATGCGGCCGTTCCTTTACTGTTCTATAATCTTGAAGATGATCTTTGGCCGTATATAAAAAGTTTTTTTGTATTTTTAAATAGGATACCCGAATATCCTAAAACTACAATAAGTGAAATAGAAGAAGATAATTATTGTTTAGAACAATTAAAAGAACTCTGATGGACATTGATAGTGTTATTTCTAAAATTAGAAACCTGAAAGAAGCACCTACTAATAATATTGGTAGTGGAAATATTGGAACATATGATAAGTTCTTATTTCCCCCTTCTGAAGATTTATTATCACAAGACTATCAAACTCCAGGAGAGTCTGGTGAGGCAAAGTGGAGATTTTCTGATGTATATCCAGTACAGAAATTATCATTATCAGACATAGATAATATGGTAGATGCTTCAAAGGAGTTTACTAACGTTATGGACGATAGAAGATTAACAAATATAATGAATATGGCTCGATCCATTAGGGAAGAAGCAATTGCTAATTCTGTAGGTGGTGGTGTTGCTGGATTAACTGGAGAACCTCCTGTTAATTTGAAAAAGAAGAAGAGACCTCCTATTTTAGCTAGAGGTAAAATGCCTGGTGCTAGGAAGAGGTGGAGTAATGGATGACATTACTAATAACGTTAATTCAGCAATACTAGAACGGGTTGAGAGGGTCGTAGAGGCACTGCAAGATAACTCTGTTAAGATGGGCGCATTGTTAGCAGTTCATAATGAGAAGTTAGATAAACAAGATCGTATTGATGCTGTTCTTTTTGAGAAAATAGAGTCTCTTCATAAAGACATGCAACGAGCTACAGACGAAATAAAGAAAGGATGTGAAAGAGATATAAGAAAAATTGATGATCGTCTTCGTCTTATGGAAAAGAAGATGTGGAGCATTGCTGGTTCTCTTGTTGTAATATCATTCTTGGTCAGTATGCCAGGTCAAAAACTGCTACAAAACTTCTTGACTCCCATCCCACAAAAGGTTATAATAGAACCACTAAGGTAGTGCCTATACATAATGGATCTGGTTGACTCCAAGTATATTGGGATGATATCTTCTCGTCTTCAGAAGTTTAAGAGAGTTAAAGATAACCTCTATAACTTTCGTTGTCCTATTTGTGGTGACTCACAGAAGAATAAAAATAAGACACGGGGATATATCTACCAGGTCAAAAATAATACTAACTTCAAGTGCCATAACTGTGGTGCGAGTATGTCTTTTAATAACTTGCTAAAGGAGATTGATGTAAGTCTTCATAAGCAATATACTCTTGAGAAGTTTAAGGACGGTCATACCGGAAGAAACTTTGTTGTTGAAGCACCAAAGTTTGAATTCACAAAACCAGTATTTAAGAAATCTATTGATCTTCCAAAGGCATCTACGAATTCTTTTGCCAATGAATATCTTGTAAATCGCAAGATTGATCCGGATAAGTTTTATTATGCTGACAAGTTTATGGAGTGGACAAATACGCAAAAACAAACGTTCGACACTATCACTAAGGATGAGAGTCGTATCGTGATACCAATGTATGATGAGAACAAAAATCTTATTGGATTTCAGGGTAGAGCACTGGGAAAATCATTCACTAAATATATCACCGTGATGTTGGATGAGGAAGCACCGAAGGTTTATGGAATCGAAAAAATTGACAAAACAATTGCCGTTTATATTACAGAAGGTCCTTTTGACTCAACATTCATTTGCAACTCGATTGCTATGTGCGGAGCTGACGTTGATATTAGTAACTGGGGTATTCGTAATCCTGTTTGGATTTATGATAACGAACCACGCAATCGAGAAATCGTCAATCGAATCGGTAGAACAATCGATAATGGCAACTCCATAGTGATTTGGCCGACGAATATAATACAGAAAGATATCAATGATATGGTTCTTTCTGGACATGATGTTATGTCTGTGGTAGAATTGAATACCTATTCAGGACTAGAAGCAAAAATCAAATTTAACAATTGGAAAAAAATATGACCAACGGAACAAAGGTAACTAAAAGAAATGGAAAAAATGAACCTCTTGATTTAAATAAACTGCATGTAATGGTGGAAGAGGCATGTAAAGATCTTGCCGGTGTATCTGCAAGTCAGGTTGAGATTCAATCTGGTATTCAGTTTTATGATGGTATCACAACAGATGAGATTCAGGAGATTCTAATTCGTTCTGCATCAGACTTGGTAAGTTTGGATAATCCCAACTATCAGTTTGTTGCCGCACGACTTCTTTTGTTTGCCGTCCGTAAGCAACTGTATGGTCGTATGCACGAAACTCCAACAGTAAAGGAGCAAGTTGAGCAATGCGTTGCTAAAGAAGTTTACGATGCAGAAATACTTGACCTGTATTCTGATGAAGAGTTTGATAAACTTCAGTCCTTTATTGATCATGATCGGGACTACTTGTTTACTTATGCAGGTTTGCGTCAAGTCTGTGATAAGTATCTTGTGCAGGATAGGAGTAATGGTAAGGTATATGAGACTCCACAGTTCATGTATTTGCTGATTGCCGCAACCATATTCTCTAAATATCCAAAGGACACGAGACTAGATTACGTTAGAAAATATTACGATGCAATCTCAAGACACAAAATCAACATTCCCACACCTATCATGGCAGGAGTGCGAACACCACTCCGTCAATATGCATCTTGTGTTCTCGTTGATGTTGATGACACCCTCGATAGTATCTTTAGCAGTGATATGGCTATTGGTAAATACGTCGCACAAAGGGCTGGTATCGGTATTAACGCAGGTAGAATCCGTGGGATCAACTCTAAAATTAGAGGTGGAGAGGTACAACACACAGGTGTGGTCCCCTTCCTTAAAAAGTTTGAAAGCACTGTCAGATGCTGCACACAAAACGGCATCAGAGGTGGTTCTGCTACAGTTCACTTTCCTATCTGGCACATCGAAATCGAAGACATCCTAGTTCTCAAGAACAATAAAGGAACAGAAGACAACCGAGTGAGGAAACTTGATTACTCTATACAAATCTCAAAAATCTTTTATGAAAGATTTATCAAAAACGAAGACATCACACTCTTCAGCCCTAACGATGTTCCAGGTCTGTATGATGCTTTTGGCACTCCTGAGTTTGACGACATCTATGTGGGCTATGAACAAGATGGATCAATTCCGCGCAAAACTATCGGAGGTCAAGAATTATTTTTCGACCTTCTGAAAGAACGTGCCGAAACTGGTAGAATATACATCATGAACATTGACCATTGCAATTCTCACTCATCCTTTATGGATAAAATTGAGATGAGCAATCTGTGTCAAGAGATTACTTTGCCTACTAAACCTTTACAACACATTGATGATGAAAATGGAGAAATTGCTCTGTGCATCCTTAGTGCTATTAATATTGGTAAAATTAGGGATCTTGAAGATCTTGATGTTCTTTGTGATCTTGCTGTCAGGAGTCTTGATGAACTCATTGATTTTCAGGGATATCCCGTCAGAGCAGCAGAGATTGCCACCAGAGCACGTCGTTCATTAGGAATTGGTTATATCGGACTGGCACACTATCTTGCCAAGAATTGTCGTAGATATGAAGATCCTGAGGCATGGACACTTGTTCATGACCTATCCGAAGCATTCCAATACTATCTCATTCAGGCAACTGTTAATCTCGCCAAAGAAAAGGGTTCATGTGAATACAGTCATCGCACCAAGTATGGTAATGGCATTCTTCCAATAGATACATATAAGAATGAGGTAGATGAAATAGTTCCAAATGAGCTTCACTATGATTGGGAGAGTCTTAGGGCACAAGTTAAGCAATACGGAGTTAGGAACTCAACATTGTCCGCACAGATGCCTTCGGAGAGCAGTTCCGTTGTGTCAAATGCAACAAATGGAATCGAACCACCTAGAGGATATTTGTCCATTAAGAAGTCCAAAAAAGGACCTCTTAAGCAAATTGTTCCACAATACGGAACACTAAAAAATAATTATGATCTTCTTTGGGAAATGGAATCCAATAAAGGATATATTAATATTGTTGCCGTAATGCAAAAATTCTTTGACCAGGCAATTTCTGGTAACTGGAGTTACAATCCGGAACATTATCCCAATAATGAAATTCCAGTGTCTATCATGGCACAGGATCTATTAACTACATATAAGTACGGATGGAAGACATCCTACTATCAAAATACATATGACATCAAGACCGACGAAATGGATGATTCCAATGAGTCACTTGATAGTTTAATTTCTCAATTAGAAACCGCAGAGGAGGAAGACTGTGAGTCTTGTAAGATTTAAGACAAATAATGAGGAGAGACCAGTGGTCGATTCTATGACCGTGTTCAATGCAGAAGAGGTAGACACTAAAAAGCAACCAATGTTCTTTGGAAAACCATTAGGTATTCAAAGATACGATTCTTACAAGTATCCAATTTTTGACAAACTCACAACGCAACAACTGGGATATTTCTGGAGACCTGAAGAGGTATCCCTCCAGAAAGACCGTGCGGACTATCAGACATTACGCCCTGAGCAAAAGCACATTTTTACCAGCAATCTTAAGTACCAGATCATGTTGGATTCTGTACAAGGGCGTGGTCCTGGGATGGCTTTTATCCCTTACTGTAGCCTACCTGAATTAGAGGCATGTATGGAGGTCTGGGGATTCATGGAGATGATCCACAGTCGTTCATATACTCATATTATTAAGAACGTTTATTCAGACCCCTCAGATGTGTTTGATCACATTCTGAATGATGAACGAATTGTTGAACGTGCGATGAGTGTGACCGAAGCATATAATGACTTTATCAATGCAGCACATCATTATGATAGTAGTAATGATTGGCAACACGCATTAGAAGGAGTCCCTTATGCACAAGGTTCAAGATATGAACTCAAACGCAAACTCTTCAAAGCAGTTGCGAATGTTAATATCCTTGAAGGTATTCGATTTTACGTATCATTTGCTTGCAGTTTTGCTTTTGGCGAACTCAAACTTATGGAAGGAAGTGCAAAGATCATCTCACTGATTGCCAGAGATGAGAATCAACATCTTGCCATTACTCAGAATATTCTGAAAAAGTGGAGAGAAGGTGATGATCCTGAGATGGCAAAAATCTTCAAAGAAGAAGAGCAGTGGTTAATCAATACTTTTGAGAAAACTGTAAATCAAGAAAAACTTTGGGCAGAGTATCTGTTCAAGGATGGTTCGATGATTGGTTTAAATGATAAACTGCTTCAGCAGTATGTGGAATGGATTGCCAATCGTAGAATGAAATCAATTGGACTTAAACCGATCTATGACATACCCGCAAAGAATAACCCACTTCCCTGGACGGAACATTGGATTTCGTCGAAGGGTCTCCAAGTTGCTCCGCAGGAGACGGAAGTTGAGTCTTACATCGTCGGAGGAATCAAACAAGACGTTACCGAAGACACCTTTGCAGGATTTAGTCTCTGATTCATATGTGGCATATAGAGAAGCAGCAAAATCTGATGCTTTTCTATTTGGTGATTATGATGGGTATAAAGCATTTGAAGATTTAGATCAAGAGGATTCCTAAGGGGGGTCCTTTTTTTATAAATATCCTTATAAAGGGTAATTTAGAATTAAAATGAAAGCTTTATCGCAGTCTGAATATGGTCTAATTAGAAGTTTATATCAGGATGTTTATGCTCCGGATATTGCTGAAAGCATTTTAGATGAATTTACTGATGAAGATCTTGATGATCTTACGGATGAATATATTGAAGAGCAAGTAACAGAATTCTTTGAAGAGTGCTTGGAAGAAGGACTGGATATTGATATTGTAGAGCAAACAATTTGTGAGTCAGTTGATACTGAGTTGCAAATTCTCACTGAAAAAGTTGACCCTAACGAAATACAACGTAGAAGAAATCAGTCAAAAGACAGACTTGCCACTGGAAAGGTAATGAAGTCCGCGGCATCTAAACCTAAAGAAAGTCCACGTTCGGACAGAGATGCTGGTGCGATGGCCAGAGCAAAACTTAAAGTATCCAAGCAAAAAGTTGGAAGTGCTTCTCCCGAAAAGAAAGCATCGGCACTCTCAAGAATCAAAGGTGCAGTCAAGAAGGTAGGCAAGGCAGCACAAGGTGGTATAGGTCTTGCCGCAAGAGCAGTGGGAACCGCACAAAGAGCAGGTAGTGCAGTCAAGAGTGCTGCTAAGAAAGGATATGAAAGAGGTAAGCAAGGATCTGGTAGTCGATCTTCTTCTAGTTCTTCTAGCGATTCTGCACCTACATCATCTGCATCGGGACCATCTTCCAGTTCTTCTAGTGATGGTGGATCATCTTCTGCGGCACCTAAGAAGAGAAAGGATGGTCTTCTGAAGAGAGGACTTAAGAAGGTCGTCAGAGGCATTAGCAAGGGAGTTTCTGCTGCTGCTGGTGCAGTTAAAGCAGGTGCCGATTCACTTACAGATAGAGCAAGGAAAGAGGACATAAGTTACAATAAAGAACTGGCAACAATCAAAGAACTTTATAATCAAGTTTGTGATAATCAAAATGAAGAAGTTGAAGAGTATATTGATTTCCTTATTATTGAAGGATATGATTGCTCTGACCTTACCTGGAATGATATGTATGAGGAGTATGAATCTTTAGATGAAGGTTTACGTTCTGCAGTAAAGAGACTTCTTGGTGGGAAAAAGAAAGAAGAACCAGCAAAACCAATGAGTAGAGGTGACGAACTTCGTAAAAAGTATAATGTTGGTCCAGAAAGGTCTGATACTTCTGCTAAAGCTCAAATTCTTAAGAAGACCCGTGCAAAAGCAGAGAGTGATCAAAAAGAATTTGGTGGTTCACGTTATTCTAAAGGTGTTGCAGATAGATCAAAAGCAGCACATGAACGTCAATTGAAAGGTGGTTATAGTAAGTATGGTGCTGATGATGCGAGAGGCAGTGGTAACAAAGCACGCAAACGTGCCGCAGCTTTAACTAAAGAAGAACTCGAAGCAACCGGTCTCTTTACTGTGAAAGAGATTGAAGCAATTGTAGAGTCAGAGAATGTTGATGAAGGAAAGTTCACTGGATCTAAGTCTTCTGTAGACCGCAATTCTGCTGCTGATAGTGGTGGTAGAAATGCTGCAGAACGTCGTTCTGACCGACGCATTCTTGCCAAATATTATGGTGATGGTGGTAAGAAAACGGCTATCGAACGTGCTAAGAAAGAACGTGATGAGAAACGTGCTGCTCGTATGAGTGAAGAATTTGAGCAACTTGATGAAATCTCACAGAAAACTGCTACAAAAGCATTTGCTAGAAGAGCAACTGATGAGTTTGAAAATGATGGTGATTACAGAGGTGATTTTACCAAGAGTGGTAAGAGTAAAGCAAATGAAACCAAGCGTCGTATAGAAAAGAAACACGGTAAGAAAGCAGGACAACATGCAGAAAGAGCAGCACACGCTAATACTTTTGGACGCAAGAGTTTCTCTATGCCCAAAGTAGATGAGGAGTATGTTGATGAAGCGATGAGTTCTTATGACAAAAATCGTAAGAGAGCAGCACAAAGAGCAGCAGATAGAAATGCTGCGAGAGCTGCTGGTAAGACTGGTGTAGTTCCTGGTGTTGGTTATGTAACTCCTAATAAGGAGAGAGAAACTTATACTGACGAGAAAGGAACCGTCCGTCATAAGTCTGGTGCTAAGAATGAAGAACTTGAGTTAGATGAGAACCGTCGTGCTGCCCGTGCTGCTGGTGGTTACAAAGATGACTCTAAGAAGCAAACTGATCCTTCCAAGGCAGGTTTCACCGGTATTTCTAATAGTATCGCAGATATCATGAAGCAGAACAAAGAGATTGAAGCACGTAAGAAAAAATAATATAAAACTTACATAATATTATAAGGAGGCTTGACAAGTCTCCTTTTTTTATGTAGAATAGGTTTGTTCCTGTTAAAGATAAATAATAGCTCATAAGATACTATATCATGAGTTATGAAAATTCTTGGATATACGATAATGAACCTTTTGAGTCTGATGCTATTGGGAACTACTTTGGCTTTGTTTACTGTATTACCAATAAGTCAAACCAACGACAATACATTGGGCGAAAGTATTTTTGGTCGTTCAGAACCCCACCAGGAAAAAAGAGAAAAGTAAAACAAGAATCTGATTGGAAGAAGTATTATGGTTCTTGTCCTGAGTTGAAGGAAGATATAAAAGAATACGGCAAAGAGTTCTTCAGTAGAGTAATACTAAGTCTTCATGAGAAGAAAGGAGATTGTAACTTTGAGGAGACCAAGCAGTTGTTTCTAAATAATGTGCTATCAGAGGCACTTGACAACGGAGCACCGGCATACTATAATAGCAACATTCTCGGCCGTTACATGCGGAAAGATTATGGAAACTTTGGAAAAGACCCTGCAAGTGACTCATGACTGGGCAGTTGACAGATTGCACATCCTCTGTGATATGAAGACGGATGATGTGCTAAAATCTGTAGAAGATGCTCATGCGATCCGGTCAGAGTTTGCCGAATGGTTAGACCCTAATCTTGAGGATCATGAAATTTACTCACTCGAATATCTTGGAGACAATGATTAAATCACTTTTTGGAATTGGAATTCTTGCAAGTATATATGCAATCCCTTCTCCAGAACCTGAACAAATTAAAGCACAATCAGAACCTGTAGAAGAAATCATTGCTGTAGAGCAGAAAACTTGGAAGTGTCCTGATTGTACTCCTAACGAAAAAGTTGTTCTAGCAGCACTACAGGAGTATACAAAAATCTATGATCGTAATGCTCTTGCTACAATCATGGGAAACATTCGGCAAGAAAGTAAGTTCATTCCCAATATCTGTGAAGGTGGTGCTCGTATTTCTTACCTTGAATGTAAAAAAGGTGGATTTGGTTTAATTCAGTGGACTTCTATTGGACGTTATAAAGGTCTTGGAAACTTCTGTGCCAGGTTTAGATGCGACCCATCCTCTCTTGATGGTCAAGTTCGATGGATGCTTAATGAACCTATCTTTCAACGTGTTCTTCCACAATTTGAAGGTGGTGGACAAACAGTGTCTTATTACATGAGACCCGCATATGTTTGGTTGGGTTGGGGAATCAAAGGTAATAGAGAACTTTATGCATATAATTATACCAAGAAAATGATATTAGTATGATTTTAAGATCTATTAAAAAGTTACTTTATAAAACTATTCCTGCTCCAAAATATTTGAAATATGATCCTTGGTTTGGTCCGGCAGTTTTGTCAGATCCTCAAATGACTCTGAAAGAAGCATTTGACCATGCAGTATCTGATGGTCAATTGTTACCTGAAGATGATACAGTAGAACCAAAAAACATTCATGAGGTAATATATAATATTGCTACTAGTCATGGAAAAACTACAACTCAACTCGATCCAATACCTCAGTTAAAAGAACCTCAATTTAGTGGAGGATCTGAGAACTTTCAGGAAGGTTGGCAATCTGGAACTGGTTGGGAGCAATTTAGATGATTGACGATTGGCGTTATAGTGAAGATAAATTAAAACTTCGTGAGTCGGCACTTAAAGTTCTTCTCACTAAATATGGTGGTCAACTAAAAGAATCATTACCTGCATACACTAATCAATCAATGTATGAATGTGCTCATGATTGGGTATCTCAAGGTAATGTAAATACTAATGGCATTATTAAATACTTTGAAGCATATTACAAATGAAAAAAATTATTGCAAGTTTACTGGCAGCTGCAGCATTAACTACTCCCGTTTTTGCAGATCCACTTAAAGATAGTGAGTACTTCACCATGCATTCTATGGGATGTATGCTTTTACAAGAGTGTATAGATGAAGTTGAGGAAATCACTAGTATTCTAGATGTGTCTAGTCAATACTCTAATACTGATGCTTTTTATTCTGTTGCTAATGAATTTAACAACATGCTTTCTTCTCTCAATGCAATTGGAGTTAAAGTATTTTTAGCAGATCAAAAATATTTTCCTGTATCTCATAGGGGTGTTTATCATACTGTAGGTAACAACTTCTTCCTCAATAAAGCATTCATGGGTCGTCCGAGTGTATTGATGAGTGTGATGCGTCATGAAGGATGGCACGCGGCACAGGATTGTATGGCAGGAACGATTGATAATAGTTTGATTGCTATTATCAAACCTGAAGATGAAGTTCCTATGTTCTGGCGTGATATGGTGGAAAGTGCATATCCTGAATCGTCATGGCCATGGGAAAAGGAAGCAACATGGGCAGGTAAGACAGAAGGAATGACCTCTGATGCACTTGCGGCATGTGCCAATGGTAATATGTGGGAGGTTTATGAACCTACTCCTTTGACCCGTAAATATCTAGTCAAAGAAGGTTACATTACTAAATAATAACATCCTGAACAGGAAACCAGCCGAGAAGAGTTCTGTGAAACCTCTTGTGTTATAATGGTGAACTCTTTGTTGGATAAAGAATTTAAAACATGTCTACTCTAACAAGAGACGTATTAATTAGAACCATTGTTGCCAACGAAATGAAAGCGCACGATGGTTCTGATTATACTCAACAACTAAAAAGTACATATCATAAATGGGAACATCAATCAAGTGATGCTCTCTGTCAAAAATTTAATCAAATAGAAAAATCTAATGTCACTGTTGACATACTAAAACCATAAATAAAAGAGCCATGCCTCTTTTCAATGCCAGAAGAAGTCAAAAAAGATGAACCTAAGAAAAAAGGTATTTTAGGAAAACTAAAGGAGGCAGCAGATGACAAGGAAGAACAAATTGCAATTCTTTCTACTTTTGTTAGGCTTGGCATCCTTGTTTGGAGCGGCGGAATACTCACGTTGGCTTACATCAAGTTACCACCAGCCCTTGGTATTCCTGAACAAAAACTAGATCCGACTTTCATCGCCAGCGTCTTCACTGGGGTTTTAGCTACCTTTGGTGTTCAGGCAGCAAAGAAAGCAGGAGAGAATGGTAATGGTGGTGGTGGAATCAGTAAAGCAGATATGGAAAGGTTGATTGCCGCAGCAGCACAAACTGCACCGGCACAAACTATTCGTATTGAACAGGCACCTGTACAAATTACACAGGCACCTCCAAAGTCCGATGAATCTTACAAGATGTAATTATGGATAATCAAAAGTCGCCATTTAAGTGGGTAGTTCTAACAGTAGGTACACTGTTTGGAATTGCTCATATTGGTGTCTTGGGACATCTCATAAACAAAAATGACTTGCCTATAATTAATCTTCCTGTTGGGGATTATACTTCATATACAGTAGAGGCAGGGGAGAAAGGATATAAAATTGATTACTCATCAAATGATCCTAAAGTTATGGGTGTCCGAAAAAGAGTTGATAAGACTAATGGATTCTTTGGTATTGGTGGGAAATCAAATGTGGAATATGATGAGGAGTATACGATGGATGGTGCCCGCCATATGGGTGGAGGTGCTGAGGGAAAGTTGACTGCGAAAAAGATAGAGTGTATAAAGGTGGAAGGTGGTGGAGAATCGACAGGAAGGATAGTAGGTGCTAGTCTTGGTGCTGCTGCCGCACCATGGTTTACTAGTATCCCATATGTCGGATGGGTTGCCGCCGGATGGATAGCAATGTTTGGACAGGATAAGGGTGCAGAGATCGGTGGAGAACTTGCAACAACAATGATGGAGGGATGCAATGAAATTTGAATTAGATATGGAAGATTATACAATAATTCTAAATTCACTTCACTACTATAAAAAAGTGGAGAAAAGGGGTAACTTTAAACAATACAATGAAGAACGTGTAAATAAGTTAAGAGATAAAATGGCATATCAATTAGTTCCTAGTCCTGATAGTAAAAGATGAATTTATTGTTACGTCCACTTGATAATCCGGCTGATCCTGTATGGTCAGTAATTATCTTAGTAATTATTGCTGTTGGGTTGGCACTAGGTTATGTTATATACATACTAAGAGAATCGTTTGCAGAGTTAGAAGATGGGACAAATGACACCACCGAGCAGGAAGAGCTGCTACAACTTCCGAGTGACGGAGATTAATCGTGTTCTTGATGGTGATACTATTGATGTTACAATTGATCTTGGTTTCGATCTCTACAAGAAAGAGAGAGTTAGAGTCGCGGGAGTTGATACGCCAGAGAAAAGGACGAAGAACTTAGAGGAGAAAGCACTTGGAATCGACGCAACCAACTGGCTCAAAGAGAAATTGGAAAGTACTATTGCTGGTGATGATGAGTTGTCTGTTAGGACTGAACTTGTTGGTGGCGTCGGCAAATATGGTCGTCTTCTTGGTTGGTTATACATTGGGGACGAGTCAGTGTCCCTTAACGAACAAATGATTGAGTTTGGTTATGCCCTTCCCTACGACGGAGGAACTAAAGATATGGATTTAGAAAAGTTGAGAGAGATAAGAAGAAAGCACGGCACGTTGGTAGATTGATGATGAGTGGTTTATTTGTATTTGGATTTATAACTTTATTAACTTATACACTACATATTACGTGGCCTATAAAAAAAGGTAAAAATTAAAATGCAAAAATTAATTAACATTCTTGCTCTAACTTCTTTTGGTGTATCCTCCGCAATTGTTGGTGGTAGTGCCTATGTTTACGTAAACAAAGATTCTCTAATTGAATCTGCTAAAGCAGCAGCAACTAAAGCGGCAACGGAAGCAGTTGCCGGAGCACTCCCTGGAATGTTGGATTCTGCTATGCCAGAAATCCCTAATGTTACTGGTGGTGCTATTCCTGCTATGCCTTCTACCACAGGTCCTGCACTTCCATTCTAATAATGAAAGACTTGAAGATTCCTTTTGCGATTGTATCCTTTCTTTTGGTTCAGGGTGCTGGTGCCGTATGGTGGGCATCCCAAGTTGATGGTAGGGTAAAGAGTTTAGAAACTCTGAGTCTCAATCTTGCAAAAGAAAATAGAAGATATATCGAGCAGGTTATTCAACCATCATATGGGATTAGTAGTTCTTGGAAAAATCAATACCATGATGAATGGGTATTGAAAGGTGGTTGGAAAGACTAATGATCCCAGAAATCCAGTTAGGTAATATTGATATTGGAATTGGGCAAGTTAGTAATTTAATTATTAATGATACACCTGATTGGTTAAAGACTCCATCACAGGCAGTCCCAATTTACCCACCCGTGACTTCACAGGTGGGTATTCCTATTGTGAATATACCTGGATGTGTTGAGTCACATAGAGATAGTAGTGAGAATCAAACTCTAAAGGACGAAGACAGTGATGGTGTTCGGGTATATTGTGATGCAGGAACACCTAGTTATAATCCAATAGATTATGATCCACGTAAGTTAGAGATAACAACAGAGTCTCCTCCACCTCCACCTATCAAATCTCCAGAGGCAGAAGAAGTTACTCCACCAGAAGCAAAGACAAATACACCACCACCTCCTGCAAAAGCAGAGTGTCCGAGTAGAGCACAAGAATTAAAAAACCCTGTAGGAAAAATCCTAGAGGGTAATAAAAAGATTACTGGGTATGAGACAGTAGGAAAAGAATGTCTTCCCGTATTTGAAAATTTAAATATACCCGATCAGATTGTCCAGAACATACCATCAGCAGGTATGATAACTGTTACCGCCTCAATTGCTGTGGTAGCGACGACTTCTGCGTTGCTCGCAAAACCTCTTGCTGATCTTTTGTTAAAAGTGGTGAAACCTGTGACGAAGAAAGTGGTGAAGAAGATTGCTGCCTTACGGGGTAAGAAACCCCCGGTACTGTCTGCGACTGAGAGGAAGGCGGCACAACGGGATCGGAACCGGGCGATAAAGGTCTTACGTTCGGCACTGAAACCGAAGGGATAGAGTGACGATGCTGTTTAACAGTATTGACATTGTTAACTACAACGTCTGCACACACTTTAAAGTAAGGACTCCTAGGATGAAAAGAAATTCCTTGCTGCATTAACTGTCCACAATTCTTCAAACGAGCTATCTCAAAATCTAATCTCTTATTAGCAATCATTTGTTGTTGCATTTGAATTTGAGTATCTGCTGCTGTCTTACAACGTTCTTGTAGTCCACCATCAAGTGGGAATGAAAGTGTTGCAGATAAACCAAGACTGGTGCTGTAATTTCTAGTGTCACCAGTTCTTACTGGTTTATCCCATAATTTGGATCCTGGATTATCAGGTACACCATCACCTGCCATTTCCATAACAGTGATAGGCATATCTGCACCATCTTCATAGGCACGAACTTCTTCACCATCTACATTTGTGTAAGTTCTATCATCATAATGTGGAGACCATGGCCAGTTCTTTACATTCTTTTGAGTTTCTACTAACTGACCTTTAAAATCTCTGTTGTCATACTGAGGTTCCATGTAGTGTGTCGCAAATGGATCCTTCTCATTACGAGCATGAGTAATGAATGGTGTGATGTTAGCAGTCGGTCCTTGACAAGCAATCCCCCCACCATATTGGTTGGTGATGTAGGGACCTTGTAAAACCTGAATAGCTTGATTGGTAACTGAACCAGATGAGTTTGCGATTGGATTAGCAGTCGCACTCACACCACCCACATCCGCAGCACGAGCAATACTAGGAGATAGGATGCAAAGCAGCATAATACCAGTAATGGATTTTTTTGTTCCATTTACTGCGTAAAAATGGAAGTTGTATCGCTCACGCTGGTAACCTCCGTGACCCTTTGAATCACAGTTTGATTTGTTACACCCGGACCCATGTAGGTCTGAGTGAATTGGAATGCTGCTCCTGGTTCTGCGATTGTAAAACTCTGTCCATTTAAATTTAGACCAGAGTTGGCACTTGTTACTTGCCCCTCTGTTCCTCCTAATGGATTCACTATCACTGAGTTTGTCGTTGGATTGGGACTGAGAGATTGTCCCCCGTTGGTCACGTTTGAACCCGATACTGAATATTGCCATCCTGTTGCATAGTCTATAGAGTTAATCGTTTCAGTCACTTTGGAGGTTGTCTCCGTGTGGCTTGTCATTGAGCCCTGCGTGAAGTTTGGGACGACCGGCACGGACAGGGCAGCGGCAGGAATAAGACTTACTCCCACCGCAGACATCACAGTATATATGATTGTCTTTCCAGAAGTCATGATCTCTGACCTCCATTTATTTAGTGTAGAATCGAGAGTTCACTAACAAATTGTCCGGTAGCATTTGTACCAGCACCACCAGCCGTTAAAGTAATAGCACCAGTAGTTCCGAGAGTACCAGCTAGACTACCAGCAGTTCCTGCTGTTGTAGATGTAATGTTACCGAAGTTTGCTACATCACCAACAGTCACTGCTGCTGCTGGGATTGCATCAGCCTGTGTGTAAGACTGAGAGAAACTAAAAGCATTTCCCGCAGTATTTTGAGTGGCAGCAATTGTTCCTGGGGCATAAACACCACTAGTGATTGCACCAGTAGAAATTGTATTAACTGTTGTTCCGTCAGTAGTATCTACACCGTTGCCTGAGATTGCGAATGTACTTCCAAGTCTTGTGACGTTAGTAGCAGCAGCATCAACTGTCAACTGAACACTTGAAGATATTTTATGCGTAAGAGCACCTGCATTTGCTGCTGATGCGGTCATCAATAACATTATGAAGGGTAAAAACCGTTTCATATGATTTACCAAAGAGGTATGTATACTTATTTAGAGAGATATATTTTTAAAAGGAGATAAATGTTCTATGTGATACTAATATAAATAAAATTAAATATTTTTTATATTGAAATGAACGAGCAGCAAAATCACCTTTCGCAATTAATCGAACAAAGAGTAACACTGTCTCAACAGTTGGAAGGAATTCAGGCACAAACTACAAGAACCAGAGATTTGATGCTAAAGACTCAAGGTGCTATTGAATATTTGGAAGCAACCGGAGTCAAGTTACCTGAACCAGAAGTCACCGAAGAAGCAGAAACGGAAGTCGTAGAAGAGGGTTGACGCACAGACTGGAAGGTATTATAATAAGTGAGTTGAGAGGCAAAACACAGGTAAGAGCATCGACAAACAGATGACGCCTCTTGACTTTTTTATGGGCAAGTAGCTCAGATGGATAGAGCCACGCACTTCTAATGCGTTGGTCGGGGGTTCGAGTCCCTCCTTGCCTGCCTGATCCCCTGTAGCACAATTGGTAGTTGCGTTGGACTGTTAATCCGAATGTTCTTGGTTCGAGTCCAAGTGGGGGAGTTGACAAGAATCAAATCTTGTCTTATACTATCTCTTGTGTGGAGGAAGTGCGGTGGGAGAGCAATCTCCCACTCTGCGGAATTAGTTTAGAGGCAAAACTAAAGGTTTCCAACCTTTCGTCACCAGTTCGATTCTGGTATTCCGCTTTCGGGTTAACCGAATACCCGAAAAACAAAATGAGTATAAATACTCCGTTACTTACTGTAACGATTTACAACAGAACCAGTCGAGGTTCTTAACATCTGCGGGTAACCATTCCGCAAGTAAAAAAACGAGGAAAACAAATGTTCAAAACGACTATCGCCGCAGCTGCCGCTGCAATTGCTCTTGCCCCTGCTGCCGCCCTAGCCGGACCCTACGTCAACGTGGAAGCTAATTCTGGTTGGACCGGATCTGATTACAATTCGACCACCACAGACCTGCACGTAGGTTATGAAGGTGAACTTAGTGAGTCCGCTTCATATTACGTCCAAGGAGGAGCTAGTGTAGTCTCCCCTGATGGTGGTGAAAGTGACACTGTTCCTTCTGGTAAGGCAGGTCTCGGTCTTGCACTGACTGATGCATTTGGTGCATACGGAGAAGTTAGTTTCGTCGGTTCTGGCGATGCTGACATCGACCGTGGATATGGAGCTAAATTGGGAGTTAAGTACAACTTCTGATCTTTATAGACACATATACATCTAGATGTTATACTGGGGGTGCGACGGCATCCCCTTTTTTTATATATGGATTATACCCCACCTGCACTTTGTATTAGAAGTATTGAACCTGCTAAAACACCAGGAAGAGTACTTTTAGATATGCCATCTCTATGGAGAGATAGTGATGCAATAAACCCTGTAGAGGTTGATAAAAAAATAGTTGAATCTATTATGAGTGAACCTTATAGTGTACCTATGTGTCCGCCAGGATGGCCCAATCCTCCTCTTATTGAGACGGAATGAAAAAATACTTTATAAACTTTATAACGAATCCAGGAGTAATGACCTCTCTCTTGATGTTTGGAATGATAGCATTCATAGGAGCACTGCACAACCATGCTCACTACATAATGGATACAGATGCAGATGCTTATGTGAGACAGTGGTGTAGATCATCGGCAGAAAACAAAAAGACTTGTATCAGATATGGTGGAGATATGGATTACTAATGAAAAAGAAAATCAAAAAGTCGGAACAAAAAATTGCAGACTGTGATAACATCTATGATATGATTGAGATACTACAGAGTCGTATTGAGGAAATAGAAACTGAACATATGCAATTGATTCGTAAGATGGGAGAACTAAATAGTCGCGTAGACGATTTTTCTACGAATGAAAATTAATCTTTGGTATTCTAAGAGTATGAGTCAATGGAGATGGACTCTCTGTGAAGAATTTAAGAATGGTGTTACGAAAGTAGAACAACATGCCGGACAACGTGAGAAATTGCGAGATGCAATGAATGATGTTGCCAATACGGTAGAGTATATGTTAGATGATAAATAACTGAAAACTGAAGACGTATAAAGAATTATACAATGGAAAATATAAAGATTAGGTGTCGTTCCTGTGGAAAGGAATTGGAAGGACATCCAAGTAAGACAGTTTGTTGTGGTTGTCCGAATATGACAACCATTCGTGGTGATAAGATTTCAGCAGTTGACTTATCAAATGTTGTTATGGTAAACTCTTATCAGACTAAAAATAAAAAAGAAGTTCTTTCATCAGAAGATATCTTATGGCAGGAACAAAGAAAGCAACGCAAAGTTCGTAAAATGAATTTTGAGGTTAGATAATATTAGGAAATCAAGATAAGTTGACGAATACTAATTGGTAACTATTATAGCTAATATGTATTTCAATTTAAAAAACCATGGACGAGCACACCTATAATAATTGGGTGAAAGTCAAAGAGACTTTTGAGTCATCTGGAAATATTGAAAACTTTTTCTATCAGAGAGCATGTGCAATTGTTGGTGGAGCACCAGATCCTATTGATAAAATGATAAAACAAGATAATGCCGCATCGGATGGATGAAATAAAACCAGAACATTATGTCACTCAGAAAGAGTGCCAGGAGATGATTGACGATGCTATTCGGAGACACAATAGAAACGCAGGTATTATCAGCATGTGTGTTGGGTGGGTTGTCTTATGCTTATTTGCTGAGGGCCTTCTCAGATTGATTGGTGTTATTCCACCACTATTACCATGGTTACAAATTAAATTATAGGAGAATTTTATGAAAGTTGGAATGATTGGTCTGGGTCGTACTGGTGAAGGTATGTCCCGTCGTATGATTGAAAAGGGAATTGAAGTTTGGGGTTATAGTAGTAGTAACTATGAGAATGCCTGTGGACAGTATGAAGCAGGATACATTAGTGGATGTGTAA
>Ga0307488_10000282_pt1 | contig 40598 bp, 47 predicted proteins | sample SB02metaG_FD_202248 | JGI IMG/M metagenome (GOLD analysis project Ga0307488, IMG submission 202248) | Sea-ice brine microbial communities from Beaufort Sea near Barrow, Alaska, United States - SB 0.2 | ecosystem: Environmental > Aquatic > Marine > Coastal | place: USA: Alaska | collected... | reverse complement strand
AAATAAACATGTTAAAAAATTTAAAAAAATCAATATCTTTGATAGCTGCTTTTTTAATGATTGGTACCATGTCAGTAAAAGCTGAAGTTGTTGTAGCTTCTGCAGGACCAATGACTGGAGACTTAGCGGTTTTCGGTGAGCAATTAAAATACGGCGCAGAGATGTGGGAAAAAGACATTAATGCAAAAGGTGGAATAAACGGAGAAAAGGTAAAATTAGTAATTGGTGATGATGCCTGCGATCCTAAACAAGCTGTTGCAATTGCAAACAAACTTGTTGGTATGGGTGCAGTGTACGTTGCAGGACACTTTTGTTCTAGTTCTTCAATTCCAGCTTCAGCAGTTTATTCAGAGGCAGGTATAATTCAAGTAACTCCAGCTTCAACAAACCCTAATTACACTGATAAAGCAAAATCAGATCACATTTTTAGAGTTTGTGGTCGAGATGACCAACAAGGGGAAGTTGCTGGTAAATATATTGCTGATAATTACAAAGGAAAAAAAGTTGCCGTTATCCATGATAAAACTGCTTATGGAAAAGGTTTAGCTGATGAGACTAGAAAAAATATGAAAAAAAATGGTCTTAAAGCAGCTTTGTATGAAGCTTACACAGCGGGTGAAAAAGATTACTCAGCTTTAGTTTCAAAACTTAAATCAAAAAAGATTGATGTACTTTACATTGGTGGTTACCACGCTGAAGCAGGCTTGATGGCTAGACAAATGAAAGATCAAAGCATGAATGTTCAGATTATAAGTGGAGATGCTTTAGTTACTCAAGAATATTGGAATATCACAGGTGATGCCGGTGAAGGTACGTTAATGACTTTCGGTCCAGATCCAAGAGGCAAGCCTAGTGCTAAAGCTGTTGTGAAAAGATTTGAAGACGCTGGGTTAAATCCAGAAGGTTATGTTCTTTACTCTTATGCAGCTCTTCAAGTGTTTGAGCAAGCAGCAACAAAAGCTAAATCTACTAAACCCAATGATGTAAAGAAAGCAATGAGATCAACAGAATTCGATACTGTTATCGGTAAAATCAACTTTAATAAAAAAGGTGATGTAATTGCTACAAGTACAGATCCTCTTTACATTTTTTATAAATTCTCTAAAGGTGGATACGCACCTCTATAATTTATAAGATAATAAAAACTTAAAAAAGGGGGGCGAAAGCCCCCTTTTTTTTTAAAGGAGCAAACATGGAAATTACATATGATGATTTTAAGAAAGTCCAAATTAAAGTAGGAACTGTTTTAGAAGTTAAGAAAAATGAAAAAGCAAGAAAACCATCTTTATTAGTTAAAGTTGATTTTGGTAAAGAAATTGGCATTAAACAATCTTCTGCGCAAATTACCCATTTTTATAATGCTGAAAATCTAGTTGGAAAACAAGTCATTGGTGTTTGTAACTTTCCAACAAAAAATATTGCAGGCGTTACATCAGAAGTATTAGTTCTTGGTGCTATTGAAACAGATGGGAAAGTTGTCTTAGTTCATCCATCGCAAAAAACTGAGAATGGTTTAGATATAGCTTAATGAGTTCAGAAACTTTTCATTGGAGCTGTAAACACACTTGGTTAAGAAGTGCTAAAAATACTTCATGGTGTTTACTTGGATGTTCTATTGGTGACTTTGGCACTATTTTATTTTTTCAATTAACACAAATTTCTTTTCCTATTTTGGCAATTATGGCCTTAGCTATAATTAATGGAATTATTACAAGCATCATTTTAGAAACCATAATACTAATTAAACAAAATTTTACTTTTAAAAATGCATTTAAAACAGCTGTTGGAATGAGCTTAATTTCAATGATTAGCATGGAAGCAGCTATGAATTTAACTGATTATCTTCTAACTGGAGGTGCAATGTTAACTTGGTGGGTTATACCTATTATGTTAATTGTAGGATTTGTAACACCTTGGCCTTACAATTATTGGAGATTAAAAAAATTTAATCAAGCTTGTCACTAAGTTCTTAAAGCATCTTTTTTAAAATTTTATCTTTAAAAAAAACATGATGTGCAACTGTAGCTAAGATGTGAAGACTAACTAAAGCGATTAACAAATAATTAGCATAGATATGCACTACATAAAAACTATCAGCTAATTGAAAGTTCGATTCTTTAAAAGCATATTTAAATATAAAAAAATTTAACTTTTCACCCATATAAAGTTTTTTAAGCACACCTGAAATAGTTATCGCAAATATACTTAGATACAATAAAGAATGAGTTGTCTTTGCTATTAAATTTTGACCTTTAAAAAATTCTCTCCAAGGTTTAGGAGAAGGGTTTATTAATTTCCAAATTAACCTTAACAGGACAAAGTAAAAAATAGTTATCCCAATAAGAATATGAATATTTTCAAGATCTATTCTACGATCAGAGAATTCGAGACCAACGAGATAAAAACCAAAGGGAATTTGAATAATCAAAGCAATAAAAGTAAACCAATGGAACAATTTGGCTAGTAGACCGTACTTCTCAGAAATGTTAATAATCTGCATAATCTATTATATCATATCATGAGCTTTAAAAAAAATTTTTCTAGATCAGTTACAGTAGTAGCTTTATTAATTTTATTTTTTATTATATTTAATTTTATTACAAACAAACAAGAAGCTTCGGCTTTAACAAAAGATTATAAGCACAGTGTAGAAGTATTTAAAACTCCATCTTGCGGATGTTGTTATGGATACGTTTTATTTCTAGAGGAAGAAAAATTTAAAGTTAAACAAACAGATATGAGAAGTCTTCAAACCGTTAAAAAAAAACACAACATTCCATTAGAAATGCAATCTTGTCATACTACTATTTTAGGAAAATATTTTATAGAGGGTCATGTTCCTATTGAAGCCATAAATAAATTACTAAAAGAAAAACCTGATATAGATGGTATAGCTTTGCCAGGAATGCCAATAGGGACACCTGGAATGCCAGGAGAGAAAGAGGAACCCTATATTATTTATCAACTTGTTGATGGCAAATCTTCAATATTCATGACCATTTAAGTCTTTTGAAATAATTATGAAATTTGTAAAAATATTTTTTATTATATTAAGTTTTTCTGTGAGCTTTTCTATTTCTTCTCATGCCAATCAAAGCGTGGAGGAAATTATTAAAGGAAGAAAAGCTATGTTTAGTGAGAATTATCAAAATGCAAAACAAATTAGCATTTTACTGAAACAAGAAAAAATAGATGAAGCAAAACCTTTAATGAAAAAAATTTCTAATAATTATAAAAAATTATTAGAATATTTTCCTGACAATACTAAAGAAGGCTTTAAGACAGGAGCGCTTCCAAGCATATGGGAAAATAAAGATGAGTTTAGCGCTTTAATGGAAAAAGCGTCTGATGATATGATTAAACTTGCAAAAGCAATTGATAACGCTGAAGATTTAAGAACGATACAAAAAAAATTAATGTGGAATAATTGTTCAGCTTGTCATAAAAAATTTAGAGCCCCGCATTAGAAATGTATCCTGAGTTAACTACTTTAATACTCTTTGGTATAGCTGGTGCTTATATACCTGGACCTAACAATATTATTGCTTCACACTCAGGTTTTAATTTTGGATTTTTAAAAACAATACCTTTAATTTTGGGCGTTGGTTTTGGATGGATCTTTATATTAATAATGTTTGAATCTGGTTTAATTTTTGTATTTCAACAGTTTCCTATTTTACAAAGTATAGTTAAGATTCTTGGGACTATTTTTATAGTGTTTCTTGCTTATAAAGTTGCATTCACAAAAATGCGGACAACGAAAGCAACTAAGGCACCAATTACTTTCGTTGATACTTTACTTCTTCAGACAGTTAACCCTCAAGGAATATTAACCGCCATGTTAATTGTTTCAACGTTTCTTGACCCTAACAACAATTATCTAAGAGATGCTATATGGGTTACATCTATAATGTTTATCATAACCATAACTAGTGTGGCTTTTTGGGTTCTGATTGGGAAATATTTGAGAAAAGTTGCCACAAACGAAAATTTTATAAAGATTTTTAATTATTCAATGTCTTTTTTACTTATAGTTTGTGTTATTTTGTTCTATGTATAGCGCATGCTAAAAAAAAGCAAAAATTCATTTCAATCATTAGACGAAATTAAAGTTGCGTCAAAAACTTATAAAATATTTAACTTAAAAAAAGCAGAACAAAATGGACTTGAAGGCGTTTCAAAGCTTCCAAAGTCTCTTAAAGTTTTGTTAGAAAATTTACTCAGATATGAAGACGATATAACAGTAGATAAAAAACAAATCCTGGCTTTAAAAGAATGGTTAAAAACAAAAAAATCAAATACCGAAATAGCTTACAGACCTGCAAGAGTATTAATGCAAGATTACACGGGTATTCCAGCGGTTGCAGATTTAGCCGCTATGCGAGATGCGGTACAAGCTAAAAACATGGACCCCAAAAAAATAAACCCCTTATCAGCTGTTGATCTTGTCATTGATCATTCGGTAATGGTTGATGCATATGCAACAAAAGACTCTTTTACGAAAAATGTTGCTCAAGAATTTTCAAGAAATGGAGAAAGATACTCATTTTTAAAATGGGGTCAAAAAGCTTTTAATAATTTTAGAGTAGTGCCTCCAGGGACGGGAATTTGCCATCAGGTAAATTTAGAATATTTATCTAAAGTTGTTTGGTCTACCGATCTTGAAGATGAATCTTATGCTTATCCTGATACTTTAGTTGGAACAGATAGTCATACAACGATGGTAAATGGATTATCAGTTTTAGGCTGGGGAGTAGGTGGAATAGAAGCCGAAGCTGCAATGTTAGGCCAACCTATTTCAATGTTGATTCCAGAGGTTGTAGGCTTTGAAGTTAAAGGAAAACTTACTGAAGGAACAACAGCAACAGATTTAGTTTTAACTATTGTTCAGCAACTTAGAGCGAAAGGTGTTGTTGGAAAATTTGTAGAATTTTATGGAACAGGTTTAAAAAATTTAACTTTAGCTGATAGAGCCACTATCGCAAATATGGCACCAGAGTATGGTGCAACATGTGGTTTTTTTCCAGTAGACGAAGAAACTCTAAAATATTTAAAATTTTCAGGTCGTGATCAAAGTACAATTGATTTAGTAGAAAACTATTCTAAAGCACAAGGTTTTTGGGCTAGTGACGATATGATTTTTACAGATACGCTTTCTTTAGATTTAGGTACAGTTGTGCCAAGTATCTCTGGACCAAAAAGACCTCAGGATAAAGTCTTATTAACAGAAGCGTCAACTGCTTTCGCAAAGGTCTTTAAAGAAAACACCAAAAGAGAAAAATCTGTAGAAGCTAAAGTTGATGGAGCAAATTTTAACATCAAAGATGGCGATATTGTAATTGCCGCTATTACTTCTTGCACAAATACTTCTAATCCTAGCGTTTTAATAGGAGCAGGTCTGTTAGCGAAAAAAGCAATTGAAAAAGGATTGAAAGTAAAACCTTGGGTTAAAACTTCTCTAGCCCCTGGCTCACAAGTGGTAACTGATTATTTAGAAAAAGCAGGCTTAAATAAATATTTGGATCAACTAGGGTTTAACCTTGTGGGTTATGGTTGCACAACATGTATTGGAAATTCTGGACCTTTAAATAAAAATATTTCTGACGCTATACAAAAAGAGAATCTCTATGCTGTTTCAGTTTTATCGGGTAATAGAAATTTTGAAGGTAGAATTAACCCTGATGTTAAAGCTAATTACTTAGCATCTCCACCATTAGTTGTTGCCTACGCTTTAGCCGGAACAATGCATTTTGATTTATACAAAACACCTCTAGGCAAAGATCAATCAGGTAAAGATGTATTCTTAAAAGATATCTGGCCAACAAACAAAGAAATAGAAGATTTAATTTTAACTTCAATTAGTGCAGATATGTTTATTAATAGATATTCGAATGTTTCAGAAGGGTCTAAAGAATGGAGCTCAATTAAGACTGTTGATAGCAGCATTTATAATTGGGAAGATAAATCAACTTATGTAAAAAGACCTCCTTTCTTTGAAAATTTACCAGATGAGCCTGAAGGTTTCTTTATAATTAAGGACGCAAGACCATTACTAGTCTTAGCTGACACAGTTACAACTGACCATATTTCACCAGCAGGTTCTATTAAAAAAGATAGCCCTACCGGGGACTATTTTATGGACCATCAAGTTCAACAAAAAGATTTTAACTCTTATGGAGCAAGAAGAGGAAATCACGAAGTAATGATGAGAGGGACTTTTGGTAATATTAGAATAAAAAATGAAATGGCCCCTGGCACTGAAGGTGGAGTTACTACTTTATTTCCAGATAATAAAGTAATGAGCGTTTATGAAGCAGCCATGGAATACAAAAAAAGAGGAAATGATTTAGTTGTAGTCGCTGGTAAAGAATATGGAACGGGATCTTCAAGAGACTGGGCAGCAAAAGGTACAAAACTTTTAGGAATAAAAGCGGTGATAGCAGAGAGTTTTGAAAGAATCCACAGATCTAACTTAGTAGGTATGGGCATTCTTCCTTTTCAATTTAAAGAAGGGTTTGATCGAAAAAAATTAAATATTACAGGTTCTGAATTATTTACATTTATAAATATTGAGAGAGGTGTTGATCCGAGACAAGAAGTTGAATGTGAAATTAAATATGTAGACGGCACTATGAAAAAGATTCAATTACTATGTAGAATAGATACTGAAAACGAAGTTGAGTATTACAAACATGGGGGCATACTTCAGTTCGTGCTTCGTAATATGTTAGCCTAATTCCATGAGAGAAATTAAAGTAAAAGTTCATCTATCTTCAACTAATTTGAAAAAAGAAGATCAATTAGCTTGGAAGATTGCAGAAATAGCTACAGATAAATCAAAACCAAGTGGTGATGCTATCGATATGGTAATCAACAGAATAATTGATAACGCATCTGTCGCGATTGCCTCTTTTTCTAGAAAACCAGTTACGTCAGCTAGAGAAATGGCTTTAGCACACCCAAGAAAAAATGGTGCAACTATTTTTGGGATAGATAACAAACAAAAATTTCATTGTGAATGGGCAGCATGGGCTAACGCAACTGCAGTTCGAGAATTAGATTTTCATGATACTTTTCTTGCAGCTGATTATTCACATCCTGGAGATAACATACCACCAATTTTAGCAGTTGCTCAGCAGATGAAATGTAATGGTGCTAATTTAATACGTGGAATTATTACGGGTTATGAAGTTCAAGTTAATTTAGTTAAAGCTATTTGTTTGCATGAACATAAAATAGATCATATTGCGCATCTAGGACCAAGTGTTGCCGCGGGTATTGGCACAATGTTGAATTTAGATGAAGAAACAATTTACCAATCTATTCAGCAAGCTTTACACACGACAATCTCTACAAGACAATCTAGAAAAGGAGAAATTTCAAGCTGGAAAGCTTTTGCCCCAGCTCATGCAGGTAAGTTAGCTATCGAAGCAGTTGACAGATGTATGAGAGGAGAAGGAGCACCAAGTCCTATTTATGAAGGAGAAGACAGTGTAATTGCTTATGTTCTTGGAGGAAAGAATGCGGAGTATTCTGTGCCTCTCCCTGAAAGAAATGAAACTAAAAAAGCGATACTAGACACTTACACCAAAGAACATTCAGCCGAGTATCAAGCGCAAGCTTTAATTGATTTAGCAAGAAGTCTAAAAAAACGAGTTGGTAACATAGATAAGATTAAAAAAGTTGAAATTTACACAAGTCATCATACTCATAATGTGATCGGAACAGGTGCTAATGATCCTCAAAAAATGGATCCTAATGCTAGTAGAGAGACTTTAGATCATTCTATTATGTACATTTTTGCAGTTGCTTTAGAAGATGGAGCTTGGCACCATGTTAAATCTTACACCCCTGAAAGAGCCAAAAGAAAAAGCACCGTTGAACTTTGGAAAAAAATTAAAACCTTTGAAGATTCTGAATGGACTAAAAAATATCATCATCCCGACCCAAAACAAAAATGTTTTGGTGGGAAAGTTTTAATCACAATGAATGATGGTAGTGTTGTTTCAGGAGAATTGGGTTTAGCAGACGCTCATCCTAATGGTAGAAGACCTTTTACAAGGTCTAATTACATTGAAAAATTTAAATCTTTAACGGAAGGCATTATTACAATTAGTGAATCGAGAAAATTTTTAAAAAACGTACAAAACTTAAAAAAATTAAGCTTTAGAGATATTCAAAAACTAAACATCGAAGTGAAAAAAGGTAATAAGCCAAAAAAACTATCAGATTCAGGTATTTTTTAAGGCAATTATTACTTATATTTTTGTCATAATAATTTGACTCCTTTATTTGATTAAGGTGAAATACTCCTAAATAAACAACAATATAATGGAGGAAAAATGTTTAAATTCATATCAAAGATATTTCTAGTTTTATCTTTATTTTTATTTTCAACAGTATCTAGCTTCTCTTTTGAACCAAATAATACTAAATGCATAGCTCCAGCAAATGCTGGCGGGGGTTGGGACTTTACTTGCAGAGCAGTAGGTAAGGCACTTCAAGATTTAAGCATAATCAATGGTTCACTAGAAGTTACAAATATGGCTGGTGGCGGTGGTGGTAAAGCTTTCGCTGAAGTAGTTAATAAAAGAGGTTCAGATGATTCATTAATCGTTGCAGCTTCAGCAGCAACAGCAACAAGACTTGCTCAAGGTGCTTATCCAGGAAATTCAATGGATCAAGTTAAATGGGTTGGAACAATTGGTGCTGATTATGGTGTAATCGCAGTAGCTGGAGATTCAGATGTTGTGACATTAGGAGAACTTTTAGAGAATCTTAAAACAAAACCTAAAAAATGGGTTATTGGTGGTGGATCTGCTGTAGGTGGATGGGATCATCTTAAAGTTTTAATGGCTGCAAAAGAATACGGAATATCAAATGTTCGTAAAATTAAATACGTTTCTTTTGATGGTGGTGGAGACGCCGTAACTCAATTACTTGCTGGAAATGTTAAAATTTTTACAGGTGACGTTTCTGAAATCAAAGGTTTCGTTGATGCAGGAGATATTAAGATTATAGCTGTACTTTCACCAGATAGACTTCCGGGTGATTTTTCTAAATTTTATACTGCAAAAGAGCAAGGTGTAAATGTTGTAGGAGCTAACTGGAGAGGCTTTTATGTTCCAAAAGGAATGAGCGATGATGCTTATAATTTTTGGGCTGGCGCTATTAAAAAAATGTATGACACGCCACAATGGAAAAAAACGATGGCTAAAAACGGTTTAGCGCCGCTTGATTTATCAGGTAAAGCTTTTGAGTCTTTTGTTGCTAATTCAGTTGCTTCAATTCAAACCATTTCAAAACAGATTGGTATAATTAAGTAAATCAATTAAATTTTAGCGCCTCACAAGAGGCGCTATGAATTCTTATGAATGACAGAGTGTTTGGTGTATTTACGCTTTTACTTACATTTTTTTATATTTTTTCTGCCTACATAGTAGAAGAGAGTTTTATTTCAGATCACATTGGTCCAAAAACTTATCCATATATTGTCTCATTTTTTTTAATAACATCATCTTTATTTCTTATTTTTAAACCTGATATAAAACCTATCTGGCCTGAATTTGGAAAAATAATTGAAATTTTAATGACTGCTTTAATTTTGATTATGTATGCAATTTTCTTGCCTATAATAGGATTTGTTTTTTCAACATTTTTTGCCTCAAGCTTTATTTCTTGGAGATTAGGAGCCAAGTTATCATCTGCTTTTATAGCAGGCGCTATTATTTCAACTACAATTTTTATTTTATTTAGAAAAATATTAGGTCTTTCTCTTGCAACAGGACCTTTCGGGTTTTAATGGAAACACTTGAATTTTTAATAGATGGTTTCAGAGTAGCATTAACACTAGAAAATTTTACTCTAGCTTTAATTGGTTGCATCCTAGGTACAATTTTTGGAGCTTTACCAGGTTTAGGTCCTGCAAACGGAGTTGCTATTTTAATTCCATTATCTTTTTCCTTAGGACTCTCAGCGGCTGCATCAATGATTTTATTGGCAAGTGTTTATTATGGAGCGATGTATGGGGGAAGAATCTCTTCTATTCTTTTAAATATTCCAGGTGATGAACCTGCCATGATGACATGCCTCGATGGTTATCCAATGACTAAACAAGGAAGAGCAGGTGAGGCACTCACATTAACAGGTCTTGCATCTTTTTTTGGTGCAATGTTTGCGACAATCGGATTAGTTTTATTAGCACCGCAACTTGTAAAAGTGGCTTTATTATTTGGACCAGTAGAATACTTTGCTTTATTTGTTATGGCTTTTGCAACCCTTGGCGGGGTAGCCTCAAAAAATCAAGCCAAAACTGTTTTAGCGTCTTGCTTAGGTTTAGGGATAGCAACCATTGGAGTTGATCACCAAACAGGCGTTCCAAGAATGAGTTATGAGATAATAGAACTTTACGATGGAATAGATTTTTTAGTCGTAATTGTAGGTTTGTTCGCTGTCTCTGAAGTGTTTGTATTTATTGAGAACACTAATCTAAATAAATTAACTGATGAAAAAAAGATTATAATAGGGAACATTATTCCCAAGCTTAAAACTGTAAAAAAAATTGTACCTGCAATGTTTAGAGGAACTTTTTTAGGTTTTCTATCAGGTATACTACCTGGCGCTGGAGCGTCGTTAGGTTCTTTTGTTGCTTATACATTCGAGAAGAAAGTTTCTAATAAAGATGATACATTTGGAAAAGGTGATGAAAGAGGAGTTGCTGCTCCTGAAGCAGGAAACAATGCAGCAGCTGGCGGTGCATTAGTTCCAATGCTTGCTCTTGGTGTCCCAGGTTCTGGAACTACAGCTGTTCTTTTAGCTATGTTAATGACATTAGACGTTACACCTGGGCCACTTTTATTTAAGCAAAATCCGGATGTTGTGTGGGGCTTAATAGCCGCTTTATTTATTGGCAATATAGTTTTATTGATTTTGAATATCCCCCTTGTTAAATACTTTTCAAAAATCTTATTAATCCCATCAAAATATCTCATGCCAATTGTAGCTATGGTTTCTTTTGTTGGAATCTATGGAATATCAGGGTCTAGTTTTGATCTAATTATTATGGTGATGTTTGGTTTATTAGGTTGGTTACTTAGAAAGTTAGATATACCATTAGTACCAGTTATTATGGGTGTGATTTTAGGTGAACATATGGAGTCTAATTTAAGGCGCGCTATGACCATTCATGATGGAGATTGGTTTATGCTGATTTCGTCTAATGTATCGACTGTTATCTGGAGCATTACTTTTATAGGCTTTGTCCTTCCTTTCTTCTTCAGAAAGAAGATAAAATCAACATTAGGTAATCTTCAAAAATAAATTTTAAGAATCGAATCTTTTATGATTTTACTAGGAAATAGCAGAAATTTTAGGCGATAATTTTCTTATTAAGTGTTGCATAAAAAGCACATTTTTCTTTGTTTTTACGTGCTTTTCTTAACGCAAAAAAAACAATTAGGTTATTTATGGTAATTATTACCTTTTAATAAAACACTATAATGTTACATAATGAAATAGTTAATTTTCGAAAAATAACAATTAAATGAAAGATAATAACATGAATAAAATAAGAAATACATTGGTTGGAGTGATTGCAATCACTATGGCTAGTTTTTCATCTGCTTATTCGTTTGAAGGTTTTAGTATTGGGGCTGCCTATAGTTCTTTAGACTTTGACACAAACGGTAAAGAAGTTTCAGAAGGAGTTCTAGGTTCAGGACCAAAAACAACAACTTCAAAAAAAACTGGTTCAGGAGACTTAGGGTCAATTTTTGCTGAATATACTTTCGCTCAAGGTTCAACAATCGGAGTTGATTATATTAGTGGATCAACTGAAATTGGTAAAGGTACAAGAACTGAAACTGGAACAACAGCTGGTACTGTAACAGTAGCTGCTGAAATTGCAGATCCAATTACTTTTTATGTAGAACCAACTTACATGATGAATGAAAAGTTTGGTGTATACGTTAAAGGTGGAGCAACACAATTAACTGTAACTCCTAAAGAAAAATCTGACACAGGTGCTGTAGTAAATTCTACTTACAAATCTCAAGATGTTTGGGGCATCGTGACAGGTGTTGGAGCAAAATATTACATGGGTAATTTCTTTGTAAAAGCAGAATACACAGAAACTGATTTTGGTGCGTATCAACACACATCAACAGCTGGTAATAAAAATACTATCCAAGCTGATATCGATACTGAAGAAACTAGATTAGCTATAGGTTATAACTTTTAGTTAATACCAGTAAATTAAAAATTAAGCCCGTCTTAGTTTAGGCGGGTTTTTTTTTATTTTTTTATAAAGAGATTCTGCGCTCAACCAAGCATTTTCTGCTTTAGAGCCATTAAACCAGTCAGCACAAACACTAAGCTTGTATTTATTAGAAAAGATAAAGTTTAGACTGCTTCTAAGTCGACTACTCCTAAGTCTATTGTAAGCATATTTCCAGCCATGTATGTTTTGAAAGCTAATATTTTTAGCTTGGTAGCCTAATAAGTCTTCAAATCTTTTAAGTATTACTGATTGATATTTATTTTTATTTATTTTGAATAAGTTTATTATTTTTTTTGAAAAAGAATCCGTGCATTGAATGGTCCATAAAACTTGATTAGTTTTAAATCTATCTTTAGTATTTTCTTGAGCTGCCCAGGCTATTATTTCATCATTAAATTTAATGCTATTTATGGGTAATTTCTTATAATTTTTATAAGCAACCATAACAGTGATATTAGGTACCATATTTACTTTTAAATTTGATATTTCTTTTTTTATATATTTTAAAGCTAATACTTTAAGCTGAGGAAGGGGACAGGTTAGAATTAAATATTTAAAAAAAACTTGATTTTTATTGTTTAAAGTAATCGTCCAATAAGTAGAATTAAACTTTATATTAGTAACTGTTGAGTTATAGTTTACTTTAATATCTTTAATTAAGTGCTTACAGACATCATTATTTCCCTTTGAACCTATATACTTAATTGAATTTTCTTTTTTTTCAAAAGTGAAGTCCAAGTGTTGGCCGGACCACTCTTTTAGAACGTTTTTTTTTTTTAAATCTAATATAAATTTTTTAAACCCATTTGATTTTGGCGATAGATATTGAAGGCCATGATCAAAGCTTAATTTTTTTTTATATCCTCTATTAGATGCTCTTCCACCTGGACCTCTTGCTTTATCAAATACTTCTATTGAGTACTTTTTAGATAATAGATTTGCTATTGTTGAACCTGATATGCCGCTACCTACAACGCAGAAATCTTTCATGTATGAAACATGAATCTAAAGTTTTCATTGATGGTAATTATTCCAATATCATCAGAAGCTAGGCCACCGATAATAAGTTGTAGAGCCACTATTAGGATTACTCCAATACCCACCCATCCTAACCAAACGTGTTCTTTTATATATTTAGCAAAATAAGAAGCCATTGTTCCGATTAAAACAACAGAAAGCAATAAACCAATAATTAATAAATAATAGTGTTGTTTAGCTGCTCCAGCTACACCTAAGACGTTATCTAAACTTAAAGTAATATCAGCGATAAGAACTTTATAAACGCCGCTACTGAAAGATGAAGGCTCACTCGATTTTAAACGAGGTGATTTAACTTTCTTAACCTCAAACAAATCTTTTCTTAAATTATAGATCACCCATATTAACAGGATACCACCTAAAATTTTAATCCAAGCAAAGGCAAGTAAATAAGTTGCACTTAGGGCAAAAAATATTCTAAAAATAAAAGCTGCCGCAACTCCAAATGCAATTATTTTTTTTCTGTTCTTTTCAGCATAACCTGCTGCTACCAGACCAATAATGATTGCATTATCAGCAGCCATTACTATATCAATGAATATAATTTGTAATAAGATAATTGATTGCTCTAATACCATCGTTAGATGTTTATATTATTTAATTGAAAAAAAACAAAGAATAAAATACTCCATTACCTAATATGACCTACTACGTAAATACCAGCAAATCATATTTATTTAAACTATCTATACCAATTTTTTTTTCCAATATAGCTATCCCATTAGTTGGTTTAGTAGACACAGGTCTAATGGGCCATTTAAATAATATAAAATTTCTGGCTGCGATTAGTATAGCAACCTCCGTAATAACAATGATTTTTTGGAGCTTTGGTTTTTTGCGGATGGGAACAGTTAGTCTCGTATCTCAGTCATTGGGTAGAAAAGATTATAACGAAATCATTCTAGTTTTTGTCAGAAATGTAATTATAGCACTATTTTTTGGTCTAATTATAATTTTTTTTAAAGATCCTATTATATCTATAATTGAACATTTTTTTAAAACCTCAGCTGAAACACAGAGTTTAATAAATAAGTATATCTCAATAAGAATATTATCAGCTCCTGCAGAACTTTTAATTTATGTACTAGCAGGATTATATTTGGGGCTTCAAAAAACATTCGTTTCAAGTTTAATGATCTCAATCTTTTGTTTTGGCAATGCTATTTTAAGTGCAATACTTGTAATTAATTTTGGTCTAGAAATTTTAGGTGTAGCAGCAGGTACAGTAATAGCAGCATATACAGCTGTTATAATTTTTTTAATATATAGTTATTTTTATTTAAGAAAAAAACTAAAAATTTCGCTCACCTATAAAAATATATTTAATAGAAAAAAATTACTGATGTTGTTTAATATAAATTTTGATATTTTTATTAGAACTATTCTTCTAACTTTTTCATTTCTATGGGTAACCTATCAAAGCGCGAAACTTGGAGAAAACTATTTAGCCGTTAACACTCTATTAATGCAATTTGTCATGATAGCTTCTTTTTTCTTAGATGCTTATGCCTTTTCAACAGAAGCCATTGTTGGATTCACTATTGGTAAAAGAACAAGAAAACCTTTTTTTGAAGCTGTTACTAATTCTTTCCAGCTGAGTATTTTTTCTGGATTAATTATTTCATTAATTTATTTATTTGCTGCTAGACATATTATAAATGAATTAACTGATCTTGATTACTTAAGGTTTTTAACTTTTAACTATATTGTTTGGATCGTTATTATTCCTCCAATAGCCTCTATTTGTTATCAGTTTGACGGTATCTTTATTGGTGCCTCTCAAACAAAAGAAATGAGAAATGGAATGATTTTATCTGTAGTTCTCTTTATTGTATCCTCAGAATTTTTAGTCAATAATTTTGGCAACCATGGTTTATGGTTATCTTTATTATTTTTTATGATTATGCGATCAATAACACTAAATTATTATTTTAATACAATATTAAAAAAGTTTTAAATGTACTCTATATATAAAGTTCCTGGTTACATCCTATGTTTGATGGGTGGTTTTTTTTTAAGTTGGGGAGGTTTCCTTATTAGAAAATTTGAAGGGGCCGATATTTGGCAAATTCTTTTTTGGAGGGCTCTTTTTTTTAGCTTAACTCTTATTATTTTTTTATATCTAAACTATAGAAAGGATACTTTTTTAATTATTAAAAAATCTGGTTTTAGTGCTTTTTTGGCTGGAATTTTAATGTCCACAAGTTTTGTAGCCTACATTGTAGCTATGACAGAGACATCTGTTGCGAATGTTGTCTTTATAATAAGCACTCAAACAATATTTTTAGCTTTGTTTGGTTATCTATTTTTAAAAGAAAAAATATCTTTTAAAACTTTAATTTCTATTATTCTTGCCGTTATCGGTATTGTTGTCATGGTGGGGGATTCTTTTTCAGCCGGATCGTTACGTGGAGATTTGATTGCTTTACTTATCCCAATAAACTTTGCAGTTTTAATTTTAATTATAAGGAAATACCCTAATGTAGATTTAGTTCCAGCTCTGCTATATTCAGGTTTGCTTGCTTGTCTCTATGGATATTTTGCTTCTAAAACTATTATAGTTTCCTTGAATGACATCTATATAGCTTTCTTGCTTGGAACCTTTCAGCACTCTTTTGGTTTTATAGCTGTCACAATTGGCGCAAGAACTACCCCTGCAGTTTTAGTTGGTATTTTAATGCTGTCAGAAACTTTATTTGCACCTTTTTGGGTATGGATGTTTTTAAATGAGACACCACCAATGAGTGTGTTTGCTGGAGGAACCCTCATTATTATTGCTGTAATTATTAAGAGCTTAGATCACAAATATTCAAAAGTTTCTTAATTGCAATTGACATTTCGACTGAATTAATTAAAAGTAAGAAATAACGGGAGAGACCAATTTTATTGGCGCCGAAGGAGCAACACCCAGGAAACTCTCAGGCAAAAGGACCGTTAAATAATAACTCTGGAAAGCAGGCGCGAGCCTCACCGAAGGAGCAAATCTCTCAGGTACCACAGACAGATTGGGTAAATAAAAAGAGTTATTATGGAAGTACAAAAAACAATTTTATATAACTATCATAAATCTTTAGGTGCTAAATTTGTATCTTTTGCAGGTTACGAAATGCCAATTCAATATTCTGATGGAATTATTAAAGAACATATTTCAACACGAACACACGCGGGTTTTTTTGACGTCTCACACATGGGTCAATTTTATGTAAGTGGAGAGAATATTGAGGCTGCATTAGAAAAAATTATACCTACAGATCTTAAAGGCCTTAAAGAAAACCAATCAAAATATTCATTTTTATTAAATGACAAAGGTGGAGTCATTGACGACCTCATAATAACGAGAAGAGAGAAAGGTTTTTGCATTATTTTAAATGCGGGATGTAAAGAAAATGATATTAAGCAAATTTCTAAAAAATTAAATGATAATCACAAGTTTCATCTTTGCACACAAACTTCATTAATCGCACTACAAGGACCCAAATCAGCAGAGATTCTAGAAAATTATATAAAAGGTGTTAGCAGTTTAAAATTTATGCAAGGAGGTACTTTCAATTTTATAAATGAAAAAATTTATGTCACTAGATCAGGCTACACGGGTGAAGATGGTTTTGAAATTTCTGTATTAAATACACAAGCTGAGCTTTTATTAACAAAATTAATAGACAGTAAAGTAAAACCTATTGGATTAGGTGCGCGCGATACATTAAGACTTGAAGCAGGATTATGTTTGTATGGACATGAACTAAATGAAGAAATAAATCCAATAGAAGCTAATTTAAAATGGGCAATAGGCAAGAAAAGAAGAGAAGAAGGTGGATTTAACGGATGGGAAAAAATTAAAGAAAATTTAGAAAAAGGAAGTCTAAAATTAAGAGTTGGTATTTTACCTGAAGGAAAAATTATAGCTAGAGAAGGAACAAAAATATTTTCAACTAACGATGAAGAAATCGGAATTGTAACAAGTGGAACATTTGGACCTAGTGTTAATGTACCAGTTGCAATGGGCTATGTGAATTCCAGTTACTCAGAGATTGGAACGAAGATTAAATTAGAAGTAAGAGGAAAAAAGTATGAAGCAAAAGTTGCTGTATTACCTTTCTATAAAAAAAGTTATGTAAAATGAGGAAAAATTATGAGTGAGAAAAAATTTTCGAAAAAGCATGAGTGGGTAGCAGTTGAAGGTGACGTTGCGACTATTGGTATAACAAAACACGCAACAGAAATGTTAGGTGATATTGTTTTTGTAGAAGTTCCAGATAAGGGAAAAGCGGTAGAGCAAAACGGTCAAGCAGCCGTTGTAGAATCAACCAAAGCGGCTAGCGATGTATACTCACCAATATCAGGAGAAGTAATTGAAACTAATAGTTCTATAGTAGATGACCCATCAAGTGTAAATTCTGATCCTGAGGGAGCTAGTTGGTTTTTTAAGATAAAAATAAAAGATAATTCTGAATTAAATAATCTAATGAGTAAAACAGACTACGATAAATTTGTAGCAGAAAACCCTAACTAATGATTGACGATAATTCTAAAGAATTTATAGCTAGACATATTGGCCCTTCACAAGAGGATCAAGAAAAAATGTTCCAAGCGCTTGGCGCCAAATCATTAGACGATTTAATGAAGAACACTGTTCCTGAAAAAATCCTTTTATCAGAAGAACTTAATGTCAGTGAACCAATATCTGAAAATGATGCTTTAAAAAAATTAAAGTCAATTTCTAAAAAGAATGAAATTTTTAGAAACTTTATCGGTATGGGCTATTATAATACTTTTACACCAAATGTTATATTAAGAAATATTTTAGAAAATCCAGGTTGGTACACATCGTATACACCCTACCAGCCAGAAGTAGCACAAGGTCGTTTAGAAATGCTATTAAATTTTCAACAAGTCATAACGGACTTAACTGGCATGGATATTGCTAATGCTTCATTATTAGACGAGTCAACCGCAGCAGCAGAAGCTGTAGGTTTAAGTCAACGTATCGACAAAGATAACTCGACCCACGTTTTTATTTCAAGTGACTGTAATCCGCAGACTATTGATCTTATAAAAACTAGAACAGAACCTTTTGGATTAACATTATTAATTGGGAATCAAAAAGATTTTCTTTCACATATAAATGAAAAGCTAATATGTGGAGTTCTTCCATATCCAGGAACACTCGGGGATATTATTGATCCCAGTGAAGCAATTAGCCAAATTCATAAAAAAGGTGGGAAAGCTATTGTGATAGCTGATCTATTATCTTTAGCTAAATTGAAAACACCTGCCGAATTAGGCGCGGACATTGCTGTTGGAAGCGCTCAAAGATTTGGAATACCAATGGGGTATGGTGGACCGCACGCTGCTTTTTTTGCAACCAAAGAAGAATTTAAAAGATCAATGCCAGGACGTATTATTGGAGTCTCTGTAGATCGCTATGGCAAGAAAGCGTACAGACTTTCTTTACAAACTCGTGAGCAACATATTAGAAGAGATAAAGCGACAAGCAATATTTGTACTGCCCAAGCTCTACTTGCAATTATTTCTGCAGCGTACGCAATATATCATGGTCCTAAAGGTATCCTGAAAATAGCTGAGAGAACTTCTAAATTAGCAAAACTTTTTTCAGAAGGGGTTAAATCCTCTGGGTTTGAAATACTAAGTGATCAATTTTTTGACACTGTAACTATAAAAACTAAAAGCAAAACAAAAGAAATATACAAGAAAGCATTGGCAAAAAAAATTAATTTAAGAAATGTAAATAATGAGATGATCTCCGTTGCATTTGATGAGACTAAAAAATTAGACGATGTAAATGTATTGTTGGAAATATTTGGATTAAATAAAAAATATGATCAAAGCACAAAAATAGAATTAAGCAATATTCCAAGTCAGTTAAAAAGAACCTCTAAATATCTAGCTCACCCAGTTTTTAACAAATACCAATCAGAAACAGAAATGCTTAGGTATTTAAAAAAATTAGAAGATTGTGACATTGCGCTTAATCGATCAATGATAGCTCTTGGTTCTTGTACAATGAAATTGAATGCTACAGCTGAACTTATTCCTATAACATGGAAAGAATTTTCATTACCTCACCCTTTTGTACCAGTTGAACAAATGAAAGGTTATCAAGTTTTATTTAATGATCTGATTGACGATTTAAAAGAAATTACAGGATTTGACGCTGTGTCACTACAGCCCAATTCTGGCGCACAAGGTGAATACGCTGGGCTAATGACTATCAGAAAATATCATAAGCAAAACAAACAAGGTAATAGAAACGTTTGTTTAATTCCAGACTCTGCACATGGTACAAATCCTGCAAGCGCCCAAATGAGTGGTATGAAAGTTGTTGTTGTTAATTGTGACGAAGATGGAAATGTTGATGTTAAAGATTTAAAAGAAAAAGCAGAAAAACATTCAAAAGATTTAGCAGCTTTAATGGTAACCTACCCATCCACACATGGAGTATTTGAGGAACAAATTATAGAAATTTGTGAGATCATTCATAAAGAGGGTGGCCAAGTTTATATGGATGGAGCCAATCTAAATGCATTAGTTGGTATTGCTAAGCCTGGTAAGTTTGGGCCTGATGTATGTCATATTAACTTACATAAAACTTTTTGTATTCCGCATGGCGGTGGAGGGCCAGGAATGGGACCCATAGCTTGTGCTAAACATTTAAAAGATTTTTTACCTACTCATAATGTTATTAAAGAATGTGGGCCGACTAATGGAATGGGATCAGTTTCAGCGGCACCATGGGGAAGCTCAAGCATTTTACCTATTTCTTGGATGTATATAAAAATGATGGGAGCGGAAGGTCTCAAAAAAGCATCACAAGTTTCAATTTTAAACGCTAATTATATAGCTAAAAAATTATCTTCTGGTTTTAAGGTTTTATATACGGGAAAAAATGGAAATGTTGCCCATGAATGTATAATCGATATTAGACCAATTAAAGCTAAGTCAGGAATTTCTGAGGAAGATTTAGCAAAAAGATTAATTGATTATGGGTACCATGCCCCGACAATGTCTTGGCCAGTTGCAGGAACAATCATGATCGAACCAACCGAAAGTGAGAACTTGGAAGAGATGGATAAATTTTGTGCTGCATTACTTTCTATAAAAAAAGAAATAGATAAAGTTGAGCACGGAGTGTCTGATAAAACTGACAATGTATTGAAAAATGCGCCCCATACTTATCTAGAAGTTGCAGCTAATGAATGGACGCATAAGTATACTAGAGAACAAGCGGCTTTTCCAAATGATTTTATAAGACAAAATAAATACTGGGCACCAGTAGGAAGAGTGGACAATGTTTATGGTGATAGAAATTTGGTTTGTTCTTGTCCATCTATGGATGAATATAAAGACGAAGCAGCTTAGTAATAAATGAAAGTTGCAGTTATTGGATCAGGAATTTCAGGTCTATCAGCAGCATACCACCTTTCAAAAAAATATAAAGTAGATCTACTCGAACAAGACGACCATTTTGGTGGACACTCCTATACCTACGATATTAAAACGAACACTGGAGCTACAGTTGCAGTAGACTTAGGCTTTATTGTTTTTAATGAACTTACTTATCCAAATTTATTTAAATTCTTCGATGACCTGGGAGTTGCTTATGAAAAAAGCGATATGTCATTTGCAGTTTCTATCAAAGACTCAATGTTAGAGTATGGTGGAAAAGGCTTAAAAGCTCTTTTTGCAAACAAATTAAATATTTTTAATCCTATGTTTTTAAAAATGATAATGGAAATTGTATCATTCTATAAGAATGCTCCTCTTTTACTTAATAAAAATATTAATCATGAGACACTAGGAAGTTATTTAGAAAAATCAAAAATATCCAAGTATTTTATAAATTTTCATATTATTCCAATGGTAGCTGCAATTTGGTCTATGCCTTTTTCAAAAGCTAAAAACATGCCCCTTAAATTGTTTCTAAATTTTTTTATAAACCATGGATTGTTTCGATTAAAGAACAGACCACAGTGGTATACGGTTACAGGGAGAAGTAGAAGTTATGTAGGTAAAGTTCTAAAAAATATTAGTGGAGAATATTTTAAAAATTCTAAAGTAAATAAAATTTCTAGAAGTAAAGAGAATATTAGAATTTCAATTGGTGATAATAATGAATACTTAAATTATGATCATGTTGTGCTAGCTGCTCACGCCGATCAAAGCCTGAGCTTATTAGAGAAACCAACTGAAGAAGAAACGAGTATATTAAAAGAATTTAAATACGTGAATAATGTAGCCTATCTGCATACTGACGAAAGTCTTATGCCTAGAAGAAAGTTAGCCTGGTCAAGTTGGAACTCTATTTCTAAAAATGACCTAACTAGTACATGCGTTACCTATTGGCTAAATAATCTTCAAAACTTGGCAACAAAAGAAGACTATTATTTAACGCTGAATCCAATTCATAAAATTAAATCTGAAAAAATTATTAAAAAAATTAATTTTACCCACCCTTATTTGAACACTAAAACATCTTTATTTCAAAAAGATCTCTATAAACTTCAGGGCAAGAAAAGAACTTGGTTTTGCGGAAGTTATTTTGGTTATGGTTTTCATGAAGATGGTTTAAAATCATCTCTAGAAATGCTGAAACATTTCAAAACTTAAATGGAAACTTGCATATACAAAGGTTTTGTAACCCACAGAAGATTTAAACCACTAAGACATTATTTTTCTTATAAAACTTTTTCTATTTTATTCGATCTAGCTGAACTAGAGGAGCTTCATAAAAAAATAAGTATTTTTTCGTTTAATAAATTTAATATATTTAGTTTTTACAATAAAGACCACGGCTCTCGAGATGGAAACGACTTAACAGAATGGGTAAAAAAAAATTTACAGAATTATAATTTAAATTTTAATGTCTCTAAAATTAAATTACTTTGTTTTCCGAGAATATTTGGTTACGTATTTAACCCATTAAGTATTTTTTATTGTTACGATAGAAATATGCTTAAAGCAATTTTATATGAAGTTAAGAATACTTTTAATGAACAACATACTTATGTTTTCTCTGTAAACAATAGTTCAAAAATTATTACACAACAGTGTAATAAAAAATTTTATGTTTCTCCTTTCATTGAAATGGATACCTTTTACAATTTTAGGCTAACAGAGCCTGATCAGAATATAAGAATACTTATAAAACAAACTGATAAAGAAGGAAAAATTTTAGTAGCTTGTCAGGTAGGAAGGAAGCAAATCATGTCCTTAAAACAGTTGTTAATAAATTTCTTTGCCCATCCTATGATGACTTTTAAAATCATGATATCGATACACTATGAAGCATTACGTCTATGGAAAAAAGGAGCTATATTTCAAAAAAGAAAAGTTAAAATTAAAAACAATATATCTTTAGAAAAATGAATTTTACCCCATCTAAAATATCTGAAAATTTTATACTAAATAAACTAGAATCTATAAAAGGTGGAAGTTTAAATTTAAAAAATCATAATCAGAAAATTAAAATTTTTGGAGAACCAAATGGTATTGTAAATGCAGATATTGCCGTCCATAATCCAAAATTTTATTTTAATATTTTAAAAGGAGGAAGCACTGGTCTTGCTGAATGTTATGTAAGAGATGAATTTACTACATCAGACCTTACTTCTTTGATAGAACTGACTGCAAGAAATATTAATTTAACCCATAGATTTTCAGGCGTTCTAAGAATTAAATTTTTAAAGAATTTACTTAAAAACCTTTTCGCCTCTAACACTAAAACTAAAAGTAAAGAATATATATCTAAGCATTATGACCTAGGAAATGAATTTTTTTCTATTTGGCTAGACAAAACCCTTACATACTCAAGTGCTATTTATGAAAAACCTACTGATGATTTATCTAATGCACAAGTTAATAAATATAATAAACTGATAGAATTCATAAAGCCAAAATCTGGAGATAAAGTTTTAGAAGTGGGGTGTGGTTGGGGAGGCTTTGCGGAACATCTTGCAAAAAATCACGATATTAAGCTAGACTGTATTACGATTTCAAAAAAACAATTAGAGTTTGCAAAAAAAAGAATTTTTAATGCTGGATTAAACGAAAAAGTAGATATTAAATTTTTAGATTACAGAGATGTGCAAGGACAATATGATTCAATTGCTTCTATTGAAATGATCGAGGCTGTAGGGGAAAAGTATCTTAATAAATATTTTTCAATGATAAAAAATAATTTAAAAGTTGGTGGAACAGGCGCAATACAAGCTATTATCATTAAAGATGAATTATTTGACCAATATAGGAAAAGTGAAGATTTTATACAAAAATATATTTTTCCAGGTGGTTTTCTCCCATCACTTCAGTCCATAAAATATCACTCTGAAAAATCTGGCTTACAACTTACGGAATATAATTCTTATGGCATGCATTACTCTAATACTTTAAAAAAATGGAGAGAAAACTTCATTAGTTCCTGGAGCGATATATCCAAACAGGGTTTCGATCAATCGTTTAAAAAGATTTGGGATTTTTACTTTTCTTATTGTGAAGCAGGTTTTAAATCTAAAAATATTGATTTGATACAATTCTCTTTGTGTAATAAGTAATCATATATGAAAATTTTATTAGTGTTTTTAAGTACTATTCTATTAACTAGTTGTGGAGGGAATCAAATGAAACCAACAGACTTTAAAGACCAAAAACCAAGATTAATTATAGAAGACTATCTGTCAGGTAACGTTAAGGCGTGGGGAATTCTACAAGATAGATCGGGTAAAGTTACAAGACAGTTTTCAGCTGATCTTAACGGTAAATGGGATGGTAAGCAGCTAATATTAGATGAGAAATTTAACTGGTCAGATGGAGAAATTCAGAAGCGACAATGGCAAATTACTAAAATAGATGAACATAATTATGAAGGTACAGCAGGGGACGTGGTTGGTAAAGCTAAAGGATATTCTTATGGCCCTGCTTTTAAATTTGAATATGTTTTATTAGTTCCTATTAAAGGAAAAGAAATAAAAATCACTTTTGATGATTGGATTTTTAAGCAAGATGACGGAGTTGCGATAAACAGAGCAACAATGACAAAGTTTGGCTTTAAGGTTGCTGAGCTTACAGTAATGTTCGTAAAAAATTAGTCTTAAAATTTAACTAATAGCCACAAAGTATTTACTTTTTAAAACAATAATATAGATTCTAAACATGATTAGAAAATTAAGAGATTGGATGATTGACTGTGCAAATATTATGTTTGACGACTCTAAGTCAGATATTAGATCGTTGCCTAAATCCGTAAGACTGCAAATATTAATTGTACTATCTTTTGTTTGGACAACTGTTTTTAGTCTCTATGTTTTCAGTATAACTACTTTTATTTGGGGATGGGCAGGTTTAGTGATGGCACATATAGGATTAATAATAGCTGTATACATAACTTTTAAATTTTTTCACAAAGCGGACAAAGAAAAGAAAAGTGTTTTTGAGACAGGAAACTTCAATCCTGCGAAAATATTTGTTGTATTTTTTTTAATATTTTTTATTTTTATATTTACTAAAGGTATAGACGTTTTAACTAAAACTCAATCGTATACTATTAAATATGATGGTCCTGAAAAAACAACTCTTCAAAGAATAAAAGATTTTGTTAAATAAACACTAAATGTCAAAGAAAATTTTTATTGTGTACGGACATCATAATATTAAAACATCTTTTAACTCATCAATTAGAGATACTTTTATAGATGAGGCAAAAAAGTGTGGTCATGAAATAGATTTAATCAACCTACACCACGAAAAACAATTAAGTTTTTTTGATGGAAGTCCACCGGACGAACAAGTTCTTGATTATAGAAAAAGATTAGAGAAATGTGACATAATGTTTTTAATTTCTCCATGTTATAATCTTAGAGCAAGTGCAATTATGGAAAATTGGATTGATCTTGTGCTTGCACCTAAATGGTTTTTTGCTTTTAAAAGAGTTGTAGGTAATTGGGGCTATCCTGTTGCTGGTGCGATGAAAAATAAACTAGCAATTATGTCTATGACATACGGAGGAAATATTTTTTCTATTCAAACTTGGTTTCAAAATATGCCATTTAGAAGAATTAAAGCTGGGGTTCTTAAGCTTGGAGGTATGAAAATTGAATATACAAGATTCTACGAAGTTCTGCCTGGTATGAAAGATGAAAAATTTAAAAAAGATATGGCAAAAGTGAGAAAATTAGTAAGAAAGTTATAAAGCAAAACAAATTAAATCACAGGTAGTATTTTCTGTATCTATTTATTAAATTTTAAACACTACTAGAACAATAACTATTTTCTTTTTTTATTTAATTAAGTAAATATATCCTACAAATGAAAAAAATTAAAATTATAAAAAAATTTGTACCACAAATTAATATTAGCAAATTAACAAAAAAAATTAAATCAAATCTTGATTTGACCTATTTAAAATCAAAAAAAAAGAAAAAAAAAAGTAAAAAAATTAATACTAAAAAAACATCTGCACAGATTAAAGCTCGACAAAAGCTTAAAGAAAAAATATTAAAACAAAAAAAACGTGAGCAACATGTCAAAGCTCAAATTATAAAAGCCAGAAATCAAGAAAAACAAAGGCTGAAAGATGAAGAATTAAAAATCAAGAAACAAGAGTTAAAATTAAAACAAGAAGAACTAAAATTCAAAATTATAGATCAAAAACTAAGAGAGCAAGCTGAACAGAGACTACAAGATCAAGAAAAAAGAAAAAAAGATGAAGAAAAAAGAATTAGATTAGAACAAAAAAGACTAAGAGATGAGGAGAAAAGATTAAGAGAAGCTTCAGAAAAAAGAATTAGAGATGAAGAACAAAGAATACGAGATGAAGAAAAAAGAATAAGAGAATTAGAAGAAAGAAAAAGACTTGAGGCAGTGCAAATAATTAAAGATGAAGAGCAAAGAAAAAGAGATGTAGAACAGAGAATAAGAGACGAAGAAGAGAGAAGAAAACTTGAAGCTGAACAAATAATTAAAGATGAAGAAAAAAAAATAAGAGATGAAGAAGAAAATAAAAAAATTGCTATAGAACAACAAAAAATAAAAGAGTGGGAAGTAAAATTTGATGCAGCACGTAGAAAAAGAGAAGATGAGCAATTCTTAATGGAGGAAGAATTGAAGATAAAAGAAGAGGAAAGAAGAAGAAAATTAGAAATTAACTTCAAAGATCCTGATAATAAAAATCCTGATAAAATTAATTAATCTTAACGTTTTACAAATTTATTAATTAAAAATAAGTAGGCTCGATATGGTAAAATTCTTAAAAATTTTAAAAACAATGTTAATTCTTTAGGAAAGTGAATTTCAAAAGCATTACCACTAACTAAACCATAGTATATTTTATCAGCTGCAAATTCAGGTGTTTTAATAAAAGGCATATTGAATGTATTTTTACTAGTTAGCGGTGTCTTGATAAAGCCCGGAGATATTAAAGTAATTCTTACATTATGTTTTTTGAAGTCAAAATATAAACTTTCAGTTAAATTTGTTAATGCAGCTTTAGATGGTCCATAACCACTAGAATTAGGTAAACCTCTGTAAGCAGCAATCGATGAGACTATAGAAATTTGTCCTTCTTCTTTGTTTTTAAAATGACTCTCAACAACTTTAATACAATTTAAAACACCAAAAAAATTAATTTCCATAATTTTTCTTATTTGATGTTTATGAATCTCTTGTTCTAGTTTTGGGTCATAAGCACCACTACAGAAGACACATAAGTCAACGTTCTTAAAATTATTTAAAATATTTGAAAATGTTTCCTGAACATTGTCATCTTTAGTAACATCCAAAGGAAACGATGATATATTTTTATTTTGAGCAAGTTCATCTAATAATTCTTTTCTTCGTGCAGATATTGCAACCTGCCAATTTTCTTTAGCAAATTTTAAAGCTAACGCTTTACCAATACCGCTACTAGCGCCTGTAATCCAAATTTTTTTCTGATTTTTTGACATAAATTAGTTATACCTCATTGCATGAAAAAAAATAAATATTTTTCTCTAGTCTTAATACTTTTAATTACTTTTATAGCTTCTGCCATAGGTGGTTTTACCACAGCTATTTTTAAAGAACCCTGGTATTCAGAAATAACACTTCCAAGTTTTAATCCACCTAGTTGGGTATTTGCACCTATTTGGACAACACTGTACATTTTAATGTCAGTAGCTATATGGAGAATTTGGATAAAATTTTCTGATCGCAAAATACTAAAAATTTATTTTCTTCATTTATTTTTTAACGCTACATGGAGTGTTGTTTTTTTTGGTTTTCATCAGATTGCATTAGCTTTAATTAATTTAATAATAATTTTAATTTTTATTATTATTTTAATGAAAATTTATTTAGACAAAGATAAGTTAAGTTTTTTTATTATGACGCCTTATTTTTTGTGGGCTTCCTATGCCTTAATACTTAATACAGCAATTGCGATTTTAAATTAAAACCATTATATACAATTATGAATTATATAAATTTAAATGATTAAGTTATTTTTTAATAGAATCTACAGGTCTATAAAAATTGACCCTGAAGTTTTTGACGAAGTTCAGAAAGACAAAAAAGCTACTACAGCTGCTGCTGTAGTTGTCGTGCTGTCAAGTCTAGCAGCAGGTGTTGGCGCATCTCATCTTGGCACCATAAATTTTTATTTAGCCCCTGCGTTATCTTTAGCCACATGGTTTGTCTGGGCTTATATTGTTTATTTTGTAGGTGTAAAATTATTTCCTGATTCAAAAACTAAGACTACACATCAAGCTCTTTTAAGGAGTATCGGTTTTTCAAGTGCGCCAGGAATAATTAGAATTTTTGGTTTTAAAGAAGATCTAATGACAGTTACTTTTATTGGATCTGCATTTTGGATGTTAGCATGCATGGTTGTAGCAGTTAAACAAACTTTAAGCTATAAAAGCCTTTGGAAAGCTTTAGGTATTGTTATCTTAGCTTGGTTCGTTCAGGCATTTGCTTTGCTTTGTCTTTTAACGCTAACAAGAAATTTTTAAATAGGAAATATAGTTTTTGAAGTTTTGCAACTGCTACAAATTTTATAACCAGACATAATAAGATTAGCCCTTACATTTTTGTCTTCTTTCTTACATTCTTCACAAACGTTATCAATTTCAACGTAGTTAAGAATTTTGTTTGAATTGTCATCAAGATATTTAGACTGGTAACAATCAGTGCAAAGATATTTAATATCACTAAAATTACTTACTTGAGTAAGAATTGTATCGTTTTCTCCACATTCATCACAACTTGGAATTTTTTTCATTATTTGATACCTTTAAATTTTAAAAATATTACCTTTAATTAGGTCAAAACTATATAATTAATTTATGCATAAATTATTTTTTATTATTATTCTCTCTATTAATTACTATCTTGCAAGCAATACACCTGCTCTAAGTGGAACACTTTTAGTAACCACGGGCAAAAGTAAAGCAGAATATAAGAAAGCATATTTTGCAGGAGGATGCTTTTGGTGCATGGAGGAATCATTTGATAAAGCAAAAGGAGTTATAAAATCTGTATCTGGTTATTCTGGTGGCCATGTAAAAAACCCAACATACAAGCAGGTTGTGTATAAAGACACTGGTCACGTAGAAGCAATCACAGTTTTTTATGACTCTAATTTAACTAGTTATAAAAAATTACTAAAAGTGTTTTGGGAAAATATAGATCCTTTTGATGCTGATGGTCAATTCTGCGATAAAGGAAAAAGCTATAGATCTGTAGTATTTTACGAAAATTTAAAACAAAAAAAACTTATTCAAAATTCAATACTAGATATTGAAAAAAAATTTACTAAAAAAAAGGTAGCAACTTTAGTTTGGAAATTTAAAAAATTCTATCCTGCTGAAGATTATCATCAAGACTATTATCAAAATAACTTTTTAAGATATTTAGCGTATAAATCAAGTTGTCAAAGAGAAGAAATATTAAATAAAATATGGAATTAAAAAAATATCTAATATTCATTATAATATTCAGTTTTACAAAATTTCTATATGCAGATATTATTAAGCCTACTGAAGACTTAACAGCTTATGATGTAGTAAAGATTCAATTAATTGCATTAAAGAATAACAATAAGCCAAGTAAAAATAACGGTATCAAGCAAACTTGGATTTTTGCACATCCAGAGAATAAAAAATATACGGGCCCTTATGAAAGATTTGAAAAAATGTTACTTGGTAATCAATATAACCTTCTATTAAATCATGATTCACACAGAATTGAATTAATTATGAAGTCTAAAGATACTTATATTTATAATATAGAATTAGTTTCTAAAAAAAAAAAAATGTACTTTTACAAATGGCATTTAGAAAAAGGCACTACAGATGCGTGTAGTAATTGCTGGTTTACTACAATGGTTTCACCTCCAACTGATAAAGGTAATACAATCTGATGAAAAGACCATCTTATACAACCCGTCTTCTTATAATAATGTTTGTACTTACCGTTATTCCAATTGGTGCAACACATTTTGGTAGTATCTATATGGGCAAAGAAAACGGAATTCTTCTAGGTTTTTGCGTTGGGATACCTTGTGTTACATTTGCATGTTGGAAACTGTATATTGATGGTTGGAGAAACGAGGACGATGAATGAAATTTTATACCTCAAGAGAAAAAGCATTAGAGTCGTTAGAGATTTTTACAAACAAAGATATTGTTAATTATTCATCAAAAAGAAATTACGATTTTGGGCCTCAAAATAGAAAAGATATTTCTTGCTTGTCGCCTTACATAACACACAGATTAATATCTGAATATGAAGTGGCAAAGAAAGTGCTAAGCAAGCACCCCTACCAGAAGGTAGAAAAATTTATTCAAGAAATTTTTTGGCGAGTTTATTGGAAGGGGTGGCTAGAGTTACGACCTAATGTTTGGACAGATTTTGTAGAAGATTTAAAAATTATTGAAAACTCAAGTGAATATGAAAAAGCAATAAAGGGTGAGACAAGTATAGATTGTTTTAATGACTGGATTAAAGAACTTAAAGAAAATAATTATTTACACAATCATACAAGAATGTGGTTTGCGAGTATTTGGATATTTACTTTAAAGCTGCCCTGGCAAAAAGGAGCAGAATTTTTTTTAAGAGAACTATATGACGGTGATGCAGCTTCAAATACTTTAAGTTGGAGATGGGTAGCTGGAATTCAAACTAAAGGAAAAAATTATATTGCTCAGAATTGGAATGTAAATAAATTTACCAATAATAAGTACAAAGATTTAAAGCTGAATGAAAATCCACAACCTATTATAGATCAAAGAGAGTATAAAATTTCACCTATCAAAATTGATGTTGCTGAAAAGAAATCAGATAGATTAGTATTTTTTGAAAATGAATTAGACTTTAAATGTTTCAATATAGATAACTACAAAAAAATTTACTGTATAATGCTCACCAACGAAGAACGACAAGTTAAACTAGGAAATAAAGTATTAGAATACAAAAAAAATCTAATCAAAAATCAAATACAAAACACAGACTTGAAAATTGAATGTATTGAAGGAAATAAATTTATTGAACTTTCAAGTAATGAAAAAGACTTTGATATTATTTACCCTTCTGTTGGAGAAAGTATGTCTTTTTTGAAAAGAGTAATGAAAAAAAATAATTTATCGATTAGTTATTTGACCAGAGATGAAGACAAATATTGTTGGCAGTTTTCAAATAAGGGATATTTTAATTTTAAATCAAATATTCCAAAAATTTTAAGTCAATTTAAACTTAATTAATTTTATTACTAGAGCATCTCTTTGAGCAATATTTAACATTTTCCCAATTAAGCTTCCATTTTTTTCTCCATGTGAAGTTTCGTCTACAGGCTGAGCAGATCTTTGTTGGCAAATCTTTTTTTTTCATTCTTTAAGAAGATGTTTATTTTTTAAGAATAAAAAATATGCTGCTATTTCATAAAAGATCTTTAATAAAAAAAACATAGGTTTGTTATTAAACAATTTATATAAAAAGTTATATTTAGGTATATTTTTCCAAATTATTAGAAATACTTCTGCTCCTTCGATTAATTTACCATCTCTAATAACATGCATTCTTCTTAAAAGTTGCTCGTATGATTTTGAGGTTATTTGTTGAGCTTCTTTATTATTTGTAACATCAACCCATTCAATATTTTCATTGGAATGTTTTTTATAATGATTAATTTCAGCTCTACAAATATTGCATGAATTATTATAAAAAACTCTATTTTTCATTTATTTTCTTATTCCCCAAGCTTGATAAGAATTTAGTGAATCAGTACAAAGTTCCAGTGATAAATTTCTCATTAGATGGACTGGAGATCCACCTCCGCCTTTCTTAGATTGCCCTTGATCAACGGTAAGACATAATTTTCTATTACCAATCAAGTGGATCTTATTCTCATTAGACAATTTAAAATTTTGAAGATTGTTACGATCACATTTTCTTAACCTTAAATTTGCCGATGGCGTAAGTGATGCCGCTTCCATACAAACGTTAAAATATGGTAAGATAAATTGATTATTAGTTAATTTAAGAGAACTAAAACCCTGATCTGGAAAGATTTCTCCCTGGTAAGAGTAACAAGTGTGTGCCTGGAGACTTTTATTAATTTGTGCTTTATACTTATGACCTTTTACATCAATACAGAAACCTCTTGAGTCATCTAATTGGTTTAGCAAATAAACTTCAACATTATCATCCGCCTGAGATGGAGTTATTAACAACAAGCCCAGAACTATGAATGCTAAATTTTTTTTCATTTAATTTGTATTCTCTTTTATAAACTTATCTGCAGCTTTGAGTATCCTAGCTTTTCTTTCTTGATTCATTTTTTCAGAAACTCGCACCATCATTGAAAGCCTAGGATTTTTTGAGAAAAATTTTTTATTCTTATCAATAAATCTCCAGTAAAGTCCATCCATCACATCACACCAAGGACCTTTTTTAAAATGCATCATTTTTAAAAAATAACTCGAACCACATATATATGGTTTTGTGGCAAATATTCCACCATCACTAAATAAACCCATGCCATAAACGTTTGGAGACATGACCCAATCTGAAGAATCCACAAACATCTCCATGAACCATTTGTAAACTTGTTTAGGATTAATTTCGCATAAGTTCATAATATTAGCCAAAATCATAAGACGTTCGATATGATGAGACCAACCATAATTAACAGCATTAGATATGGCATGATCCAGCGGCGGCAGTCCTGTGTTTCCTTTATACCAATTATTTTTCATTTTCCTTTTGTGATTAAAAAAATTAGTTTTTTCTAAACGTTCATCGTAATTTTGATAAATTCCTCTCATGAATTCTCTCCAACCAATAATTTGTCTTATATAGCCTTCTAGAGAGTTCATAGAAATTTTGTTTTCTATTTTTCTAAGTTTTGTAATTATTTCTTCTGGTGTAATAAGCCCTAAATTAATTAAAGGACTCAGCGCACTATGAAATACAGTGTTAGATTTTTCAGTCACTGCATCTTCATAATCACCAAATAATTTTATTCTTTCTTTAAAAAACTCATCTAACCATTTATTTGCATCTTTTCTCGTTGTGGGAAACCAAAAATTTTTTGTATCACCAGGATGATTTTTAAAGTTAGATTCAATAAATTTTTTTAGCAAAAGTGTATTTTTTGTCTCTTCAATTTTTGAAATTTCAGGAATTTTTATATCTTTTGGAAGTTTCTTTCTATTATCTTCATCAAAACTCCATTTTCCATCCTTAGGTTTACCATCGGCAGATACTAGAATATTTAATTTAACCCGATTTATTTTATAAAAATTTGCCATAAAAGGCTTCTTATTTTTATCAAGATAGTTTTTAAAATCTTTCCTACTTGTTAAAAACATAGGTGTTTCTAAAATATTAATCTTTAACTGAAGTTTCTTAAATAATAATAATATTTTTTTTTCAAAAAATTTATCTTCTATTTCAAATAAAGTAATTTCTTTAACTTTATTATTTTTGATATATTTTTCTAATTTTTTTTCATAAGAAACCTTAAAATCATTATCAACAGAGAAATAATCTACCTTAAATTTTTTTGATTTAAGCTCGTCGTAATAAGATCTCATTGAAGACAAAAACAACAATATTTTTAATTTGTGATGCTTCTCGTAGCTACACAATCCATAATCTTCGTACATTATGAATCTGTGATCAGAGTAATTTTTTAAATAAGTAGGATTAAACAGCTGATTTCCTAAAATGACAAAAAGTTTCATGTTTTAAACATATATTAACTTAGGTTTATTTATACGTGACAATAGATATCCATAAAAATTGGCATCTTATGATATATTTTAAGTATGAAAAAACTCATTTTAGGTGCAACTGGAGCGATAGGATCAGCACTTGCTAAAAAAATAGTGTCTGATGGAGATCAAGTCCATTTAGTGGGTAGAGAAGAATCAAGCTTATCAGTATTAGCGGCAGAACTTGATTCTAGTTTTACAACATGTGATGTTTTGGAAGAAAACTTCTCAGAAAAAATTATTAATGATTTAGGCGAAACCCCAATTAATGGACTGGCTTACTGCGTTGGTTCTATAGATTTAAAGCCTTTAAAACTTTCTAAAAAAAAAGATTTTTTAGATTGTTTTAGTTTAAATTTAATTTCAGCTACTGAAATAATTAGAGCTACACATGAAAAATTAAAAGAAAATCAAGGTGCAATTGTTTTATTTTCTACAGTTGCTGCCCAAAAAGGTTTTACTAATCATAGTATTATTTCTTCGGCTAAAGCAGCAGTTGAAGGTTTAACCGTTGCTCTTGCGGCAGAGTTTTCACCAAATGTTCGAATAAATTGTATTGCTCCAAGTTTAAGCAAATCTAAAATGGGAGAATTTTTGCTAAAGAACGAAAAAATTGCTGAAGGTATTGCCAAACTTCATCCTTTAAAAAGATTAGGCAAAGGATCAGATTTTTCCTCGTTAGCTAAATTTTTAATTAGTGAAGAAAGCTCTTGGATGACCGGTCAAATAATAGGAGTAGACGGTGGTAGATCGTCAATAGCATAATATGATTAAAAAATTTATATATATTGCTTTATTTTGTTTACTAACTCAATTGTCACTTGCTGCAGGAGATAGTGGCTCAGATTCAGATTCCAATAACTATTTAGACAAATACAAAACTGCTAAAAATTTGGTTAAGAGAGGAAAAAAATTAGAATTAAAAGGTAAGAATGAAAAAGCTTTAAAGCTATACAATTCTGCTTATAAAAAATTATTAGAAGCAAATAAAATAGAAAGTAGAAATCCTGATATTTTAAATTATCTTGGTTTTACTCTTAGAAAAGCAGGAAAATATGAACAAGCGGAAAAATATTATCTGCAAGGCTTAGAAATCAAACCGGATCACAATGGTATAAACGAATATCTAGGTGAATTGTATGTGAAGACTCAAAGAATGGATTTAGCCAAAGAAAGATTAGCTGTATTAAAAGATTGCAATTGTGAAGAGTATAAAGAATTAGAAGTAGTAATTAATAATAACTAAGATAAATCTAAAGCATGTTTTTTTAATTTTTCAATCGGAATTAATTTTAAAGTCTTAATATTCGTTTTTTTTAAATAAATTGAACAAGCGGCATCTTCTTCTACAGCTCTAGCATACCAAGTTGCACAAACACACCAAGAATCTCCGTCTTTCAAACCTAAAAAACCAAATTCAGGATGAGGAGTTATTAAGTCATTGCCAGCTTTTTTTGACCAAAGTAAAAATTTATCAGTAACTTTTGCACAAACTGTATGAAAACCTTTGTCGTCATTGTCAGTATTACAACATCCATCTCTATACCAACCGGTAACTGGATCTTGAGAACAGTCTTCTAAAGGTTCTCCAAAAACATTTTTTTGAATTTCTTTGCTCATTTTTGAAACACATTAGCAATATTACGATCTATTTCCACATTAAAAGAAAATGATCTTCGTTCTCCGTCGACTGAGAAGGGATAAGCTGTATGCATTAGATAATTTGGAAAAAGGATAGTGTCTCCTATCTTGGGGTTATGATTAAAAACACTATTACTCAAAAACATTCTGCTTCCATTAATAAAATCGATTGAACCATTAGTCTTCAATTTTTTTTTATCTTTATTGAGTAGTTTAGGTAATTTCAAATAGCCAACACCAGATATGTGCCCATCATGATAATGCACTGGATTGTACTCATGTGCATACTGTCTAACTACCCAAAAATTTATAATTTTAACTTTCTTAGTTAATTTTCCCGTACTAGCTTTTACGTATTCTTTAATTGAACTACTTATTGTTCTATAAATATTTTTTTTTATAAAAATAGATGGAAGTTGTATTTCTTGTTTTACTTGCCCAACTAGATTTTTAGAATAATCATATTTTTTAATTAATTTTTTTTGTTTTGTGATTCTATCTACTTCCAAATTAATTTTTTTAATTATTGATTTTGGAAATTTTAATCTAGCTATTCTAGGTCCAAAAGGAGCTAAGACTTTTAATTGACTCATATTTTTGTAGGATTAGGTTGACCTTTATAAACTTTATCTGGATCAAATTTTTTTTTCTTTTCTCTAAATTTCATTTTAATTTTTTTTGAATTCTTAATCTTACCAAGCGGTATAGATCTATAGAAACAAGAAAAATAACCAACATGACAACTAGCTCCTTTACCAATATTAACTTTCATCCAAATTGCATCTTGATCGTCATCTATTCTTAGATCAATAACTTTCTGAATAAAGCCGCTGGTTTTTCCTTTGTGCCACAAAGCTTTACGTGATCTACTCCAGTAGTGAGCTTCTTTTGTTTCTATGGTTTTTTTTAAAGCTTCTTTATTCATGTATCCGTGCATTAAAATATCTCCTGACTTGTGGTCAGTAGTTACAACAGGTATTAAACTTTTATTGTCAAATTTTGGAGAAAGAAGATTACCTTCTTCTATTTCAAATATACTTATTCTTTTTTTAAACATGGCCGTAAAATAATGAAAAAAAGACAAAATAGCAATTTGCTTTACTAAATTATGTAATATAAAAATGAATTAAATTTATGAAACTCGTCAAAGACTTAAATAAAGACCAAAAAAATACCAATGAAGTCACTGATCTTCAAGCTGAAGAAGCCTTTAGACTAATTCTAAAGTGGATAGGAGAAGATCCTGGACGAGAAGGTCTGTTAGAGACTCCAAAAAGAGTAACTAAAGCTTTTAGGGAATATTTCAAAGGATACACTCAAAACCCTGCAGAAGAACTAAAAAAAACTTTCGGTGACGTAGATGGATATGATGACATGGTGGTAGAGAAAAATATTTCATTAGAAAGTCACTGCGAACATCATATGGCACCAATAATTGGTATTGCTCACGTTGCCTATATCCCTAAAAATAAAGTTGTTGGATTAAGTAAACTTGCAAGAACAGTTGATATATTTTCAAAAAGATTACAAACCCAAGAAAGACTCACAATGCAAATTGCAAAGACTTTAATGGAATGTTTAGATGCAAAAGGAGTGGCAGTAACAATCGATGCATCACACCAATGCATGACTATGAGAGGTATTAAAAAAGAGGGCGCAACAACAGTGACGAATTATTTTTTAGGCAGTTTTAAAGAAGATCTTTCTCATCAAAATAGATATTTGAGATTGATTAGTAAGTAAAAGATATGACAGAAAAATTTAAAGCATTAGTAATTGATAATAAAAATGAAAATTTTACTAGAGCTGTTCAAGAGCTAGACATCAACACTCTAAAAGATGGAAATGTTTTAGTTAAAATTGATTATTCAAGTTTAAATTATAAAGATGCACTGATACTTAAAGATGGAGGAAGAATTGTTAGAAGCTTTCCGTTTGTACCGGGTATAGATTTTTCGGGCAGCGTTGTTGAAAGTGAAGATACGAATTTTAAAACAGGTGATCGAGTTATTCTTACGGGATTTAGAGTGGGTGAAGCATTCTTTGGTGGATTTTCTCAATATGCAAAAGTTAATTCAAATTTTTTAATAAAAGCTCCTGCAAATATCAGCAATCTTCAAGCAATGATGTTGGGAACCGCAGGTTTAACAGCATTACTTTGTTCCTTTGCTGTAAAAGCTAAAGAAGAATTATTAATGGGAGAGAAAGTTAAAGATGTTTTGGTTACAGGAGCGACAGGTGGAGTGGGTAGTATTGCTGTAATGATATTGTCAAAAATGGGTTATGATGTACATGCTGTTACCGGAAAAAAAGACAAGAATGATTACTTAAAAAATTTAGGTGCCAAAAATATTATTGACAGAAAAGAATTTGAAGGTGAAAGCAAGTTATTAGAAAAAGCTGTTTGGGATGGCGTGGTTGATACCGTAGGTGGTGCAGCATTAACAAAAATATTTGCTCAAACAAAACCTGGTGGGATCGTTGCAGCATGCGGTAATGCTGGAGGAATTAAAATTAACACCACGGTAATGCCTTTTATCATAAGAGGAGTGAAACTTTGGGGTATAGATTCTTCAGGTGCTTCTTTAAAAAGAAGAGAATTTGTATGGAATGAAGGATCTAAATTAATAGATTTTGATAAATTAAAAAGTTTCACCAAAGAGCTTTCATTCACAGAACTTTTAGACACTTATCCAAAACTTCTAAAAGGTGAATTTTTTGGAAGAGCGGTAGTGAATCCTAACAAATAATAATAATTGGGTGATTTCGTATTATGGATTGGGATAAGTTAAAAATTTTTCATACAGTTGCTGAAGCCAGCAGTTTTACAAAAGCATCTACTATTTTAAATCTAAGCCAATCTGCTATTAGTAGACAGATTCAATCTTTAGAACAGGGCTTAAAACTCAAACTTTTTGAAAGACACGCCAGGGGACTAGTCCTTACTGATAACGGTGAATATTTGTTTCAAGCTGCACATGAAATTATTTCTAAATTAAGAGATGTTGAGTCTACTTTAAGCGGACAAAAAAATAAATTAAACGGAAAACTTACAGTTACTACAGTTGTAAGTTTTGGCACAACTTGGCTTACGCCAAGAATTAAAGAATTTATGGATCTACATCCTGAAATAGAAGTAGAATTAATATTTGATGACAAAGAACTTGATTTGAGTACACGTGAAGCCGATGTAGCTATTAGAATGAGAAGACCGAAGCAATTAAATTTAATTCAAAAAAAATTTGTTGATTTTAATTACCACATTTATGGTTCAAATAAATATTTAGAAAAAAATGGTTATCCAAAAATTTTAAAAGATTTAGATAATCACAAGTTTATTACTTATGGCAGAGGAGCTCCATCACCAGTTTATAATCCTGACTGGGTTTTAAAACTCGGTGTTAAAGAAGGAAAAAAAAGAAAATCGGCGATGAAAGTAAATAGTGTATACGGATTACTATTAGCGGTTCAAAGTGGAGTAGGTCTTGCTGCGTTACCAGATTATATTACTCATAATATTCCTAATTTAACAAAAGTTTTACCTGACGAAACTGGCAAACCAACTGAAACTCATTTTGTTTATCCGGCATCATTAAAAAATAATGCGAGATTAATGGCCTTTAGAAATTTCATTTTTAGTAAGGTTAGTGAGTGGAAATTTTAATCTAATGAATGTAATAACTTTTATAATTCCTTTTATTATTTTAATTACTCTTGTTGTTTTTATTCATGAATATGGGCATTATTATTTTGCAAAAAAATTTGGAGTTGGCGTAACAGATTTTTCTATTGGTTTTGGTAAAGAAATCTTTGGTTTCAATGATAAATCAGGCACTAGATGGAAATTTTGCTTAATCCCACTTGGTGGTTACGTGAAATTTTTTGGAGATAGGAATGTATTTAGTCAAGCTGAACAAAAAGAATTATTAAATCAGTATAGCCCTGAAGACCAAAAAAAGTTATTTGTTGTTAAGCCTATTTACCAAAGATCTCTAGTTGTAGCAGCAGGACCCTTCGCTAATTTTTTGCTAGCAATTGTAATTTTTACATTCATATATATGTTTGCAGGAAAAGATTTTACCCCAGCTAAAATTGAGGAAGTTCAAAAAAATTCTCCTGCATCTATCGTGGGTCTTCAAAAAAATGATGTTATTTTTTCTATTAATGACAATAAAGTGAAAAGTATTATGGATATCTCTATGTACATCAACACCTCTACAACTGAAGAAATAACCCTCTCTGTCTTGAGAAATGATAATGAAATTTTTTTCAACGTTACTCCTAAAACTATCATGGATAAGGATTCTCTAGGTAATAAGGTCAAAAAAAAAGTTTTAGGAATTAAGCTCGTTCCACTTTATGATAAGTTCAATAAAGAAAAATTAGGTCCTACAAAGGCCCTTTACTATGCTGTTAAAGAAACATGGTTTGTGACAACAAGTTCTCTAGATTTCATATTTTCTTTACTTAGAGGAAGCGGTGACACTTCTCAACTAGGAGGTCCTATTAAAATTGCTAAAATTACAGGACAAGTTGCTCAATATGGAGTTATCGCCTTTTTAACTATAACGGCTTATATTTCTATAAGTCTAGGTTTAATCAACTTGTTTCCAATCCCTATGCTAGATGGTGGTCATTTAATGTTTTACGCCTTTGAGAAGGTGTTAGGCAGGCCATTAAAACAAAAGACCCAAGAAGGTTTTTTTCGAATCGGTCTTTTCTTACTATTTTCTTTAATGTTTTTTACAACATTTAACGATCTTAAAGATATTGGTTTATTTTAAGCCATTTTTGGTCCACTAAAAAGCCAATGAAATCAACACTAATTAGCCATACTACATGTTGTTGTTTACTATTTGTATAACACTAAAAAAAGTGTTGATTTATAAGCATAATTGTTGAAATTAAAAATATAATCAAATAAGGGCTAAATATATGAACAAAAAACAACTAGTAGCAAAAATCTCAACAACATTAGGCCAAAGTAAAGCTGATGCTGAGAGAACTTTTGACTCAATTACGACTATTATCTTAAACGAGCTAAAAAACGATGAAACAGTGAAAATAGCTGGTTTTGGTACTTATAAGGTAGCAAAAAGAAAAGCTAGAATTGGAAGAAACCCAAGAACAGGGGAATCTATACAAATTTCAGCATCACAAAAAGTTAAGTTTTTACCCGCTAAAAGCTTAAAAGAAATGTTTAACAAGTAAACATTATTTAATTAGTAGCTCCCATAATAAGGGAGCTATTAAAATTTACATACATCCTATGCTCTTAATTCAATGCTTTTTTAGAATATCTAAGATGATTAATTACTATTAGTCATAAATAAATTCCTCAAATAAATTCAAATTATTACAAAATAAATAATAAGGAGAAT
>Ga0307488_10000281_pt1 | contig 40699 bp, 34 predicted proteins | sample SB02metaG_FD_202248 | JGI IMG/M metagenome (GOLD analysis project Ga0307488, IMG submission 202248) | Sea-ice brine microbial communities from Beaufort Sea near Barrow, Alaska, United States - SB 0.2 | ecosystem: Environmental > Aquatic > Marine > Coastal | place: USA: Alaska | collected... | reverse complement strand
AGCCAGACAATATGCCTGCTAGGAATAAGAAGAACTTTCGCTCTACTAAATCTGGCGCAGGGATGACTAGAGCGGGGGTAGCTTCTTACCGTAGTAAGAATCCCGGTAGTAAACTAAAGACGGCTGTGACAGGCAAAGTTAAACCCGGTAGTAAATCTGCTAACCGACGTAAATCTTATTGCGCTCGTAGTGCAGGACAGATGAAGAAGTTCCCTAAAGCAGCTAAAGATCCAAATAGCCGTCTTAGACAGGCTAGGAAACGCTGGAAATGTTGAAAGGAAGTTTGATATGGATATGAGAAAAGGCCCTATGAAGTACGTCGAGGGCGGTACGTCGAAGTTGGATACTACCCAATATGATAAGCAAAATATGATGGACTTCGATAACATTACTGTACCCGAAGGGGCCACAGAAGAAGATTCGAAATCAAAAAAGAAGCCAAAAAAGAAGGAAAAGAAAAAGCCCGTAAAGAAGAATATGGGCGGTATGATGAAGTATAAAAAGGGCGGTACAGTTCGCGGTGCGGGTAAAGCTATAAAAGGTGTTCGTCCCGCTAAGATGGTTAAGATGAAGGGGTCTTAATGCGTCAATACTATAAGTCAGGTGGTGTAGCTACTAAACGTGATCCTGCTAAATGGGCTAAAGCTAAGTCACGAGCTAAAGCCAAGATGGGCGGTAAACATTCGGCTAGAGCTATGCAACTTGCTACTAAGTATTATAAAGATGCTGGCGGATCGTACGAAGGTAGGAAGAAATCTAGTAATAAACTGTCGAAGTGGACAAAGCAGAAATGGAAAACGAAGTCAGGAAAACCATCGAAGAAGACGGGCGAACGATACTTACCGGAGAAGGCCATAAAATCGTTATCCTCGAAGGAGTATGCAGCGACCACGCGAGCAAAGCGCCAGGGGACTGCTGCCGGGAAGCAGTTCGTGAAGCAGCCAAAGAAGATAGCTAAGAAAACGGCTAAATATAGGAAGTCATAATGGCTACGTCAGGTACAACTGCATTTGATATGAACTTCACGGAGATCGCTGAAGAAGCGTGGGAGCGTGCAGGTAGTGAAATGCGTTCGGGGTATGATCTCCGTACTGCTCGCCGGTCAATGAATCTCCTTACTATAGAATGGCAGAATAGGGGTATAAATCTGTGGACTATAGATTCTGGTACAGTGGCTTTAACAACAGGTACCTCCCAGTATACGCTCCCTTCTGACACTATAGATTTATTAGAACAAGCTATTCGTACGAATAGTGGTAGTACAACAAGACAGTCTGACATTAATATTAGTCGTATTAGTGTAAGTACTTTTGCCTCTATACCCAATAAACTTTCACGCGGTAGACCTATTCAGGTGTGGATAGAGAGGCTCGTTGATGCACCTAAGATCAATGTTTGGCCTGTACCAGATAGTAATGACTATACCTTTGTCTATTGGCGTATGCGTAGAATAGAAGATGCTGGTGGTGGTATAGAAACCGCAGACATGAATTTCCGGTTCCTTCCTTGTTTAGTGGCAGGGTTAGCATATAACATTGCTATGAAATCACCTGATCTTGCACCTAGGATTGAAATGCTGAAGGCTGATTATGAATTTCAATTTGGTCTTGCCGCTGGAGAAGATAGAGAAAAATCTTCGGCAAGGTTTGTACCTAAAATTTCTAGGATATGAATACGCATATTGTGGTATATATGTTGAAGATATGGCCTTAGTAGTAAAGTTAATATTTATATTTTAGTTAGTGGTAGGAGTTAGTTATGGATGTAGCTGTAGTTGTAGATTGGGTTAGGAATAGGGTTGTGGAACCAACTTCATGGATCGCTGTTGGTGTAGGCGCTCTTATTCTCTCCATGTGTATCCCTGCAGGGGGGCTATACTTTTTGGGCGCTGCTGCTGTTACAGTCGTAGCCGGGATATTTATGAAAGAACAGGGTAGTAAATAGGTTTTGTTAGATGTCCGTTAGATTTGCATCAGGTAAGAATGCCCTCGCGGAATGTGATATTTGTGGGTTTAGGTATAAGCTAGTTAAGCTGCGTAAGCTTACAAAAAAGGGCATTACTACTAACTTAAAGGCTTGTCCTACGTGCTGGGACCCAGATCATCCTCAACTTGAGTTGGGTATGTACCCAGTAGATGATCCGCAGGCTATACGAGACCCTAGACCTGATTTTGCGGGTTATGCTCAAAGTAGGGCACAGATTGTAGCCATTAACTCTTCGGGAGGGCCGAATCCTGTAGGGCTGCAGGCTATTACACCTATTATTGGTTCTGGGTTTGTAGGGCAAGTTGTGGTAACTACTTCCTAAAAGGTTGGTAAACTATGAATTACACGGATCTAAAAGAGGATATCCAAGATATTTGTGAAAATACCTTCACAGATGCGCAGCTTGCTTTGTTTACGGATCAAGCAGAACAGAAGATATATAATAGTGTACAGATACCCGCCCTGCGAAGGAATGTTACCGGAGTTTTAACTTCTAGTAATAAGTTCTTAACGGTCCCCGATGATTTTTTATATACTTATAGTTTAGCAGCAATAAGTGATGCGGGGGCGTATACTTTCCTTATCAATAAAGATGTAAACTTTATACGTGAGGCTTTTCCTAACCCTGCAACTACGGGTACACCTACACATTATGCTTATTTTAGTGCTACTAGCCTTATAGTAGGTCCAACTCCCAATAGCGCATTCGATGTCGAACTTCATTACGGATACTATCCTGAATCCATTGTAACTGCTGGCACTACATGGTTAGGGGATGAGTTTGACTCTGCGTTATTGAATGGTGCTTTGATTGAGGCTATACGATTTATGAAAGGAGAACCTGATACAATATCTAATTATCAGGGTTTCTATGTACATGCTTTAGGGTTACTTAAAAATCTTGGAGATGGTAAGTTACGAGAAGATGCGTACCGTTCAGGACAATATAGACAAGCTGTAGGATAGGAGTAGGTTATGGCGATTTCACAAGCAATGTGTACTTCTTTTAAGAAAGAGCTTTTAGAGGCTGTGCATAATTTTAAAAATAGTGGTGGAGATACCTTTAAGATAGCTCTCTACACCTCTAGCGCAAGTTTAGGTGCTGCAACCACTGCGTATAGCGCGACTAATGAAATATCTGGTACGGGGTACACCGCAGGGGGCAATACGTTAACAAGAGTTGACCCATCAAGTAGTGGTACTACCGGGTTTACGGATTTTGCTAATACTACTTGGAGTAGTGCTACGATTACAGCGCGGGGAGCTTTGATTTATAACGATACTGATTCTGATAAAGCCGTTGCTGTACTTGATTTTGGGGCGGATAAAACTTCCACCGCAGGTGATTTTACTATTCAGTTCCCTGCAGCAGACGCAAGTAACGCTATTATACGTATAGCATAGCTTTATAGGGCCAATTATGTCGAACTCAGATATAAGTGGTTTTGGGCGAGGTACTTACGGTCAGGGTGCTTGGAATACAGAGTTACCTGTAATTGTAACGGGGGTAGCTGGTACTTCTGCTCTTGGCTCTGAGACTGTTACCACTGGGGCAACGGTTTCTGTAACTGGGGTAGCTGGCACTTCTGCTCTTGGCTCTGAGACTGTTATTGCCGCCGCTGTATTTAGTGTAACGGGGGTAGCTGGTACTTCTGCTCTTGGCTCTGAAACTGTTGTAGCTGGAGCAACGGTTTCTGTAACGGGGGTAGCTGGTACTTCGGCTCTTGGTTCTGAGACTGTTATTGCCGCCGCTGTATTTAGTGTAACGGGGGTAGCTGGCACTTCTGCTCTTGGTTCTGTAACTGCTTCAATTGGTGCAGATGTTATAGTTACTGGAGTTAGTGCTACTGGGGGTATCGGTACTGTACTTCTCTGGAGTGACGTAGATACTACGCAAGTACCTAGTTGGGCAGCTATAAGTACTACATAGACACCTGGATGGCAGAATATTGTTGGCGTTTAAATATACTAGTAGTAATATGTTATAATGATAGTTTAAGGAAGAATCATGGCATCGACATATACAACAGGTTTTGGCATAGAGAAAATCGGTTCTGGTGAACAGGACGGGGCGTGGGGCGATACAACAAACCATAACCTCGATATCCTTGACAGGATAGCCTCGTATAAGGCCGTAGCCATAACAACAAATGCAGATACGGCTACTTTGACTGTTCGAGAGGCGTCTCCCGGCTCAGGTACTGAGAACCTTCAGGATGGAATGTATCGTGTCGTTAAATTCACGGGAGCTTTGGATTCTGCTTGCACAATTACAATAGCTCCAAATACCGCACCTGCTTGGTTTATCATCGAAAATGCTACTAGTGGTAGTCAGTCACTGATTTTATCGCAGGGTTCTGGCGCAAATGTGACTGTCCAGAATGGTAAAAACGTAGTTATTTATTGCGATGGCGCGGGTTCTGGGGCAGCGGTAGTAAATGCTCTGTCAGATCTCCAGATTGCAACTCTGGAAGTTACCGGTGCAGCGGCGATTGACGGTGCAGTAACTATAGGTGGCGCGTTAACAGGCTCGTCTACTATTCAAGGTACAACAATAACTGCAACTACAGCTTTTGTTCCTGATGCCTCAGATGGCGCAGCCCTTGGTACAACGGCTCTAGAGTTTAGCGACTTATATCTTGCTGACGGCGCTGTTGCAGCCTTTGGTGATGACCAAGATGTCACACTGACGCATGTTGCCGATACCGGTTTATTACTCAATAGTACAAGACAATTACAATTTGGTGATTCAGGCACATACATCCATCAAAGCGCAGACGGCGTATTGGATTTAGTGTCCGACACAGAAATTGAGATTAATGCAACCACTATTGATATTAATGGAGCCGTCGCGCTGAGTGGTGCCATTACTGGTGCAACCAATATAACCCTAAGCGGAGAACTTGACGCAGCAACGGGTGATTTCTCAGGCGCGGTGGACATAGACGGTGCCTTAGACGTTGCCGGAACAACCAACCTAGATGTCGTGGACATTGATGGGGCTGTTAATATAGCTGCTGCGACGACGATAGCTGCTGCAAATAAGATACAGTTCCGTGACGCAGCTATATACCTTAACTCATCTGCTGACGGCCAACTTGATATCGTTGCAGATACAGAGATTCAGATTGCAGCTACAACTATAGATATCAACGGTGCCGTCGCGCTGAGTGGTGCCATTACCGGTGCGACTAACATCACTTTAAGTGGCGAGCTAGACGCGGCAACGGGTGATTTCTCAGGCGCGGTGGACATCGCCGGTGCACTAACTCTAGGTACCGATCTTGCTGTTGCTCAAGGTGGTACAGGTGCTGGGACGTTTGCCGCTAACGGCATCCTCTACGGTGCTGGGACAGGTGCAATTGCTGCCACGGCGGTCGGGACTGATGGACATGTTCTGACCTCGAATGGATCAGGGGTAGCCCCCACATTCCAAGCGGCTGCTGGTGGTGCCACTGATATCGACGGCTTGTCAGATGCTCTTACCAATTCAAGTGGTGCAACCATTGGTCTTGGTACTGGTGCTCTTGCGGCAGATGATGGCAGCGCAAATAACAATACAGCCGTTGGTTATCAGGCACTTAATGACGCTACAACAGCGGCATTTAATACAGCCGTTGGTTATCAGGCAATGGATAGTATGACCACAAGTTTTGGTTATAGCACAGCCGTTGGTTATCAGGCTCTTTCAGGAGCAACGACTGCATACGGCAATACGGCAATGGGCGTTGATGCTTTAAAATCTATTGTGACAACACACAACAACACTGCTTTTGGTCGAGGTGCTGGTGCCACTTCCACTAGCTCAAATTCTGTCATGATCGGCTATGATGCAGGTAAGAAGGGTGGGACCGGTACTACAGCGCTTGGGTATGATACGTTAAGTAGTGGCTCTCTTAGCGCCACATATCTTACTGCGGTAGGCTCTGCTGCGCTTAAAAATAATACAACCGGGACAAATAATGCCGCCTTAGGCACTGACAGTTTACTCGATAATACAACAGGGGCAGGCAATACAGGCGTTGGCATGAATGCTGGTATAAGAAACTCTACTGGGGGAAGTAATACCTTTCTCGGTTATAACGCAGGTTCAAAAATTACAACCGGGTCCGGTAATACTATGATCGGCAGGGATGCCGGTGATGCTAGTGGTCCAACTACCACCAGTAATAACACTTTTGTTGGGTATTATGCAGGGCGGTTTAATCCGGGTACGAGTAACACTCTTATAGGTTATAAGGCGGGGTATGGCGTATCTGGCAGTACTACTACAGGTGCTCAGTATATGGTCGCTGTTGGCGACAACGCATTAACAGGGATCACTACCGGAGAGCAAAACACCGCCGTGGGCTGGAAGGCTGGACTTGCTACTACTTCTGGGTACCGTAATAGTTATCTCGGCTTTAATGCAGGTAATACCACAACTACTGGTACCAACAATACGTTTCTTGGCTATGATGCTGAAGCCTCTAGTGCCACAGTAAGTAATGAGATCACTCTTGGTAACGCCAGTGTAACTAAGTTCCGTATCCCCGGTATTAACTTTGTAATCAAAGACACCACTGCAACTGATAATTATGTTCTTACAGTTGACTCTAGTGGCGAAGCTGGTTGGGAAGCTGGTGGTGCAACAAGTATCGATGGTCTATCAGATGCTAAGAGCATCGACCAATTTTCCGTTGGGTTAGGGTCCGATGCTCTCAGAGTCGGTGCAGCAGTCAAATATAATACCGCCGTTGGCAAGTCTGCCGGATACACTAACGAGAACGGCACCATGAATATTTATATGGGCTACACCGCTGGTTATAGTAGTACCGGTACAAATAATGTATTTTTAGGCGCGAACAGTGGCTATTACGCAACTACAGGGTCCCGCAACACTTATGTAGGAGAGGGTGCCGGGAAGGGCACTGCAAATAATACTGCATTTAACAACATAGCTGTTGGAGCAAATTCGCTGCCAAAAGTTGCATCCGGGGCACAACAGAACACGGTTGTTGGTAAGGATTCGGGCCTGAATCTAACTACTGGGGTTTCCAATGTTTTTATTGGCTCCGCTTCTGGCTCTACTACGACCACCTCAACCAACAATATATGCATCGGCAAGACTGCAGACGCTAGTAGTGCCACAGTGAGTAATGAAATAACGCTTGGTAGTAGTTCTATTTCCGCGCTGCGCTGCCAAGTGCAGACCATTTCTGCTCTATCAGATCGTCGTGACAAGAAAGACATTGAAGAACTGCCGCTCGGCATCGACTTCATCAACACGCTGAAGCCCGTCAAATTTACTTGGAATATGCGTGATGGTGCCAAGGTTGGTCAGCAGGAAGCTGGATTTATCGCACAGGACTTGGATGAAGCACAGATTGATGCCGGTGCTGAAGACTATCTAAGCCTAGTACTTAAAAACAATCCAGAAAAACTAGAAGCTAGCTACGGGAAGTTAGTTCCCGTTCTAGTCAAAGCAGTACAAGACCTATCTAATGAAATTACAAAACTCAAGAAGGAAATTAAAAATGGATGATGAAGTAGAAACCCCGGAACAAATTGCGCAACATTACTCTTCTGCAATGGACTCGGTTAACTTAATTAACGCAGTAATTGCAACACCTAGTGATTATACAGATGACGAAACAGTCATGCAGCGTAATGTTGACCACCTAGAACTGGTAATTGACTGGACGTTCTGGACAGATGAAGATTTAAGTCCGTTTACGGATGCGATTACGGCGGGTAAAGCGCATGTCGCGGCCTAAATAAGGTTCATAAGGTGGAGTTAGATGCGCGCTTACTTATTACCTTAGTGGGTATGATCGCGTCTGTGGTCGCCTCCTTTGTTTTGACGCGAGCAAAATGTATCGAGCTTGAAGAAGACATTAAGGGAATTATTAAGCGTCTAGGTCACCTTGATAATAATTTGGATAAGAATGATACCGCGACACAGATAGCAGAACAGCGGGTGAGCGTGTTAAGTAAGATGCTGGACCCAAACAGCCGTGAACACCTTCATCGCTCACTTGAGCGTTTGGCCGTCGAGGTGGAGCATCTTAGGGCAGAGTCTGATCGGATGAGAAAGATGCATAATGGTATCCATCCGCCTATTAAGGGTGGTAGTTGACGTATAATGATCCGAATCTATATTTTAGTGGTCGTAATAGGTATTGTTGGGGCTGCTGCTGCAGGAGCTTATTACTACTATACGGACAGTCAGGCACGTATACAGGCGTTAATTGAAAATACAGCTAAACTTAAAATGGTAAAAAAGCTCCAAGATGACACAATTAATACCTTAGTTGCAGACCAAAAGAAATTTGCCAAACTAAATTCTGATTTACGTGGGCGATTAGATAAGGCGAATGGATATAAGGACGTGTTAATTGGGAAGTTACAGAAGCATAATTTATCTAGTTTAAGTCTGAAGGAACCACTTTTGGTGGAGAAGAAGATCAATGCTGGTACGGCTAAACTGTTTAGGTCCCTTGAAATTCTTTCCGGTGCTGTTCCTGCTGTTAAGTAGTGGGTGCAGTAGCTTTAAGGATATACTTCCAATTGAGGTCAAGACTGCCGAGATTGAGCGAAATATCCCACTCCAGAAACATCCGCGCCCCGTATCGTTAAATAATATCCATTTTTATGTAGTAACTCCAGATACTTACCTGGATTTTAAGAAGCGATTTGGCAAAGAAAATGGTGATTCACTTGTCTTTTATGCCCTAAGTGTTCGTGATTATGAGACATTGGCGTTAAATATGGCGGAAATAAAGCGGTTTATAGATCAACAGAAACAGCTTATAGTCTATTATGAAGAAGCTGTGACGCCGTAAAGGAAGAAGTATATGAAACAACGCTATGAAACAGAAAAAACTGGAGATAACACTCTTATAGCTGCGTATACTATAGAAGTTACGTGCGAAGTTTGTGGATTTGATATTACCGAAACCGATATAAAAACTAAAGAATGTCCTAATTGTGAAGTATATTTAGGGCTAAAACAGAGTGTAACGGTAGAAGTAACCCCTACGTCTATGTTTGGGGCAGTTTTGGAGTAGTCTATAATGCCCCTGCAGAAACTAATCTTTAAGCCCGGTATCAATAAAGAAGTAACGCGGTATGCGGCTGAGAATGGCTGGTATGACTGCGATAAAGTGCGTTTTAGGTTCGCATTACCTGAAAAAATAGGTGGTTGGGCACGTATATCAGGCAATACATTCCAAGGTGTATGTAGGTCTTTATGGGCTTGGATTACCCTAACAGGAGCTAAATTAGTAGGGGTAGGCACACATTTGAAGTTTTATATCGAAGGAGGGGGTGTTTACTACGATATCACTCCTATTCGGGCAACTACTACGAATGCAGCCACGTTTGCTGCTACTGATGGATCTACTACTATAACTGTAACAGATAATAGTCATGGGGCTGTTATTGGTGATTTTGTTACTTTTAGCAGTGCTGCGTCTCTAGGGGGTGTTATAACCGCCAATATACTGAATGCAGAGCACCAGATAGTATTAGTGCCTAACGCAAATACATATACATTTACAGCGTCTACCGCAGCTAATTCTTCCGATTCAGGTAATGGTGGCGCTGCAACTGACGCAGCATATCAAATAAATGTAGGGCCAGAAACTGTAATCCCCCTTATTGGTTTCGGTGCGGGTAAGTTTAACGTTGGCCCCTTTAATGTCGGGAGTACTAGCAATGTGTCTCTACGTCAGTGGAGTCAGTCTAATTTTGGGGAGGATCTTATATTTGGTCCTAGAGGGGGTGCACCTTTTTATTGGGACGCTACGAACGCTGTAAGTACTAGGGGGGTAGCTCTTTCTAGTTTGGGCGGGGCTTCAAACACACCTACTATACAGAATATTGTATTTGTCTCCGATATAAACAGATTTGTATTTTGTTTTGGTACAAACGCGTTAGGTACTACTACACAAGACCCACTCTTATTTCGCTGGAGCGACCAAGAAAACGCTGCAGATTGGACTCCCTCAACTACAAATCAGTCTGGTAGTCTCAGGTTATCGCGTGGCACCAAGATAGTAGCTGTTAAACAGTCTAACCAAGCTGTTAATATATGGACAGATTCTTCTATATATAACCTACAGTTCCTAGGTGGGCAGGCAGTATTCGGGGTTGAACTTATTGGGGATAACATATCTATAGCCTCTCAGAATGCAGTAGCCTTCGCAAATGGTGTATCTTATTGGATGGGTAATGATAGGTTCTATAAATATGATGGGCGCGTGCAGACATTAAATTGTTCACTGTTACGTCATGTTATTAACGATATTAATATCGTACAACTAGACCAAGTTTTTACCGGTACAAATAAAGAATTTAATGAGGTGTGGTGGTTCTATTGTTCTAGTAGTTCTACTACGGTAGATAAGTATGTTATATATAACTACGAGTATAATATATGGTATTACGGAACCCTTGCTAGGACAGCTTGGTTAGATTCCGGTATGCGTACCCTGCCTTTAGCAGCAACCTACAGATCTAATTTAGTAAATCATGAAGAGGGTATAGACGATGTTGAAACAGATACCCCCGCAGCTATTAACGCATATATAACGTCTAGTGAAATTGATCTACAAGGTGGGGATAAATTTGGGTTTGTATGGCGCGTACTCCCTGATATGACTTTTGAAGGGTCTACTATAGATGCCCCCAATGCTACTATGACACTAAATCCCCTGCAAAATTCTGGTTCCGGGTATAATAACCCTTTATCTGAAGGGGGTAATAGTGCGGGGACTGTAACTAGAAGCGCTACCGCCCCAGTAGAAGCCTATACAGGCCAAGTAAATATAAGGGTTCGGGGTAGACAAATGTCCATGAAGATAGAGTCTACAGATACCGGCGTGCAGTGGCAGTTAGGGCATCCTAGAATAGACGTACGTGCGGATGGGGGCAGGTAATGGTAGCATCTACTTCACATAGTATAGGGTTCACGGCCCCGGTTCTAGCATACGCACCTGTTGAATATGATATGTCATATTTTAACTATCATAATAATAGCTTACGTTTGTATTTTAATAGGGTAGATGAGACCCTAAGAGCAGGAAATTCTCAAGAATATTCCGAGTCCCTATCGTGGTTTCTTAGCTAATGGCTAATAACTATAAAAATGCTAAAGTTGATTTAACTTCTACGGCTGCGACTACGTTGTATACGGCCCCTACAGCTATTACAGCTATAGTTAAATCAATATTAGTATCGGAAGATTCTGGTAGTGCTGACACTATAACACTCACGCTAACTAATTCGGCAGGGGCTATATTCAGTCTATTTAAGGTTAAGGCAGTGGGTGCAAACACTACAGTAGAGCTTCTAAGTAGTCCAATTGTGGTAGGAGAAGCCGAGATACTAAAAGCTACGGCTGCTACCGCTAACCGTCTACATGTTGTCGCCAGTCTATTAGAGATAGGGTAGGTGTAGTATGCCTCGTATGAGAGTTATTGATAGTAAAGAAGAACTAGTACCAGAAGCTAGAATAGTAGTTCTGTCTGTCGATCAGGTGAATACTAAATATCCTCTCGCTGTTGCACTAGCTCTTATAGCTAAAGAGGGGAGTATGCCTTCTGCCGATACTAAACAGTTTGGTAATACAGTTTTCCTAACTCATAGAGGTGTTGGTGAAAACCAAAATAAAACAGTAGGTCGAGCGTTTAATATAGATACAGCAAGGAACTACATTAATAATGTTTTAGTGTACCTCGAATACTTACGTGTAGGAGGTATCACGCATTATACAACTATGTTTAGCGGAAGTGAGGTATTTAAATTAATTAAGATAATAGAGCGTACATTAGAAAATAGTACCGATACTGTTGTGTTTATAAAAGAAGCTACAAAATCTGATAGTGAATACATGGCTTTTGTAAAGTTCGGTAAACAGAGAATACCGGAGAGTATAGATGGGTAGTATATTTGATACTGTAGGTGATATTGTTGGGGATATCGTCGAATTTGCCGTAGATGATATTCTTAAGCCTGTTTTTAAAGCCGTCGGTGGCCTTATTCCGAAATTTTTAGAGGACCCTCTAGGCACTATACTACTGGTAGCTTCTATCGTACCCGGACCTTGGACGCCCTATGTATGGGTCGCAAGAGCCGCGCTAACCGCGTATGAAACCGATGGTGACCTTATGGCTGTAGCAATATCAGCAGGCAGCTCATATATAGGTGCAAAAGCAGGTACTTGGGCGGGAGAAGCTACTACTGCTGCTATCGGGACGGGCGTCGATGCATCTGGGAAGGTCATTGCGGGGACTGTTACAGAAAGATTAGTCGCAAGAGCTGCGGAGGGTGCTGTTAGAAGTATTGTTGGGGCTACTATTAGTTCAGCAGCGTCAGGTGATTTTGACGTAAAAGATATTGCAATGGCAGGTTTTATGGGTGCTGTTCAATCAGCGGGTAGTGCTGCTTTTTCGGAGTTTACAAGTACGGGAGATTTTAGTCTTGAAGAGGTTGAAAATTCCGCAGAATATGCAGACTATATAGCTACTGTAGATGCTGTAGACAGTGGGGTGGCTGACCTAGCCGCAGGGTTTAGAGATTTACCAGAGATAGCTCAACAGATTATAACTAATGCGGCATCAGCATCAGTTACAGCAGTTATGTCCGGTGGTGATGTTGATCTTGTAGATGTACTAGGGCCTGCAATAGCAAAAGCTGCCGTTAGTGTATACGTTACGGGAGATAGTATTGAGAGGTTTTATTCTGAAGATATTCCCGAAAATACACAAAAGATTGGCTATTTGAATAATGCCATTAATAAAGCTATTGACGCTGCTTTTGTAGGAGACGATATCTTTGACGCCTTTAAAGACTCAGTACTCAGGGATAATCTTAACGCGGATGTATCAAAGGCAGTAGATTATTTAGCCAGCGGTAAAGTGTTAAGTCTGTTTGCTGCAGAACGAGCAGCAAGTGACGCCTATACACTAACAGTTAGTGAAGCAGCCATAATAGCAGATCAAGAAGACGATCTAGATAAAGAGTATCTAGATATAAACAATGAAAAAGCCTTAGTTGAAGCTAAGCTTGCCGAAGTAAAAGCCTTCCAAGCAGGAAAAGATGCAACTAACCCATTTACCCGAGGGCAAATAGAAGCTGATATAGCTAGAAGTAAGAGCTTGTTTGATGCTAGAGTTACAAAAGCTAAAGACCCTGTATTTCACTACACCTATGACGAGGATGAGGGAGGTATTACCAAAACTCTTGTAGTAGATCAACCCGGTATAGGTGGTTACTGGACGTATGATAGTGGTGAAGAGGGAGATAGTGAGGATTATTGGGTATCTACTGGTGACATAACCAATACAGCTAATGATGCAGAAATAGTTAGCCTTAATAAAAGAGTAGGCGATTGGATTACAAAGAATAATAGTTTAATTACTACTTTTGATACTGCCCGAGCAAAATTTGATGGTAATAGAAAGGCTTATGACACCTCGTTAGAGGCTTATAATACTAATGTATCGGCTTATACAGCCAGACTCAACGCCGCACGCAATGCACTTACTGTTGCAGCAGACAACACTTTAAAAATAACAGATCCTTACCTTACGAAGTTTGCGGATGAGGCTATAGGAGGTGTTGTAACGGAAATAACTAAACAGACCGATTATGAACGGCTCGAAAATGCGCGAATTGAAGCCAAACGGCTTGACGACATTGCCAAAGCAACCAAAGCTGAAGAGGACCGGATCGCCGCTGAAGCCGCTGAGAAGGCGCGGATAGCTGCTGAGGCTGAAGCCGCACGAATTGAAGCCGCACGAATTGAAGCCGCACGAATTGAAAGTGTCCGCGTGGCAGACCTCAAAATTAAAAACGACAACGCCAAAGCCGAAATCGCAGAGAAATATCCCGACTTTAAGGCGGATGAATATGCAGAGTTATACGGCGTGCCTTCATCAGCTATTGGAGATGACCCAGATGAAGAGGGTACTACATGGGGGGATGGTAGCGATAACTCTTCAGCAGAAGTACACTATCTAAATAATAAAAAGAATGCCGTTAACTATGAAGAGAATAACCGGCAGGTTAAAGAGGCTATATATAAGAATATACCTGAACCTGTTTTACAGCAGTTAAAATCAATAGCTGATTTTGAGAATATAGACGCATATAAGAGTGCAGGCTCTAAAGAAGCTAAGGCTAAAGTACGCGCAGACTACTTAGAGAAAGCCTATGATGACTATGTAACGGGCGTGCAGGGTAATATTGATCCCAGCTTGAAGACCACGGCTTCTGAGCTTACTCCTGAAGTAATTACTGCATCAGGCAAAACAGTCTTCAACAGTATACAAACAGACTATGACCCAACAGACACATCTTTAGAAGAACCATATGAGTCAAAAGTACTTGGAGGTGAAAATCTATCTCGGTCACAAGTGGCAGAGCTAAAGGCTACAGGGCAACTAAAGTTTTATTCTGTTTTACCTTTAGATTCCGTTGTTGAGACTGATATATGGGCAACTTCAGACGGAACTTTTTATCCTTCAGAGGTTGACTATCCAATTAATATATTAACTGGTGAATCTACTACTGAATATGATAGAGATTTTAGTATATCAAATTCAATAGAGCAAACTTGGGAAGATACTTCAGGGTTTTTTACCCAAGCTACTAAAAATTTAGATGAAGGTATAATCAAGACTGCAGCGGACGTTGGAGCATTTATTGATAGTACAATCCCTTTAGAGGAAACAAAAAAAGCTTTATGGAGTAATATTGGTAGTTTCTTTGGCCTTGGAAATGAGGAGGAAGAGACAAAAAAGGCATTCTCTGATGACTCAGACTACGGAGAAGTAGGAAGTTCTAGACCTAGCCCAAGATCAATTATAGAAGAAAGAATAGCTCGTGGGAAAGCTGCCATGGAAGCTATAAACTATGTAGGGGATTTTGAATACGCGGTACAAAATGGACAAGACCCCCTAGATTTTCTAGCGTCAGACTTAGAATACGGTGCACAAGAAGGTAGGTATACAACAGTAGGAAGTAAATTAGGGGGGAACTATAATAATTTACGTATACTTACGAATGATACAGCAAAAAGGTTTGATACAGAAACTTCAGATTGGGAGATATTACTACAAGCTAACGCAAAAAAAGAAGAAGCAGAAGCCAATAGAGTTAGGGGTATAAAGTTAGGTTATACAAGCCCCGACGCTGCGCGTGATCCTTGGACAGATGCTGCACGTCCAAAAAGTCTTTCACTAAAAGAATTAAGGATTCTAGATCCCGAACTATATTTATATGAAGTAACGCGATTAGGCGAAGAGTTATCTGATGACGACCTGAAGAAATTTAACTCGACAGACCGTGCACTTATAAATGTAGCCGTAAAAATAAATGATCTTACTAGGGATTTAAATGGGGGTACTTGGGATAACCCTATTAGGACTGAAGCACAACTAACCGAATATACATACCTTAAAGATATAGGTGCTGCCCTTATATCAGCAGGGACAGAACAGTTTGCCTCATTGACTGGACTTGTAAACTGGGTCGAGCGGTCAAAAACTAAAGGTGCTGGTTCTCTTGAGGACCCGTATACAGGTATTGGTCAACCTAAAAATATAGATGCTACCTTAAAAGCGTTAAATACCGTAATTAATGCTACCCAATCAAAAAAACTTAAAGAGGGTATAGCTGCACTTAAAGCCGCTGGAGAAGAAGGTGCGGGGGGAGTCGCGAAGTTTGCATTAGATAATCCCTATACCGTTATAATGGGTATAGTTTTACCAGAACTATTTTCAGAAATAGTCCCATTAGTTGCATCGACAGCAACTGGTGGACTTACTTACTTTGCCGCAAGAAGGGCGGGAAAAGCTGCAACTGCAAAGATACTTGGGGGCCAAACAGCATTCGCGACTGAAATTGGTTTGGCCGTTGCAGAAACTGGCGGAGGTACTTATTTTGAGGCTTTTGATAAAATTTATGACGCTGCGATAAAAGCGGGGCAATCTGAACAGCAAGCTATACAGACAGCACATACAGAGTCAGCTAGAATAGCTATTAAAGCATCTGCAACAGAAGCAGTTACAGGGGGTTTAAATCCGACTGCACTACTTAGTAAAAAGATTGTAGATAGGGCTGGTGGGGTTTCAGGAAAAGCTCTCTTAAAGGCAGGCGCAAAAAGTCTGGCAGAGGGGGCTGCTGAAGCCTATGAAGAAAGCCAAACATATACAGATATTGCAAACGTAGTAATAGGGTTAACTCCTGAAGCGGGTGAGGTGGGGGGTCCGTACCATAATTTTGTAAACCGGCGGAATGCTATTGCAGTAGAAGCATTTTTTGCAGGAGCTGGTGTGGGTGCAGGTTTAAACATATTGGGACTTTCTATACCTGATGGGGGCACGCCCGGATCTGGTGGTAGAACCCCTTTCGGTGGTCTCAACTTCAACGGTTTAGGAGGTAGTGTATTTACAGCGGTAGATATACTTGCATCCTTTAGCCCACCTATATCCCAAGCCATAATAGATGGGCGTTCTGATAACCCAGATGTAAGAGCCGCAGCTATAGCTCGTACTGAAGAAATATTTGGTTATGATGCGCGTTCTGATACCGGGAATTACACAGATTTAGACTTTAGTACCGATGCTGATGGGGTCTATTTTTATGATATTGCAACTGAGGTCCTAAATAAAGTATCCCCCGATGACTATAATACATCAGAAGAAGTGGGGGGTTACTACTCAGAGATCAGTGCTGACTTAGGGGTATCTTACGATCCTTCTGACAGCGAGATTCTTCAATTAACTGGACCTACTTCGCCAGATACTGCCCTAGATACTACTGAAGCAATCACTAACATAATTAGTGAGAATGCCTTTACTAGACCTGAAGCTCTAGCTGCGGTGCCGGGATATAATTTTGGTGCTAATGAAGTCATACCGGGTTTAGGTGTAGGAACTTCTGAAGAACAAGCGGCGGCGATAGCTTATCTACAGAATGAGTATATACCTCCCCGTCAGTTTACTGAAGGGAATTTAGAAGCTGCGTTGGGTTCAGATTTATTTAATACCCTTACACTAGGACAAAAAAAAGGTCTTATTGGGCAAGGAGATGAAGGCTATAATCTTGCTCAAATTGAGGTTGCTAAAGACTACCGCAATAAACGTGAAGTAACCTCAGAGGAAGCAACAGCAGCGATTGAAGCCGAGGGCTACACCAAACCTGATGATCCGGGCGGTGTGGCTGCGTTTGATGCAGAAGTTGCCAAGTATGTAGGTGTGAGTAATGATCCTACACATCAGGACACTATATTTGGTAATATTACATCGGATATTGATCCTAGGTATATCAAAGAAAGTGAAGCTAGGCAGGCTTATCTAGATTTGGGGATAACAAATCCAGCTCAATCTGATATAGATAAATTTATTGGGCTAGGTGACGAAACTCAATTAGCTGCTAATATAGATTCTTATCTACCCGCAGCTACTTATAATCTTGCGCGGGACCCACAAGGGGGGGACGATGGGCTTGAAGCTATAATTGATGCTAAACTTGCCCAGAATGCAGAGAACACTAATACAAGATTTAACGAGGCTAAAACGGCTAATGAAACAGCAAATAAAGCCCTACAGGATCTTGTTACTGCTGAATTTACTACTCAATTTGAGGGTACCGATGCTCAGTTTACTGCGTTAAAAGCAGAGCTTACCCAGAACGTAGCCAATACCGATGCTCAGTTTAAGGCCGCTGCAGATGAAAGAGCTTCTGCAGATAAATCCGCATTAGACTACCAGAATAAAATTGATGCTAAACTTGCCCAGAATGCGGAGAATACTAATACAAGATTTAACGAGGCTAAAACGGCTAATGAAACAGCAAATAAAGCCCTACAGGATCTTGTTACTGCTGAATTTACTACTCAATTTGAGGGTACCGAGGCTCAGTTTACTGCGTTAAAAGCAGAGCTTACCCAGAACGTAGCCAATACCGATGCTCAGTTACAGAAAGCTGCAGATGAAAGAGCTTCTGCAGATAAATCCGCATTAGACTACCAGAATAAAATTGATGCTAAACTTGCCCAGAATGCGGAGAATACTAATACAAGATTTAACGAGGCTAAAACGGCTAATGAAACAGCAAATAAAGCCCTACAGGATCTTGTTACTGCTGAATTTACTACTCAATTTGAGGGTACCGAGGCTCAGTTTACTGCGTTAAAAGCAGAGCTTACCCAGAACGTAGCCAATACCGATGCTCAGTTTAAGGCCGCTGCAGATGAAAGAGCTGCTGCAGATAAATCCGCATTAGACTACCAGAATAAAGTTGATACTAGACTTACTGGGATCGGGGATCGGATTACCAGCGGTTTTGCAGACAGCGATAAAAAGTTTAACGATGCTAAAACGGCTAATGAAACAGCAAATAAAGCCCTACAGGATTTTGTTACTACCAAATTTAATGCTCAATTTGAGGGTACCGAGGCTCAGTTTACTGCGTTAGAGGCAAAGCTCACGCAGAACGTAGCCAATACCGATGCTCAGTTTAAGGCCGCTGCAGATGAAAGGGCCGAGGCAGCGGAATCTTTAAAAAGCTACGAGGGTAGAATTGTCTCGTTGGGGTCGTTGATTACCCAGAATGCGGAGAACACCGATAATAAACTTAATGACGCTAGAACGGCCAGTGAAGAAGCAGATGCGGCTCTACAGAATCTTGTTAATAGTAATTTCCAAGGTACTACCGAACAATATAACGACTTATATAACCAAGCTATCGCGGATAAAGAAGCTGCTACCGCCCAGTTTAATATCGCTACAGATGAAAGAGCCACCAACGCTGCAAACGCATTAAACTACCAGAATAAATTTGATACTAGACTTACTGGGATAGGGGATCGGGTTACCAGCGGTTTTGCAGACAGTGATAAAAAGTTTAACGATGCTAGAACGGCTAGTGAAGAAGCAGATACGGCTCTACAGAATCTTGTTAATAGTAATTTTCAAGGTACTACCGAACAATATAACGACTTATATAACCAAGCTACCGCAAATAAAGAAGCTACTACCACACAGTTTAATACCGCTGCAGATGAAAGGGCCACAGCGGCGTCAGACTTTGACACCTTCCAGAATCAGACTGGTGGTAGGTTTAACGAAATTGCTGCGGCACAAGGCGATATAAGTGATAGAATAGGTGTGCGTGGGCGGGAAGTTACGCAATCTGATTTAGATTCCTATTCAGGTATTATAGACCAACAGGGGCAGAGCAATGCACCCGCGCTTACATCAGAGCAAACAATCTATGATGTAAATAATGATGGTTTTGTAGATATTACTGACCAAGAGATCCTTCAACAGATTTTTGCAGGTACGCTATCCTCATCAACACTATCTAATACAAACCCCTTTGCTAGTACCGGGCTACAGGGGCAGCTAATAGATCAAAGTGTTGCAACAAGAAACACGGCAACACAGACGGCGGCTAATACAGCAGCGGCTCAACAAGCAGCCCAGGAAGCGACCCAGCAAGCATCTCAACAAGCAGCGGCCCAGCAAGCAGCTCAACAAGCAGCGGCTCAACAAGCAGCTCAACAGGCGGCTAATACAGCAGCAGAAGCTCAACAGGCGGCTCAACAAGCGGCGGCCCAGCAAGCGGCTCAACAAGCGGCGGCTCAACAACAGACACAAACGCAGATAGCTACAGCAATAGCGAATCAGCAAGCGGCGGATAACCAAAGGCGGCAGGAAGCAGAGCAACAACAACTTATGGCCGCGTTACAACAGACGCCGCAGACCACAGTAGAGACACCAGATGTTGCCGAGATAGATGCACCTTATGATCCCTTTGGTGATAGTATATTTGCTAATGAAAATTCGTTTGATACTCTATTTGGCCAAGGGGGTGCCGAGCCAATGCCACTTGCCGCTGCTAAGGGAGGGCTTATAATGGACCCAACAGACGAAATACTACGTATATTAGGAGGTAGGTAAGATGGCAAATGATAATAACGGCGAATCTGTAGGGGGTTCTTCCTCTTCGACGGCCACTGCTACAGATTGGTGGGATACCCCTGCCGCTAAAAACCTTTTGGGGCTTGGTACAAGTGCAGCCGTTCAATTTCTAGGGGGTAATGATCCTAAAGTTGAGGAGGCAGGGTACCAAGGTGGTATTCCAGATTACGTAGCAGCTAGAACTAGAGTCCCCGGCACGAATAACCCCGCACGCCGCCCCGGTAGTAGTGGGCAACGGTATTTTACGGACGTAAATTTTGAAGGCCCCGCTGCAGATACTGCAGGACTAGCGGCACTTAATGCGGCCAATCCTAATATCCAAAGTTCTTTACCACCAAGAGGATATCCCGCGCCCGGTGTAGTAGGGCCAAGAAGGGATAATAATATAGCTGTCCAACAAGCTAGTATGAACCCAAATGTAGAACCGGGATTTTTTGGCTCCACTGAATATCAGGCACTGCCTATGGTGGGCACGCAGGATATGGCCCCGAGGAAATATTTTCGGCCCGGACCATCGTCAATTAGAATAGATGATGCCTACGAAGCATATTTAACTCGAACAGGGCAGGCTAATAAAATAACTCCAACGCCGCCAACGCAAATGTATGCAGGGGGTATAGCCCAGCTTAATAGTGGGGCATATTTAAATGGCGCTAGTGATGGTATGGCTGATAGAATACCCGCTACTATTGAAGGTAGCCAAGAAGCCCGATTGAGCGATGGTGAGTTTGTAATACCTGCAGATGTTGTAGGTGGCCTAGGTAATGGAAACTCTAGCGCTGGTGCCAAAACTCTGTATAATATGATGGATCGTGTACGTATGGCTCGCACTGGTACTAAAAAACAAGGTACACAGATAAACCCTAATAAGATGATGCCCGTGTAGGAGCGTAGAATGAATACAACTTTAGAACCACCACTTAAAACGCCTGCTACTACCGATAACCCCGGAGATTTAGGTAAGCAGACGGGTGTGGAATCTGCCTTATCTAATTGGGTGGGGCCTTACGTCACTGATATGCTTGGGAAAGGGAAGGCAGTATCAGAGCTACCTTATGAGGCATATACAGGACAGTTAACAGCGGGGCAGTCTGCCCCCCAAACACAGGCATTTCAGGGTGTTGCTAACCTAACTGTACCTACTCAACAGATGGGGGCGTTTACCCCCCAAGAATTTACTTCTACAGAAGCAGCAAGCCGAATAAACCCATTTGTACAGAATGCACTAAACCCCCAAATAGCGGACATGCGGCGGCAGGCAGAGATTCAGCGTATAGAGAATGCAGGAAGGCTAGGGCAGGCGGGTGCCTATGGCGGTGGGCGGCAAGCTGTTATGGAGGGCGAGTTATCTAGAGGGTTGTTGGACAGGATAGCGCGTACAAGGGGTGAAGCCCAGTTACAGGCATACAACGATGCGCGCCAGCAATTTAATACGGATCAAGATAGGGAACGCGATGCTCAAGGTATAACTAATACCTTCGGATTAGCTGCGTTGCAGCAGCAAGCAGCATTAGGCCAACAGCAACGCGATATTGAAGCCCAAGGTATTGCTGCAGATAGAGCACAGTTTGAAGAAGAGCGGTATAACCCCTATAAGATGGTTTCCTACCAACAACAACTGTTAAGTGGACTTCCACTAAAAGCCCAAAACTATACTTATGCCCAGCCAAGTGCGTACAACAACATTGTTGGGGGTTCTGCGTCGGGCGCGCAACTGTATTCAGATTTATTTGGTGGAGGGTCTGGTAGCGGCGGTGGGATTATGGATCTTGTAGGTAAAGTTTTTGGCGGCAGTGGTACAACAGGGACTTCATAATATGGCTTTCGGTAATATGATGAATGGGATGGGCGGGATAGGTCAGCAGGCTGCTGACTTGCGTGATAGCAATACTCCCCAACAGTTACAACAAAGTTATCAGAAGTCGGCACAAGAAGGGAAGCCTGATATTGCTACGCTTTTAGCGTTAAATGACGTTATGAAGAAGGTAAAAGAAAAAGAAGCCGAAATGCGGCTAGCTATGAAGCCTGAAGAGCCGGGTACTGTACTGGAGCAGCGCGCTAAAGAACTAAAAGACCTAACAGTAGGGCAAAACACCTCAGAAAAAGCCGAACAGGTCGGTGGTATTGCCCAACTGCAGCAGCAGAAACAGCAGCAGAATATGCAGCGTATGGCACAGGGTGCTCAAGGTGCTCCACAGGGTCCTCAAATGGCTCCGCAAGGCCCCCCGCAAGGCCCCCCGCAGGGTGCTACTCAGATGGCTGCTAGTGGTGGTATCATCATGCAAGGTGCGCCGAATATGCAGCGTATGGCTGGTGGTGGTATTATTGGTTTTGCTGGCCGTGGTGAAGTTAAAGCTGCAGATATGGCACAGTTTGAAGATGATTTTGGTCCTGCTCCCGTTTCGGCTGTCATTTCCCAAGCAGAGATAGACGCTTATCGGGCAAAATTACCGTCTCATCGACGACCTATTGATGTCACGCCTGACGCAGAGATTGTTAGGCAGATTAGGAACCCAGTTAGTCTTTTTCCGAAAGGTCGCGGCGGACCCCCTATGCTCGATAGGGCAGCGCGGGCAGAGCGTGATTATCAAGTCTCAGAAACTGAAAGGAAAGCCGGGGCTGGTTTTGATAGTATGTTGGCAACGCATCGCGCGGGCCTACCCACCTTACCTGCTAACGTCAACAACTTTGGGAGTCCTCCTCCTCCTCCTCCTCCTCCTCCTCCTCCTTCTACTTTGAATAACCGGCCTATGAATACCCCACCTCCTAATACGGGTGGGGCGGCGCTACAACAGGTACCGAGGGCAGATATAGGTGGCGTAAATATGTCTACTACTCAAGAGCCTGCTACTGGAGGACTTACCGCTGATGATCCTAGAATACGGGGCTTACAAAACGCATTAGCAACGAGGCAAGCAGCTTCCAACAAAGGGCTACTTGCTGAAAAAGCAGGTCGGGTAGGTGGAGCTACACGCGCTCGTGATGACGCAGCAGACTTTAGTAATAGAGGTGGTGTGCAGGAACAATATGCTGCCATGCTAGCCCAACGGCAGGCTTTAGCGGAAAAACAAGCGGCAGGAAGAGCAGATAATAGGTTTCTGCGGATTACCGCAGGTATGGGGTCCGGCCCTGTGCTTAGAGAATATGGCGCTAGCGCAGTTAGAGATATGGATAATACTGCTCGTTTAGCTCGGAATGCGCTTACGCGACAAGAAGAAATACAAACCGGGGGAATTGCGGCGGACAGGGGAATTGCTGGTAAAGCCTTAGATGTACAAAGGACAACAACAGCGTCTAATGCTCAACTTGATGCCGAAGTTACGCGGGCTATACAACAAAGTATGACAGATCAAGGAAGAAATCTAAATGCAGATCAACAACGTGCATTAGACGCACAGAAAGCAAGTATGAGTAGTGCAGATAAAAGGGCGCTTATAGAGTCCAATAAAAGTATTGCACAATATAATGCCAAAACTAGGGAAATAATCCAGAACTCAGTAAATGATGTTACTATGGCGTCGGCTAGATTAACGGCACAAGCTAATGCCGCACAGAACAAAAATAAGGCTATAGCTGATATAGTTAAAAAAATGGCTGACATACAAGCTAAAAGGCCCAAGCAGATTGCTGATTTAGCAGTAGCTAATGTCGTGTTGACAGGTGATATGGATAAAAAAGCAAAGGCGGCATATCTAGCCGAAAGGATAAAAGATCTGGATACCCAAATGAAGTTAGCAATTAAACCTTTGGAGATCGTACTCGCACAATTGAAATCTGGAGTAACACCGACAGGTAAATCTACAAATGGGAAGCAGTAGTATATGCCTATTTTCCAAGTCACCGCTAGTGACGGTGCCACTTATGAAGTAGATGCCGTTGCGGGTACATCCAGAGAAGAATTACTTGCTCGAATAGAAGCCTATGAGAATATAGGTCGAGGAGATACAGCCCAAGAAGAGTATACCGCCCAGCTTGATAAAGAACTAAAAGAAGCCCAAGCCGCCGCAGCCAAGGAAGCCGCAGAGGCAGAAGAGGGTTCCTTATTCGGGGATATACTACAGTCTCCTGTTGCTGGTGCTGTTGACCTGCTTGAATCTGCTGCCCTAGGTGCTATAGCTCCTCTAGGAGAGGGGGCCGAAACTTCCGCAAGAGATGTAGTTAAGTCTATAGCTGATTTTGTACGTCCTGAAATTAGTAATCCTGATAATGTGGTTGTCCAAGTCGGTAAAGGTTTAGGCTCTCTTGGTGCCTTACTCCCCGCCGCCTTTTTAGGGCCTGCTGCTCTACCTGCTATAGCCGGAATTAGTGTGGCTGCAGGGGCTGGTGAGGCTAGTGAACGTGCGCGAACCGCAGGTGCTTCTGTAGAAGATAGAGGTACCGCTGCGTTAAAGGGTGTTATCCCCGGTGCCTTCGATGTAATTCCCGCTGGTAGGCTTGCTAAACTTGCTGGTATTGATATCGGTGATGTACCGATTATCGGGGATATGCTCAATAAACTTGGCCCAGAAGTTGTTGAAGGGGCTAGAGATCGCGTACAGCGAGCACTCATATCTGGTGGCATCGAAGGTGGACAGGAAGCTGCACAGAATATAGCTCAGAACCTTATTGAGCAGGGGTATAACCCTGATGCCGCTACTTTCGGTGGGACTCTTGAAGAGGGTCTGCTTGGCGGTAGTGTAGGTACTATTGCTCAAGGCTTGATTGATCTTGTTGTTGGTGGTCGCCGTGGCCCTTCGGCCCCTTCAGCCCCTGCCGAAGAACAGTTAGCGTTACCTGCACCAGACGGTATAGCGGGATTGCTGCCGCCCCCTAGTGTATTTGATGAATCCGGGGCTATTCGTAGGCAAGATGAAACAGTAGAGCAATTAGCATTATCTGCTCCACCCACTTCTCCCGAACCTGAAGGTATAGCAGGTCTATTATCCCCCCCTACCGCACCTACTGACCCTGAAACTGGGGCTATTCTTGTTGATGATAAAACTGGAGTTGTCGTTCCTGAAGCCCCGGACAGGGAAGATGCGCTGCGGTCAGAGATCGTAAGTAATACTGAAGAGATTACCAAGCTAAAGAATAATGTTGTATCAGAATTTGAAACTGGTGCTCCTTTTGATGTTATGTCGCGTATAAAAACATTAGAAGAACGTAACGCTCTACTTTTCCGTGATGCAGAAGCACGTAAAAACGCTATACCCGTTGATGATCCAAGGTTTGCGGGGGCAGAAGAGCAAAAAAGGCAGCAAGTCGCGGAAACTGCAAGGCTCAACGAAGCAGAGATGACTCCCATAGCTGCGGGAGATCTACGTCAAAAAGTAGGAGAGCAAGAGGCTCCAGATACGGCTCTTGGGCAAGCATTACAAGAAGCTGCGGCTGCACCAGAAGCTGCGGCTACACCAGAAGTAGCGCCGGAAGTAGCGGCATCACCAGAAGTAGATGCAGAGGCATCACCAGAATTTATACGTACGCAAGCATCTCTTCCAGGTATGGGGAAGTCCTATGCTGAAAGATTTAGGGATAGGAGGAAGGATGGAACAGGAACATCTGGAGGAACTACTAGGGGCAGAGTACCTCTGGTTACAGAATCTGACGGTTCAGCAGCTGGAACAGGCGCTGAGGGTCCTATGGGAGGAACCGACGGTAATATACGCACAACTCCCCAAACCCTTGAGGACGGTATTACCACAGCAGTGGTGGACACTAAACCTGATGCTACACCAGATGATGCTAGAAAAGGAGGATCAGCAAGTCCATTAGAAGCAGCGGTTGCCAAAGCAGAAGCGAGAATACCTGCAGCGGCGCGAGGCACCACGGGTACTGAAGATAGTAATGCAGAACTTGCTGTTATAGGTACACAATTGGGATTAAACTTTGATGATACCCCTACCACTGCACAAGGACCCGCTGCTTCCGTAGAAGAAGACGTAGAATCAGAACCAAAAACAACTAAAGCGGAAACAAAAAGGCCCGCTGCTTCTAAAGTAAAAGCCATATTTAAGCCACCAAAAAAACCAAGTCCCCAACAAACAGATACAAAGGAACAAGCAGCCGCACGAGAGGCACAGGGTTCTACTATAGTAGTCCAGCCTAAAGGTGTGGAAGCTACCCAAGAAGTCCGTGAGAACCTAGCTGTTCCCTTCATAGAAGGAGCCATACTACCAATAAATGCGTCGGGGGTAGGGGCTAAGAACTTAGCTAAACACCTAAGTGGACCATTTGTTCCTGTTACCGAAGAAAGTCTCGAACAGGAAACCACTAAAAAAGGACGTACGAAGGGGCAGAATGAAGCACTAAAGGCGTTTACAGAGGCATGGGGGGATACGGCTTCTAGTAACCTTAAAGTCTTCGTTGAGTTAGCTGGCGTTAGAAGTTACATGCACGCCCGGCTAGGTGCCGCACTACAAAGGAACCCAGACCCACTGACTGAAGAAGATATACAGAAGGTAAGAGGTCTACTAGAAGGTGCTAAAGGCGATCCTAAGCTGTTCTTCAGTAGAAGCCCTGACCCTGTAAACGGTCTAGTGGAGATAGCTTACGCCTTAACTGGAGGTAAAAAGACCAACTTAGGTGGTATGACTGATATAGAAAGGGGATACTTCCAAGGTCTCAATTCAGAATCGGCTGGAAGAGCATTAAGCTGGGTAAAAAGTAATTTATCCGATGGGGCGTATAATTGGGCTATAGCATATAATGCCGATATCGTGGGGCGTCCGAGTGTAGAAAAAGTACTTCAAGCTACAAAGACCACACCAGAAACTACTAACTACTTAGCTGCCGATGCAGTAGCCGCTGTTGATGTAGAAGCCCACCCGATGATGGGTGCGGCGTTGAGGCAAGGGGATATTAAAGGTGCGCTGCGTATAATTGCAGCTACTACAGCCAACAAACAGTTAGCTAATGTTGCTAGGCGTCTAGGTAATAAGTTAGGTGATACCAAGGTAGAGATAGTCGAGAACCTAGTGGATGAGGTCGGCGTGCCTATGGCTGGGCGGTTTGTCCCTACAACCAATACGATACAGATTAACCCTGCAACTGGTTTCAACATACACACCGTACTACATGAAACTACGCACGCGCTGACTTCTGCTACACTGGCAAACAAGTCACACAATACCACTAAGAAGCTACAGAAACTCTTTGATGAAATCCAAGACTCTATCGGGGACGTATACGGCTCACGCAATCTAGATGAGTTTGTAGCCGAAACCTTTGGTAATCACGAGTTTCAGAGACTGCTGGGAGGTATAAACCCCAAGGGCGGTATTGTAACTGCACTCCAGAGATTTGCTAATATCATAATGAACTTTATACGTAGTAATATTCTGCGTTTACCCACGAAGGCGTTTAAACCGGATTCGGTATTAGATAAGACTGATAAACTTGTTAACGCTATCCTAGCCCCTGCACCTCAATACCGGAATCCGGGTGCAATGACCGTAGACACAGCTTCTGTAATTGATCGTATGGGAGAGTTCGCTAAAGGTATCGGTAAACCCAATATGGCTAAGAAAAAAGCATTCTTACAAAGTGTGGGTGACCTCTATGAAAACGCTGGTGTGGATGCCAAGAGTAAAAAACTTGTAGCTTATATAGCCCCCCTGCAGGCCTTGGGGGATATGGCTCAACGGTATGGTATAAATGCAGCCTACAAGTTGGAGATAGCCATAAGGAATATGGTGGGCGCACAGGGCAAATCTGATACAGCATTAGACGCTACATCAACCAATATGACTAATTGGCTCAAAGGAAAATCGGACCCCGTTAAGAAAGCATTCAACAATCTCGTGTATACGAGTACGAGAAGCCAAGTAGACCCGTATGCGGAGAGCAGTAAGTACAAAGGTGATAAAGAGAAGGCAAAAGTATGGGAGGATATGAGGAAGGACGTAAAGGCTGTAGGTAAGGGTGGTAAAGAAATATACACAGAACTACGTAACGTATATGCGAAACAAATAAAGCAGTTGGAAGAGGTTCTTAACCGACGCATAGATAATATGAAGGATGCGAAGGGTAACCCCCTAAAGAAAGAGGCGAAGGAGCAGTTACGAAGTAGTATATTTGATAAGATATTTGCTCAGAACCGCATTGAGCCTTACTTCCCCTTAACACGCGAGGGTGAGTTCTGGGTCAAGTTTCCTGCGGGTCCAGAGACAGTATACATGGCGTTTAAACGACCTAGCCAACGCAACAAATTTGTTAGGAATTTAAAAGCAGAAGGGGTTACAAAAATAGAGCAGTACTCCAGCCGAAATGAAATGGTAGATAAGGCCAGAGATCATACTGCAAGTACCTCCTTTGTTGGGCAGACGCTTAAACTGTTAAACGACGCCAATGTAAGTAAAGAAGTCGAAGCAGAGTTCCTGCAGATATTCCTGCACACTATGCCGGAATCTTCTTTTGCCAAACAACTTATACGTAGGGGTAATAAAGGCGCGGGCGAGCTTGGGTTTGTCGAAGACGCTGAACAAGCATTCCGTCAAAGAGCTTATGACATGGGTGCACAGATAGCCCGTATGGATCACTCCAGCAGAATAGATGCTGTTATGTTGGAGATAGAAGGAGAGTTTAAAGCCCTACAAGAGAATAAACCAGAGGATCAAACTTCTGCACAGATATTCACTGAAGAGTTAAGGGCGCGTGCAAAGTTCGCTAAAAACCCACCGAATGATATGGCAAACAAGTTAGCTGCACAGGCTAACAGGGTAGCATTCATAGGTACTATTGGTTTCAACGCATCTTCTGCAATTGTTAACGCTACGCAAATACCCTTGATGATGTACCCCATATTGATAGGAAAATATGGTATAGGCCCCGCCACTAAAGCTATGGGCCGTTCTATGGGGCTTATTAAGGGCAGCGGAACTACGCGTATGCTAACTAATCTGGTAGGTGATAGCGCCGTAAAAGCACGGGGGTCATACTCTATAGATAACTACTTCCAAGAAGATGCTAATGGGAACTTGAGTATACGAGCTAACAAAAAGAAAGGTTTAGATGAAGATCAGCTTAAAGAACTAAAGGACTTACAGGTTCTTGTAGAACTAGCGAATAATCAGGGGCAGCTAAACCGTTCGTTATTCTATGATACTCTAGGCGTTGAGATGTCTGGACGGGCTAAAGATGTATGGGATAAGACTAACGCTTATTCAGCCTTTATGTTCCACCAAGTAGAGCGTTTCAATCGGCAGGTTGCCATGACTACGGTGTACCAACTAGACCTACAACGTCTAAGGGGTAAAGACCCAAAGAAAACCACCGATGCAGAACGTGGTATGTCCGACGACCAGATGCGCGCCGCTGCTGCAGAAGAGGCACTATATAAATCCCAAGAAATGAATGGTGGTGCATTCTTAGCCACAGCCCCCCGTGTAGCTCAAACTCATATTGGGCGTGTAGCCATGATGTATAAGACTTTTGGTCTACAGATGTACTACACGATATTAAAAACGGGTAAGATAGCTTTCTCGGACGCAGATCCCGATGTTAAGCGAGAGGCTCAGAAACAACTTGCAGGTATAGTATTTGCGTCTGTTGCAATGTCCGGTGTACAGGGGATACCCATGATCGGGGCGCTTATGCTCGCGTGGAACCTTACGCGTGACGATGATGAAGAGGATGCCGAAACAATCTTACGCCAGTATATAGGTGAGGGATGGTATAAAGGTGGTATCAACGCATTAACTGGTGTGGATGTTGCTAACCGTATTGGGATGGGTAACTTACTGTTTAGGTTAAACCCCTATGCCCAGAACCAATCACCAGAAGAAATTGCCATGCAAGCTGTGGGTGGTCCCGCTTGGAGTGTAGGCACCCAGATTATACGAGGTATAGGGGATATGATGGATGGTGAGTTACAGCGTGGGATAGAGAATACGCTGCCTGCAGCCTTCCGTAATGTGGCTAAAACGGTTAGATATTCGGGTCTTGATGAGGGTGGTATTAATACCCGAAAAGGTAATCCCATATACGATGATGTTACTACGGGTGAATTACTGTTCCAGTTATTTGGTTTTGCCCCTACAGGTTACACATTAGCTATGGATATAAACCGCAGCATAAAAGAAGTAGAACGGGGTACGGTTCTTAGACGTAAGAAGGCGTTGGATGAGTTATATATGTCTATAGCGATGGGTAGTGGGGAAGACGTTAACGACGCCATAAAAGATGTTATAGAATACAACGATAAACATCCAAACTGGGTTATATCAGGGAAAACTATAATTAAATCTATGAATATGAGATATAAGACTGCTGCGTTAATGCACAACGGCGTAACTGTAAACCCAAGTCTAAGGGCCGATTTGTTATCGCATAGTAACGATTACTGGGGGTCTAACGACTACAACCTCGTAAAGCTGTTGGACTTCTAGACTAACATAAAAAACCCCCCACTGCTTTCACGGTGGGGGGTAAGGGAAACAAAGGAGAACAGATAGTTCATCACACTATCAATAACATCTATATCATACCATTCTCCAGATGCGAACCCCTAAAATACTATTCTCCACAACAACCCGTGCTTCTGTCTTATAGCCTTTATCAAGTAGTATCTTAGCCGCTTGGTTCATGGCTTTTTCGGTGTTGATGCAGGGGATAAATACAGATGCTCCTGTAACCATATCATCCCAATTAACTATAATCTTAACCCCATCTGGGTCTAGATCATCAATCTTCAGAACTCCCCTTTGCATCGCTATCCTCCACATGGCAATCAACAACAATAACAACGGTTGGCGGTAGCTGCATATGCGTACCCTTACTCAGACGCATCGTCACCTTCTTAGCCCCCATGTTAGCCATAAGGTCTTCTACAAAGCTAGCGTAATTTATCTGCTGTTCACCACACCAGATACGTAGAGGTTTCGGTATTAGGTAAGCCTTCTTTAAATCTGTTTCATATCTGGCTACAAGCTGCCCTCTAGGCAGTGCTTCGGGGACTATGAGTGAGTCTAAACCGGAGTCATCGGTTCTGCGTAGATCATCCGTGCTTTTAATCCATAACACATTACTCCAGTGCTCATGGATGTAATCGTTAAGTGTCTCTTCGGCAGAAGAACTCATATCATCTACATAGCCTTTGCTCTTTCTCAGCATGGCTATAGTCCACTTGAATAGTGCTTTTACATCATAATCCAGAAGCCCCGCTTTCTGGGCGAGGATAACACCCGCTAGCGTATTAGTAGCAAATGCTGACCAGAACCTATTCTCGGAAGTTAAACCACTCTCTGCATCCACCCTGATACGTATATCGTCAATTAACTTCTTAACCATATCCATATTACTTAGTATGTACTGTATATACACCTCACCAGCATGACCGTAGTTATTCTTTATATCCTCGGTAAAGGTATCTTGCGCCTGTTTATCCTCGGACTTTTTAAACATACGATCTACTTTAACTTCCAAGATACGCATCGCTTCTGGTTTAGGCATGGACTTTGTCATACTAATTCGTTCTATGACGCTAGTATTACCAGTGGTTACCGCTAGCATTCTCCAAGGTGCGCCACGATAACGCTCTACGTTACCCCCACTTGCCAAACGGTTCCGCTGCTTACCTCCTGTTAACTGGTATGCTAAATTACTCAATTCGGTAGGTTTAGCCTCGGTTAACTCATCTATGTACAGGGGTAAGTTATGGTATATCTCCCCCCTGTGCATTTTAGTATTATATGTATCTTTCTGGACCAAAAGAAGGTCTTCTGGATCACCCCACACCGTAGCCGCCGCAGCCATAGCTGTTGTTTTACCAACCCCCGACTCTTTACTATGCAGGTGTAATGCAGCGCAATTTATTGGTGAAAGCCCCATAAGTGCAGAGCCGAAAGCGGTTCCTACAACAAACTGATGTATCTCAAAACCTTCACGATTATAGAAATTCACAGTTTCCTTCCATTTCTCCAAGGTGCCTCTAGGCTCAAAGGCGGGGAACAGAGATACAAGTTGTGAAGATGGGGGGTTATAATCTGTGCGGTCATGGAATACCTCTTTATTCCCTAGTATGAATGACGTGCAATCCTTGTCAGTCCATCCAAACTGTTTATGCGCGGCTTCCGCACCCCCGCTACTCTGCATACTGTTTACCCATGAATTTGTGTAGTCCATAATATCCTCTATCTTTACCGGTTTCATCACCGATATCCCCCACCTAGACATTTCATCGCGAAACTTATCCCGTGAGTTTACTATAGCGAGGGAGATCGTAAATTCTCTTACAGCATCTTGGGGTAGATGTAGCCGCATCATTATTGACTCGCCAACCTCATCATCCCATATACGTCGCACTACATATAAGTCGTTATGGTATATCTGTTTTTCTATAGGGTCTCCGTCTTTAGTTACCACCCGCATATATATCCCACCATTGGCCCCCCTAAAGTAGGGGTCTGGGTATGATGGTACTTTATAGGTATTAACGGGTTCTTCAGATAAAAAGTCTACTTCTGAAGTTGGGTCTTCTATTATGTTATCTTCTTCGGTAGCTTCACGTATCTTACTACCCAGACTTATCGGGGATTTTATTTTACCCCAGTGGGAACACTCGGTGCATATATTAGGACTATGCTCATCAAATCTGGCGCAGAGATATGGACCTTTTATACGGTCCAGCTTATCCATAGTATCGCGTAGATTAAAATCAGGATGTTTTTCGGACATCTTTCGCGCAGCGTTTTCATAGTCCTCACAAAACTTAGCTATAGATAATCCTGCACGCCATAACGGCTCACTTATATCTTCCTGACTATATAATATATTACCTAATTGCTCACAGCCGACCCCGTCCATTGTCTTTAATACTATATCCTTGAACGTATTTACCCGATTACCTATCAACCTATCCATGACGGCGTTACTACCGGAGGGTATATGTTTCGTAGGCACTGGTATCGGCGCATCGCCCATGTATTCTGCGATAACATCGAACTCATTAGGTGTAGTAAATGATCTACTTATATAGGATACCGCAGATGGTGGATCATTCTTATAGTTATGTGTTGTGGGTATCCTTAGTACTCGCGCCGAATCTGCTGTAACTGCGGGGTCTGCTAATAGGTTATGCTTAACGCACGTAGCCTTTAGCTGCTCCGCCATAGGTATCCACAGTTCTGTGCTGACAGGTTCAGCTAAGAACCAGTACACATGTAGCCCCCCACCGGAACTAATAAGCGTCGGGGGAGGTAATTCCGTTTTCTTACAGAAACCTTGTAGTGCGGATATAGCCGCCATTTGGTCAGGGTAATCTTTGTTAGGCCCACAATCTATATCAAGAAAGAAGGACTTTAGCGTATCAACATTTGTGGCTTTACGGGAACTCGTATCCTTAAATGTAGCTAACGCGAAATACGTGTCATACCCTTCACTATCTAATTGTTCTGCTGTGGTTAATAGGACATCTATAGAGTCAAAGAACTTTTGTATACGTTTACCGTCTGTAGCATGTGATGCGAATATACAATAATAACCATCTTCTCCTAATGCCCTCTCTAGAAATTCCTTTGTTTCCATATCATTTCCTTTAGAGGGGAGTTGCTACAACCATACATCGTATTAACTCCTACACGGTAGGGGGTAGTGTAGGGGAAAATCGGGCTAACCTGGTTAGCCCGAATGTTTATAGAATAAAGATGTATGGTCGTAGCTATCGGTGCAGTTAGGCTATTCGTCCCAAGCGTCTACTAAAGCACCCAACTCGGCTTTCTTACTAACCTTAGCTGCTGCAGCCTTCTTCGGGACTTTTACTGGTTCTTTCTCTTCTTCCTCCACCTCTTCAATATCAATGCCATTAGCGAAGGGGCTAACATCTTCCGCTACCGCAAAGCCCTCGGCAGTATCAAAAGGTGACCGGCTTTCGAGTAAGGCATATTTGATAACCTGCACTGCCCGTAAGCGCAGCGATACCCCTGTACCCATACTGGCATTATAGGGTGTAAAAGATACGGCAATGTTAACAGTACTGCCGGTTGTTAGCATAAAGTCTGCATCTAACTCGGTATTCCGTGAGTCATACTGCGTAGGTTTACGTGTAACCTCTTTACCATACGCACCTTTTAATGAGGCTTTAAAGATAAACGTACCGTCATCATCTTTCTTGAAGGGGTTATCAAACTTTTTGGGCCAGCTATCTTGTGTAGCTGCTTTAGCCTTATAGGCATCCAGCATCGCACCCCATAGTTCGTTGGCGCGGGCTTTATCCATACGAAAACTTATTTCGTATTTAGCCCCATCGTCGAATGCGTCACAAGGTACCGACCTTTTTTCATTATTATCGTACCTGTAACAGCCATTAATTCTAGGCCATAGGGCTTCTACGTCGTTGATGCGAAACCCAGTGCTAACTTCAGCCATGATATTCTCCTAATTTATGTTGATTGAAACCCGTCTACTTCAGAGAACGGGGATATACTTACGTTATTGTAGGGCGTAAATTCTAACGTAATAGCGCGTATAGTGTCTATATTACGCACCATGCCAGAAGCTACGGGCAACTCTTCTTCTGTTAGAGGTCTCTCTGGTTTAAAAAAGAGTTTAGGTGTAGGGCTGTCACTATCGAAATACATATGTGTGACAACCGCTACGGGTGGTGTATCCATTTTTTTAAGGAACCTAGCGTAGGCTTGCAGGGGTAAATTACCGCCCCGTGCCTCCCCAAAAACAGATGTAGCAGGTAAGCGTAATTGGTACACCTTAGACATATCTTCTTCTGGTAATATGGCTACCCTCTGCGAAAACCTGCACGCTCGGCTAGTGCCGTGACCAGAGCCACGAATATTATACTTACAGTCCATGCACCGTGCCGATTGGCGTTGGTGCTTTGGTACATCAGGCGACGGTACTTGCGTATCAGCCGACCAGCATGTAGGGGAGTTTAGTTTATCTGGATCATAATTCTCCTCATAATAAGAACGGGAAATAGCAGCGGCGTTAACTATTACGCCGTGGTAGGTAGGGCTTTCGGACGTATCATCCCTAAAAACCCTATCATGTATATCTAGACGTAGCACAGCCCCTATAAATCCTCGTCGGGGTCTAAATCAAAATCGGTAGGTGCTTCGTCTAAGTTAGTCTCAGGACTAACTATTTCCTCTTCTACTGAAGACAAGGCAGTTACTACGTCAGGTATCGAAAACCTGTATGTGTTACCGACCTTAATATAAGTAGAAGAAGGTATATGGTTACGTCTTATCCATCCGCGCACTGTAGATATAGATACACTAAAGTGCTTGGATACGTCTTCGATGGGTACATACGCTGGCGTGCTCATTACTTTTTCCTTACAGATATCGAATATTCACTATCCGCGTTGAGTCCTTGAGGCATACTCTCAGGGTTTTCCTCAAGAAATTGTTTTACGTTGCCTTGGTTTAGGCTCTTAGAAAAGAACTCAGGAACACTATGTTCCAATATAAATTTATACATACTCTCCCAATCGGAGGTCCAATAACGGGTGCGTACAGTTTTATAAAAGAGTCCTTCGGAGGTACGAACACTCTCAACCCCATGCTCTTCGCAGTGGCCTAGGAGTGCCGCTTTAATCATTTCTTGCTGGGTTTTAAGCCTACCGTCCTCCTCCTTAAATTCGGAAGACAGTACACCACGTTTATCTTTTATCTTTAAATAGACCCTAGTTAATCGCTCTAGGTCTATATTACCGTTGTCCATATAACATGCTCCTTGTGTAAGGGAAGTGCACTTTAGTGTTATATGGTGGGCTAGTCAAGCAATTCGTTATATAAATCTAGTATTTGTGTGTGGATATCTATTTTATTATCTAGCAGATTGTATACGTGTCTTTCTATTAGTGAACCTTGTAGTTGTACCACTGTGCACTTGTGCTCCTGCCCAGCTCTATGTACGCGAGCGTTAGCCTGTAAATATGTTTCCAGAGAACTAGTAGGCCCCCACCACACCACTGTATTAGCAGCGGTTAGAGTAACCCCGTGTGCGGCGGCGGCTGGCTGGATTATTAATACCTGCGGTTCAACTTCGTTCTGGAAGGCTTTAAAAATCTCGGTTCGGTGTGGTGCAGATACACTACCTTGTATGATGGCGTTGCTTATACCGTCACTATTTAATTTACCCGCTAAGATGTTTATTGCATGCCGAAATGGGACAAACACTAGAACTTTCTGGCTAGACTCATCAATAACCTCACGAAGAACTTTATACCTATGCTTTACGTCGAACTCTAACGCGTCACCGTTATCGGTATATATTGCACCGCAAGATATCTGGAGTAACTTATTCATATTAGCCGCAGCGTTTACGGCTGTTATCTCCTCCCCTGCGGCTTGCATAACCATATGTTTCTTTAGTGCACCGTAATATTTCTTCTGTTGTTTAGTTAACTCTACCTCTCGTTTCGTGTACACCATGTCTGGTAGGTCAAGGCAGTCTTCTTTGGTAAACCGCATAGCTGGCTGTAGTACATTAAATACAGTATCGCTAGCACTGTCTTTTGGTATCCACTTGAAATTAGTTACCTTATACATAACCATATCGCGGAAAGATCCATAGAACCTTGGAGTATTCTTAGGATTAACAAGTTTGGCTAGACCATAAGCGTCTACCGGACTTTGTGCCGCTGGTGTTCCCGTCATCATCCACAACCATGTATCAGGTCCGATGAGTTTATTAAGGGTTTTCCACCGCCTAGTTTGTGCGTTCTTATAGTGGGTAGCCTCATCTGCAATTATGAGATCGAAACCCCCTTCGGCTATGGCGTCGGATACTATTTCTACACCATCATAATTTATGATAACATAATCTGCCCCACCAGCTATTATAGCTTTACGCTTCTTGGCTGGCCCATACGCAACATCGACACTACGGTGCATGGCAAAGGTAAACAAATCTGCACGCCACGCGCTATCCATTATTGATAGTGGGCATATAACTAGTACTCGACGTATGATGCCCTGCTTTAACAGAAAATCAGAAGCCCAGATAGCCGATGCAGTTTTACCGGTGCCTTGTTCGTTAAAACAAAATGCCCGTTTATTCATGGTCAAGAATGCGGAAGTAGTTTTCTGATGTTCAAAGGGGTTATGTTGCCCCGGCCATTTGTACTGCCCGGTTATGGGGGAGGGGGCCTTTATGTTAAGGTCTTTCAGAGCATGTGTCTCTTCCACACCCCAATTTACTAGAACTTTGTTACCGCCTACATTGCTACTTTTCTTTATAGCACTGGTGATTACTTCTGGATGCTCTGCGGTGAATAGTAGTGCTTTATCTTTTATTATTTGCACCGATATCTCCTATGTTTTGTTGGCTTCTAGATGAGGTGCTGGGGTGCATATTGAACTAGGGGAGATGCACCCCAGCTATAGAGCGCGTGGTCGGGGGAAGCCTTTCTTTGTTAATCGCGCCCTATTACGTTAGGCTTTACGCCTAATAGCTTTTTTCTTTTGGCCGTTTCGGCTGCGGTTCTTACTGGGGGCCTCTAGCTTAACTCCGTCCTTATTAGAACCGCCCTTACTCAATGCCTTGTTATGACTAACATCTTTACCTTTTCGGTAACTCTTACCTTTTGTCTTGTCTATTTCTCGCCTAGCACGCTGCCGTTCCATACGATTAGGATGCTCACCTCGTTCTTTCTGCTTCTCGTATTCTTTTTTATAAGGCCGTTTCGTCTTGGTGTATGCCATAGTCTAATTCCTACCGTTGTACGCACATTCGGTTACGGCGCAATGGTTTCTACATAGCCCACTAGGTTTAGCATTCCAGACATCGTGTGTATAAGCGCCCTTTAATTGACCGAATGAATTGAGCCACTTATCCCACAGAGCATCTTCTTGATCCTTATTATACGAACTAGTTATCAGGTCATTAGATACAACAAACATCAATGCCGCTCGTACTACTTCTACTTCAGGAAAGTGTTTAAATACCGCCATAGCCATCAACTCTAGCTGACCCTTGTCAGCATACCTAGCGGATTTCCCTGTTTTGTAGTCTACCACCCAAGCTACATCATTATCAATTATTAGTAGGTCTGCTATACCTCGGAACCATACAGCCTTATCAGAGAACCCACAGGCTTCTAAGTCTTCGGTTAGCCCTAACTTGTATTCACATAACTTATTACCGCGCTTGGCTATCAGGTTATCTATTGCTGGTATAGCGTAATCAAATTTAGCTGGCATGGGGGTGCCATCTCTAACGTATTCTTCGGCAGCGGTATGGAACATGGTGCCGTACCGCATGGCACTGGTTTCTTTATCTTCATATTCTTTTAGAATTTTCATGTGGTAGAATTGTTTTGGGCATTGGTCGAATGCCTTCAACCGACTATAGGACCACGGGACTATACCTTTCATCCTTTAACCTCGCTCCAATACTTGTTGACTATATCTCGCCGCAGTTGTGATAGTTTTTCAGGTGCTCTTTTTACCCCCGCGTCAGATAATTGCGTTCTTATAGCAGCCGCTGTACGGCCAAAACGAGCGCAAATTACATCTATTTCTTCGCCATCACGCCACGCCTTAAATAATCTTTGCAGCTCTGGGTTTGTCCATACCACTGGCGTTGCACGCGAGCTTCCTCGACCCATTATATACAACCCCCGTAAGATTTGCCCACTCCCGACTCACAATCGAGTGGTAACCCGGAAGCCCACTTTGGTACCGTACGCATACAACTTTCCATATAACTACGTGCCTCATCAACTTCGTCGTCGGGTACACAGCAAGCGATGCTATCGTGCACGGTTAATACAACTTTATATCTCTTCGCTACTTCTAGCATCTGCTCGCCAATTACGCACCGGGCCAATGCCTGACATACATTTTCTATAACCTTGCCACCGTAGATGCGGGTCCTGCCACGCCTAGTTTTATAGTCGTACTCCACCCCCATATCTGTTGTGGTAGATGTGAGGTCATCATAATGTAGTCGTAAACCAGAGGGTAAAGATAGATATTCTCTGTCTACAATACATACCAACCCATTAATACCTAGTGCGCCCTTATCACCGTTGTGTATTTTCATAAGTATATCTTGGGCAGCACGCCACAGCTTATCTATCTGGTCGTTTGTATCGCGGTATACCTTGATGATACGTCGTGCCTCACCCAAATCTATATCGGTGCTAAAATTCTTCAGTTGTTCCTTGAAGCGTACGGCACCCATACCGTATCCAGCACCTAGAATTGTGGTCTTCCCCACAAACCTCTGCTCCTTAGATACACTGCTCTCCTCCACTTCATAGATACGCGCAGCCATCTTCTTGTATACATCTTCGCCATTAGTGAATGAGGTTGTCAGGTCATCCTGTTCGGCAAGCCATGCAAGCACCCGCGCTTCGATCTGGGAGGAATCAGCATCAATCAGGGAATATCCTTCGGGGGCTAATATACTTCTCTTTAACGTGTTACCAGAAGCCCCCCTGGATGGTAGATTCTGTAGGTTTATCTTATCATCCCCACCCCACCTGCCTGTATGTGCAGCGTAGTATCTGACAGGTACAGGTAATTTACCCCGGCTGGCTATATCTATAAACCGCTGGGTGCGGGTCTCTTCCAAGGTACTCTTGTTAGCCAAGCGTGCCTCAAATAACTTCTGCACCTCTGGATCAAAATGCTCGCCTAAAGATACAAACCCTTTATCCGATTTAGAAAACGCAAATGTCTTCTTACCCGTAGTAGGACTGATCTTCGTTGGTGGCTCTACATCTAGACTTTCCAGCAGCTTGGCAAATTTAGGGTTACTCATAAGATCATCTTTATCTACCCCGGCGGCATCGAGTAGGGATGCTTTATACTCCCGTACTTCCGTAAGATGCTTCTTTAGCAATTCCGTATCCAACCCCAAAACAGGGTCTATGAACATACGTAACGTAAGATCTATTAGCTTTAGTTCCTTCTTAGGAAAGTTCTTACCGAGAACCCTAAACAGATCGTATGTAAGATTCACATCGTTTATACAGTAGTCTCCGTATCTTGATAGCTCTTCGGGGGTAAAACTATCTCTACGTTTGCCGAGGGCATTGAGGACTTCTGTGCCTTTAACTCCAACGCCATACCTTTCTGACAATGCACGCAGGCTTCCACCAACTTCCACCCCATCCACAGAGCGGGAAAGGCAAAGAGTATCGGTAAAAAACTTAGGATTAATATTATAATGCCAAGCAATAATGGCCCCATCAAACATAGTATTGTGAGCGCATAGACAAGCCTCATGAAAATCGAATGTTTGAAGGAATAGTCTGATCTGTGTGTCCGTCCCACTAGCCCACTCCGTTTTGTTGTTATTAACTTTTACCGCAACCCCTATAACCTCAAACTGGGGGTCTCTTATGTATGCTTCCGTTGTCATCTTCGATAAGGAATAATCTTTATCGTAATAGGTCTCGAAATCAATTGTTATGAGGTCCATAGACTACACCTCTTTCCGTCTAATACCCGTATAGACGCTGCCCCAACTTAATTTATTTAGTTTATGGGGACCTTCGTTACCCTCACGCTCAAACTTATCGCTATCACCTATACGTTTACGGTAACATATATCGTAGTGCTTGGAGCAGTAGACGTTAGTGGCTGCCCCGTGTGCAGTCTTCTCCCCACAATAACTATATGGGTAACTACCTAGGGGGAACTGGCATCCGGCTTTTACATTTGCAGCTTTGATCTCTGGCTCCGGCTCTACCGCAAGTAGGTCTAATTTCTTGGGTCGGGGCTTCGACAACCCCATCCGGTTTGCCCTACCAATAACTGCACCCCTGCTGCGATTTAACGTGACGCCTATCT
>Ga0307488_10000280_pt1 | contig 40699 bp, 37 predicted proteins | sample SB02metaG_FD_202248 | JGI IMG/M metagenome (GOLD analysis project Ga0307488, IMG submission 202248) | Sea-ice brine microbial communities from Beaufort Sea near Barrow, Alaska, United States - SB 0.2 | ecosystem: Environmental > Aquatic > Marine > Coastal | place: USA: Alaska | collected... | reverse complement strand
AACAAACCCTTGTCAAACAAAGTACTTAGCAAGGTCGGAGATGACAGATTTTTAGCTGAGTTTAGTAAAAAAGTTTTTCAATCTGGCTTCGTGTGGAGAGTAGTCAGAAATAAATGGCCTGATTTTGAACGTGTGTTTTTTGATTTTAATATCCAAAAAATATTATTAATACCTGACGAAATGCTCGAACAAAAAGCGACCGACCCTAGCATAATTCGAAATTACACTAAGGTTAGAACGATCCGTGACAACGCCATAATGATTGATTCTGTAGCGCGCGAGTACGGTAGTTTTGCGCGATTTGTGGCCGATTGGCCAAACGAAGATATTATCGGTCTGTGGGCATATCTAAAAAAGCATGGTGCAAGACTTGGTGGTAACACTGGCCCTTACGGCCTTCGCACTATGGGCAAAGATACCTTTTTGCTTAGCAACGATGTGGTGGGTTATTTTACTAAACGAAATATTATCTCTGGCTCTGCACAATCGAAACGAAGCCTTACGGCCATCCAAACGAGTTTTAATGAACTGCAACAACAAAGTGGTCGCTCTTTACAGGAATTAAGTTTGATCATCTCAAAAAGCGTTGGTGACAACTACCAGTAGCTATTGTGTATATACCACTTCAATTAGCTTAAATAATCTCTAACCAAACACCTTTCAAACACCCTTTGCAGGTTATTCGATTATTCTTATCTGTTGGCGTGCGCTTTTATTCGGTAAACTAACGTTATACGACATTCAAGGATTTTTCATGAGCGGCCCTGACACAACTGATACTGATACCTCTAAACCTAATCAACCTTCAGAACCCACCACACACTTTGGTTTTAAACAGGTAGAGTCCAGCCAAAAAGTAAATATGGTGAAAGAAGTGTTTCAATCGGTAGCGGCGAAGTACGACATTATGAATGACTTAATGTCTTTGGGTGTGCATCGTCTGTGGAAACGTTACACCATAGATTGCAGCGGTGTGCGTGCAGGACACAAGGTATTAGATTTAGCCGGTGGCACCGGTGATTTGACGGCTAAGTTCTCGCGTATTGTCGGTGAGACAGGTCACGTAGTATTGGCTGATATTAATGATGCCATGCTTAAAGTAGGCCGCGATAAACTTCGAGATAAAGGCATAGTCGGTAATGTAGAATATGTGCAAGCAAATGCTGAAGCATTGCCCTTCCCAGATAACAGCTTTGATATTATCACTATCGCTTTTGGACTCAGAAATGTCACGGATAAAGACAAAGCCTTAGCGTCGATGTATCGCGTATTAAAACCTGGAGGACGTTTATTGATTTTAGAGTTTTCTAAACCCACTAACGAGATGTTAAATAAAGCTTACGATATGTACTCATTTCATTTGTTGCCTAAAATTGGGCAGCTTGTAGCCAATGACGCAGACAGCTACCAATATTTAGCCGAATCTATTCGAATGCACCCAGAGCAAGAAGTGCTCAAAACGATGATGGATACTGCCGGGTTTGAACAAACAACGTATCAAAATTTAACGGGCGGAATTGTCGCGCTTCACAGAGGCTTTAAGTTTTAATATGCCTTTTGCCCAATTAGTAACCTCGGGGATCGAGATGGCGATGAATCAATTGCTAAAACTCGATGATGATAGCCAACAGCGCTTAAAAAAGTTATCAGGAAAATCGTTGCAAGTGACGATCAAAGAACTGCCGTGGCCACTATTGTTCAGTTTTTCTGAGCAAATTGATGTGCGCACTGTTATTACCCCAGATAATGATTCAGAGCCAGAGCCTGAACCGGTAGATTGTTTGATTGAATTAAATTTAGAGACGTTACCTAAGCTCAAGGATAGCAGCCAGCTCACTCAACTTATCCAAAAAAAGCAGCTCAATCTGATCGGTGACATTTATGTGGCACAAACCTTTAGCGCATTACTCAAAGATTTGGACGTTGATTGGGAAGAACAACTTTCACGTTACACCGGAGATGTATTGGCCCATCAGACGTTTAGCAGCATGAGAACAATATTTGATACCGCTAAAACACAAATAGAACAAGGTGTGATTGAACTTGGAGAACATTTAACTCAGAGTGATTCAATTGCGGTCAAACCTAGCGAAATGATTGAATTTAGCCGAGGTGTGAGCGACCTGCGTAGTAGCACAGAGCGTTTATCTGCCAAAATTGCTTCATTAGAACAAGCTAAGAAAGTCGATACAGGACTCAATAACTAACGTGAGAATTCTACGCTTTTATCAGATCAACAAAGTGATGTTACAACACGGGCTAGATGAACTTATTCCCGGTAAATGGCTACCTTGGTATGCGAAATTAGGCCGCATTGGTTTTTTTTGGCTTCGCAATAAACACCCCGATAAATCCCAAGGAACCCGTGTCAGGTTAGCTTTGCAAACCTTGGGCCCGGTGTTTATTAAATTTGGTCAAATGTTATCTACCCGCAAAGATTTGTTGCCGCCCGATATCGCAACTGAACTGTCTATTTTGCAAGATCAAGTCGAACCATTTGATCCAGAGTTAGCTAAGAAAATTATCCTTCAATCCTTGGGGTTGGAGAAACTAAGCGACCTGTTTAGTGAATTTGAAACTAAACCATTGGCTTCTGCGTCCATTGCTCAAGTGCATGCAGCAAAATTAAAAGACGGTAACCAAGATGTAATTATTAAAGTCATTCGGCCGAATATTCAACATACTATTCAATCTGATATTGAGCTTATGCGAACAGCGGCAAGCGCCTTACAAAAACTGTTACCCGATGGCAAACGTTTACGCCCAGTTGAAGTAGTCAAGGAATACGAACGCACTATTATTGATGAATTAGACTTAACCCACGAAGCCGCAAATGGCATGCAATTCAAGCGCAACTTTGAAAATTCAACCGCTCTGTATGTACCCACCATTTATAGTAAATACAGTCATAAAAACGTGATGGTAATGGAACGTATTTATGGCACCCCAATTTCTGATATAAAACAACTCGTTGCCCGAAATACCAATATGAAACGATTGGCAGAGCGCGGCGTTGAAGTTTTTTTCACCCAGGTGTTCCGTGATAGTTTTTTTCATGCAGATATGCATCCCGGCAATATATTTGTGTCTACTGTTAATCCTAACGACCCCCAATATATCACCATAGATTTTGGCATAGTCGGCACCCTAAATAGCGAAGACAAACGTTATTTGGCCGAAAACTTTATCGCATTTTTCAATCGCAACTATCGTAAAGTTGCGCAATTACACGTCGACTCTGGATGGGTTCCTTCGGATACTGATATAGATGATTTTGAAGCATCCATTCGCAAGGTTTGCGAACCCATCTTTCAAAAGCCCTTAGCAGAAATTGAATTTAGTAACGTGTTGTTGCAACTGTTTAACACCGCCAGACGTTTTAATATGGTGATACAGCCACAACTAGTGCTACTCCAGAAAACCTTGCTTTACATTGAAGGCTTAGGTCGCCAATTGTACCCACAACTTGATTTGTGGAAAACTGCAAAACCATTTTTAGAGAATTGGATGAAAGAACAAATTGGCCTGAAAGCCATGTATCAAAAGATTTCGACTAACCTACCTTATTGGTCTGAGAAATTACCCGAAATACCCGACCTAGTGTATGACACGTTGAAACAAGTTAAAACCTTGCCTGAGCTACAAAAGCTTCAGTTCGAAGCGCAGCAAGAACAACTTAGACAGCAACATACCAGCACTCTACTGATGATAATGGGCACAACCTTTATTATCATTGGCGCAATTTTGCCTATGTATCAAGATAGTTGGTGGCCCAGTGGCTGCTTCGATTTATTAGGTCTAAGTTGCTGGTTCTTTGCCTTTAGAAAAAAACGCAGTTAATGCCGCCTGAATTTGTTTAACTAGGGATATGCTGGTTAAGTTTTTTATTTAACAAAGATCAGAAATATTGTGGTCGCCAGCGAGCTTTTCTACTTGCCAAAGAAACCTTCTATTCGAAGAGCCATGCCATAAGAAGCAGAAAATTGTTCATCCCGTCGCCACAGTATAAATGGCTCAACTTCGAAGAACAACCACTCACGCAGGGTGTTTTTACGCCATCTTAGGCTGACCAAATATTCTTCTAAACGATAATTTGGTCGACTTAGTCCTTCAATATAATAGCCTGCTATCAAGGCATTTTTTTCATCAAATTGAGTGAGCTTTTGGACGCTATGTTGCCAAAGCCAATCGCTGGTTCGGTCTCTGAAATAAAAATGATTATTCCATCTGAATATCGAATGGTCAGTGGCGTTGTAACCTAACTGCCAAGAAAAATCTGCCCCCAACCCGTCATCACTGTACATATAAGCAGACGTTTCCCAGCGTAAAATGGTTTTATTGGTCAAAATGTGCGAATTGCGATAACGACTTTTAACAAAAGCTTGTAAGCGACGACCTACTCCGATTCGATGAGATAACCCACTCTCAGGGCTACTTCGCCAGCGCAGTGCGAGACTGAAACGATTCTGCTCTACAAAGTCATTTATACCTGATGCTTGGATGTCGTTAGCCGGTCTGTCATCGTCATAATCAGATAGCACCAAATCAGCGCGATTTTTTAAATTGGGTAATTTCACTCTTATTTTAAAACGCGTCTCGAACTCATTTATGTTGCGGCTTCTTGGCTCCCATTCTAGTCGAATACGTGCTTCGCCATAAGCTTGTTCATGCTTTTCAAATTCGTCTAAGGCAAAGAAATCATCAAACCACAAAGCACTAGAGTTGACTGAAGAGGCAATACTCTGGTGGATGGAGTCTAACCATGGATATTCTTGTTGTATCTCTTGAGCATTAAGGTTTGTTAGGAAACCGATATTGACAAGGAATAAAAAAGTTTTTTTCACACTTCTTCTCTCTCGGCTCAAATATCTATAAATAGGTATTTGATAGGCAAACAATTGATATTTACAGATTTAGATTAACGCAATTAGTGGTTTAAAAGTCAAACAACCTAGATTTGGCTATCAAATCCAGTGACCTTTCCTATAAGCTACGTATAATGAAAAAACACAGTTTCTAGGAGTATTTTATGTTTGGCATTAGCCCCATGCAGTTGGTGATTATTTTGGTTATCGTAGTATTGCTTTTTGGCACTAAAAAACTACGCGGTTTAGGTGGCGATTTAGGCTCTGCGATGAAAGGTTTTAAGAAAGCCATGAGCGATGATGACAAGGAAAAAGATGGCGATGCCGATGCTGACTTCGCTTCTAAAGAGAAAGTCGAAGATAGAACGATTGGAAATGCTGAGAATGCTGAAAATACTGAAAATACAAAAGGTACGGTCCAGCAAACCAAGAGCGAACACAAAGAGAATAATTAATGTTTGATATCGGATTTTTCGAACTGTTAATAATTGCTGTATTAGGTTTAGTGGTGTTGGGACCTGAAAGGTTACCTGGTGCCATTCGCTCGACTATGAAAACTGTGCGCAGTATTAAAGGCATGGCCAGCGGTTTCCGACAAGAAGTCGAGCAGCAGTTCAAAATTCATGAATTACATGAAAATTTAAAAAAAGCCGAGCAGCAAGACCTTAAAAATCTGTCCCCGGAGTTACAAAAATCTGTTGATGAACTTCGCGATGCAGCTAAGTCCGTTCAAAAACCCTATTCAAAAGAGTAATTAACATGGCTGAACCGAATAGCTTAATTGCTCATTTAATTGAGCTTAGAGGCCGTGTATTAAAAGCAGTTGTCAGTGTGTTTGTAGTGTTTCTGTGTTTGGTTTATTTTGCACAAGATTTATACCACTGGCTAGCCACTCCATTGTTAGACACGTTGCCAGAAAACGCACAAATGATTGCCACCGATGTGGCCTCCCCTTTCTTTGCCCCTTTTAAACTGACGATGGTGTTGTCATTTTTTATTGCGATCCCAGTCGTGCTTTTCCAAATTTGGGGATTTGTGGCGCCTGGTTTATATAGGAACGAGAAACGTTTAGTGGCACCACTATTATTCTCGAGTACATTATTGTTTTATTTAGGCATGGCTTTTGCGTACTACGTAGTCTTTCCTTTAGCATTTTCGTTTTTCACTAGCGTGGCGCCTGAAGGTGTGGTGATCAACACGGATATCAGTAGTTATTTGAATTTTGTGCTTAAGATTTTCTTTGCTTTTGGGTTGGCCTTTGAAATACCTGTGGCAGTAGTGTTAATGTGTTGGACCGGTGTAACCACACCAGATAAGTTAAGAGCAAAACGCCCTTATGTGATCGTTGGCGTGTTTGTAGTTGGCATGCTACTGACACCGCCCGACATTATATCGCAAACGCTCCTTGCCATACCGATGTGGATTTTATATGAGTTTGGTATTGTAATTGGCAGTATTTACACCCGAAAAAAAGAAGAACAAGAACCACAGGATGAATTATGACCTACCTAAGTAAATGTGCACTATTAGTCATTTTTGTGAGCCCAATTAGCACCGCCAATTCACTATTGGATGGATTAGCAATGTGTGCTAAAAATACCGATAGCTTGCAACGTTTAGTCTGTTTCGACAAGTTGGCCAAGGACACTAAAAGCAACCCGCCTAATGAACCCCAGGTTACGTTAAATGACAGCATCGTAGAAAGAGTCGACAGTACTGTAAAAGTGGCACCAAAAATTCAGCCAGAGAAAGTATTAGCAGTATCAAATCACCACAAAAAACCAGCCGTTGTCGAGCCACAATCAGTAGTTGTTATTGCTAACTCTGTTAAACAACAGCAAGCATCATTTGGAAAAGAAGCAGTAAAACGCCCAGAAGATAGAATCAAACAGCTCAAAGAAAAAGTAATCAAAATACAAAAAGCACCTTACGGCGAACTGATCATTACCTTTGAAAATGGACAAGTGTGGCGTCAAACAGATAGTATTCGCTTCAGACTAAGTACAGATGAAGTGGTTATTATCGAGCGCGGAGCATTGGGTTCTTTTTTTATTGGCAAAGAGAATACCAACCAACGAATTCGTGCCAAGCGAGTGAAATAGGTTAATGTCTTGGTGTGATATTGGTGTCAACTTTACTGACAAACGACTTTTTTTTGAGCCAGTATTTAAACGAGCATTAGCCGCTGATGTTAGCCATATCATTATTACAGGCACCAATATAGCCAAAAGCCGACAAGCCATTCAGTTATCCCAGCATTACCCACACAACTTATCGACCACTGTTGGGGTTCATCCCCACGACGCCAGCCAATTTAGCGTTCAAACAGTCAATGAACTTCGAGCCTTAGCTGATTCTGAATGTGTAGTCGCTATTGGCGAATGTGGTTTGGATTTCAATCGAAATTTTTCGACACCTGAACAACAAACTTTTGCATTTGAACAACAACTTAAACTAGCCTGTGAGTTAGGATTGCCAGTTTTTTTGCATGAGCGGGACGCATTTGAAGTACAGATTAAATTGCTGACTAAATACCGTAATGCATTAAAAGGTGGAGTCGTACATTGTTTCACTGGCGATATTGCACAGATGAATCGTTACCTAGATTTAGACTTGTATATTGGTATAACCGGCTGGGTATGTGATCTTAAACGTGGGCAAGCATTACGGGAAGCGGTTAAATTACTTCCATTAAATCGTATTTTATTGGAAACCGATGCACCTTATTTACGTCCCAAAGGGCTAGCTAACAACCGCAAGGCAGACAATGGCAACAACGAACCCGCCTATCTGCCTTTCGTAGCTGAGGAAGTAGCCCGTTTAATGGCAACTGATATACAATCATTACAACTTGCGAGCCAAACTAATACCCAGACATTATTTAATATTTCTAACATAACCACTATTCATGCCGAATAACCCATTTCACCTAATTCTAGGCAAACATTGGTTGTTGATACTCATCAGTTTTCTTTGTGCTGCAATCGTTTTTACAGTAACTAATTTCTTCAGTCCGATCCGCCCAAACCAAACAGTAGTGCAAGAAGTTGAGCACTTAGTAGATACAAAAAAACACCCTTCCATTGTAGATATCCTGAGTAATACAGACAATATTTGGCAACAACTTAGCCATGTTCCAGCCTCTTTAGGTATGTCTGACGAGTTGCATTGGTTTAGGTTTACACTCAGTAACCTCGGCTCAGTTCAACCCAGGCTATTAGAAATTGATAATTCGTTATTGGACAGCGTTAATATTTGGTTTGTGCAAGGCAACAAAATATTAGCAGAATATAAAGCTGGTGATACTTTGACTTTCTCGCAACGTACCGTTGAACATGAAAACTTTCTATTTCCAGTACCAAAAACGGGGCAATCATTAGAAGTCTACATAAGCTCTCATTCTGAAGGGGCGATGCGATTGCCCTTAAACATCTGGCAACAAAAAGATTACTTAGAATTTACCAGTAAAAGCAACTTAATCCTGGGAATATTTTTCGGACTGATGTTGGCAATGGGGTTAAGTAATCTATTATTCTTTATCACCACTCGCGCGCCTACTTTCTTAGTGTATTCCGGTTATGTTATCTTTTTAGCCTTAACCTTATTAACACTACAAGGCTTAGGTTACCGCTATATTTGGCCTAATTCACCTTGGTTACAGCAACATGCAGTAGGTATTTTTGCAAACTTAACGGTGTGGTTATCCATTATATTTTGTGATCTATTGCTCAATGTCAGGGCCTACAGCACCCGACTAAGTAAGATACTCAACGTTACTGCTTATACTTTTTTAGTCGGTTTAATCATCAGTTTTTTTATACCCCTGCAAGTCTTTATTGTAGTTTTTCTATTGATGTTAGGTGCCACTAGTATATTTATTTTTACGATCTCAATTTGGTTATGGATAAATGGTTTAGCGATTGCTCGATATTATACCTTAGCCTGGACAGTCCTATTTATAAGTGGTTTTACAGTAAGCCTAGATACACTGAACATACTCAATTTCACCTTATCATCGTACTATTTATTGATGTTAGGTGCTGGCATAGAAACGGTGTTTTTAGCGTTCATTCTGGCTATAAGCCACAATCAACATCGCCAAGCATTACAGGAATCACAGGAAGTGTTACTGAACAAAGAGCGCCAAGTTCAAAACACACAAAAAGACATGTTAGCATTGCAAGAAAGTGCAACAGAAGAGCTTGAATACAAAGTACAAGAGCGCACCTTAGAGTTAGAAATTGCCCTTCGAGAATTATCTGATACAAACCGTGAACTCCAAGAAAAAAACACTCTAGATGCATTAACTGGGATACGTAATCGCAGTTATTTTGACAGAAAATATCAAGCTGAGGTGCGTAGAAGTCGACGTGAACATACCCATCTATCTGTTGTGATGATGGATATTGATCATTTCAAAAATGTAAATGATCAATATGGGCACTTAGTCGGCGACGAATGTATCAAATCGGTTGCTCATACTCTTAAAAAAGCCTTAAAAAGACCCAGTGATGATGTGTGCCGTTTCGGTGGTGAAGAGTTTGCACTTATTCTTCCCAGCACTGACTTAGAAGGTGCTTTGGTCTTGACAGAAGGGCTTAGAGCTCAAATAGAAAATACCAGCATACAAGCCGAAGGGCTATCCATAAACATCACTATTAGTGCCGGTATAGGTACCGCAATAGCTGACTTGAATCAACCAGAAGATATTCTTTTAGCTTTGGCAGATAAGCAACTATATGTAGCCAAAAACGCAGGCCGAAATAATGTGCAAGGCAGCCATTTAAACGACATTCAACAGCAGGATTAATCATGATAGAACAATTCCCCAAGACTCGTATGCGCAGGTTACGTAACCAGGATTTCACTCGTAGATTGGTAGCAGAAAACCAACTGACTGCCAGTGACTTAATCTATCCCATGTTTGTATTAGAAGGCAAAAATCAAAAAGAAGCAGTCCCTTCTATGCCTGGTGTAGAACGTTTATCCATCGATTTGTTAGTCAAAGAGGCACATGAGCTTGTTAAACTTGGCATACCTGCTATTGCACTCTTTCCGGTGACTCCTATTCAGGCCAAGTCATTGTGTGCCAGCGAAGCTTATAATCCAGAGGGATTGGCACAAAAAGCGGTACGCGCCATCAAACAAGCGATACCTAACATTGCTGTTATCACAGACGTAGCGCTCGACCCTTTTACCTCTCACGGCCAAGATGGCCTGATTGACGAGCATGGTTATGTGCTAAACGATAAAACTATCGAAGTATTAGTTAAACAAGCTCTGTCTCACGCAGAAGCTGGTGCGGATATAGTTGCACCATCCGATATGATGGATGGCAGAGTAGGAGCACTTCGCCTAGCACTAGAAAGTCATGGTTTTATAAACACATGCATCATGGCTTATTCGGCTAAATATGCCTCTAGTTATTACGGGCCTTTTAGAGATGCAGTCGGTTCAGCCGGCAATATTAAAGGTGGCAATAAGAAGAACTACCAAATGGATCCCGCCAATTCAGACGAAGCGATGCGCGAAATTGCATTGGATTTGCAAGAAGGTGCGGACATGGTCATGGTTAAACCGGGTATGCCTTACCTAGATATAGTCAGGCGCTGCAAAGACGAATTCAAAGTACCCACATTTGCATACCAAGTCAGTGGCGAATACGCCATGCACAAAGCGGCATTTGCCAATGGCTGGCTAAATGAAGATGAGGTGATTTTAGAATCTCTGATTGCTTTTAAACGTGCTGGAGCAGATGGAATTTTGACGTATTTTGCTAAGCAAGCGGCGATACTTTTGAGACAGGACTAGATATAGCCTCAGAATGAGAACATAACGACTTAATTGATGTATGTATTTTGGTCACTCAAAGTTAATCAGGTGAAGGTTTAAAAACACTCTAACGTCCAGCCTACTTTATGCTGTTGCCATTTTTCGTTAGCTAGCTCTGCATCTATTAATGGATGCGATTTTAACCACCCTTCAGGAAAAGTGAGTGTCCACTTTTCTTCTGAGGTGATTAGATTAAAATCTGCCAGCAAATTGTCTTTGCGGCGGATGGAGAGTAAGCAAGATAAGCGTAAAACTCTGACTAAAACCAAAAGTGCTTTGCGTACCTCTGGATGGAAGGAGTCAAACAAACCGAGTTTTATTTCCTGCCTATGACTTTGCACTAGTGTTTTGATGCCAGCGCATTGCTGTTGGGTGTAACCCACCATGGGTAGATAACTAAGTATGTATGCACCATGTTGATGATGTAATTTGTATTCGATATGCAAACCAATCTCATGCAACATAGCAGATGCCATTAACATCGCCTCACAATCTACTTTGCCTAACATCATTTGGTTTTGCACTTGTTTAAACAGACTGAGAGCAATACCTTTAACACGATAAGCGTGATCAGGGTCTATATGGAAACGCTCAATACATTGCTCAAGTGTTTGCAATCTGCGATCATTTTGCTGCATGTTATCTAACATGCCATAAATAAGACCTTCGCGAAGAGCGCCACCTGATATCTGCATTTCTTGGATATTTAATTGTTCAAAAAGGGCAATCAATATGGCTAAGCCACTAGGAAAAATTGCTCGCCTTGACTCGGTTAAACCGTCTATTTGTAATAAGTCTATGGTCACACAATCAATGCATTGCTGCTTTAGGTTATTCAAGTAATCAATGCGAATAGAATCACTAATCCCTTGCGTCACCAAAATTTCTGTAATGGCTTGGGGCGTACCGGATGCACCTAGACATTGCTGCCAGTCAAAATTGATAAAATCATTTGCCACAGGCTCTAATAAAAACTTAGCCTGTTTGATAGCATCATCAAAATTACCTTCTGATATGTTGCCATCAGCGAAAAATCGCTCCTTGAAAGTGACACACCCCATGTTAATGCTAACTAGATGAATCGGAGTCATATCATTACCGACAATCACTTCTGTGCTTGCGCCGCCAATATCAATCACCAAAGAATTACCTTGATTAGCTGAAGTGTAAGCTACACCCAAATAAATTTGCCTGGCTTCTTCCTCACCATCAATTACATTTAATTTATGCTTGAGAATCGTTTCAGCTTTTTTTATGAACACATCAGCGTTGACAGCTAAGCGAAGAGTTGCAGTGCCAACAATTTTGATGTTTGAAAGGGGGATATCTTGTAAACGTTCGGCGAAGGTTTCAAGGCACTTCCAACCTCTTTCGAGGCTAAGTCGGTCGAGCACCATGTTTTCATCTAGCCCGGCTGCAAGGCGCACTTTTTGTTTCACCTTACCGATGATATGCACACTACCCGCCACAACCCGCACAATCACCATATGAAAGCTGTTGGAGCCTAAGTCTACAGCTGCATACAGTTGCTCGGGCTGAGCGAAAGGGGCAATGACTTCGGTGTTATTATTCATCTATTTCGATTAGGACGTGGGCCTGAAGGACGTTTTTGGTGACTTTTACCACTTTGCATACGTTTTTTAAAACGCGGTTTAGGTGGAGTGACGTCACGCATTAAATCATTTGGGTTGTAATCGGTCACTGGGATTGAGTGTTGTATATATACTTCAATCGCTGGTAAGTTCAGAGCGTATTTTTCACAAGCAAAACTGATAGAACTACCACTTTCACCAGCGCGACCCGTTCTACCTATACGGTGTACATAATCTTCTGCATCGTCAGGTAGATCGTAGTTAAAAACATGACTTACCATAGGAATATGCAGACCACGAGCTGCTACGTCTGTAGCGACTAATATATCAAGCACACCGCTGGTGAAGTTTTCAAGTATTTTTAGGCGTTTATTCTGAGGCACATCACCACTTAACAAACCTACTCGATGTTTATCCGCTTCTAACCAATCAGCTATTCTTTCACAGCCATGTTTAGTGTTGGCAAATACAATAGCTTTGTCTGGCCATTCTTCTTCCATCAAAGTGAGTAACAGGTAAGGTTTATCCTCGTCTGATGGATAAAACAGTTCTTCTTTTACTCGTTCAGCAGTTTTTCTTTCTGGTTCAATCTGAACATGGGTTGGATTATCCATGTGATCGTATGCCAATTCTTGAACACGGTAAGACAAGGTAGCAGAAAACAGCATACTCAAACGTTCTGTCGGCTTGGGCATTCTGTTAAATAAGTAACGAATATCTTTGATAAAACCAAGGTCAAACATACGGTCGGCTTCGTCTAATACCGCCACTTGAATCGCGGCTAATGAAAAGATATTTTGTTTGTAGTAATCGATAATACGACCCGTGGTGCCAATAATAATATCTACACCACCTTGCAGTTTCTCCCGTTGACTTTGGTAACCTTCGCCCCCATAAATTAAACCAAGGGTTAAACCTGTGTGCTGGCTAAGTAGTTCTGCATCATTAAAAATTTGCACAGCTAACTCACGGGTGGGCGCCATAATGATTGCCCTAGGTTGACGTTTTGAGTCTTGAGGGTTAGTCAACAAATAGTGGAAAGTGGCAACCAAAAATGCAATGGTTTTACCTGTTCCTGTTTGCGCTTGACCGGCAAGGTCATGGCCTTTAAGTAAAGGCGGCAAACTCAACGCTTGAATAGGTGTACAAAGGTTAAAATTAGCCTCAGACAGCGCATCTACAACCTGTTGATGAATGGGTAAGTCTGAAAATTTTGTATCGGTTAAATGTGTAGTTGGCATAGCTTATAGCTTATCATTGCTTGCATTAAAAACCAGTTTCTATATAACAATCATAACCGCGCTGAGTTATATCAGCGAGAGAAAAAATTACGGAGAAAAGAATGAGCGACAAAATTATCCACTTATCTGATGATAGTTTCGAGGCAGATGTTATCAATGCAGCTGGTCCTGTGTTAGTTGATTTTTGGGCAGAATGGTGTGGTCCATGTAAAATGATCGCACCAATACTGCATGAAGTGGCTGACGAATTCGACGGCAAAGTAACAGTTGGTAAGCTAAATGTCGATGAAAATAACGAAACCCCACCAAAGTATGGCATAAGAGGTATACCCACATTATTGTTATTCAAAGGCGGTAATGTGGCAGCAACTAAAGTAGGTGCATTGTCAAAAGCCCAACTCTTAGAGTTTTTGAACGAAAACATTTAGTATTTGTTATCACAAAATATAAATATATAAGCTCAGCTCTAGCTGAGCTTATTATATATGACTAATGCTTCACCTAGCCCGTAGAGCCTATTCCTGTTGTAAATAAATTGTTATTTTTCTTTTTAATGATTGGCCCATACTTTAATGATGGGAGTGCAGCATGGCTTTAAATTGGCTGACAAACAGACAATTCACTGGACGCGGGAATTATTTGGTGCTAAATTTTATCTTGTTCATACCTGAACACACCCACACTTCGCTCAAATCAGAGATATACATAAATTAAACCTTTGAATCAATCAAACTGGCTTTTAAGACAAGCTTCTAGCATAAAGACCCACCAATTATGAATCTTACCGAACTCAAGAACAAACCGATCAGTGAACTGGTTAGCCTAGCCGAAGAAATGAAGCTAGAAAACATGGCGCGCGCTCGTAAACAAGACATTATTTTTTCTATCCTAAAATCTCACGCTAAAAGCGGTGAAGACATTTTTGGTGATGGCGTACTAGAAATTCTTCAAGATGGTTTTGGATTTTTGCGTTCCAACGACTCTTCATACTTGGCAGGCCCAGACGACATTTATGTCTCGCCTAGTCAAATCAGACGCTTCAACTTGCGAACCGGCGATACAATTTCAGGCAAAATACGTCCACCAAAAGATACCGAACGTTACTTTGCATTATTAAAAATAAGCGAGGTCAATTACGACCGCCCTGAAAATGCACGTAATAAAATATTGTTCGAAAATTTAACACCACTTCACGCTAACGAACGCTTAATCATGGAACGTGGTAACGGCAGTAGTGAAGATATCACGGCACGGGTTTTAGATTTAGCGGCTCCAATTGGCCGCGGTCAACGTGGTTTGATAGTCGCACCACCTAAAGCAGGTAAAACATTACTACTACAAAACATCGCCCAATCTATTGCCGCTAATCATCCAGAATGTTTATTGATGGTACTGTTAATTGATGAGCGACCAGAAGAAGTGACCGAAATGCAGCGCTTAGTGCGCGGTGAAGTCATAGCGTCTACTTTTGATGAACCAGCGAGTCGCCACGTACAAGTGGCTGAAATGGTAATCGAAAAAGCCAAACGTTTAGTCGAACACAAAAAAGACGTGGTCATTTTGCTAGACTCAATTACACGTTTAGCGCGAGCTTACAACACGGTTATACCTTCATCAGGCAAAGTATTAACCGGTGGTGTGGATGCCAACGCATTGCACAAACCGAAACGTTTTTTTGGTGCTGCACGTAACATCGAAGAAGGCGGTAGCTTAACTATCATTGCCACAGCATTGATTGATACCGGTTCTAAAATGGATGAGGTTATCTACGAAGAATTTAAAGGTACGGGTAATATGGAATTACACCTGAACCGTAAAATTGCTGAGAAACGTGTATTCCCAGCTATCGACTACAATCGTTCTGGTACTCGTCGTGAAGAGTTATTAACCACACCAGACGAATTACAAAAAATGTGGATATTACGCAAAATAGTACATGAAATGTCTGAGATAGACGCCATGGAATTCCTTATCGGTAAGTTGTCTATGACAAAAACCAACAACGAATTCTTCACTGCTATGCGCAAACAAAGAAGCTAAGTTTTTAGTACAAGCCTCTTATAGAGTAATAAAATCCGCTTCAGGAAACTGCAAGCGGATTTTTTATGGTTTCAAAAACTTCTCACCTAACTTTTGCTTAATATTTGACAAGCAGATGCGCTTTCAACATATTAGATAGTCACTCACTTACAGTCGATCATCAATGAAACAGCTTATACTCGTCTTATTTCTACTATTAATTTTCACTCCCAAAATAACTGCGGCTTCTAACGTTGAAGAAATGGTTAATGATATTGAAGCACAGGTTATTAAATGGCGTCATCATTTACACCAACATCCAGAATTATCTAACCGTGAGTTTGAAACGGCGAAGTATATTACTAAACACCTTAAAAGCCTTGGATTAGAAGTACAGACTGGTGTCGCTATAACAGGAGTGGTAGCGGTACTTGATAGTGGCAAACCAGGGCCAGTGATTGCACTGCGTGCAGATATAGATGGACTTCCTGTACTTGAGCAAAATGATTTACCTTGGAAGTCGACCCAGCGGGGAGAACTTGAAGGTAATGATGTACCAGTCATGCACGCCTGTGGCCACGACACTCATGTTGCCATGTTAATGGGCGCCGCAGAAATATTAGTTAAAATGAAGAGTCAGCTAAGGGGCAAAGTAAAATTTATATTTCAACCCGCAGAAGAAGGTGCCCCTAGAGGTGAAAAAGGTGGTGCTGAACTGATGATTGCAGAGGGAGTACTCGAGAATCCATCAGTAGACGTGATTTTTGGTCTGCATATTAGCTCTGATACCGACGTAGGCAAAATACGTTACAAAGAAGGCGGCACTATGGCTGCAGTTGACCCGTTTAAAATAGTCATAAAAGGCAAACAAGCACATGGTGCTTACCCTTGGTTGAGTGTGGACCCTATCACTACAGCTGCACAAATAATTATGAGCTTGCAAACTATAGTCAGCCGAGAAATTAAACTCATTGATGAAGCAGCTGTGGTCACAATAGGCTCTATTCATGGAGGCAACCGCTCTAACATTATCCCTAGTGAGGTTGAATTAGTTGGCACCATTCGTACATTGAACAAAGCGGCACGTGACCATATGTACGAAGCGCTACCTAGAAAGGTTAAAGGTATTGCTGACAGCATGCGCGCCGAAGTCGAAATAACGTTGCCTTTGGATTACTCCTACCCCATCACCTATAACGATCCTGCACTAACTGAAAAAATGGTGCCTACGCTGATAAGAAGTGCTGGAGCTGACAATGTTATTTACAGTAAACCTGTAACTGGCGCTGAAGATTTTTCGTTTTTTCAAGAAAAAATACCGGGGTTATATATGTGGATTGGTGGTAAACCTTTGAATGTGCCAGCAGACCAAGCCCCAGCTCATCACACCCCAGAGTTTTATGTCGACGATTCAGGTATGAAAACAGGCGTGAAACTACTCACAGACTTAACCTTGGATTACATGAAGATGCATTAAAATACGCGTGAATGAAACCACTGATTGGGGTGGTTTCTATGCTGATTGCGATGAGCTATAATACGCGTCCAAAATTTTGGAGGGATTGTTTTCCCTCATATCATAAAATGTGATTTAAGTGAGAAAGTTATGCCAAACGTGGCAATAGTAATGGGTTCCAAGTCTGATTGGCCCACCATGCAAAAAGCAGCGCTGATGTTAGAAAAACTTGGCGTAAGCTATACAGCCGAAGTTATCTCTGCTCACCGGACCCCAAATTCACTTTCAGAATTTGCCGAGCAGGCTGCTGCTAAAGGTTATCAAGTCATTATTGGTGGAGCCGGTGGTGCAGCACATTTACCCGGTATGATCGCGGCACATACACATTTACCCGTATTTGGTGTACCTGTGCGCTCTAGCCAACTGAACGGTATTGACTCTTTACTCTCAATCGTGCAAATGCCCAAAGGCGTTGCAGTAGGCACGTTAGCAATTGGTGAAGCCGGTGCAGCCAATGCTGGATTGTTAGCTGCGCAGGTAGTAGGCCTACAAAATCCAGAGGTGCAACAAGCCATTATAAATTTCAGAGCGGAGCAAACAGCTACTGTGTTGGCACAAGACGAATTAGTCCTTCCCTCTCTATGATAAAATTAACGTGATGATAAAGATTAACGTGAGACTGTATAAATGAGCATATTAGTTCTTGGAACAGGCCAGTTGGCTAAAATGATGGCTTTGGCTGGCTATCCACTTGGAATAAGTGTTCAGGCAGTAGACGTAGCAGATAATAAAATTATCGACCCTGTAACTAAGCATATTATCAACAATTCACTGGACAGGCTGATTGAGGAAGTCAACGCGATCACGGTTGAATTTGAGCATATTCCCGAGGATCTACTCGAGTTAGTCCATAGCAGTGGCAAGCTCAAACCTAGCGTAGAGGCAATCCTAACCGGTGCTGATAGAGTTCGTGAGAAAAAATTACTCGAAAAACTAAATATCGATAACTGCCCCTTTGAAATTGTTACCGACGTTGAACAATTGGATGCAGCAGTTGAAAATCTTGGCGAAAAGTTGATTCTCAAAACGAGCAGAGATGGCTATGATGGATACGGTCAGTGGCGTTTACAAAACAAAAACGACTTGCCTGAACTAAAGCAAAAGTTGTCGAAATTAGACTTACAAAAAGTGCCTTTAATAGTTGAGAAAATGCTCAATTTTGATCGCGAACTTTCATTAGTCGCAGTGCGTAGCGTCGATGGTGATATTGCTTATTACCCGCTAGCTGAAAACCTACACTATCAAGGCCAATTACATGTATCTATCGCACCTGCACCAATGGTTGACGAAGCACTTAATCAACAAGCGCAAAATATCTTTAATAAATTAGCTATATCCTTAGATTACGTGGGTGTGTTGGCAGTTGAGTTTTTCCAAATTGGGCAACAGTTACTGGTAAATGAAATAGCCCCACGAGTGCACAATTCAGGACACTGGACCATGCAAGGAGCAGATACCTGCCAGTTTGAAAATCACCTTAGAGCAGTTAGAGGTTTGCCTTTAGGCTCAACAAAAGTCACATCACCTACCGCTATGATCAACATCATAGGTTGCAAAGCTTTTGCAAGAGATATGCTCAGCATTCCTGGCTGCCATTTGCACTGGTACGGCAAAAGCCCACGTAAAAAGCGTAAGATGGGTCACTTTAATCTGTGTGCAGACAACTATGCAGAACTGGGCAAAATCATGCAGGCATTGGCTGAATACGTACCAACTGAATATTTTCCTATGCTAAAAGATGAAGCAGCCAGGCTGGTTAAACTTTAAACACTTAGTTGGAAAATATTTTTTTTATTGACAACATATAAATTATGAATACAATGGCGCTCGCTTTTGGGATTAGCTGTTATCAAGCAGTTTACCAACAACCTAAAAGTAGCGTCACCCAGTAAAATTTATCCTGTGTGCCGACTTAGCTCAGTTGGTAGAGCAACTGACTTGTAATCAGTAGGTCACCAGTTCGACTCCGGTAGTCGGCACCATTTTTACCTGAAAATTCATCGAAACAAAATGCAGATCACAGCTAATTCTTCTTTTTTAGGTAACATTTTCGCAACCTCCGATAAGCACAGCCATGAATGCTCAATTTTACGCTCTTAAAAAATATTTATCAGTAGTCAAATACACATCCTTGATGATATGCACCCAATCTCGACTTCCGTGTCGAGCTGTTCAGCTGGGCGCTGCGGTGCAGCTACAAAGGCCAGCTTCACCTCCGGTAGTCGGCACTATTTTTACCCATTTCCTTTTAAAAAATTTAACGTATAAATCTGAGAGGAATACTTTATAGCGTTGGTTTGACATGCTTGTATTGATATATTGGAACAGCGATAAAGCTACTTTTTTTATTTTCAATTTATCAGCAAGGCAATAATAGCCAAATTATTTTTACTGTTATTCACATTATTGAACAGCTCATTTTTATTCGCTCAAGAAAATGCACTAGATAATGAATATTGCCAAATTCAACTGATAATGAATGAACAATTCCACCCAGTTAGCCCACCCATTCAAACTCTTATTGAAGAAAAAATTACACATAAACAGCGTAACTTACCCTGTTAATTTTTCGATGCTATTATAATTTTTTTAACCCCAGACACCCTTGCCCACTCACCATCTATTTCAATTGGCTCCATAACAAAATCTTGGCTGTATAGATCATTAATTTCTTGAGCTTGGTTGTCTAAAATTCCGGAGAGCACTAATTTACCACCTGGCTTACAATAACCGGTGATTACGGTTCTTAATTCACGTAATGGTGCGGCCAGGATATTGGCTAACACCACATCTGCTTTTAGCTCTGGTTGATGTTCAGGCAGATATAATTCAATTTTTTCGCCTATATCATTACGATTGGCATTGTCTTGACTGGCTAATAAAGCCTGAGGATCGATATCAATGCCTACCACGCGCTTAGCACCTAATTTTAGTGCAGCTATACCCAATATCCCTGAACCACAACCAAAATCAACCACGGTTGCCTGAGACAGTTCTAAACTATCTAACCATCTTAGACACAAACTCGTTGTGGGATGTGTGCCAGTGCCAAATGCTAATCCGGGGTCGAGCATGACGTTCACTGCTGTTGGATCCGGTACATCACGCCAGCTGGGGCAAATCCATAAGCGTTTGCCAAATTGCATAGGATGAAAATTCACCATCCATTCTCTTTCCCAGTCTTTGTCTTCTAGTTGGTCTAATTTGTGGTTGAAGTTTTTACCTAACAGCTTGGACTTACTTAGTTGGCTAATGACTCGCGACATATCGTATTGTGCGTCATACAAACCCACTATTTGAGTGTCTGGCCATAACATAACTTCCCCAGGTTTAGGTTCATACATAGGCGTGTCTTTAGCGTCTACAAAAGTCACAGCTTGTGCGCCATTAGCCGATAACATTTCGCCTATTTGTTCAGCGTATTCAGCTTGGCTGTTTATTTTTAATTGGATCCAGGGCATAAACGTACGTCACACTTGAAATTTGTCGCATTATAGAGCAAAAAAAAGAGCGATACATCGCTCTTTTTTAATCGTTTTATAGGTTATTCGCGGCTCAACTAATGGCCGCCCATACCGAGTTTTTTCTCTAGGTAATGAATATTGGCACCACCCGCTGCAAAGGCCTCATCAGCCATAATGCTTTTCTGTAAATCAACGTTGGTTTTAATTCCATCGATGACCAGCTCATCTAGTGCATGTCGCATTCGGGCGATAGCCACTTCTCTGGTCTCACCATAGGTGATCAATTTGCCAATCATTGAATCATAATATGGTGGCACTACATAATCTGTGTAGATATGTGAATCCCATCTCACGCCAAGACCGCCCGGTGAATGAAACTTGGTGATTTTACCTGGGCTTGGAATAAAAGTTTTTGAGTCTTCTGCATTGATACGACATTCAATCGCATGACCTTTCACTTGTATCTGGTCTTGAGTCATTGACAACTTTTGACCTGCAGCTACTCTCAGTTGCTCTTTAATTAAATCAACACCGGTGATCATTTCTGACACCGGGTGTTCAACCTGAATACGAGTATTCATTTCGATAAAATAAAACTCATTGTTTTCAAACAAGAACTCAAAGGTACCTGCACCACGATAGTTAATATCAATACAGGCTTGGCAACATCTTGCTCCAATTGCAGCGCGCATTTCTGGGGTAATACCCGGAGCAGGAGCTTCTTCCACCACTTTTTGGTGACGACGTTGCATAGAACAATCACGTTCACCTAAGTGAACCGCATTACCTTGACCATCAGCCAATATTTGAATTTCGACATGACGAGGATTTTCGAGAAATTTCTCCATATACACAACATCATTATTAAATGCTGCGCCAGCTTCACTTTTGGTCATGGCGATGGATGTAATAAGTTCATCTTCACTGCGAACAACACGCATACCACGACCACCGCCGCCACCTGCTGCTTTAATAATAATGGGGTAGCCGATACCTTTGGCAAGCTCTTTATTTCGTGCTTCGTTTTCGTCCAAAGGTCCGTCAGAACCAGGAACACAAGGTACGCCAGCACTTTTCATCGATCTAATAGCTGAAACCTTATCACCCATTAAGTTAATGGTGTCGGCAGTCGGGCCAATAAAGGTGAAACCACTTTTTTCAACGGCTTCGGCAAAGTCAGCGTTTTCGGCTAAAAATCCGTAACCCGGATGAATAGCATCTGCGTCGGTTATTTCAGCTGCGGCTATAATACGAGGGATATTAAGATAACTCTCTGTGGCAGATGCTTTGCCGATACAAATTGTTTCGTCAGCTAACAATACATGTTTGAGTGACTCGTCGGCAGTCGAATGCACTGCCACAGTCTTAATGCCTAACTCTTTACAGGCACGCAAAATTCGCAAGGCAATTTCGCCACGATTTGCAATAAGGACTTTTTTTAACATTGGCATAGACCTTTTATTCAATCACAAACATTGGTTGGTCGAATTCTACAGGATCCTGGTTTTCAACTAAAATTTGTTTGACCTCACCAGATTTGTCCGACTCGATCTGATTCATCATTTTCATCGCTTCGATAATACAAAGTGTGTCGCCAACATTGACTTTTTGACCGACTTCTACAAACGATTTAACACCCGGTGATGACGAACGATAAAAAGTACCCACCATAGGCGAACACATAATGTGACCACTTATCGCTGGCGCTGCTTCAGGAACGGGAGCTGCCGGAGCTGCAACAGGTGCTAATTGTTGTTGTGGTGCGAATTGCATAGGTGCAGCAATCTGAGCTGCAGTGACACCACGGTGAATGCGCACCGATTCTTCACCTTCAGTAATTTCTAGCTCAGATATGCCAGATTCTTCTACTAGCTCTATCAACTTTTTAATTTTACGTATGTCCATTTTTTTCTCTCTAATTAGTTAATCAACAAGAATTTTTTGCTGATGTTTATTTAGTTAAATAGTGTTTTGCCGCCGCTAAAGCGAATTCATAACCTTGTGCGCCTAATCCGCATATCACCCCTTGGGCAATGTCAGATAGATAGGAATGCTGTCTGAAAGCTTCTCTGGCGTGTACATTTGATAAATGCACTTCAATGAAAGGGATAGACACACTCAAAAGCGCGTCTCTCAATGCAACACTGGTATGGGTAAATGCACCAGGATTGATAACAATAAAGTCTATTTTTTCAAAAGCATTATGGATAATATCAATTAACTCATGTTCAGCATTTGACTGCACGTGAGTTAAACTCACGCCTATTGAGTTAGCATAAGTACTCAGTTTACCAACAATTTGTTGTAAGTTTTGTGAGCCATAGGTTGCGGGCTCGCGTTTGCCCAACATGTTTAGATTTGGGCCATTGATAACTAATACTTTCACTGAATCGCCATTTTAATTAGTAATGATTCTGAGAAGTGTTCAAGCACATGAAAAACACTATCTCAAAATCACTTTTCGTACATTTAATGTACATTAACTTAAATTATTCATCCATTATAGAGAGCAAATAGAAATTAACAGCAAAATACTGGTCTTATCAGCGAAGATTGCAGCCAAGTTGACGAATCTTATACTTTTATTAAGTCTTATTGTTTACTTAATTGGCGAGGATTCTTAATTTGAATTATATCGCCCATATTCACATAGGCACACATACTCACACCAATTTGTTAGGAAATTTTCTCGGAGACTTTGTTAAAGGAAGTCAATTGCAGCACTTACCTTTTGAGATTGAACAGGGTATCCGTTTACATCGTAGCATTGACGTGTTCACTGATTCACACCCTCTAGTAATTGAATTAAGGCAATGTTTTCCCAGTAATATTCGCAGGATGGCGGGGGTAATTATCGATATCTATTTTGATTACCTACTGATGCAATCTTGGAAACGTTACTCTGACACCCACTTCAATATTGTCTTTGCTAATTTTTATCAACAACTTGAACAATTTTCATTACCTGATAATGCGTATTTTAATAAACAGGCCGAGCGCTTGAAAACCCATCAATGGTTAAATCAATATATCAATGTCGAAAGCTGTTTTAGAGCATTCACTAGTATTGAACATCGATTGAAAAATAAAGTTATATTTGCCGACCAAGCCCAGTCTTTTTTACTTCTACATGGGGATAAGCTTGAGTCTAGCTTTCAACAGTTCTATCCTGAGTGTCTTGACCACGGACAGAAATTTGTCCAAGACTACAGTCTCAACAATAACTGCGAGAAATAAGTATGCCCGTACACGAAATTCATCACCCTTTAATTCAACACAAAATAGGTTTAATGCGTGAAGAAGGGATTAGCAGTAAAGATTTTCGGGAGTTAGCTAGCGAGGTGGGTAACCTTTTAACTTATGAAGCCACTAGAGAGCTGCAGACTGAGGTGGTTGAAACCACAGATTGGAATGGGAAAAAAATAAACATACAAAAAATAAAAGGCAAAAAAATAACAGTCGTACCTATTTTACGTGCCGGTTTAGGTATGTTGGACGGTGTTTTAAGGCTAATTCCTAATGCAAAAATCAGCGTGGTAGGTTTGTATCGTGATGAAGAAACGTTACAACCTGTAGCCTATTTTGATAAAGTGGTAAAAGACGCCGCACAACGCACAGCATTAATTGTGGACCCCATGTTAGCCACTGGTGGCACCCTTATCGCCACAATTGATTTGCTCAAGCAAAAAGGCTGCAAACATATTATGGGGCTATTTTTAGTTGCGGCTCCAGAAGGTTTAGAGGCAGTTCAAGCTGCACATCCAGACGTTGATATTTATACCGCAGCCATCGATGAAAGACTGAATGAACAGGGTTACATATTGCCAGGGCTTGGTGATGCTGGTGATAAAATCTTTGGTACCCGATAAGTCTAAAAGTATTGAGTGTCACTTGTGATTTAATAAGAGCCACTTTATTAAAAATCAGGCATTGTGAGATGTGAGGTTCATTAGTGTATAAATTGACTTCATTTACTTTTTATTATTTGAACGTAGATAAATATGCACCTGCAGAAATTGATAAATAGGGCCTACTTTGGGCCAACGAAATATTATTTTTTGATCATTTTTTTATTGTTGCTTGTCTCAACTGCGAGTGAAGGTGAGCCGTTGATCCAGGACCCAACATTTTCTCGTTTATCCACAGATAATGGTTTATCTCAGAATACTATCAATTCTCTGTTGTTAGACGATGAAGGTTTTTTGTGGCTGGGAACTGCTGAGGGGCTAAACAGATTTGATGGTTATCAAAACCAACAAGTCCTTGGTCCAAACAACGAATTCAGTGCTGCCCCTATAAATTATTTGTTTCAGGATTCAAAAAGAAACCTTTGGGTCAGTAACTCCATCAGTGGAATTCATCAATATAACCTCACAAAAAATACAACCAAAAATATTATCAATTTAAAGTTAAAGCGGGATAACCAACTTACTCAAAAAGCCAGTTACATTAGCGAGGACGAACTGGGAAACATATTATTTTCAATGGATGAGGGTGTTTATTCCTATTCATATGTTACCAATAAGCTTTCTGTTGAATATTCGTTACCAGATGAAATGCTTGATAATGGTAGTTATGTTAGAACCCATTTATTGTCACAAGGCATTCTTTTTATAGGAACACGTGACGGTTTGTATGCTATTGAAAGAGGAAGCAGCACACCTCTTTTGATCAACCATCTGCAGTATGTCGCACCAACAATGGACAATAAAAACGTCAAAATGTTGTATGTAGACCACCAAGAAACCCTATGGGTTGGAACTGTCGAAGGATTATTTAGCTTGTCACTTTCACATACCATAGAATTTGTCTTAGGCACTCGCTCAGCGCCTGAGTCAACACTGCGCATTGAGAATCGGAATATATGGGCATTAGCTGGCTTCAATGACGACGTATTCTATGTGGTGACAGATCAAGGGCTATACAACTACCACACCCAAAGCAACCAATTGCAACACATACTTTTACCCACTGACAGTCGAGACTATATATCTAGTGATGTGTTAAAAAACTTGGTCATAGACAGTAATAATAACCTTTGGGTTGGCTCTGAAGATGATGGTGCTATCTACTGGTCACCTAAAACTACACTTTTTAATAACGTTTATAACACCCGGGGGGGAAGAGACAAAAAAATCATTAGTCACAACAATATCTGGAGTATGTTCCAGCAAAATGAAAACTCGTTATGGGTTGGAACAAGAAACGGCCTCAATTTATTTGATCTTTCCGATGGCACAACACAGAGCTTTTTAGTCTCAAGTGACGAAAAAGCACAATATTCATCTTCGTCAATTACGAATATCGAAGCAGGTAAAGATAACCAATTATGGTTAAATACCGGAGATGGAATTTTAAGATTTGATAGTAAAACGGGTAAAACCTATCCGTTGAAAATAAACAGTATCGAAGATGACGTTATTCTAAAGTCATACATCTGGGATATTTTTGCGACCTCTGAGGAAGAGCTATTGCTGGTGTCTGCCGCCGGTTTTTTTCGATATTCGCCAGAAACCGGAAAAATGAATAAGATTGAGCAGTTATCTGTATCCATAGATTCGCGGAATGCTTCAGGCTTTATTAAAGGTGTTAAGCCAAATACAACACTTATCAGTGTATATGGTCAATTATGGGAAATGGATAATGTCACGACCCAAGTCACATTAATCCATGAAACGCCTTTGCAACAATTAAAGTCAAAGGTTTACCCAAGTGACGTATTAATGGACGCTAACAACATTATGTGGATAACTTATCCAGGTTATGGGTTAGTGGGTATTGATGGGCTGACATATGAAAAGAAGTTTTTTTATAACAAGCAAAACCTGCTCCCAAATAATGCAATCTTCGACATGCAACAAGATACACAAGGTAATCTTTGGTTAGGATCTAATTCTGGACTTATTAAATTTTCACCTGAAAACCAACAAATACAAAAATTTGACCAAGAACAAGGGTTGGCCAGCAGTGAGTTTAATTCAGGTACCAGCTTAACTCTATTGGATGGAAGTATGGTTTATGGCTCACCAAAAGGCCTTATTTTTTTTGATCCTCTAAAAGTCATTGTAAAAAAGAATCATGATATTAAAGTCGCTATCACTAATGTAAAATTAGTATCTAATGATTTAATGATACCTTTTGCAAATCTAGACGGGCAGTCAATTGAACTCACACATGATGATGTAGGCCTTTCGATTCATTTTTCTACCCTTGAGTATCAAGAACAAAAAAGTACGAGATATCAATATCAACTGAGTGGAAAAAACAACTTAACGTCCCCAATTAGCACGCGCCCTGAGGTGATGTTTCCTAAGCTGAGTCCGGGTCAATATGTGTTCTCGGTCATAGCATTTAATTCAGAAAGCGGAGCAAAATCCCAACCTGCCACAATTAACATCAAGGTGAATTATGCCCCTTGGGCGTCGCCCCTAGCCTTCACTTTTTATTCTTTAATTTGTTTACTTGGGTTGCTGTTTCTCTGGCATTACCGCCGAGCCCATAACTTACGTTTACATAAGGCACACCAAGAGGTAATTCTCAGTAAGAATAAATTAACCCTCGCTTTGAACGCCAGTAACAGTGGCATTTGGGAATTTCAGACTGAACACGATATATTTTTTATATCCAGAATAACTGACGAACTGACTAATAATAAAACAATGAGTTTTCAAGGCCATTTATCTCTTATTCATAATAGAGACAAAGTTAGATACGAATCAGCGTGGCAAGATTTTTTATCTGACAAATATGTTGGACTGGACATCACCTACAGAATGTCAGCTAAAAATAAGACTTGGCTATGGTTCCGAGACGTAGGAAAAGTAGTCAAGACTGACAAGCATGGTAAGCCATTACTAGTTACTGGCACTTACACGAATATTACTGAAACCGTTGCAGATCAAGAAAATCTGCGTCTATTTGGTGAGGCTTTTAAACATACTTTAGATTGGGTCATTATCTATAACCATAAGTTTTATCCGATAGCCTTTAATGACGCATTTAAAAAGTTCTTTAACATAAAGGATGATATCAATGCCCCAAAAGAGCTGGATAAACTTCTAAAACTACAAACGTCTGAAACTGCTAAATTTTGGCAAAAATTGCTCACTTTTAAAGCGGGTCATCAATGGCAAGGAGAAGACAGGATACTTCTCGTTAATGGCGATAGCAGAGATATCATGGTCCATATGCATGCAGTAGCAAGCGTGCATGATAAAACTAGAATAGAACACTTTTTGGTTATCATTTCTGATATCACTGAACAAAAAGCAGCAGAGGCGAAACTTTTAACCTTGGCAAATTTCGATTCTCTTACTGGTTTACCTAACAGAACCTTACTCTTAGATAGAATTGAAAGAGGTTTAGAACATGCTAAAGGAACAGCTAAGAGCATGGCAGTATTTTTTATTGACCTAGATAAATTTAAGCAGGTAAATGACAGCTTAGGTCATAAAGCCGGCGACGAGTTACTGATCATTATTGCTAAACGTCTTAGTGACAAGCTCCGTAAAGAGGATACAGTAGCTCGCTTGGGAGGCGACGAATTCGTCATAATGATAGAAGACGTTTCATCAGTTGAAGCCATTAGCGCTCTAGTGACTGAAATAAGCTTTATAATTGATACACCAGTGACCTTAAGTTCACAAACGGTGAGCGTGTCATCTAGTATCGGCATTGCCATGTATCCAGGCGATGGCTTTAGCGCCGAAGACCTTCTCAAAAATGCAGATATCGCCATGTATCATGCTAAAGAACAAGGCAGAAGTAATTTTCAATTTTTCACCCAACAAATGGATGAATTGGTGAAATCTAGGTTGAAATTTGAAAACCAGTTAAAGAAAGCCCATCAAGCCAAAAAAATTGAAAACTATTATCAACCCATTTTTAATACTCAAAGCCAAAAAATAGAGGGCTTTGAAGTTTTGATGCGCTGGCCGACTCGTAACGGCATGATAACGCCAGATATATTTATTCCTGTTTCAGAAGAACTTGGTTTAATAGAGCATATGACGTTAGATGCGTTTGAACGGGCGATGCCAGTACTGAATGAAATGCGCCAGAATGGTTTTACTGGGTATCTGTCAGTAAACCTGTCGGCTAAACATTTCGACAACCAGTCTTCAATTGATAAGATTATTCTGCTTTTGGAGCAACATAAAATACCGGTTAAAGCCATACGTTTTGAAATTACCGAAAGTGCCTTGATGCGCGATTACGATAAAGCACTGACGTACATGACCCAAATACAGCAGAAAGGTTTTTTAATTGCGTTAGATGATTTTGGTACTGGGTTTTCATCTCTTAAATATCTTAAAGAATTCCCAATAAACATCATCAAGGTAGATAAAAGTTTTGTTGATGACATTGGTAAAAACCGAAATAATGAGGCCATTATCCTCACAACACTAAGCATGGCTAAACAATTAAAAATGAGTTGCGTGGCAGAGGGTATTGAAACCCTTGAGCAAGTAGAATTTTTCAAAAAGAATAAATGTCGACATTTACAAGGTTATTACTTTTCTAAACCGGTTCCGGCAGAAAAGATCCCAGCACTATTAGCAACAACTTGGTAAATCTAGGCGCAATCCTTAGTCTTTATTCAAACGCAAAAGGCAATGATTGATACTTACCAAAGGGTTTTGCGTGATAAACCGCAAAGTGTAAATGTGGCAAAGAAGAAAAGCCTGTATTACCCGAATAACCTATTAATTGACCTGCAGTAACGCGCTCACCTTGGGTCACGGCAACGCCATCCTTTCTCAGATGATAATACTCACCGGTTGTGTCATCCCCATGCAAAATCACTACGTAGTTAGCATATTTAGCGTATTTGCGACTAGCACCTCCACGCGAATGCTGTTCAACCAAATCAATCACTATCCCTGCCCTTGCCGCATGTATAGGGGTACCTACAGGCATAGCAAAGTCAACAGCAGACTGAGATGCACCACTATGGCTATAGCCGCCGCCAAAACCTTGTACTATGGGGAAATAATCACCGTCAGCATATGGATATTGATAAACAGCATCCTTTTGATGCTGTGCCAGCATATTGCCTGGTGCCCAATAAAAGGATTCGTCGTACCAAATTCTTTGCTTAGTGTCGATAGGGTGCAACACAAGTACTTTAACGCGCTGATACCCTTGAAGTACTTGGTTAACAATATGTTGACGCTGGTTTGTGGCGGAAGTTTTTAGGTTACTGGTCTCCACTTCCAAGGTGACAGTCACCACAAAGGGTTTTTTATTGTATAGCCAATAACTAACCTCTTTGTTTTGTTCTACTTTCTCAACACAGGCCCAATCATCCATGCAGTAGCTGCCTGAGCCTGCAAAAGTGCTACAGGCAACACACATAACAAGGATTAATCCGAAAAGCCTAACCATAAAGAACGATGAGAAATAGCGGTACACAAGTAATCCGAACCTGGATTACTTAGAAAAGAGGTTATTGACATGTTGAGCAAAAGGCTCTGCACGCATAAAACCTGTTACTCTGGCCGTACCAATTTCTCGCCCTTGAGTATCAAAGAATAGAATGGTAGGTAACCCTAATACTGAGAAATACTCTTGGAACGCAAGATTGTTATCGCTGCTGTCAGTCAAATCAATTTGCATCAATACTGAACCACTCAAAGCCTCCACAACCCTACTATCAGGGAAGGTATATTTTTCAAACTCTTTACATGCCACACACCAATCTGCATACAGATCTATCATCACAGTTTGACCTTGAGCATTGGCCTCGGATAGCGCCTGATTAAACTCCTCTATACTTCTGACTTTAAGGAATTCGGGGTGTGCTATTGCACTGTTATTTGATTGACCCGGCACTGAACTGTGGCCTATTCCATTAAATGCCTGATAACCATACCCAGCTGAAACGAATAGTCCGATAAAAATTAAAAACGCACGAAGTCCTTTGAAAAAAGATACGGGAGTATTTTGATTCATCACATAAAAGTAGGTAAAGGTCATCAAACCAAGTAACGCCCAAGCAAAATCTGTCGCAACATGGGTGACTAAACGTTCAACAAACATAATGGCAACTGCCAGCATCATAAAACCAAACGTGACTTTAACAACGTTCATCCAATTACCTGCCTTGGGTAACAATTTACCACCCGTAATACCGAACAAGATCAACGGAATACCCATACCTAAACTTAATACATACAGTGCACTGAACCCCAGCACTAAATCACCACTTTGGGCGATAAATAACAAAATACCGGTCAGCGGCGCAGTGGTGCATGGAGAAGCCACTAAACCAGAAATCGCCCCCATCACCAATACACCAAAATAACTGCCACGGGTTTGGTTGTTACTCATAGCATTGAGCTTTTCTTGCCATTTAGACGGTAACTGCAATTCATAGGCACCAAACATCACTACTGCGAGTAAGACAAATAATATGATTAGACCAATTAAAATAGCTGGATGTTGTAACCAAGCCTGAAATTGCACTCCTGCTGAAGCAACAATCAACCCCAAGAGCGAGTAAGTAATCGCCATGCCTTGCACGTATACAAATGACAAAGTAAACGCTCGAGACGTGCTAATAGTTTTACCTTGACCAATCACAATACCAGACAAAATTGGATACATAGGAAATACGCAAGGTGTAAAAGCTAAACCAATACCTAAGCCTAAAAATAGCAGCAGTGTGATAAATAAACTCTGTTCACTAGACAACAGACTGGCTAATTCAAACTGCTCTGAAATGGGTGCTTGAGTATTTGATTCAATTACAGAATCTTTTGATGATTGGTTAGACTCCGCTACAGAGGTATTTCCAACCTGATTCAGATACACTTCTTTAGTAGTGGGTGGATAACACAAACCAGCATCCGCACAGCCCTGATAACGAATTTTAACTATGCCATCTTGCACTGAGGATACTATGGGGTAAGTTATATCTAGTTGCTCACGAAATACATCTGACAGCCCAAAAAACTCATCTTCCACTTGCTCTGCAACAGGATAAACCGGCATACCTAACTCAGCTTCTTTGACCACTGTTTTAAATTGCTTTTTATACAAATAATAACCATCAGCTATTTTCCAGCTCAGGGTGAGCTGATCGCCTTGCTGGGCAAAGTCGAATTGAAACGCTTCATCTACTTGTAAAAATTCTGGTTCGTCAGCAAACAGGTCATCTAAAGGAGCGGAGGTTTGCGCCATAACCACAGATGAGAAAAAATAAAAACTAAGTAGTAAAACATAATATCTAAAACTGAATTTCATCGACAACACTTCTTATATAAAAGGTAACTTGGCACCATATTCATTATACCAATGGACCAACAGGGATTATTAAATAATATTAAAGCACAAACCTTAACAAAATATTAAGACTGCATATTTACTAAACATTACTTTGTTTAGGGACCCAATCTTTGACAGTCAAATTTCACTACTTTGCTAAATAAGATCAACTTAAAAGATAAAAAGCCCTTAGGCACTAAACTCGTTAGACAAACCAAGCAACACTCTGTAACAATGTGACTGTACATAAGCTGGAATTTTGTTGATCAGTCCCAATATCGTATATCAACACATTAACATATAGAGTATACGTAAAGCTTGTTACGTATAGCTCAAATAACGAGGCATCTTTGTTTAAACTATTTTTATTATTCGCCATTTTACCCATTGTCGAAATAGCCATACTGATCAACGTGGGTGAACAAATAGGTGGTTGGTACACTGTAGCTATCGTTATTTTAACCGCCTTTGCTGGTGCGCATTTAGTAAGACAACAAGGGCTTAGCACCCTGATGCAAGCGCAACAAAAAATGCAGGCTGGCAGCATGCCGGAACAAGAAATGGCAGAAGGTTTATTACTAGTGATTGCTGGTGTGTTGTTAGTTACCCCAGGCTTTATCACAGACGGCATTGGCTTTTTATTGAGTCTGCCGATGACTCGCCCACTTATAGCCAAAGGCTTGGTAAAAAGATTATCCATGCGGATGGTCAACCCCTCTTTTAATGGTAACTTTTCGCAACATCACCAGCAGCAACCTCATTCAACTGAACAATCTGAAGATATCATCGAGGGTGAGTTTGAACATAAAGATAAATCATCAAAAAACCCGGCTCTTAAGGATGACTTAAGAAAGCCAGACTAACCTAAACATTACATATTCAATAACCTTTCGCGGGTAGGATCTAATGTTTTGGCGTTGTTTGGATTGTATCCTGTTTATTTGCTTATCAGCTCAGGAATTTGAGAATCAAGAGCATTCAGTATCAGAGCTATATCAAAATGGTTGCTACTGCAAATGCATGAACACCAACAACTCCCCGGACTCACTGCACTAGCCAAACAAACTAAAACGCTTACTAAACAATACCCTCTACTTGGGAATTGCTGGGCCTTACAGGGTATGATCAAATCTCAACAAGCAAGTTTAGCGAGTGGTCTTGGTGGATTAAGGTTAGCAAAACAGACTAAAGATATGTTGCAGAAAGCTTTACCTATAAATCCATACGTTTTTTATAATGTGGCTTACGCCGAGTTAGGTTGGCTTTATCATCTCACGCCAGGGGGGCCATTTGCCTCTGGAAGCGACAAAATGGTTTAGCATATGCTTAATAAAGCCATAAAAATTAACCCGAGAAGCATGGCAGCGAATTTTCGTTACGCTGACTATTGGTTTGACCAAGAAAACTATGCTCAAGCAGACACGTTCTTTGAAGCCACCTTGCAGGCGATTAAACTGCACAATCCTAGCGAACGGTACAATCCTAGCGAACGGTACAATCAAAGCTGGAGTCAATATAAAAAACAACTCACAAACCAAATGTTATCCAAAATTCACAATAGAAACAGCTACCTAAACAACCCTGACCTTTCAAACTAGAAGGGTTTGGGCTACCTTAATGGCATAATGCAGTGGGACTTAATATCGAGTTATCAGAATGCGAATTTTATTAGTTGAAGATGATATGCAATTGGCCAGAGGCCTGCACCAGTCTCTTCGGTCGGAAGGATTTACCGCCAATCACGTCACTAATGCTAAATCAGCACTGTTGACCATAAAAACCAATGAATGTGACATGTTAATATTAGACTTAGGCTTACCCGATATGGATGGCCTAACGCTTCTTAAAAGCATCAGGCAAATGAAAGTTAACATCCCAGTTCTGGTTCTCACCGCAAGAGACTCCATTGAGGACAAAATCAAAGGACTAGACCAAGGTGCAGATGATTATCTAAGTAAGCCTTTTGATGTAAACGAACTTATCGCACGTTTACGGGTAATTGAGAGAAGATTGGGTACCGCCAACACTTCAACTATTACTATTGGTGAGGTATGCCTAGACTGCGCTTCCCATGAGTTAAGTGTCTCAGGCCAAGTGGTTGAGTTATCGCGCAAAGAATTTATGTTGTTGAAGGTGCTGTTAGAACAAGCTGGTCGCATTCAATCCAGAGAACAACTTGAGTCTAAATTATACGAGTGGGGTGAAGAGGTTGCGAGTAATGCGGTTGAAGTACATATTCACCACCTCCGTAAAAAGCTCCCCGAAGCTTTTATCAAAACAGTCCGCGGTGTAGGTTACAGTGTTAAAACTAGCCCCAGTATAGGGTCCTAAATTTGTCTATTCGTCGGTATCTAACGCTGATTTTGTTATCGGTGATTACATTAGTCACCTTCGCGGCAGCCATTCAGGGTTATCGCGGCAGTATGGCGAAGGCAACCAGCGTATTTGACAATGAATTGCGTTCCTTAACCTATGTATTGGTGAACATTGCCGACATGAGCACTCAATCCGCAGCACCACAACCTGACGCTGCTTTTGTCTACCAAATATGGCAACACAACAGATTAATTGTTAGCTCGCATTCCGAGCTTAAAGCCGCTATCAGTGATTTCAAAAATGAATTCGCTGAGCATAATTTTTTATCACAACGTTGGCGTACCTATGGACATTTTTTTGAATCAGATAATAAATGGGTCTTGGTTGCACAACCCTTAAACCGGCGCTTTGAACTAGCAGAAAAAATGATCTTGGCTGCTGTTACACCACTGATTTTGTGTATTCCGTTATTAGCCATTATTATATTTTTATTGGTCAGCACGGGGTTGCGGCCATTGAGGCTTTTATCTGACAACTTGCGCACCAAAAAAGCCGATGACCTTAGTCCAATCACCCAGCAACATCAGCAAAACGAACTCAGCCCAGTGTTAGAAACCTTGAATCAATTATTTGAACGACTAAACGCAGCTTTTTCACGAGAAAAACGCTTTGCCTCAGACGCAGCCCATGAATTGCGTACCCCATTGAGCGTATTAAAAATTGATGCCCACAACCTAAAGTTAGAGCTAAGCAATAACAGTACTTCAAACGCCAATATGCAATACCTGCAAGAAGGTATTGAGCGAATGAGCCATGTAGTAGAACAAATTTTACTGCTCAACCGAACCAATCCAGAACAATACCAAGGTCAGTTTAAACAAATAAAAACGGCTTCACTTTGCCAAAATGTTATAGCCAGTTTATTCCCACAAATTGAAGCAAAAAAACAAGAAATCGAACTAGTTGGTCAAAGTGTAAGCATCTTAGGTGATGAGTTTTCTCTAGGTATATTGCTACAAAACTTAATCTCCAATGCGAGTAAATACTCACCTGAAGAGACCCTGATTAGGGTAACATTGAAAACTGTGAAGCAGCGGGTGATTATACAAGTAGAGGATTCAGGTCCAGGAATTGATGAATCAGAATATAAAAGAGTATTTGAGCGGTTTTACAGAATTGGCGGTGACCGTCATGACAGCAACACACCCGGGTGTGGTTTAGGTTTAGCCATTTCTAAGCATATTGCCGAACTGCATAATGCTACATTAAAACTAAGCCGCTCTGAGCAATTATCAGGTTTATCAGTAGAGCTGATATTATTACAAGGGCAATCCGGTGAATAAAGTTATAGGCGCTATCGCAGTATGCTTTGGCTTATTTTGCCAGTCACTGTTGGCTGCTGTTGCTGAGTATCATGTCCAGCTCAAGGATCACCTGTTTTTCCCATCACAGATCACCATTCCAGCAAATCAAAAAGTCAAACTCGTAATCTATAACCAAGATAATACACCAGAGGAATTTGATAGCTTTTCACTCAATAGAGATAAAGTCATTTTTGCCAATAATAAAGCAACCATATTTATTGGCCCACTGCAGCCTGGCGAATACGATTTTTTTGGGGAGTATAACCCTAATACTGCAAGGGGCACTGTGATCGTTGAACATCAAAAGCAAAAGGCTGCAGATGCTAATTAACACGGTTATTTTATTTTTACGGGATGCGTTGCCAATATTTGTGTTGGTTGTGTATCTATATGTTCACCTGCCCGCGACTAAGTTATGGCTATTGTTGAGTGTTGTAGCAGGTGCCCTTTTGAGCCTGATCTACATCAATCAAATCCATGTCATCGGTCAATGGTTTGATGGTAAAGGCATTGAATTATCATTGTGGATATATCAGGTATTTGTCTACTTGTTAACCCTCATTTTGGGCTATGGGTTAAACCGAAAGCAATCTTCGAATAAGCATTATTTATATTGGGTCGCAGGCTTAATGGTGAGCCTAATCTTAGTGTCTAAAGGCAGTAATTTTATTTTGTACTTCGATGGTTATTTGAACCAAAGTAATGCGATTCAATCCATGTTACTTGGCACATTTTTGGGTTTAGGTATTTGTCTAAGTTTAGCAGTATTATTGTATCTAACCGCACAGTGGTTAAAGCAGCGGCTAGGCCCTTGGGCAACATGGTCATTAATTCATATTTACGTTACTGGCCAGCTCGTCAACGCTTTACCTTTGCTGGTTCAGGTCGACGTTATTGATGCTTCAGCCACAGCATGGAGTAGTCAGTACTTAGTTAGCAATGAATTTGAATTAGGTCATCTATTTAACGTGTTATTCGGCTATCAGGCATCACCCTCTGTTGCTCAAGTGATTGTTTATGTACTCGCCCTATCAATCCCATTAGCTTTTTTTTATTGGCTTAAGCTAAATTCAGCTTCCCACTCAGGTCACAAACAATGAAAGTCTTTTACCGCGTATCTGTTGCACTTTTACATTGTGTATTTTGCATCTCAATAAGTTGGGCTGATGGCATACCAGTAGACAAAGTTTATCATCCTTATGTCTTAGCTAATGAGCGGGAATTAGAGTGGCGTTTTACTTCTAGACAAAACGATGACGGCAATGTGTTGGCTCAACGTTTTGCTTACGGGCATGCCGTTTCAGAATACGTGACGATTGAAGGTTACATAGTTGGGGAAAGAGACGACACCGGAGACTTTGGTCTACAAGCTTATGAACTTGAGGTTCGCTGGATGTTAACTGACCAGGGTGAATTATGGGCAGATTGGGGTATGTTATTTGAGCTTGAAAAACAACATAAAGAAGATATCTACGAATTTACCAGCGGTCTGTTGTTTGAAAAAGAATTTACTCAAACCAGTTTAACCATCAACGCGTTGCTCGTTTATGAATGGGGTCAAAACATTCAAGATGAATTTGAAACAGAATTTAGGCTTAAATATCGCTATCGGTATTTACCTGCCTTACAACCTTATATCGAAATCTACACCGGTGAGGACTTTGTGGGTGTTGGCCCAGGTTTTATGGGAGTTCATCGGTATGAGGGGCAGAAACAACTAAAATGGGAATTAGCCTTTATAGCCGGCTTAAACGGCGATTCTAAAGACCACACTCTTAGGTTTGCCCTAGAATACGAATTTTAATAACCCATATCTGGCCTAAAAGCTGCTTTCTTAAATCTTAGACCTGTAGAGATTTACGTTAATAAAAATGAGTAAATCCCTGCTGACCCTTTAAAAATAAGCCAAGGAAAAGATATGAGTGGATTAACATCACGTAAAAACGCAATAATTGAAATCACAAATCGTGCACCAAAAGTGTGTGAAATGCCTGATCCATTGAACAAAATATGGGCAATAGATGTATTCAGTCTGGCAGCAATGGAAGAAGCGTTGTCAAAAAATGCCTTTAAAGCCATAAAAAACACCGTTAAAACAGGCGCGTCTTTAGATCCGGCAACGGCGGATGTTGTAGCTGCAGCAATGAAAACTTGGGCGATGAAAAAAGGGGTTAAATTCTTTTCACATATCTTCTACCCCATGACCAATATTACTGCTGAAAAACATGACGGATTTATCATTACCAATTCTGATGGCGGTGCCATAACTGAATTTACTGGCAGCCTATTAATTAAAGGAGAGCCTGACGGTTCTTCATTCCCTAATGGTAGCTTGCGCATGACCAACGCAGCCAGAGGCTACACGGCTTGGGATCCCACCAGCCCTGCTTATGTGATGCACACGGCCAATGGTGCCACCTTGATGATCCCCAGCGTATTTATGTCTTGGACGGGCGAAGCCTTAGATAAAAAGATTCCTTTGCTACGCTCAAACAAAGCCATGGATAAAGCTGCGAAAAGAGTATTAAGTCTAATGGGTGAAACAGACATAGCCACACTCAATTCAAGTTGTGGCGCAGAGCAAGAATACTTTTTAGTGGATGAACATTTTGCTAACGCTCGCCCGGACTTATTATTAGCTGGCCGAACGCTATTTGGTGCACCTCCGGCTAAAGGGCAACAATTCGATGATCACTATTTTGGTGCAATACCGGCCAGAGTCCAAGTGTTCATGCAAGACTTTGAAAACAAACTGTATCGATTAGGCATCCCAGCTAAAACTCACCACAATGAAGTGGCGCCCGGTCAATTTGAAATCGCTCCCTATTTCGAAGCCGCCAATGTTGCAGCTGACCATCAGCAATTATTAATGACACTGATGAAAAGCACTGCTAAGGAGCATGGTTTTTTATGTTTATTACATGAAAAACCTTTTGCCGGAATAAATGGTTCTGGTAAACATGTTAATTGGTCTGTGGGTAATGGTACCCAAGGTAATTTACTCGACCCAGGCAGTACACCTCATGACAACCTCAACTTCTTATTGTTTTGTGGTGCAGTCATTCGTGGTGTTCACTTACATGGGCCGCTATTAAGAGCAGTGATCGCCTCTGCCGCAAATGATCATCGCTTAGGAGCAAATGAAGCACCACCCGCTATATTGTCTGTCTATTTAGGTCATCAATTAGAAAGCGTTTTCAACGATATCAAAGACGGAAAATTATTAGAAAAAGCCAAAGGTGGCTTGATGGATCTTGGTCTGTCACAAATTCTTAAATTTGAACGCGATCCTGGTGATCGTAATCGTACCTCACCTTTTGCCTTCACTGGAAATCGCTTTGAGTTCAGGGCAGTGGGTTCATCGCAATCGGTATCAGGGCCACTAGTTGCAATGAATACTATTTTAGCAGACTCACTCAATTGGATAGCCGAAAAGCTTGAAGCGGTATTGGCTAAAGGTGAAGACCAAACAGCTGCTGTCATTACTGTATTGCAAGAGTTAATGGAGCTACACGGCAATGTTATCTTCGGTGGTGATGGTTATTCAAGCGAATGGCATACAGAGGCAGTGGAAAAACGTGGTCTAAAAAACATTCCTACGAGTGCCGACGCTTTACCTGCTTTTAAAGAAGCATCGGTGATAAAACTGTTTGAATCAACAGGCGTGCTTTCACCCGCCGAGCTTGCTAGTCGATTTGAGGTATATGCAGAACAATATATTCTGACTATAGAGATGGAGGCAAAATTAGTAATTGGCATAGCCAATACTAGAATATATCCAGCCACCATAGAATATCTAGACAGTCTTTCAAGCGCCGCGACTAACCTAAGCAAACTAAATATTACCATCAGCCATAATAGTATTGATGAAATTGCCGCTGAAACTGACGCCATGATGGCTGCTGTTGGCAAACTCAAAGACGCCTTAAGTATTGAGGTGTTTGAGAGCACTGAAGCGCATATGCACCATTGTGCAGATGTATTATGCCCACTTATGTTAGCAGTACGTTCTCACGCAGATGCGTTAGAGTTGGTGGTGTCTGATGATTTATGGCCCTTACCTAAGTATCAAGAAATGTTATTTATTAAGTAGGTATTCACCTACCAATAGACCAAAAAGAAAAAGAGCTTTGGCTCTTTTTCTTTTTTTGGCCCTGCTAACTGATAAACTTAGCCATCAATTAATTAGCAATACCTTTATTGGGTCATAAAACATGAAAGCCTGCGCTTGCCACATTTTAGTCAAAGATAAAGCCCTAGCCGAAAAACTCAAAAGCCAACTCGACAAGGGTGGAAATTTTCAGCAGTTGGCCAAAAAACACTCCACTTGCCCCTCAGGCAAAAAAGGCGGTGACTTAGGTGAGTTTAGCCCAGGCACTATGGTCAAAGCATTTGACAATGTGGTGTTTAAAAAAGAAATTCTTACTGTGCATGGCCCAGTGAAAACTCAATTTGGTTATCATTTGATAAAAACGCTTTATCGGAGTTAATCATATTGTTAGTAAGGTTAACTCACCGATACTGAATGATCCCAGATAGCAGATCTTTAAGCTTTTAAAGCACGCTTCGCGCCATCCTCCTTGATGGTTTTGTCTCGAATCCTTTCGAGCCAGATACTCTTTTTCAACAGCAAAAAAGAGTATCCAGAAAATGCCGCTCGCTGCCAAAGTTTTTAACCGCAAAAATGGCTTATTCTTTTGACCTACTCTCGACTCAAGGCTCGCCAACTATTAGGTGAATTTGGTAGGGTAATTTGCAAGGATGCAAATTAAGTTTGTCGTTGCTGGGAGCAAATACAAACGACCTACTAAATTTGCCTAATAGTTGGATGAAGAGCACTGCTCTCGAGCGGCACTTTTTGCTTACTTTATGCTGCTTTAGGCAAAAAGTAAGTCGTACAGCAAGGATGCTGTATGAAAAAAGCCAAGGATGGCGGTAAGCGCCAGCGCATGCTTTGATGTTATGTAAAACATAAAAAGTACGCTTCGAACCAAAAACCGCAGGACGCGGTGCCCGATAGGGCATAAAGCTCAAAGGGTATACCCTACATTCAGACCTTAATATCTATAATAGGTGTCTTGATGATTTGAGTAATTCAGGATCAGCTTCCTTAACTTTTGTAGAGCAAATTTGCCATAGCAGTCATAGACCTATGAATCAGAAATTAGTGGTTTGTCCCATTTGTTACCGTTGAGAAGGACGGGTTTGACAGGCAGCTCTGA
>Ga0307488_10000279_pt1 | contig 40782 bp, 44 predicted proteins | sample SB02metaG_FD_202248 | JGI IMG/M metagenome (GOLD analysis project Ga0307488, IMG submission 202248) | Sea-ice brine microbial communities from Beaufort Sea near Barrow, Alaska, United States - SB 0.2 | ecosystem: Environmental > Aquatic > Marine > Coastal | place: USA: Alaska | collected... | reverse complement strand
CCATTCCGAACTCAGAAGTGAAACACATTAGCGGCGATGGTAGTTTGGGGTCTCCCCATGCGAGAGTAGCACATTGCCAGGCTCCCATTCAAAGAAAGGGCTATCCATACGGGTAGCCCTTTTTTGTGTTTATAGTGATATATCCCGTAGGTTCGTCAAACGGTGTGGAGCAGAAATGCCATTTACATCGGTGTACCGTCTCAACGTCTGTAACATCGCTGCTGCATTAATTACCTTACTGTACTCGAAACGACAAAAAGTCTGGCTGATACATGAGCTGGAACCCTCTGACGCTTAAGCATTATAGCTAAGTGTTCCAGATTACTCTGCTTAATCCATAGTAATGCGCTGTATTCCATACGGCCTAGCTGATCTCACTGTGTTCACATAATTGACATACAAGGGGGGCCACGCAAACTATCAAACTTATAACTTTAAAGCTTTGGATTTTCTTATCCGACCCGTGTAATTAAATGTAGGTTGAAATATCACATTACTCAACCTGAACTTGGGTTAAGACGTGCAGAGATCCTAGAAGTAATTATAATAAAAACAGTATGTTAGCTGGTGCCAGTGGGATTGCAGAGTCATTGTACACATCCAATGCTGCTATTATTAAGTTTATCGAGGCGAGTTTGTGATCGACCAGCCCGTTATTGTGAGAAGTTTCAACGAAGGTACACACGATAATAGTGTTACTGGACGGTATGGCTCATTACGAACTCAGGTTACTTAAATCAAATTTTCGATTTGGCTACGGATCTGTTTTTATTACCTGTTATTGTTTCTGTATCGAGATTAAAATAAGTGACTAGATATCTGTTTGGCACGATTTATTATGAATCAAACTACAATAGGATAGCTCATGCAATATTGGTTATTTAAGACAGAGCCGGATGCATTCAGTATTGATGATTTGGCTAATATCCCCGATGGAATTGAGCACTGGGATGGCATTCGTAATTACCAAGCTCGTAATTATTTAAGAGATGTGGTGAAGTTAGGTGATCAAGTTTTTATATACCACTCCAGTTGTAAATATGTGGGTATAGTCGGTTTAGCTGAAGTGGTTAAAGAAGGGTATGTTGACCACACTCAGTTTGATCCTGAAAGTAAGTATTACGACCCAAAATCAACTAAAGATAAACCTAGATGGATGATGGTCGATATTCACTTCAAACGAAAATTTGTAAAAACATTACTCCTTAAAGAAATAAAAGCTATGCCAGAAATCTCCGAAATAGGCTTAGTTAAAAAAGGTCATAGATTGTCAATTTTGCCAGTCAATCAGAATGAGTTTGCGTGGTTACTTGGCAAATGCTAACGGTTATATTCTTCAACATGAGTTGTTTTTTCAGTGTATAAAGTGGTTAAATTAATACTATTTCTGTTCACTAAGTTGCGACATGCGGCAATAAAACCCTCCACGGTGTTTTTACACCAAGGCACTCTAATTTCTGAAGGCTGACGTTTAATAAAATCAATGATATTTTCTATTTTAAGCTCTTGTCCCTTAAGAGTTTTACGAACTGCTACTTCTACGGTTTCATTATGATGACTGCATTGAACAATAATAAATTGAAAGTTTTCTAAAATAAAATTAATAATATTATAATCTTGATGATTAATTAGATCATGACTTTAAGTTCCGCTAACTTTTTTTGAAAGCAATATTGCAACTGTGTAGACATAGCCATCACTATGCTGAGTGAATATTTGTTCTGCGATTGCAGTGTCTTATATGCACGTTGTACCTGTTTAAACTCACGCTTCATACCTCGACTGCGTGTGAAAATATAAACGAGTCCTAAAATTAAAATACCAATTACGCCAAATGAAACCATGTAAAGCCTCAAAAAAATGAAGAAAAAGGAAAACTTACCCTATTGCTGTTGAATAAATTGTTTAATGTTAGCTTCTAATACTGATAGTGGGACTGAACCATGTTCAAGTACAGCATGATGAAATGCTCGTAAATCAAAATTATCACCTAGTGCTTCTTCTGTTTGTTTACGCAGCCTTTTTATCGTAAGTTCCCCGATTTTGTAGGACAATGCTTGTGCAGGCCAAGATATATAGCGATCGACTTCTGTTATAACGTTATGTTCGGAGAGTGCGGTGTTCTCCAACATATAGTCGATGGCCCGCTGTCTAGACCAACCTTTTTGATGCATGCCGGTATCTACCACTAAACGACAAGCTCGCCACATTTCATAGCTTAAACGGCCAAATTCATCGTAGGGGTCGTTGTACATTTGCACTTCTTTACCTAAAAACTCTGAATACAATCCCCAACCTTCACCAAATGCTGAAATATAGGTAAAGCGTCTTACTTCTGGGAGCTCTGTCATTTCTCGAGATAAGGAAATCTGCAGATGGTGACCAGGAACCGCTTCATGCAGAGTTAACGCCGTGAGTGCATATAGAGGGCGTTTATCAAGTGCGTAGGTATTAACCCAGTAATAGCCGGACTGGTTGTCGTTAGTTGGGGAGATGTAACGACCTGTTGTATATTTTGGGGCGATATTTGCGGGCACTGGCTCTACGCCATATGGAGTGCGAGGTAAATAGTTAAATAATTGAGGTAGTTTAGCATCCATCTTTTTGGCGATGTAAGAAGCTTGTTTAATCAGTTCGTCTGCTGTTTGTGCATAAAACTTTTTATCAGTCCGTAAATATTGAATAAACTGGTTAATCGTTCCTTGGTATTTGAGTTGATTAATAACAGCCTGCATCTCACCACGAATACGCTTAACCTCATCTAGTCCTAAGGAATGAATATCATCAACTGACATTTGAGTTGTAGTATAAAAATTACTACGATTTTGATAGTAGGCTGAGCCGTTTGGTAAGGACATAGCAGCGATATTAGTTTTACTCTTTGGAATATATTCTGAGACTAGAAAATCATAAAAATTTTGATATGCACTAAAAACATGGTTCGAAATGATTTTTGCAGCTTGTTCAGTTAATTTTTGATGTTGAATGGGGTCAACGCTTTTAGCCAAGAGATCATGAAAGGGTGCATAATATATACTGTCTTCAGGTGAGTCATGAATAAAGGCTTTGACTGAATCTTCAAAACCTTGCAGTACCACCTTAGGTTGAATGAAACCGGTTTGTATGCCTTTTTTCATCCAATTAATTTGTTGCTCGAAGTAAGTTGGAAACTGTTTAAGACGTGCTAAATAATTTTGATAATCCATGACGGTATTAAAACGACTAGAGCGCGGTAAAAAAGCCAGATTACTGTGGAAGCTAGATTCTGATGTAAGCGGCATATAATGCGCATTAAAACTGTATTCATCTATATTGTTTTGCAAATTTCTTTGTTGAATTAACAAACTTATTTGCTCAGTTCTGTTTAATTTGGATTTATCTATGAGGAATAGTTTTTTTAAAAATTCACGAAATTGAGAGTCTTGGTTCAACAGCGCATCAGGGGAGATGTCAGCGAGTTTACTATCAAAATCATGAATCCCTTGTCGTGTTGCGAATATAGGGCTAATGGATAAATTGTATTGCCAGATGTCATCAAGCAATGGTTGTAACTTAGCTGAACCTGAAGCCGAACATATATAGGATAAAAGACTCAATATTAATAAACAGTATAGCTTTTTCATACTTCTACCCTAGTCCCAATAAACGCTATTTAAAAGTGTTTTTAGGCGTATAAATTGGAGTTGGAAAAGCTGTGACCTTATCCGATAGTGCAGTGATCTTTGAAGTGCCTTGTTTCTTCACCTCATCGATACGTAATACACTGTGCATAGGTATGTATGTGCGCGTGACGTCAGCAAACTCATCTTTTAACTTTTCGTGACTAGGATCTAATACCAAACTGGTGTGGGTATCCCAAACAAAATTTCCAATCTCGATAAATCCAAACATACTTCCTTGGCAAACTTCTCGCACATAAAGTTCATAACGTTCACCGTTAGCGATAAATTGGATGCGAAACAAATGCTTTTCACTGGACATAATTACTACTCAATATATTAGGCTACTATCCCGGTCACAATAAACAGGGTTACAAATAGGGATGTTAAACATTACCTATCTATGGAGATGGTCTGATTAATAGCAAGACTTACAAAAGCTTGTTTTGGCATATTTTTATCGACTAGTGATTTCATGGGCTATTTATCAATAGTTAACAAGAAATCCATGTGGATTGCCCGATTAATAACGAATCACTGTTTAATAGCTAAAGGGCCTAATAAAGCTTGCGTGGCTAACTGTAATTCATCAGTATCACCAGCCAAAATAGCATTAACGGCAAAACCTTGGACATAACTTGTCAGCTGCAACGCGGTCGATTCGATATTAATATGAGTGTGCACTTGTCCTAGACCTTGGGCTTTTTCTAAGCACCCAATAAAGTCAATCTGTAAACGATCAAGATAATGGCGGCCAATTTCTTGTACTTTTAGATCATCGAAGCCTAATTCGGTAATACAGTTGATTAACAAACACCCTTTGCCTTTGATATGTTCAACGTAGTCAGCAAAAAATGCACTAATAGAATCAAGTCCTTGATTAGACTCTAAATGTTTCATTAACTTGTCTAGTTGGCTTGTTTGATAATGCTTTAATACCATATAAAGGAAAGTTTGTTTGCTACCAAATTCGATATAAAACCCCCTTCTATTGAAGTCGGTTCGGGCAATAATTTCATCCATAATGGCACCGTGATAACCATGCTCTAAAAACACGTCAATGGCTTGGCTTAAAACGGAATTAACGTTGTATTGGGCTTTACGTGGCATTGCAATCAACTAGTGTTGGCAGAATATATGTTCTTTACAGGGTAGCCGAGTTAAATTGTCTGTCAAGGTTGTAGTCGCTATACATCTCGCTTAATCTGAAAATTATAAAAATAAAACATATGAAAGGAAAATAATAATGAAATTAAGTCTTGGCTTAGGAGTCATGTTGGCTGCGGTACTATTAGTTGGGTGTCAATCTGAGCAGGTTCAACAAACATCTGAAGTTTCTGCTGAAGCATCACGGATTAAGGCGCATCTTAGGTTTTTATCTGATGATTTATTAGAAGGCAGAGATACAGGTGCTCGAGGGCATGAAATTGCTTCGTTATATATTGCTGCTGAGTTTGAAAAATACGGCTTAACACCAGCAGGTGACGATGGCACTTATATGCAAAGAGTGAAATTTGTTCAGGCTAATATTGACCAATCCTCAATAAAATTGTCATTAACTGGTTCACAAGGAGATATGACGTTTAGTTATCCTAAACAATTTCTCACTTATCCAAATCCCCTCGAAGAAACAACTCAAATGGTGGGTAAGTTAGTGTTTGTTGGTTACGGTATTGTCGCTCCTGAGTTGCAGCATAATGATTATCGAAATATAGATGTGAAGGGCAAAGTAGTGGTCGTCTTATCGGGTAAACCTAAGTCTTTCCCCAGTGAAGAGGGGGCTCACTTTGGTTCAAGCCACGAAAAACGTCGTCATGCATCTGAAAATGGAGCCGTAGGTTTTATCACTATTAGTACTCCTACAGGCGAAAAAGTAAGACCTTATCAAAATTTATTAAACTATTTACATACGCCTGTTGTTCGCTGGTTAGACAAAGATGGAAACGCATCGGGTGTGTTTCCACAAATTAAAGGAACTGCATATTTCAGCAAAGAAGCGGCAGAACTTGTATTTGCAGATGCACAACAAAATTTAGAGCAAATTTACGCTATGTTAGAGAAAGATGAATCACCTAAGGGCTTTGATTTGCCTTTGGAAATCGAGCTTGAATCTACAAGTTCTCACAAGTCTATCTCTAGTCCAAACGTGGCTGCGATCCTCGAAGGATCAGATCCTAGTCTTAAAAATGAATATGTTGTGTATTCTGCTCACTCTGACCATATCGGATTTGCTAAAACTGTTAAGAAAGACAAAATTAATAATGGTGCTATGGATAATGCATCGGGTACTTCAGTGATGCTGGAAACCGCTCGTTTGTTTAGTCAGCTTGATGAGCGACCTAAACGTTCCATTCTGTTTGTAGCTGTAACAGGTGAAGAAAAAGGATTATTAGGTTCAGATTATTATGCTCAAAATCCTACCGTACCTATGGGCTCAATGATTGCCAACGTTAATCTTGATATGCCAATATTGCTCTACGAATTTGCTGATGTTATTGCATTTGGTGCCGATCATAGTGATATGAAAAATTCTGTAGCTAAAGCGGCTGAGAAAATTGGATTAGAGTTAAGTCCTGACCCAATGCCTGACCAAGCGCTATTTACTCGCTCTGACCATTACAGCTTTGTTAAACAGGGTATTCCATCGGTGTTTTTAGTGCCTGGTTTTAAATCGGCTGATCCTGAGATTGATGGCAGCAAGCAATTTAGTGATTTTCTTAAAACCAATTATCACAAGCCAGGCGATGATTTTAGCCAAGCCTTTAATTGGCAAGCGGCAACTAAGTTTACTGAGGTGAATTATCACATTGGTTTGACGTTAGCTAACCAAGCACAACGGTCTAGCTGGAATGAAGGTGACTTCTTTGGTGATAATTTCTCAAAATAAAGGAGAATGTTAAGGGCAAATGAATAAGGGGGACTTAATTGAGTCCCCCTTATTCATATTTTATGAAAGCTTAAGCAAAAAAATTCTTATGAATTAATTGCCATTGTTCGGCAAAATTATCGGTAGGTCTTTTGGTGAATTCACTGCGGATAAACTGGTTGATACGCCCATCAGCAAAACAAATTAACATATTAGCAATTATGCCTTCTTCTGCAGGTAATGTTTTGCCTTCACGCAATTTACGTTCGCGCAATACTTGTTTTAACTGAGTTTCCAAGCGTTCGAACAATTGTGCAATGCGTTGTCTCAATCTGTCTTGTTCGCCCATTAAAGCATCGCCATTTAAAATACGGGTTATACCAGGATTTTTTTCAGCGAAACCCAAAATAAGATGCAATATTAATTGGCAACGGGTAGCGGTGTCTTTTTCTTCATTGATAATCTTATTAATACGAGAGAATAGAGTTTCTTCAATAAACTCAATCAATCCCTCAAACATTCGTGCTTTACTGGGAAAGTGACGGTATAAAGCTGCTTCAGATACGCCTACGTGCGCAGCTAATTTGGCAGTGGTGATACGTTGTCCTGGGTTGGTTTGTAACATGCTCGCCAGTGCTTGAAGAATTTGCGCACGGCGATTGGGTCGTTTTGTAGCTGGCATTCTGGGTTCCTAGGCGAAAGTGGCGTCAGTCGTTTGATTCTTCTATGTATCTTTGGGCTACTAGATGCATTAACTGCCTAGCTAGTAATTGCTTATCGGCAACCTCTAGCTTTTTTTCACCCTTTGACCAAAATACTGTAAGTGCATTTTGCTCACTGTTAAAACCGATTGTACTATCAGATACGTCATTTGCAGCAATCATATTAAGCTTTTTACGCTGTAATTTACCTAACGCATACTCCTGTAAATTTTGGGTTTCTGCAGCGAAACCCAAAGTAAAAGGCGCATTAGCTAAATGTGCTACATCACTAAGAATATCAGGGTTTTTAATTAAAGTAAGTGTTAACTCACTATCTGATTTCTTGATTTTTTGATTGGATTTTTTTTGTACTTGATAATCGGCTACTGCGGCACAACCTATAAAAATATCGCAATTATGGATCGTTTCCATTACTGCTTCATGCATCTGTATTGCACTGGTCACCGATATAGTTTGAATATTAGCTGGCGGAAGTAAGTTCACAGGGCCACTAATTAAAGTCACTATGGCTCCTAGCTCATGTGCAGCAATGGCTAATGCATAACCCATTTTCCCGGAACTATGATTGGACAAATAACGCACGGGATCAATTTCTTCACGAGTTGGGCCTGCGGTTATGGTGATACGTTTGGCAGTCAACAATTGCTCAAGTGACTGTTGTGCTAGTAAATCTGCAATCTCTTGTGGTTCAAGCATACGCCCTGGTCCTACATCGCCACAGGCTTGTTCACCTTGTGCGGGGCCTAAAATGTGAATGTTTCGTTGTTCTAAGATCTTTAAATTGGCCTGCGTTGCATCTGCGAACCACATTTGTTGATTCATCGCAGGGGCTATATAAATAGGCGCAGGTGTCGCAAGACATAAGGTAGACAATAAATCGTCTGCCAACCCGTGTGTTAATTTGGCCATAAAATTCGCCGTGGCAGGGGCGATCAATAACTTATCCGCCCATCGCGCTAGTTCGATATGTCCCATTGCAGCTTCCGCATCTGTATCTAATAAATTATCAGAAATTGAGTTGCCTGAGACAGCTTGTAGAGCCAATGGGCTAACAAACTCTTTAGCTGATTCTGTCATGACCACGCGCACGTTTGCGCCCTTGGCAACGAGCTTACGTACTAAGTCTGGGGCTTTATAGGCTGCTATGCCGCCAGTAATACCTAAAATGATATTGGTTTTTTCGAGTTGCATAGGTTCTTTTTAACATGTTACGAGACTAAATAGATACATTATTGGCTGGAATAGCTTCCATTTGCTAGGCTTATTTTGAAGTTTTGATAAAGTAGTAACATCGAAACTGCAACTGATAAACGACCGATAAGGCAAGGATGCATGAAAATTACAGATTGGCCTAAACATGAGCGTCCCAGAGAAAAGCTTTTAGCTAAGGGACCCGCAACACTGTCCGATTCAGAACTGTTAGCCATATTTTTACGCACAGGTGTTAAAGGGTCTAGTGCTATTGATCTTGCTAGAAATTTACTTTCAAGATTTGGAAGTTTGCGCAGTTTGCTTGCGGCTTCTGAGCGTGATTTTTGTCAAATAAAAGGATTAGGCCTGGCAAAATTTGCGCAATTACAAGCAAGTGTAGAAATCAGTTTACGTTCTATGGCAGAAGCGTTAGACAAAACCGATGCATTCAACTCAGTAGAACAAACTCAAGCATATTTAATTGCCAAGCTAAGAGATCAGCCTCATGAAGTATTTGCCATGTTATTACTCGACAGTCAACATCGACTCATAAAATATCGCCCGATGTTTTACGGCACAATTGATAGCGCATCTGTTTATCCTCGCGTTTTAGTGCAGCAAGCATTATTAGATAATGCCGCTGCAGTGATCCTCGCCCATAACCACCCCTCTGGTATCGCAGAGCCAAGCCAGGCTGATAAAAGTATCACCAAACGCGTAATTGACGCCTTTAATTTAATGGATATTAAAGTGCTTGATCATTTTGTGATTGGCGATGGAGTCGCTGTCTCATTTGCACAAAGAGGCTTGTTATGAAAATTTTAAAAAGTAAATGGTGTGATTCGAATTAGGCCTTGGATTAGGCAAGAAGTATAAAGACTGTTTACAATCCCTTTGATTCCAATCGCTTCTCTAGCCACAGAAGTTGAACCCAAATGGGCAACCGTTTTAATTGAAACGTTATTGCAGGGCGCTCATTATGCCGACTGACGACCCCTCAAGGACTTAGTGAGGTAATGAAAGGTTTTTCCAGTGTATCTTCTCGTCACAAGCATTGGCCGTTAGCAAGTGCGTATGAGCGTACGTTGGGTTTATATTTCGTGGCCACTCAAACCGATAATTACATCAATTTAAGGCTGAAATTTTGCGCCACGATATTTTTATTTATAATGAGAATGACTAAATTCACAGTAAACTTTTCATCGCTCAAATAGAACTATCGTGATTACATTTTAGAAAAAATTATTAACCTTCCTTTAAATACCGAATTTCGTATGATCGAAAAATGTTAGTTACGAGATCAAATAAATGCCCGAAAAGTAAGTTTTAAGATATGACACAGTGTTCAAGCAAAATATTTGTGATCAACTTAGACGTATCCATATCGCGAATGAGAAAAAGTAAAAGCCAGCTATATAATTTTGATTTTGAGAGGGTCAATGCGGTTGATGGAGGTAAGCTAAAGCACGATGAATTATCAGATCATCATGATGTTGATTTGAATCGCCAGCAATCTCATTGCTTATTAACTCTTGGGGAAATAGGTTGTTACCTTAGCCACAGAAAAGTGTGGCCAAAAATTGTAGATGAGTAGTTAGATTTTGCTTTAGTACTTGAAGACGACTTTATCAATAACACTGATATCTCTTAGCTTGTACATAATGTAGCTCAAATTAAACAACCTTTGCATTGTATTAATCTAGGGGGAGTTTCCAATTAAGCGAAAAATTATTTTTTCGGACTTATTCGGCACCGTAAATATTGGCACGTATGACAAAATGCCTATTGGCGATGTCAGAAAAATTTGGTCGGCCAGTGGATGTAGATATCCAGCATTGGTGGGATAATAGCCTTTATATTTTGGGTATGCAGCCCTATTCCTTTGAAATTAACCGCAGCATGGACAGTGATATTGAAAATAAGGGCGCTCGTAAAAAATCAAAAAAGCGCCTAATATTTAAGTTTTATAAGCAGGTGCTTTTTTATTTTAGAAATAAGCAACATACAGCCACTTTAATTTCAAATAAGTAGCTGAAAAGTCATAAAAAACATGAGCAGATAGTTTGCTCAGTACTTCTGAGGATACATCCTACCCAGTATAACAAACTCTAGCGTATTCAAAGACCAGTCGATTAGGAACTTGCGATATTTTTATTCGATTGCCAATATCGACTAATAAAAAACTGTCCTACGACCTATAGTTCATCTTCTTGTTATAGTGTTTTAGCACATAATCTCTTTTCGATGTACTGACTGGAATAGGCAACTGAAATTGTCACCTTGTCGCTAGTAAATATGTTTAGTTATTTTCTTAAATAGCTAAATATATTCCTATGAAGTCAATTTATGCACCAATGAGTGTTACTGTTACGCAAATATATGAGCCAATAAAATATTGTTAAGTTAAGGAAGTTTTTAATGCGCGTAATACATTTTGTAACAGGCGGTTTTTCGGGTTCAACAAATGTTGCAAAAGAAATTATTGAAAATACCAATCAAACTTTAGATATTGAATCTCTTCTGGTGTTACGCAAGAAAAAGTCCACTACTGAAGAAAAACTAAATAACTTTCGTAAATTAGGTATTGATACTCAAGTAGTGTCAGGAATGTTGCATATTTTAACGATTCACCAACTATATAAAATATGTAAAGAATATAAGCCTGATATTTTAGTTGTGCATGGTTTCAGTGAACATATTTGGGGCCGTTATGCGGGATTATTAGCAAAAGTGCCTCACCTTATTCACGTAGAGCACAACTCAAGAGAAAGATATAATTGGTTTAGGCTTAAGCAAGCTAAATGGTTGTCGCAATATACCGCCAAAATTGTTGGTTGCTCTGAAGGTGTTAAAGAAAACTTGTTGCGCCTAGGTTTTCCTGTAGAGAAAGTTGTAAGTATTCCAAATGGCATCAATTTAACTCGTTTTGATCAATCAACTCACGTTCCTTTTGATCAGAGAAAAGCTGAAATTATCATGGCTGCTAGATTTGCAAGGCAGAAAGACCAAACCAGCCTAATAAAAGCAATTTCCTTGTTAAAACTTAAAAATATTGAAGTTAAGTTGAGTTTTGCTGGCTTGGGTAAAACTTCACATTTGGTATCGGCTCAAAAGCTAGTCAAAAAGTTAAATCTTGAGCAACAAATTACATTTTTAGGCCATTGTACAAATTTGCCTGAACTGCTGGCTCACTATCAAATATTTGCACTGAGCACCCATTATGAAGGGATGCCACTGGTTCTGATCGAAGCTATGGCTTCTGGATGTGCTATTCTGGCCAGTGAAGTAGTTGGAGTGAAAGAAATGTTTGTGCACGCTGAAGACGGATATCTAGTTGAACCGCAATCACCACAAGCTTTGGCTGATGCTATTGAAATATTATTGGCTGACAAAAACTTTACTGCAAAAATGGCGACAAATGGCCAAAATAAGGCACAAAGCCAGTTCTCCCTTGAACGAATGGCAGGTGAATATAAAGTACTATTTCGCTCATTATGTAAAACATAATAATTTACTGATGGCTTAAAGTGTTTTTTCAATCGGTTGTTACTAACTTTAGAATATGCCAAAGGCTCAGTGATTATTAGGGAAAAGCTGTGGGCATTGCTTTTTGATAAAAATGATCGCTATTTACACATTATTGTTGAATTAATATGTTCTTTACTGTATAAAATGCGCCCTCTTGTAATAGCGTTAGCTGACACATAGATTGATTTCTATTAATTGTGAGTCAGAGCTAAATTTTTTAGATTGTTTGGAGACAAAGGCCATGGCCAAAGTATGTCAAGTTACAGGCAAGCGTCCAGCGGTAGGTAATAACCGCTCTCACGCTAAAAATTCGACCCGTCGTCGTTTTTTGCCAAACCTTCAATCCCACCGTTTTTGGGTTGAAAGTGAAAACCGTTTCGTGAAGTTGCGTTTATCTGTTAAAGGTATGCGTGTTATTGATAAAAAAGGTATCGATACAGTATTGTCTGATATGCGTGCCAACGGTGTTAAAGTTTAAGGAATCAGTTTATGCGCGAAAAAATTAAATTAGTGTCTAGTGCTGGTACAGGCTTCTATTACACTACAGATAAAAACAAACGTAATATGCCTGGCAAAATGGAGATCAAAAAGTTTGATCCTAAAATTCGTCAGCACGTTTTGTTTAAAGAAGCCAAAATCAAGTAATTTATTGTTTTTGTCTCCTGAAGAACCCGGCCTTGCTGGGTTTTTTGCGTTTACACCTTATGTCATAATCTCCCATTCTTATTTTATTTGGTTTACTTTTAAGATGATCAAGTTATCTCAACGGGCATGGAATAATGTCATCATTGTCAGTATGTTAGTACTGATTATGTTATTCAATTTCAGCAGCATATTTTTAAATGATGGGGTTGATGAAGCTCCATCTTTACTCACCCTTGTGCCTTTGAATATGGTCATCACCACCATGGCATTCGAAAAAGACAAAGTAGAGAGAATTGGCCAAGGCTGGCGTTCAACATCTGGGAAATATGCTAGAGGGAACAGCAATGAAGAGCTTGAAAGCTTAGTCGAACATTGGATCAATGCAGAAATTAGTTTATTTGATCAAAACCCTAATTGGCCGTCACCTTCTTCAACAGTACAACTCTGGTTTGCTGGACAAGCGTTGCCTATTGAGTATCAGTTTATGCAGCTAGATGATAAAACCTTAGTGAAAATAGACAAACAAACGTATCAGTTGATCAGTCCTAGTTATCAAATGTTAACCCTATCAGAGTAAAACATGCCTGAATTACCAGAAGTCGAAGTAAGTCGGTTGGGTATTACCCCGCATCTTGAAAACCAAGTCATAAAAGAGATTATTGTACGTAAGCGTCAGTTGCGCTGGCCTATTCCAGAAACTATTCACCAAGCCGAAGGTTTAGTTATCACTTCAATCCGTCGTCGAGCGAAGTATTTGTTATTAGATACCTGTAAAGGCAGCATTATTCTGCACTTGGGCATGTCAGGCAAATTGTGTGTGGTGGATTGCAATACCGAAGTCAAGAAGCATGATCATTTGGATATCGTTATGCAAAATGGCGTGTGCTTACGTTTTAATGATGCGCGAAGATTTGGCTCTTGTTTATGGCAAGGACGTAATGATCCCATACTCAGTTTATTGGCTGCTCTTGGCCCAGAGCCGTTGACCGAGGATTTTGATGGAAACAGATTGTATGAATTGTCTCGTAGTAAATCTGTCGCTGTAAAAAAATTCATAATGGACAATAAAGTGGTGGTGGGGGTGGGCAATATTTATGCTAACGAATCACTGTTTATTGCCGGCATCGACCCTAGAAAACCTGCTAACACAGTGACTAAAAAACGTTATTTGCAACTTGCAGATATTATTAAAAAAGTCTTGGCTAGCGCCATTGAACAAGGTGGCACTACTCTTAAAGACTTTGCGCAAGCCGATGGACAACCAGGTTATTTTGCGCAACAACTACTTGTTTATGGTCGTGCAGGTGAAAATTGCGATGCGTGTCTGTCACCCATTAAGTCAGTAACCATTGGGCAACGTAATACTTTCTACTGCGAAACCTGTCAGCGCTAAGAGGGAGCCCTCAGCGTTGGCAAATAGCCCCTTAGCGGGGCTCTTTTTCATGTAACTTCTGTTGCAACGCATCAATCACTGCTGGGTGACAGAATTCGTTTACGCGCCCTCTGTGCAAAGCTACTTCTTTGACTAAGGTGGATGAAATAAAGGAATTTTCTTCTGCGGGTGTCATAAAGACACTTTCGAGGTCAGGATTGAGCCTTCTGTTCATATTCGCTAGTTGAAACTCATATTCAAAATCGGATACAGCACGAAGCCCACGAATTAAAACACTTGCTCCTTGGCTATCCGCAAAATCAGCCAGTAACCCTTTAAAACCTATCACTTCTACATTATTCAAATGTGCCGTCACTTGTTTAATGAGTTCGACTCGTTCTTCTAAGCTAAACAAAGGCTGTTTATTGGGATTCGAAGCTACGCCGACAATCACTTTGTTAAACATTTTGGCTGCGCGCTCAATGAGGTCTGCATGACCATTAGTAACAGGGTCAAACGTACCCGGGTATATCGCTTTTCTATGCATAATTGACCTTATTGCTTCATTTCTTTTAGGCTAACCCGATTAGGATGAATTTTACTAATTTATTTGTATTAATGGTGTATATCAAAATTTCCAATAGCCTAGCTTTTTTCGCATCTTAAATTGTCGTAATAAACTATGCGGCTTAGTTAGCAACTCTGCAGATGGTGATTGGATTATTTTCTCTGCAGCATCTAATACTCTGGCTGAGGATTCACCATCAAAATAAGGGTGCATCAAGCTAGTATTATGTTTGATTTTTTCTAACAATGATTGGTCTGCTTTAAGGGCTTTTTTTATTGCTGAAGATAAGCTTTTTGCCTCGGAAATGTTTAATAAATGGGCTTCAGGTTCTTTATTTTTAAATGTGACAATCGGTTTATTAAGTAAACCAAATTCGGTAATTATTGACGATGTATCAGAAACAATCACATCAGCTGCTTGTAAAATAGGCGCGAGCTCTGCAGTTTCAACAACATGCAGGTTTTCACTGCTTAAATCTTTATATTTTTGAACCAAATCTTTCGCCATTTTGGGATGGAATTTTATTATCCATTGCCACTCTTGGTTTTTTGATAATCTACCTATTTCTTCATATAACGCCTGAGCAGAGGTTAAAGCTGGAGAAAAAGTAGGTGCATATAATATTGTCTTAGCAGGTCGTTGGTTTGGCCATGTATAGGCCTTTGCATTGAATAGAGTGTCAACTTTTGGCCAACCAGTTTCCACTACATTGAAATGTGGATGGCGGATTTTGAGCTGATTGAACTTTTGTGTGAAAAATGGTCCCTGAGTACAGTAGAGATCAAAACAACCTCGTATTCTTAAATGTCCTTTCTTTTTCCATTCAAAGCCATGAAACACTTGTACTTTAATGCCTGGAATAAAAAGGGGCACTAGATTACTAGGTGTAAATACTGCTCGAGGTTTGTAATCCATTATTTGAGTTATATTATCTAGTACACGTTCATTTTCATAAAAATAATCGGGATTGAATTCGTTACCTTCGACAAACCAAGCCACGTCATCACCACGCCGACGTATTTCTTGTTGCAGAGGACGTAAAATTTCAAAATCGTAATTGTGAGCAATGTAAAATAGATAGTGCTTCACATTGTTTCCTTAATTATTTCAATAACTTCAGTGGTGGAAATGGAAGGTGTACGTGGAAGGTAAATCACTTTACAGTATTCGTTTAAATGGTCAAATCGACCTTGCCAATCATCACCCATGACCAAAACATCAGCATTTTTTGAGCTAATATATTCGGCTTTTAAATCCAATGAATCCTCGACGAATACTTCGTCAACAAACTTCAGTGAAGAAATAATTTCTAATCGACTTTTTAGTGGATAAATAGGCTCTCGCCCTTTTTTATCTCTATTGAGCTCATCAGAAGATACGCCTACTATTAGATGGCTTCCTAATGACCTTGCGCGCTTCAGCAATTTTATATGTCCGATGTGTAATACATCATATGTTCCGAATGTTATGACTCTACTCACTGATCACCTATTTATTAATAAACTGACATTCTATTAAAGCCTTTACTTAGGCCCATTGTTCTTAGCATTCGTACAATATATTCCGTATGATATCGGTTAGTTAGAGATTAGTAAAAGCCGCGGTTCGGCAATGACTAAATGACTTATATATTTATTCATTTAGTCAGTATCTTTAAAGGTCGGTTATTTACATGGGCAGTGCCCAAGACGAAAAGATATTTTATTGGGGATGATGTTGATAAAAGTTCGGCAGAGACATTTTTACTGTTTTTATATTTGTATATTCTGGTCCATTAAGGGGTGGTGTTCTCCTTGGATTGGTACACTTGAACCGCATTTGCATCAAGACTTGCAAGTGTTAGTGGAGTGGGAAGTGTTAGATGCATCAGTAAGCAGTTACCCTGTTCCTTGGAAAGGCATTGCGGAGCAGTTAGACAAACTCCAGGTACAAACTCTTCCTAGTATTCCTGCCATCTCCGCGCAGCGATTGAAGCATTATTTACAAGCCCATAAAAAACAAAAAGGTCAGTCTGTTATCAGCCTGTATGGCGCAACAGACGATAGCAGATTTGTGGGGTTTAATGGTGTACAAGCTGAAAAAGTCAAACTCAATGTAACTAAAGAGTTTTATGCTGGTCGTTGGGCTGGGCAAATATCGGCTAACCATGAACGGGGCGGAAAAAGTCACTTTGACCAAAGTTTTCTAGCTTATCAATTTGGTGATTGGAATTTACGAGTGGGTTCATTGAACCAGTGGTGGGGGCCAGCAAAATCTAGCAGCCTTATTATGTCAAATAATGCTAGACCGGTTCCATCAATCAACTTTTCACGTTCCCAAGCCATACGTTCTGAAAATAAGTGGTTACGGTATCTCGGCCCTTGGTTTCTGACTGCGCAAATTGGACAGTTAGAGAGTCAAAGAGCCGTGCCGGATACTAAGTTGTGGATGACGCGTTTTAATTTCAGTCCTATTTCTGGTTTAGAGCTGGGGTTGTCTTGGAGTGCAATGTGGGGCGGTAAAGGGCAGCCTCATTCCATTAGTGACTGGTTTAAAGTGGTGTCCTTTCAAACAGAATGTGCAAACGATGCGGCGACTTGTGATGATGCCTTAGATTCCAAACTCGGTAATCATCTTGCAGGTTTGGATTTCAAATACAGCACGATGTTGTTCGATCGGCCTTTTAGCATTTATGGACAACGTATTGGTGAAGATGCGGTTGATTATTATCGTGTAACTGATAATGCTAATTTGATTGGTTTATCAACTTACCTTTGGGGCAATAAAGTGTTTCTCGAGTCTAGTGATACCAATGTTGCTTGCTCTAATGTCGGTACTAATGAAAAAAATTGTTATTATGAGCATGAGACTTATCAAACAGGTTATCGACGATATGGCCGTGCTATCGGTAGTAGTTTTGATAGTGATGCGAAGATGCTCACGTTAGGTATCAATAAAAACTTTCACAATGGCGATCTTTTCGAACTGGTTCTTAATCGCTTAATACTCAATAAAGATAAAGGCTCGCCTTCACCGGTGTTAAGTGGTCTGAGTGAGGAAGTGCTCAGATTAAGCGGATTTTATCAAGCAGCCTACGGTGATTGGTTAGTCAAATTAGGTGCAAGCATTGAACATGGAAAAGTGGACGATGCTGATTCTAAAACCGATGCATTAGTATTTGCTGAGATTAAATATCGACTTAATTAGTCATTGCCGCTTCGTTATAGGCAGATATTAGTATTTGCCAATCGGCCAGTTGCCAATAAATATTACGTAATCGTTTTTCTTTTTCAAACGAACGCTTTAAACGCGCCATGTTTGAGTTTTTCCAATTATTGCCTTGTCTAATTCCGCATTTATCAAAATCAATTAACCAAACCTCGTTTTCTGTATCGAGCATAATGTTGTGGATGTTTAAATCGTGGTGATAAATCTGATGATGATGAAATTTGGCAATGGTTTGCCCAATTTTTTGCCATACATCAGCGGTTAAGCTGTTTGCTAGTAAAACATGATGTAAGTCTTGAGCGCTGGGAATTTTTTTTGAAATAATATCGGCTTGGTAATATAAGCCTGTTTTCTTCAACATGGCTGCGATCGGAGTTGGACAATTTAAATCCATATTTTCCATGTGCTGTAGAAGCTTAAATTCTCGCCATGCTCGGGATTGCTCAAGGCCTGTATACAGGTATTGATCACTTAGTACTTTTCCAATCAACCCACCGCGACGATAGTGACGTAACACATATTCATTTTTGTCATGTTGAAAAAAGTAGGTGGTGCCTCGGCCGATTGCTTGTCCTGTTACGGCATTTTGTGTTTGCCAATATTGACCTGAAAACATTTTTGGAATGGGCGCAGCGAAATGTTCTTCATCAAACAGCATGGCGTGGGCGTTAATTGTTTTTTGCTTAATAGTAGCCATGTTACAATTTTGACTCAGAAGTAATAGGTGTATTGTATACATATTACTGAGGTAAGTGCAGGTTCAGATAGCTATTTTGTGTTTCAACAAATTGAGTAATCCCCATCTATGAATAATCACGTTTCTAGCGAACCACAGTCAGGTGAAGTTGAATTAATTATTGGTAATTCCAATTCAAATTTTTCAGGTGTGACATCCACTATGCTGCAGGTCATGTCTTATCAAAAAGAGCGGATTAATTTACGCATTATGGGTACGCACTTTTTGCCTGAACCGGCCTTGGCTATTAGTTTTTGGCAAACTGCAAAAATGTGTCGCAGACCACTCAAAAATGGAAAGTGGCGTATTTTTCATGCCCGCCGCGTCGATGAAATGATTCAGGGTGTATTGCTTAAATACCTGTTCAGAGCAAAAATTATTCTGGTGTTTAGTTCGGCTGCGCAGCGTAAACGTTCTGGATCAACTGTGTGGTTAACCCGAAAAATGGACGCTGTGGTTGCGGTAAGTAAAAGATCAGCGGGATTTTTATGTGATCCCCCAGACCTAGTCAACCCCCATGGCGTGCAAGTTAATGATTATTTACCTGCTAAAGATAAACAGCAAGCATGGGCTGAATTAGGCTTTGGAGGTAAATATGGTATTGGAATTTTAGGTCGCGTCAGAAAACAAAAAGGGGTGCACTTGTGTGTTGAAGCGTGCATTCAATTGTTTGAGAAGTATCCTGATTACCACTGTGTGGTGGTTGGCGCAATTTCATCAAGTAACAAAGAGTTTGTCGAGCAGCTAAAAACCAAAGCGGCACAAGCCAATATGGCTGATAGGATCACTTTCACGGGTGAGCTTCCATTTGAGCAAATACCCACAATATTTAGTGCACTGTCTTTGGTTACAGCCTTGAGTGATAACGAAGGATTTGGTTTAACTGTTTTGGAAGCGATGAGCAGCGGCGCAGCGGTATTGGCAACAGAAGCCGGCGCTTGGGAGGAAATTGTTCGCCCATCAGTCGATGGTTATATTGTGCCTGTGAATGATCAACAAGCAGTAACTGAAAAAATGGACTTATTATTATCTAGTACCGAAAAGCTAACCCAAATGGGTATTGAAGGGCGAAAAAGAGTCGAGGCCAGTTATCGAGTGGAAGACGAAGCAACACGTTTAATCGCGTTTTTTCGTAGCTTACAATAGGCATACTTTTAGGGAGAATTGAATGCAGTGAGGACATCCAGCGTTTTTTGAATGGCACCACGGTTAAAAGCTAATACTTGTTTACCTGCATCCCCCGCATGTTTTCTTTGTTCGGGGTTGTCTAACCACGTTTTACAAGCCTCTTCAATTTGCTGAGCATCTATCACCGTCATTAACGCGCCGCTAGCGGCCAAGGCTTGGCAGATAGCAGGGTTATTATAAGTTGACTCACCCATCAATATTGGCACTGCCATAGCTGCAGGTTCCAAAGCGTTGTGTCCACCTCTATCAGCTAAACTCCCTCCTACAAAACTGATATCTGCCAATGCGTAGATGGAGCGCAACTTGCCCATTTGGTCGCATAATAATACTTGGGTCATGGATGTACATGGTTTTGCGTCACTCATTAAAGACGTTTCAATATTTTGTGTTTGTAAAAGTTGATGAACCTTCTCAAAGCGTTGAGGGTGACGAGGGACAATAATCAATAATAACGCCGGATAAAGTGTAACCAAGGCCAAGTAGGCATCCAGTAAAATTTGTTCCTCTGGATCATGGGTGCTGCCAGCCACAATAATTAAACGCGACTCTAAGGCAAAGTTTGTTTTAAGCGTTTGGCTCAAGGCGATATCGTAATCAGAAATGCTTAAGTCAAATTTAATATTATTGGTTAAGGTTAGCTTTTCAGGGCTGACTCCAAGAGTCAGGTAGTTCTGGTAATCCCTTTTATCTTGAGCGCAGATTGCAGTGACTTTTTCAAACATAGGTTTAAATAAAGAAGGATATTTTTGATAAGTTTTGGTCGACTTTTCACTCATCCTGCCATTTATAATAAAAATAGGGATATTCAAACACCAGCACTGATCACACAAGTTCGGCCACAATTCCATTTCATTAATGAGTACTTTGGTTGGGCGTTTTCTGTTTAGAAAAGTCTTTATAAAAAGAGGGAAATCATAGGGTAGATAAGCATGGCTAACGCGGTCTGCAAACAGTAGCTTTACCCTATCAGCACCGGTGGTGGTATTGGTGGTGATAGTTATGCGTTGCTTGGGATTTTGCATTAATAATTGTTCAACTAAATTTTGTATTGCCACTACTTCACCGACTGACGCGCAATGTATTAGAGGGCCACTTTTCTGAGTATCTTGATTTGGAGTTAAACCATAGCGGGATAAACGGGCTTTTGTATATCCTGGTTTACGTCTGATAAGTTGATAAATAAAGTGACTAAGAGCAAAGGGTATAATCAGTATCCATAGTAATGAATAACTGAGTAATACAGCTGTTTGCTTGGTACTGGGATGGAAATTTGGGGTCATGATTTATAAGGGCAGATGAGAGTATTCAAAACTAAAGTTACTTTAGCAGGTTTTGACAAATGAGGAACTAACAATACTTTAAATTGAGCCATACTGTAGTTAATCTAACAGACTGAATCGTAATTAATTTTTATTAAGTCCTCGCTTTTTGCTAAAACTCATTTAGTAGAAAATTTCACTCTGTACGGAGTTTGTTTTTGACTCTAATTCGTCAATATTTTCACTCAATTTTGTTTACAGGCTTGAGCTGCCTATTATCTGTATCCTTCTCGGTTAGAAGTCAGGCTAATACAATACAAGTTGTGGTAAATCCCTCGGTTGAATCTAAAGATTTTAGCGTCGAACAAATACAAAAGATTTTTTCTATGCGCCAAACTATTTGGTCTAATGGTCAAGCAATTACTGTTTATGTCCTTCCGTATCGACATTAAACACATCAAGCTTTCAGTACCAAAGTGCTCGGTTTGATTCCATATCAACTGGTTCGTATATGGAATAAATTAGTGTTTTCAGGACTAGGGGAAGAGCCTATTGAGGTGCAAAATGAGCAAGAGATGCTCGAGCGTGTTAGTCAGAAGCCAGGTGCAATCGGTTATTTGATGCCGCCGATTAATGACGATAATTTTAATATTATTAAAGTACTGGAGGAATAAATCAACATGAAGCTTTCAATGTGGTTTAGTTGCTTGTGGTTGGGACTAATCTTTCAATCATATTGTGTTGCTGCTGAATCATCCAAACTAAATGGCTTTGTCACACAGGGAATCACTCAGGCAAAAAAATCGAACTTTGTAACCGATGATGGTCATGTGTTGTTTTAGCTGACGGAAGTTGGAGCCAATAGTGCCTACCGTATTAATCCTTCATTTCGGGTGGCCGGCCAGGCGGTATGTTTAGAAGGTGGAAATCGTTTTTCTGATGGTTTAGAGTGATAACTGCTTAATAGCTCTGATTGGCAGGTCAACACCCATATTGGACGCAATAAAAATTATCATTGGTTGTACTCGTCGACCCGAGACGTGCCTCATACACGTCCTTCTATTGTGCTGCCGCAATCTTTATATTTTGATATTTCCGGGATGTTGCTTTGGGTGTCGATGGATTAATTCTTATAACCCAAACTCATAATGAATTAGGCGAGTGGGATATTAATTTCAGTTACGGTAATTCAAGGATGAGTGAAGAACAGAAAAGAATTTATTAGGTTCAAAAGCTTCTGGAAAATTGAAACACAATTTTGATACGCAGTTTAGTGTGTATTGGCGTCCTAAATTAACTAAGTTTCAATTTTGTTTTTCATTATTGGATGCTGATTTTAGCTACCAACGAGGAGATAACGATACTCTGTTTACAGGTGATGAGACATCTCAAATAATAATGTTCAATCTATTGTATCAAGGACAATACTGGGAAATTGCCTCCGAAGTGATGCGTGAGCGATTGAGTATGGAAAACATATTATTTTCAGGATTTTATAGCGATATCACAGCAGAAGGTGGGTATCTGCAAGCCAGGTACTTTTTATCTAAGCAAGTAACCATGCTTGCTAGATTAGATATGTATGACCGAGATAGAAAGCACCGAGATAGAAAGCACCGAGATGATCAGAATATTGAAACTTAAAGTCAAAGTTTGGTGTAGGATATTTTGGCCTTATGGATCAAGCCACGGCAGTGGTTACTTGGCGATTTGCTGAAAATATTCAGATTCAAGTTGAATACCACAAAATAAAAGGTACTAGCAGGCTAGCGCCTATGTTTACCCCAAACATAATCATAAATAACAATAAGTATTGGGAAGTATGGGCTATGCAGCTTATGTATTGGTTTTAATCGATGCGTAAATTTGTCAGCTTACCCACTAAAATAATGAGCATTTTAATGGCATTTTTATTGTTTGCTAGTGTCTCTTTAACTTATTTGTGGGTGAACAAAAATAATCAAGACTATTCTGATCAACAGCAAACAGTACTCGATCAATATCAACAACAATTTGAGTTGATTCGAGGTCTATTGCGAACCAGAATGGAGTCTTGGTTTGAATCCTTTGTACATTTCCAAGCAAATTACGCTGACAATATTGAAGCCACTGCGTTTTTTTCGAACACGAATTTGACTATTTATAAATTAACTGGCAAATCAATGATTTACCGTTATTTGATAGCAACAGTGATTTAATGTATAGAACCTCAAAAACTGAAAAAATTATATTTATGCTGATGTTAAACAAGTTATTAATCATCAATCGCACATATTCGTTGTGCAGCAGAATGTCAGCAACAAATTAGTTTGCCGATTCTATCTAACTCGGGAGAATTGGCCATATTATCTGTCAGCAGCTCGTTGTTAGAGGTGTTGGCGGCAGTTAATCGTTCTACTTTTGCTAAATTAGCTATTTTAGGTGACATGAGTCAATAGCTGCAGCCGTTTCACTTGAGGGAGTGAGATTAAAGGATTTACGTGTAAAGCCGCCTATCAATCTCACCAATAAAGAAGTTATGCAAAAACTTCTAAAAGATCTACCTAACAGCCTCTTACTTTCAAAAATACTGGATTCAGGTTATCGATTTGACAGAGGCATAACATATTTTTATTAAATGTATTACCTATCGATCCTCATCTTGAAGACTCAACGTATTTAATGCTTGTGCACGATATTAGTGGGGTGTCGTTGGCGCATAAACAATATCAAACGCAGGTGTTAATTATATCTATTACTGTGGTTGTACTCTGTGTTTTGGCCATACTTTTGATGACCCGAAAATTTCGCCTCCGCCTGATTTTAGTGGCGGAATAGCTACCTCGGTTAGCTCAAAAAGAGTATCAAGAGTTTCGTATTCATAAGTTTGCAAAATGCCGTTTTTTTGTCGATGAAATTGAATTATTACAAGACTCTGCAAGCTTGCTCGGTGATGAATTGGAGTTTTTAGATGAAAAGATTAAACAGAATACCCGAGAGTTAGAAAATATCGCCATGTATGACCTTCTAACTGACCTACCTAATCGCAATATGCTGAATCATCAGTTGAAAAAATTGCTGGCTATCATGACCCGTGAATCAAACAAATTAACTGTTATGTTTCTTGATTTTGATAAATTCCGTAAGGTTAATGACACTCACGGTCATGATATTGGTGATTCGTTTTTGATAAAGGCAGCACAGAGGATACGCGTGTGTTTACGTGACTCAGACATGTTGTTACGTTTTGGCGGTGATGAATTTGTAATCGTATTTTTAGAAAAAAATATCGCAGTAGGTGACGCTATATTAGCCACAAAGTTGATTGATAGCTTCAAAGAGCCTATTGCCGTCAATGAGTTACTCTTTTATACCTCTAGTAGTATCGGTATTGCGAGTACCGAAGATACATCGATGTTGATGGATGACTTAGTTAGGCAGTCAGATATGGCTATAAATGCTTCTAAAGACGCAGGCGGTGGGAAATGTGGTACATTTAGTGATGTTATGCAAAAAGCGGTAGTTCGTAAAGTCGAGCTAGAAAATGAAGTGCGCGACGCTCTCGAAATAGGGTAGTTTTGCTCTGCAACCACAAGTAGAAATTGCACTGGGAAAACTATTTGGATTTGAGGCGCTTATTCGTTGGTTTCATCCTGCCTGATGAATTTATCCCACTGATTGAAAATACAGAAAATAGGTTGCTGGGGCCTTAAAAAGGCATTTGAAATATCACAGCAACTGGATAATTTAGGTTTTAAACACCTTAAAATAGCGGTAAATCTATCTGCTAGTCAGTTTTTGGATCCCGATCTTTTGCCATTCCTCCGTGAGCAGATTAAAGTATTTAATCGTGACCCATCACAGATTGAATTAGAGCTAACAGAAAGAACAGTAGTAGCTGATATCGAACAAACTCTGGATACTATGAGGCAACTGAAGAAGATGGGATTTATTTTTTCTACTGATGACTTTGGTACCGGGTATTCGTCTTTAGCTTATTTGAAGCAGATGCCTGTTGATATTATCAAAATAGACAAAGTTTTATCTCAGGTATGAGCGATAATAATGCTGATATGCAAATTGTTTCGTCTACCATTACGATGGTGTAAAAGTTAGGTATGCAAGTGGTGGCTGAAGGTGTTGAAACATCAGCTCAAATGAAGTTATTACAAGGTCATCAGTGTGAAATCGGTCAAGGGTATTTTATCTCTCGCCCGATACCGCAGAGCGATCTATATTCTCTTTAACCTGAAAAATTACAATTTAGTGTGTGGGATAAGTTAGACAAACTTAACAAAAATATCTAGAGGCGTTTGTAAAATAGTGTAAAAAAAGTTTGCCACTTGCGTATATCCTTCTACTCTGAAAATTATCATTCATCATATTGAATATATATGATTCGCTTTACTTCCATCCCTTACATAGGATTTCTCATGAAACATGACTTTTATCTTCGTTTGGCACAACAAATAGAAGATTCTAAGGCACAAGGCCTTTTCAAGAAAGAACGCATCATCACGTCAAGTCAACAAGCTGATATTGAAGTAAATAATGAGCAAAAGGTTCTCAACTTCTGTGCCAATAACTATTTAGGGCTAGCCAATCATCCAGAACTGATAAACGCCGCAAAAGCGGGTTTAGACAGTCACGGTTTTGGTATGGCTTCGGTACGTTTTATTTGCGGTACGCAAGATATCCATAAACAGTTAGAAGCCACTATAAGTGACTTTCTAGGCACTCAAGACACTATTCTTTATCCATCTTGTTTTGACGCCAACGGAGGGCTGTTTGAAACTATTCTGGATGCTGAAGATGCAATTATTTCTGATTCGCTGAACCACGCAAGTATTATTGACGGGGTGAGATTATCGAAAGCTAAACGCTACCGTTACGCCAATAATGATATGCAAGCCTTAGAAGCACAGCTTATTCAAGCTGATGAAGATGGCGTGCGCACTAAGCTTATCGCGACAGATGGAGTTTTCTCTATGGATGGCGTGATTGCGGACTTAGCAGCAATTTGTGACCTGGCCGACAAATATCAGGCTTTGGTCATGGTTGACGACTGTCATGCTACTGGGTTTGTTGGTGAAAATGGTCGAGGTAGCCATGAATATTGTGATGTGATGGGACGAGTTGATATTTTAACCGGTACTTTGGGTAAAGCCCTAGGCGGTGCGACTGGTGGATATACTTCGGGCAAAAAAGAAGTCGTTAGTTGGCTACGTCAACGCTCTCGCCCGTATTTATTTTCAAATTCTGTGGCGCCCCCCATTGTTGCCGCATCTTTAAAAGTGTTTGAAATGATGGAGCATGGAGATGCATTGCGTAAACAGTTAACTGCCAACGCTGCTCATTTTCGCCAGAGAATGTCAGACGCAGGTTTTACGCTTTCTGGCAAAGATCATGCAATTATTCCAGTGATGTTAGGTGACGCGCAGTTAGCCAGTGATATGGCGGATAAGATGCTCCAAAAAGGGGTTTACGTGGTTGGGTTTTCTTTTCCTGTTGTACCCAAAGGGCAGGCGCGTATTCGTACTCAGATGTCTGCAGCCCATAGTCTAGAACAAATTGATTTAGCCGTGGATGCATTCATTGAAGTAGGCAAAGAATTGGGGGTGATTTAATGAAAGCTCTAGCCAAGTTACATTCAGAAAAAGGCATTTGGATGACCGAGTGTGAAAAGCCCACCGTTGGTCACAATGATTTATTAATTAAAATCCATAAAACTGCAATTTGTGGTACTGATATGCATATATACCAATGGGATGAATGGGCACAAAAAACTATCCCAGTACCAATGGTTGTTGGCCATGAATATGTTGGTGAAGTGGTTGATATGGGTCAAGAGGTGCGTGGGTTTACAGTTGGAGATAGAGTGTCTGGTGAAGGGCATATTACCTGTGGTCACTGCCGAAACTGCCGTGCAGGCCGTCGCCATTTGTGCCGTAATACCACCGGTGTGGGGGTCAATAGACAAGGTGCATTTGCCGAGTTTTTAGCCATACCTGCGTTTAACGCTTTTAAAATACCCCATAATATATCCAGCGATTTAGCCGCTATTTTTGACCCTTTTGGCAACGCAGTTCACACTGCCTTGTCTTTTGATTTGGTTGGCGAAGATGTATTGATAACAGGTGCCGGCCCTATTGGTATAATGGCTGCAGCTGTCGCGCGTCATGTTGGCGCAAGAAATGTAGTGATTACTGATATAAACGAATATCGCTTAGACTTAGCCACTAAAATGGGCGCTACTCGAGCGGTAAACGTATTAAATACTCAGTTGAAAGATGTGATGAATGACTTGGGTATGACTGAAGGTTTTGATGTTGGTCTTGAGATGTCCGGAGTGCCAGCAGCATTGCGTGATATGCTCGACAAAATGAACAATGGTGGCAAAATAGCGATGTTAGGCATCCCAGCTACCGATGTTGCGATAGACTGGAATCAAGTGATATTTAAAGGCCTGATGATAAAAGGCATTTATGGTCGTGAAATGTTTGAAACATGGTATAAAATGGCCAGCCTGATCCAAGGTGGCTTAAACTTAAAGCCTATGGTTACGCATCAATTTGCTATTGATGACTTTCAACAAGGTTTTGATGTGATGGGGTCCGGCCAATCTGGTAAGGTGATCCTAAATTGGCAGTAGTGGTAACCTGAAATTGAGATAAGTAGCGCCGCTCAACACCGATGTTTTAGGCCCTATCTTCGTTTCGATTTCTAGTAATAGCGTACTATTACTAGAAATCGAGCCTCGATAATCACTAAGATTTCGATGTTGAGTCACAGTCGGGTATTTTAACAACGTGAATGTTATGTAACAGCTTGAATTTATGTTAAATTAATTGAATATTTTCGACACTCATTATCCCGAGTTCAGGTTAACAATAAACTTCTGAGGGGAGTTACCGAGATGGAGCAATTTGCCCATATATCTGTGCTGCAGGCACAACAAAAACAGTCTGAAAGTACCGTACAATTCGTCGATATTCGCGACGACTCTGCTTTTGAGGCTGGGCATATTAAAGGTTCTACACATTTAACCAATGGTTCGTTACATAGTTTTATGGCTGACGTGGAATTTAATACACCCGTTATAGTGTGTTGTTATCATGGTATTAGTAGCCAACAAGCAGCACAGTTTTTAATTCACCAAGGTTTTGAAGAGGTATATAGCCTAGACGGTGGATTTGAGGCGTGGCGTAAAGACCAGCCCTTCGAAGTTTCACTGCCAGCTATTTAAAATGTTATAGGAAGTATAATACGTTTGTCTACCCCGCTTAAGTTAGTCGCTTTTTCTAAAGAGCAGCCGGCAAGATTACTCACTTTATATCTTAAAAATCACGGCGTTAAGGTTGAGTACCAATATTCAGATAATGATTATGCGCATTCGGTGATGCTATTAGAGTTGTCTGATCAAATCCAAGCTAAAAAAATAGCAGAAGAATTTGTGCTTAATCCGAATGACGTAAAATATCAGACGGCTGCATGGCAATCAGGTGAAACGGTTAACTTAACGCCGGTTAAATCTTTTTCTGCAGCTAAAGCCCTCTATGATTTAAAGCAAGCACCTTTTACATCAAGTATATTAGCTATTTGTTTAGTTATATATTTGTTGGCAATGATAGGCGTTTCAGGCCCTTATTTGTGGTTGAAAATTCAGCCTATTGCGATGCTGATAGATTCGGGACAGTGGTGGCGATTATTGGGTCCCGCACTGATCCACTTTTCAGTCCTACATATTGCATTTAATCTGGTCTGGTGGTGGTCATTAGGTAAACAAATAGAGATAACGTTTGGTATCAGTAGTTTGCTGATGCTTTTTGTATTTTCGGCTATTGTGTCTAATGTCGCTCAGTTGTTGGTCAGTGGCCCTAATTTCGGTGGTCTTTCTGGTGTCGTGTATGCGTTAGTGGGCTGTGTTTGGTGGTTAGGCTGGTTAAAACCCAGCTGGGGATTATCGTTGCCAAAACCTATTATTGGCTTTTTATTGGTTTGGTTAGTGGTAGGTTATCTGGATATTCTACCTGTGAATATGGCAAATACTGCGCACACTGTGGGGCTAATTTGTGGATGTTTATTTGCTTGGTTTTTGGTTGCCAGAGCCGAAAGTGTCAGCACCCAATAGGCTGATATTTAGCTCTGGAAATAAAGGTACTTAGTAAATATAACATCCTTTATCATTTTAGAGCCCGTTTCTTTGAGCATCAATTCTTGGAGTTTTTCTAAGCAGCTACGCCTAATATCCTCGCGACCAGTCAGAGATTTAACTTTTTCTTCTGGCTGGCTACCAAACACCTCAATAGTTGCCGCTCTCATTAGTGGGGAGTGGTGTTCTGCGGCTTTAAGAAAGTCTGGGTCTTCTAACATCAATTCTATTGATACCCTGACAAAACCTAACTTTCTTGCGCTAGAGCCTAAGTAGTTGGTTACTATCTCTGGCTCGAGACTGAAATAAGCGTAGCTTTTTCTGACCACTTCTTGTCCGTTTACCACACTGTGATAACTTAAAAGGGTCAGTAAACTAACAAGTAGGCATATGGTTTTTTTCATCGTTATTTTCTTTTGTTAGTTATCATTACAGTGGCCTTAAGCTTAACAACTTTTGCTAGGCTCACAAAACTAAATTAGTTAGAGCGGTATTTAACTTTAGTCTAAGTCATGCAATTGTTATTATTCATTTTCGCTACTCAAAAACGTTATAAAATTGAATTTATCTTATACTTTTCCGGTCGGTATTCCGTCACATTGGGCTGAACCTAAGCAGTTTACTATACCAAGCCCCTGTTTAAAAAATTGGTTATTAGACACAGGATCGTTAACCGAAAGGCTTCAATCACAATGTACGTCATTCCGTCTGACTCTAGTAGGTCAACGGCAGGCGCAGATAACTCTTGAAGAATTTCGACGAGTCTCGGCTCCCAACCAAGAATTAAATCTAGAAGAATGGCAAGTCAGAGAAGTGTTATTATGGGGTGACAATCAACCTTGGGTCTTTGCTCGGTCAATTATTCCACAAAGATTATGCGAAAGTGATTTTGTTCATCTCAATACTAAACCTTTGGGTCAATTGATTTTTAATGATGAACGATTTAAACGACTGCCATTTGAATTAACTCATATGTCTCCAAGTAAAGCTTTTCTAGAAAAATTACACATAGAATCTGAGATGAAATTGTGGGGACGCCGCTCGGCATTTACCTTTGAGGATCTACAAATGACAGTCAGTGAGGTTTTTCTGCCTAATTCACCCGCATATCAAGAGATGAAATAGATCAATATGGGTAACACAGGAAAACTACCAGCTGCAAAGTTAAACGCTTATTGGCGCTTAATGCGTGCTGACAAACCCATCGGTATCTATTTATTACTTTGGCCTTGCGTATGGGCTCTGTGGATAGCTTCAGCAGGCATTCCAGACTTACATATACTTGTGGTGTTTGTTTTAGGCGTTGTGGTGATGAGATCAGCTGGTTGTGTGATCAATGATTATGCAGATCGTAAGGTAGATGGTTTAGTGGAACGCTCATCAACCAGACCCTTGGTGACAGGAGAGGTCACTGAAAAAGAGGCCTTGGGTCTATTTTTTGTTCTTTTATGTTTCGCCTTAATACTGGTTTTGACACTAAGTTGGCTAACGGTGCTGATGTCAGTTGGTGGATTGATATTAGCCACCATTTATCCTTTTATGAAGCGCTATACTCATTTGCCTCAGGTCATACTTGGTGCTGCTTTTGGCTGGTCTATTCCGATGGCTTTTGTAGCAATAGGACAACCGCTAGATTGGGTGGTGTGGGCATTGTATTTTGCTAATTTAGCTTGGACTGTCGCTTTTGACACTGAATACGCCATGGTCGATAAAAACGATGATATCAAAGTGGGGGTCAAATCAACCGCTATCTTGTTTGGTCAATACGATAAGTTGATCATATTGCTACTACAAATACTTAGTTTGTTACTGCTTACTGCCGTAGCACTAAACCTAAGCTTAAGCTGGCCTTTTTATCTGGCGTTAGTTATCAGCATGGGATTGTTTTTGTATCAACACAGGTTAATTAAAGACCGAGATAGAAGCCTGTGTTTTAAGGCTTTTTTGCATAATCATTATGTAGGTTTGGTTTTGGCGTTAGGGATTATTGGACATTACGCTATTTATCACGCATCAATTTAAATAGCGTCTAATTGTTATATATCCCTAATAAACAATGTTTGGTTTTATGTTTCGGTTTTCTCTAATTTGGCGAGACGGGTTTCTAAAGCTTCCAATTTTTCTCGAGTGCGCATGAGTACTTGGCTTTGGATATCAAATTCCTCTCGACTAACAAAGTCTAAGCGGCTGATTTGTGATTGTAATACTTGTTTAACCTTGGCCTCTGCGCCTTCAGCCATCGTTTTCATACCTGGAGGCATGGCATCAGAGATTTGCTTAGCAATTTCTTCTAATTTCTTAGGGTTTAACATTTTTATGTACTCGCTGAGTGGGCATTTTTTTAGATGATTGATACAATAGTGGGCTTAAAAACTCAAAAAGCAATATCCGTTTAATGTAGTTGGACTAATGGATGTATTTTCTTACAATCAGCGCCCTTTAACTTGAGAGTTTAAATTTAGTATGAAACTCAACCCTGGTCAGAACGAAGCTGTAAATTTTATTTCTGGGCCATGCTTAGTGTTAGCCGGTGCAGGTAGCGGTAAAACTCGCGTTATTACAAGTAAAATTGCTTACTTGGTTAGGGAATGTGAGTTGCCTGCGCGGTATATAGCCGCAGTGACCTTTACCAATAAAGCCGCTCGTGAGATGAAAGAGCGTGTGGCGCAAACCTTGGGCAAAAAAGAAGCTCGAGGATTAAAGATATCTACCTTTCATACTCTTGGTTTAAATATTATTAAGTCTGAAGTAAAAAGTTTGGGTTTAAAACCTGGCTTTTCATTATTCGATGATAAAGACAGCATGTCATTACTTAAAGATTTGACTGAGGTCGAGTTTGATGGCGACAAGGAGTTATTGTCTTCGCTGCAGAGTTGTATCTCTAACTGGAAAAACGATCTTATTTTGCCAGAAGACTTAAAACAACAAACCCTGTCCCCTAGCGAAGTGGAGCATGCGGAATTTTACCAGCGTTATTACAATCATCTGAGAGCCTACAATGCACTCGATTTTGATGACTTGATCTTATTACCTACCGTACTGTTAAAAAATAACGCGGCAGTCAGGCAAAAATGGCAAAACAAAATACGTTATTTGCTGGTGGACGAATACCAAGATACCAATACCAGTCAATATGAACTGGTTAGATTGTTAGTGGGTGAAAGAGCTAGGTTCACTGTAGTAGGTGATGACGACCAATCTATTTATTCTTGGCGTGGCGCAAGACCACAAAACTTAGTACTACTGCAGACTGATTTTCCTAAGTTAAGAGTCATTAAGCTTGAACAAAACTATCGTTCGTCTGAACGGATTTTGCACTGCGCTAATATCCTTATCCAAAATAATCCGCATATATTTGAAAAAAAATTATTTTCTGAGTTGGGTTACGGTGAGCCACTACAAGTGATTACCGCCAAAAATGAAGAACACGAGGCTGAACGTGTGGTGGCTGAATTAATGGCCCACAAGTTTATGAATGCCACAAAGTTTAAAGATTATGCGGTTTTGTACCGAGGAAATTTTCAATCTCGGGTGTTCGAAAAGGTACTGATGAGTAACCGTATCCCTTATAAAATTAGCGGAGGTACGTCGTTTTTTGGTAGAACTGAAGTCAAAGACATCATGGCTTACTTGCGTTTATTGGTAAATCAGGACGATGACAATGCACTGTTGAGGGTAATCAATACACCTACCCGCGGTATTGGCAGGGTGAGTTTAGAAAAACTCGGTAATTTAGCTAATCATAATCGTACTTCTATGTTTGAAGCTGCTTTTGACCCTAATCTTCAGGATGTTCTAAGCGGTAAGGCCTTGGTATCGGTAGAACAATTTAGCCGCTGGATAGTCGAGTTATCAGATAATGCGGTCAGAGGTGATGGCATTGCGACCATTCGTGAAATGATCAAAACCATGGGATATGAAGAGTGGTTGTATGAGTCGAGTACTAGTCCAAAGGCTGCAGAGATGGGCATGGCGAATATCAGTACTTTGTTTGGCTGGATCAGCAATATGCTTGAAGGTGGTGAACTCGACCCGCCAATGACACTACAAGAAGTAGTTAATCGTCTAATTCTCAGGGATATGATGGAACGTGGCGAAGACACTGAAGAAACAGACCAAGTTCAGCTAATGACCCTGCATGCCTCAAAGGGACTGGAGTTCCCTTATGTATTTATGGTGGGCATGGAAGAAGGATTATTACCCCATCAGAGCAGTATTGAAGAAGACAATATCGATGAAGAAAGACGTTTAGCGTATGTGGGTATTACCCGTGCGCAAAAAATATTGTTTATGACTTTGGTCAAAGAAAGGCGGCAATATGGCGAAGTGATTAATCCTGAACCTAGTCGATTTTTACACGAGTTACCGCAGGATGATTTAGTATGGGAGCATAAAAAGCCAAAAGTGTCAGCACAGGAACGTCAGCAAAAATCTCAGGTGGGCATTGCAAATCTGCGTAACATGATGAATAAGAGTTAAGGATTAAGTTAAATTTGTCATCTAAGTTACTTCAATTTTTGCGGCGGCTTTTAAAAATTTACCTTGTCCGAACTCACAGCCTGCGTCCATTAATGCTTGATATTGTTCTTGGGTATTTATGCCACTGGCAATTAACTTAAATTTCAAGTGGCCAGAAATGGATAACACCGACTGAATTAATTTTAAGTTGCGTTCTGAGCGGGGTAGCGTTTTAACAAAATAGTGATCTATTTTTACGTAATCAAATGGGTAGGAATACAAATAGCTCAAAGAAGCCAAGCCACTACCAAAGTTGTCTAATACCAGAGTGATGCCCGCTCGTTTTAATATTTTGATCGCCGGTAAGAAAAACTGAGAGCGACGATTTAGCGCGTTTTCATCAAATTCAATGACCAGTTGTTTAGGGTCAACTCCTGCGTTTTTTACCTGTTCAATCAGTTGTTTAGCTAAAGACGTTTGGGTGAGATGATGAATGGACAAGTTGATCGCAATTTGTTTATCAGCATCGGCCTCCTGTAATTGCCAACCTTTTAATATTTCGCAAGCTTTGGTTAGCATGAACTTATCCATTTCTACTGTCAGGCCACACTGTTCTGCAATCTGCCAATACTGATCTCGCTTGATTTTACCTATACTTGAATGCTCCCACCTAACGTAACATTCCTGATATATCTGTTCTTGTGTGGCTAAGTTAATAACGGGCTGCGAATAACTCTCAAAGGCTTCAGCTTTGAGTATTTTTCTAAACTCGCTTTCGATTTCTAGCTCTTCAAGCAGTTTATCTCGCATTGTCTTATCAAAAACAATATAACGACCGCGTCCAAGAGACTTTGCTTGATACATGGCTGCATCTGCATCTCGTAGCACTTCGTCAGCCGTTTGGTAGCCACCTTCAATGTAGGCAATGCCTATGCTAGCACCTGAATACATATCTTTATTTTCGATATTAAAGGGTTTAGCGATAGTGCTTATAATACGCGCAGATATTTCTTCGACATCGTTTGGAGATTCATAATTGTCAAACAGCACAACAAATTCATCGCCACCTAATCGGGCAAGTAAGTCATGACCACGGATACATGAACTAATTCTAACCGAGACCTCTTTTAAAAAGAGGTCTCCTGCCATGTGACCTAACGAATCATTAATTTGTTTGAATCTGTCTAAATCAATAAATATTACTGCAAAATTACTTTCCACATAACGTTGCTTGCTAGCAAGTGCCAGTTCGAGTCGACTATTAAATAGAACTCGGTTTGCCAAGCCTGTTAGCGAATCATGTTGCGCGTCATGTTCCAACTGTTGTTGCGCTTGAAGGCGTTCTTCAATTTGTTTTTGTAAAAATAAATTAGTGCTATTGAGTTCTTCTGTACGCTCTTTTACTTCCTCTGCAAGTTTCTGATTATATGCTTTAATCGCATCAGAGGACTGTTTACGGCTTAGTGCTATCGCAATGTGATGAGAAACAAAGCGTAAAAATTCTAAATCCTTAAAGTTGTATTGTTTTTCTTTGCTGTAACTTTGTACGGCGATGACACCACAAATTTCACCATCTATTATCAGTGGCGATCCAATCAAAGAATTTAATTTAATCCGCATATTTTTAGCCACATAAGATGACAATTCGTTGTCATCACACAGCTGCTGGACTCTGTTGTAATCAATCAACTCAGCGCTACCATGTCTAATAATGTATTCCGTTACACCTAAACTCATCGGCCTGGATTCAATTTCAGAACTCACTTCGTCTATGTAATAAGGAAAACTTAGCATCTGATTTTCTTTATCCAATATGGCAACATAACAGTTAGGCGCACCAATTAAGCGCGATAAAGTGTCATGAATAGCAGCATAAAAATCATGCATGTCTCCTTCAACTGAAGCTGAAAGCTCGGAGATTTCAAACAAAGCTTGTTGTAAGGATTCTATTTTTTGCCTTTCGCTGATCTCTTCTTGTAATTCCTCATTCATTTGTCTTAACTGCTTAGTGCGTTGACGAATAGTTTTTTCAGTTAACTCTCGACTTTTAACTCTATCAACACAGTTGACTATGTGTTGAGAAACAAACAGTAATATTTCTAAATCTTCTCGATTGTAACGAATCGACTCGTCGTAGCTCTGAACGACCATTGCACCTATTACCTGTGTACCACGTTTTAACGGGATACCAATCCAATCAACTGGGGCTGCACCTAAATCTTTTACAGATATATCTGCCAGTTGTTGTTGATAGGTTTCTTGAGTCAGAAATAGATGATGACCGGTGCGCAAAATGTAGCCAGTCAGACTGTTTTTTAGGTCGTCAGCAGAAACTTGTGAAATCACTTGCTCATCGAATTCGTCCACAAAATAGACAAAATCTATAATTTCTTTTTCTTCTTCGTAAAAGGCTACAAAGAAGTTTTGAGCGGGCATCAGATCGCCAATAATGTCATGAATTGCAGGATAGAGGCTGGATAACTCATTAATTGAACTGGCTAGTTCTGAAATATCAAATAGCGATTTTTGAATGGATTCAGAGTGCTTGTACTTTTTTGTGATGCTCTGCAACTGAGGAACAAGCTCCCGCAGCTCTTCTAAAGACAGTTGATTGGCGTTATTTTTAAATATCATTAGCTAAATTTATAGTTCTTTATATTGGTGCAAGTACAGAAATCCAATTATCAAAAATATACTATTTAGACTAAAAAGACCACCTTGCTGGAGGTCTTTTTTACGCCAGGGTTTCAATTATTTTATAAATTAAATACCTTCAATCATATGTTCGATTGCCGCTTTAATTTCATCATTCGAACAATCACCACAAGTGCCCATTGGCGGCATAGCGCCTATACCATTAATGGCATTTTTCCAAACAGTATCAAAGCCTTTTTCCATACGTGGTGACCAGTCTGCTGCATTTTGAAATTTAGGTGCATTCAAAACACCAACACTGTGACATGCAACACAAGCTTCTGCGTAAACATCTGAACCCGCTCTTGGTCCTGAAGATGTGACTTCAGCTTTTGCACCTGCTACATGCACTTTGCCAATAGGTTGAATGCGAGACTTAATATCAGCTTCACTCATTTCTTGTGCTTGTACCGCCAAAACGCTAAAAACACCTACACAGGTATATAAAAAGGATTTAAATTTCACAAAATTCTCCAAATCAGGCTTTGTTTACCCAAAAAAACTAAAACGGATTATAACGACTAATGTTGTGTGAACAACTATTTAACTAACAAATCTAACTGAATTCGTATTTTTTGTTTTGGCCATGTAATTTTTTAATTGTCTTTAATCCTCTTATCTCAAACGCGACTGATCTAATATATGCATTAAATGGTAATATTCATATTTAATGAAATTCTTATAGAAGGGATCAATAATGATAACAATGATGCGCCTCTTGGGCATAATGTGTAGTGTTGTTTTAAGCGGCACAGTTTGCGCCCAGGAGCCAAAACCTCGGCACTCAGGTAGTCTTCAACCTTACGAATACCAGCTTGTAACTGAAGGTATTGATATTCCATGGGGTATGGCCTGGTTAGACAAAAAAACAATACTGGTATCCGATCGTAAAGGTGAATTACGGGTTATCAGCAACGGTTTATTGTTAAATGAAAAAGTTACAGGTTTACCGGAACTTCGTGCTCAAGGCCAAGGCGGCCTGTTGGATGTCTTAGTTGATCCAAATTATGCTCAAAATAATCTTATATACTTTTCTTATTCTGGCTTAGAAGGCGAGGGTGACGGTGCGCATACATCAGTTATGCGTGCTAAATTACAAAATTTTAAACTCACTGATCAAACCGTTATTTTTGAAGCGGGCCCCAACACCACAAAAGGCCAACATTACGGCAGTCGCCTGGCATTCGATAAGCAAGGTTATTTGTATATCTCAAGTGGTGATAGAGGAGATCGTGACGTCAATCCGCAGCGCTTAGACCGAGACGCAGGTAAAATCCATAGAATTAATAGCGATGGCAGCATACCTGAAGATAATCCATTTGTCGGGCAGACAAACGCCAACCCGTCTATTTATTCATATGGCCATCGAAACCCTCAGGGCATGGCGATGCACCCTGTAACAGGCGATATATGGACCCACGAACACGGCCCCAAAGGTGGTGATGAAATCAATATCATCCAACCAAGTGCAAATTATGGCTGGCCGATAATCAGCTATGGGGTGAATTACAGTGGCTCGTCTTTTACAGAACTAACTGAAAAAGAGGGCATGCACCAGCCACAATGGTATTGGGTTCCTTCTATTGCTCCTTCGGGCATGACATTTGTGACTAGCGATATCTACCCCGATTGGAAAGGGAATATAATAGTGGGCTCATTAAAGTTTGCCTATCTAGTTTCTCTTGAATTAGAGGGCGATAAAGTACTCAGCCAAGAAATATTATTTCCCGGCATTGGCCGTGTAAGAAATGTTATGCAAGGTGCTGATGGGTATATATATGTGGCGACTGATGGCGCTGGAATATTTAAAATAGTACCTGCAGGTACAATGTAGTTCATAAAAAGCCCGCAGTATATTTTTAATCTATACGGCTTTAATTCCTTGCCACTTGGTGGATAAAGCATTGTTGAACAATGCGAAGCGAGTGAAAACAATAAATACCTCGTCCGCTTGCGGAGGAGATATTTATTGTGCGGACTTATTCCTTATTTAGATTATTTGTGTTCGGTTTTTCTTCGTTGCGAAAGTCACCTACAGCATGAGATCGAGTGTTAGAACGAGTTTGTTTATTAATTTGGAAAATCTGCGAAGCATTATTTAGGTCTTTGATATTCGTTATCGCCGCTAAAGATTCACGATCTTTCAAAAATTATTTTATTTCTTTGATTTTCGAGCAGAGCTCAATATCATTTTTGTTTATTCCCATAATAAAGTGTGGTGACTCAGGTTATTTGCAACACTGTCGGCAAAGATTGTGCAATTAACACGAATTGTAATTATCCATGGCGTAATGCTGCTCCTAACCAAGGTATTCTCAGAGCGTGTGCTATCGTGAATTGACATTCCGGTAGAAAATCTCGATTCAGTAAAAGTGCCTTCGTCTATCATAAACATCAATAAGGACGAAAGCTGAATCTCACCCCAAAAATAACGAGCAGCTTGCTGCATAACACTCGCACCTATGCAGACAGTGATCCAAGCAAAAAATAATACCAGTACCGCGCTAAAATTATCGGTGATAGTGTTAAATGCTTCCGCTGTGAAATCTTTGGGTAGCGTCATGTCTTCATTAATAAAAATAACTAAATCATTGGCAAAAACATAAAAGAGCAATGCCGCTACCACAAAGCCTAATTGGCTCAATATGGTCAGAATTTTCTGAGGCATCAACGGAACATTTAAATTGCTATCCGCCAGTTCTGGTTGAGTCTCAATGATTAATCCGCCATCAAAGCTACCCTTGCCGTCTAATTGCGTATTAAGTTTTGCTCAAGTGCGCGATAAATTCTATTGGGTACTTCTGTAACCCACCTGTTGGCCAAAACAATGTTATCAATATTGATTAACAGCTTGTCTGGATGAACTGATTCTTGTAATCATTCTCGGTATTCGCTTACCTCTGTTTGTGGCGTCACCTTCTTCATGTGTTTTTATATAAGAGGCAATACACTTCCTAACTCACCAACATAATAACGAGTAAGATTGATAGGTTTGTCCAGGCATCAAATCGCCACTAGATCAAATCTACCTGTTCAATAGTCAGTTCACCAGCCTCTATCTTTGAGAAATTTAGGATGTCGTTGGTGATAATCATGAGTGACTCGGCGCTAAGCTTGGCTGTTTTCATGTAATCTTTTTGTTCTTCATCCTGTTTTGAATGTGACACAAGTTCAATCATGCCAATGGTGCCATTCATTGGTGTACGAATTTCGTGACTCATATTGGCCAAAAATGCACTTTTTGCCTCGGTTGCGGCCTTCGCCTCATGCTCATGTTGTACTGCAAGGTCTATCTCCTTTTCGAGTTCTAGTTGTGTTTCAACCAATTTTTTACGCGCCAGATCGGCAAACCAACTAAGTAGGGTGCTCATGGTCATCACGAAGAAAAAGTGTTGGATCAACGCTATTTCAAGTGTGAAGTTAACGGTAAACCATCCTATCCAGTTGAACAGAATTGAAGCTGTCCAGTGGTTACGATTCGACAACACAATGCCTGACGCAATAATAGTTACGAACATGTTGGTAGTTTGTTCTGGAGCTTCAGATAACCATAAATGAAGCAGGCTGTTTGAACTGGCCATGAGCATCAGGAATAGAATTGTCAGGCTATGTCGGGCTGATGAAATCTTGGGTGCTTTGAGTCCAATGACAACACTTACGGTCGCCATCAATAGAGCCGAAGTGCATAGAATCCATTGAAATTTTTCTTGTAGAAGAAAAAAAAGTGCCAATGTCAGAAAAAATAGAGAACTGCAAAAAAGTAGGCAACGGGCCTAAGTGGGTTCATCGTTTCATTAAGATTTTGGTTTTTAAGACTTTGTCGATTCAAAAGGAATAATCACTTAAATCTATCAGTTTGGGTTAATTCTAGAAGAGTTTCCGCTTACTGTTACCTGCATGAAACTTGGATACTTAGCTTGATTAAATTAACAAGCCAGTCATTGTAAATACTGTCTAAGGACTCTAAATATTTGATTGAATTACAATGGGTGTCGCGCTAAATGGTCTTGTATTAGAAGGGGAGTTGAAGTGATTTCAGTTAACGTAAGGGATAAGGTTTAAAAACTAAAAATCCACAGAATATTTCTGTTCAAAGCTTCTAGAACAATGATGCCTAGACTCGGAATTGCAACTTACGGTTACCGGCAAGGGCACGAGTATTTTCAATTTTTCATGCCGCAGAAATTAAAAAGCCCCGAACATTTCTGTTCAGGGCCTCTAAAATAATGGTGCCCAGACTCGGAATTGCAACTTACGGTTACCGGCAAGGGCACGAGGATTTTCAATTTTTCATGCCGCAGAAATTAAAAAGTCCCGAACATTTCTGTTCAGGGCCTCTAAAATAGTGGTGCCCAGACTCGGAATTGCAACTTACGGTTACCGGCAAGGGCACGAGGATTTTCAATTTTTCATGCCGCAGAAATTAAAAAACCCCGAACATTTCTGTTCAGGGCCTCTAAAATAATGGTGCCCAGACTCGGAATCGAACCAAGGACACGAGGATTTTCAATCCTCTGCTCTACCAACTGAGCTATCTGGGCATCAACTAACAAGTGTC
>Ga0307488_10000278_pt1 | contig 40811 bp, 38 predicted proteins | sample SB02metaG_FD_202248 | JGI IMG/M metagenome (GOLD analysis project Ga0307488, IMG submission 202248) | Sea-ice brine microbial communities from Beaufort Sea near Barrow, Alaska, United States - SB 0.2 | ecosystem: Environmental > Aquatic > Marine > Coastal | place: USA: Alaska | collected... | reverse complement strand
CCTGTATAAGCTCATCTATTTACAGTATTAAACTTTTATTAGATTTACCACTGCAAAGCATTCTCTTTTATAGATATGATTATTCCAAATAAATAGGTAGATTCTTATATATTACTCACCCGTTCGCCATGTTTTATATTAAACATTCGACTAACATGTGTTAGGTATACTGCAAGCGTTCATCCTGAGCCAGGATCAAACTCACGTTTTTTATAAGTTTATATTTTATATAAACATTAAAAATTAATTATTAATTTTTGAGTTTTTATTCTTAAATAAAAACTAAATTGCAAAGACAGGATTTGAACCTATGACCTCTGGATTATGAGCCCAGCGAGCTGCCTGACTGCTCTACTTTACATATAGAAGAAAAAGTTCTTCTGTTAATATTTTTAATATTAATTTTTTAAAACAGCAATTTGATCTAAAGAAATACTACCACGAATACGATAATAAATAATTATAATTGCTAAACCAACAGCAGACTCTGCTGCTGCAATGGTTAAAATAAATAAAGAAAATAATTGACCATATAGATCGTCGAAATAAACTGAAAAAATAATAAAATTCAGATTTAAGCTTAAAAGAAATAACTCAACACACATTAAAATAATCAAAATGTTACGTCTGTTTAGAGCAGTTCCTACTAAACCTAAAAAAAATAAAAAAAAATTAATTGTTAATTGTGTTAGAAACATATGTTGTATTTTTTATTTAAGTAAAGACAAGTACTTTCTCTTTAAATAAATAGAATTTTTGTTGTAAATATAATTTATAGTAATTATATTGTTTTTTACTATTTTACCGCTCATCGACACTAAAATTTTTGATTTTACTATTTCCAGATATTTTTTTCTTTTACTCTTGTTCCACTAGTCAAAGTAACATAAGCAATATAAAAGAAAAATAATGCTGAAAATGCTGAAACGTATGATCCAAAAGATGCTACAGCATTCCAACCTGCAAACGCATCTGGATAATCTGGAATTCTACGAGGCATACCTGCTAAACCTAAAAAGTGCATTGGAAAAAAAGTAAGGTTTACTCCAACGAAGAATAGCCAAAAATGAATTTGACCTAAAACTTCTGGGTATTGAAGACCTGTAATTTTTCCAATCCAATAATACCATCCTGCAAAAATTGCAAAAACAGCTCCCATAGATAAAACATAATGGAAGTGTGCAACAACATAATAAGTATCATGCATAACAGCACTTAAACCTGAATTAGCTAAAATAACACCTGTTAATCCTCCAATGGTAAATAAGAAAATAAACCCGATAACGAATAACATAGGAGTATTAAAGCGAATAGATCCTCCCCACATAGTTGCAATCCAACTAAAAATTTTAATTCCAGTTGGAACCGCAATAATCATAGTTGCAGCTGTAAAATACGCTCTGGTATCTACATCTAAACCTACAGTATACATGTGGTGTGCCCAAACAACAAATCCTAGAACTCCAATTGAAACCATTGCATACACCATTCCTAAGTAACCAAAAACAGGTTTTTTAGAAAAAGTTGAAACAATGTGGCTAACCATACCAAAACCTGGTAAAATTAAAATATATACTTCTGGATGTCCGAAAAACCAAAATAAATGTTGGTATAGTACAGGATCTCCTCCTCCAGCAGGATCAAAAAAAGTAGTATTAAAATTTCTATCAGTTAAAAGCATGGTAATTGCTCCTCCTAATACAGGTAAAGATAATAGTAAAAGGAATGAAGTAATTAAAACAGACCAAACGTATAAAGGTAGTCTGTGCATTGTCATTCCAGGAGCTCTCATATTAAAAATGGTTGTAATAAAATTAATAGCCCCTAAAATAGAAGCAGCCCCTGATAAATGAAGACTAAAAATAGCTAAATCTACAGAAGGACCTGAGTGTGCTTGAACACTACTTAATGGTGGATAAACAGTCCATCCAGTACCTGCACCAGCTTCAACAAGAGTTGAAGATAAGATTAAGAATAAAGATGGGGGTAATAACCAAAAACTAATATTGTTCATTCTAGGAAATGCCATATCTGGAGCACCAATCATTAATGGAACGAAAATATTTCCAAATCCTCCAATTAATGTAGGCATAACCATGAAAAAAATCATTAAAATAGCATGTCCAGTTACAAGAACATTATAAAGTTGGTTATTATCTGCTAGTATTTGAGAACCTGGTTGAGATAATTCCATACGAATTAAAACAGACATAGTGGTTCCTAGTACTCCAGAAAATGCACCAAATAATAGGTATAAAATACCAATATCCTTATGGTTAGTTGAAAATAACCAACGAGATGAAAAATAATATATGTTATTTAACATTAACATACAAAACATTTCTTTTTTAAAAACAAACAAATATAGAATTCGAAATAATAAACGAATGAGACGAGATTTGAACTCGCGACTTTTAGCGTGACAGGCTAACACTCTAACCACTGAGCTACTCATCCTATAATAAGTGGGTGACAGTGGATTCGAACCACTAACTTTCTCGTTGTAAGCGAGATGCTCTACCGTTGAACTAGTCATCCACATTATTAAAGTTTTATGAAGTTAAAAACTAACCTTTAAAAAAAGCTAAAAAATTATCTGAACGAGAAAGTTGCCTTGCTGAAAGTTCAGTTTTTCTTTGACTACTAAAGTTTAAAGTTAAAACAATAGCTCCAAGCATTGCAACAAGTAAAATAAGTCCAGCTAACAAAAAACAAATTAAATAGTAATTGTATAAACTTTGACCTAAAACATCAATACTACTTAAATTATCTAAATAATTATCAAAATTATAAGCAATACTTGTTTCTGCAAAATTGTTGTTTGAAAATGTTTTTTCTAGTACTAAAAAAATTTGTAGCATTAAAACAAATCCTCCTAAGAATACAAGGGGTGAGTATAAAAAGTTGTTCGATGAAAAAACTTTTACATTTAACATCATTACGACAAATAAAAATAATACTGCGATTGCACCTACGTAAACTATAATAAAAATTAAACCTAAAAACTCTGCGTTAAATAGGAATAAAATCCCAGAAGCATTACAAAAAGCTGAAATTAAGAAAAGAACAGAATGTACAGGATTTTGCGACAAGATAACAAAAATGCTACTTGTTAATAACAAAAATATAAAAAAATAATGTAAAGAAACCATATTCTAGTTTAAAAAGTAAAATCGGAATGATGTGATTTGAACACATGACCTTCTATTCCCAAAACAGACACGCTACCAGCTGCGCTACATTCCGCAAAAGTTATCTAACGAAAGAGGGACTTGAACCCACAACATACGGATTATGATTCCGTCACTCTACCAATTGAGTTATATCGCCAACTTAAAAATAATGGAGATAATCGGACTTGAACCGATAACTTTATGCATGCAAAGCATACACTCTACCAATTGAGTTATATCCCCAGTTAAAATGCGAACAATGAGATTCGAACTCATACCATCTGCTTGGAAGGCAGATAATCTACCATTAATCTATATTCGCTAAAAATTAAAAAAAAATTATTTAATTTTTTAGGATTCTTACATCATAATATTTTTGTGACAGTAAATTTATATCCTGTTGTGTAAATGACTTTAAATCTTTAATTAAAACAAAACTGTTTAAATAAAAATCCGCTTGAACAAAACTATAAAATAATTGGTTTTTTAAAAATTTTGATGAGTTTTTTTTAAAAAAAGTTGAAATTTTTTTATCACCAACAAAAGTTATAATATCTCCTTTTTTCAAAAAAACATTACCCTTTACTTTTTTTGAGTTTACTAAAATTACACCATTATTTATACTTTGTCGAGCGTTGTATGCTGTTGGAAAAAAATTTAGTTTCCATAAAAGAATATCAATTCTAAAAACAGATTTTAACAATAAGTTTTCAATTATTTGTTTTGTTTCTTTTTTTGAATTTAACGATTTTTTTAAAAAAGAAATAGAAACAGAATCATCGAACGAACATAAAACAGCATTTTTTAATTGCAGCTTTTCTTTATAATAATTTCTTACTTTTGACCAATATTTCAAAGAAGTTTTTACTGAATATGGATTAATGTACCCAACAGTAGATTTACTATCAGCAAGTAATTTTTTTTGGGTTAATTTCCATTTTGGTCTTAGAAAACGTAAAACTCTTAGTGGAGTTTTAGCTGGAAGAATAGTGGAATTAGCAAATTTTTTATATTTATTATTAAATCTCATATAACTTTAATTATTGTTTTCGTTTAAAACTAGATCAATTATAACAAGTAAAAAAATCAGTTTTTTAAAGTTAATTAAATCATTATAAACTTTGTATGCACCGAAATTGTTAGCCTCCATTTTAGAATTAATTTTGTTTATCAAAAATATATTATTATCAAACAATCTTTTTAACAATTTCTTATCATTTTTAACTACAGTATTAAGTAATAAAAGAGATTGACTAGATAACCTTGAAATCTCTTCTTTTACCAAAAAATCCTTTACCAAAAATGAAACTTTTGAATCTTTTTTACTCAAAAAAGAGTTTATCACGGATAAGTATTGTTTATTTTCAACTAAAATATGTAAAACTTTATTATTTTGTTTAGATAAATATTGTAATGAACGAGTAAGTTGTTTAATAGATTTCAATGTTTCAAAAGGGTTTAAAGAAGTTGATCGAAATTTATTCAAATTAATAATAGATTTTGCGTAACGCAAATTTTTTTTATTATCTTGATCTAAAAACAAAAAGTCTGAATTTATGATACTTTCTAAAAGTAAAATTTTTTTGTTTTTTTTTTGCATTTTATGTTTTTTTAATTTCTTTTAAAACTCTTTGTTCGTTTTTATGCCAAAAACCTTTACCTTTGTAACTATCTGGAAATTTTAAATTTCTAATACGCTCTACAAAATTACCAACTTTTGAAGCGTCAATACCTTCAACAGTTAAAACGTTTTTATTAGACGAAACTTTAACATCTTCATGAGGAATCAAAATTTTTATTACGTGGCTGAAACCCAGTTTCAACTCTAAAAAATTTGAATCATTTGAAATATTAATTTTAAACCCCAACCCTTTTAATACTAAACGTTTTTTAACAGAATTGTTTAATGTTTTCAGCCAATTTTCTAAAAATTTTAGAAAGAGTTCATGTTTTTCTAAATATTTTTGATCAAAAGACAATATTAAAGAGTCGTCAGATTTGTTTAATTGAATGGAAGATGGAATTTGTAAATATTTTTTTTGACCTGACGAAAGTTCTAAAACAAGAATTTTTGAATTTTCGATAGAAACAAATGAACATTTTGTGTCTAAAGGTATTTTTATTTTATTATTAATAAGCATAAATTTTTTTCTAGATTGTAAATAAGAGTACACCTCCTATCTGTTTAATTTTACAATTTAACCCAGTAAGAAAACCTTTATGTGTTGATAAAAATAAAACTTTTTTTGCATTTGAAAGGTTTGAGATATCTTTAAAAGTTAAAAAGTGTAGGCGAGAAGGACTAGAAACAATTTTTAAATTTTTAAAAATTGATTTATTATGGAAATACCTTAAAGTAATAGCAATTTTAAACTGATTTTCTAAACCATTTAAATCAACTTTAGTTACATTAAAAGACTGTATAAAACCCTCTTTATATAAAAGCTTTATCAGATTTAAACTTGGCTTACTGTATTTCACATGAATAATCTCTTTTTTGGACAAAGATGCGTTTTTTAAATTTAATAGAAGTTTAATTAAATTTGTATTCATAAATTAATACTAGTTCTTTTAATAATATGTGATTAAAAGTTAACTTTTTTTAAATTTTATTATGTCCAAAAGTGGATTTGAACCACTGACACATGGATTTTCAGTCCATTGCTCTACCCCTGAGCTACTCGGACGAATAAACTATATATATATATATATGTATATATACTATATATATAATAAAGGTATATATATATATAGTATATACTTTTATTATACATAAACGTTGTTTTATTATACTATTCCTATAATTTTTTTTTACATTAAAATTATCTATACTTAAAGAGTTAAGTAAATATTTTAAGTGTGTTTTTCTACATTTTACAGGGATTGAACCTGTAACCTACAGCTTAGAAGGCCGTTGCTCTAGCCAATTGAGCTAAAAATGTTGAAATTTAAGCGTGCTGGGGTTTGAACCCAGGACCCTTGGATTAAAAGTCCACTGCTCTACCACTGAGCTACACACTTTGTTTTTAATTATATCGAAGAGGGGACTTGAACCCCTATTCCCTAAGGAATTAGAACCTAAACCTAACGTGTCTACCAAATTTCACCACTTCGATAAATAAAATAGCAGTCTCTTTCAATAATAAATATTTTTACTATAAATTCTTAAAATTGTGTTTATGTACATAATTATGTAAACAACACAAATTTCAGTAAAAATATTATGAAATTACATATTATAAATAGTTATGATTTTAGTAAAAAGTAAACCAACTACAAACGGATTGCGACATCAAGTTAATATAAAAAAAAGTTTGTTGTCAAAAACAAATAAAATTTTTAAAAATTCAATTTTGGGTCAAAAACAATCTGGGGGGCGTAGTTCTATAACCGGTAGGATAACCGTTTGGCACAAAGGAAGAGGTTGTAAATCTAATTTTAGAAAAATTCAATTTACTAACACAAAATTCAATAGTATTGTAGTTTGTGTTATGTATGATCCAAAAAGAAATTCTTTTGTTTCTTTAAATTTTGATCTTTTAACTCTTTCGTTTTTTTTAACTTTGTCTACAAACTATGTTTACTCTGGCTCATTAGTATCTTGTGATTCACAAAAAACAGAATTTAGTTTAGGTAACAGAACTATTATTGATAATATTCCAGCTGGTACTTTAATTCATTCATTAACAAGTTCAAGTAATAATAATAAGACAATCTTTTCTCGCTCTGCAGGAACTTACTGTCAATTAATACAAAAAAGTATGGACGAATGTAAAGTACGTTTACCTTCTGGTTTAATTATTACTGTTCCGTCTGATTCTTATGCAACTTTAGGTGTTATTTCGAATTTTAATCATAAATTCACTGTTTTAGGTAAAGCTGGGAGAAATAGACTAAAGGGTATTAGGCCAACAGTACGTGGGGTAGCCATGAATCCAGTAGATCATCCTCATGGTGGTCGAACAAATGGTGGAAGACCTTCAGTTACTCCTTGGGGAATTCCTACTAAAGGAAAACCAACAGCAAAAAAAAAATAATTTATGACTAGATCAAATTGGAAAGGTCCTTTTGTCGATTCGTATATTTCTTCAAAAAAAAGAAAAAATAATCTAAAAATTTTTTCAAGAAGCTCAGTAATACCAGCATCTTTAATAGGTTCTATGGTTTCTGTCTATAATGGAAAGGAATTTAAGAATGTAAGAATAACTCGTGAAAAAGTTGGTTTTAAATTCGGAGAATTTTCATTTACTCGTAAATACACTAATAAATATAAAAATTTAAAAGTTTTAAAAAAAAAGAAAAAATAAAACAATATGGGTCAAAAATCTAATATTTTAACTTTAAGAAAATCTCAAGTTCAACCAAATTTGTTTTCTGAAAATTCAAAAAAATTTATAGGAGGTTTTACCTTTTTAAATTTTCTTGATAAACTTTTTGTTAACAAAAATATTCTATTAACAAATAAAGAATTAAATTTTGAGGGGAATAAAATGTTTTTAAATTTATCTCTTTTTTTTAGGTCAAGTAAAATTTTAAATTATCGTAGACGAGGTTTTAATTCTATTAAACAAGAAAATTCTTTTTATTTTAAGAATATAAAATCACTTTTTAATAATCATTTTTACTTATTTGATACTACTACTGTTAACGTTTCTTTTAAAAATTTAAACAAACACTTAGATAAAAAAAATTTAATTTTTCTTTATAAAAAATTTAAAAGATTTGTTGGAGTTATTTTTTCTAGACGATTTAATTTATTTATCGACTTTTTAAAAATAACAGATTTATTTGTTCAACAAAAAATCACATCTAAACCTTATTTATTTCTACTGGGTCAAATTTTTAAAGTTTTACCTAAACGTAAACATAATAGATTTTTAGTTTTTTTAAAACTTTTATTTCAAATTATAATTAAAAATAAATTACTGTCGAATTCTAATAATTTAGAGGGTATAAAATTTATTGTAAAAGGTAAATTAAAAGGTAAAACTAGATCAAGTTCTAGTTGTATTCAAGTAGGTTCAGTACCAGTACAAAGTATCGCAAAAAATATAGAGTTTTCAAAACTTCACGTTTATACTTTATATGGTTCTTTTGGTTTTAAACTTTGGATACACAGAAAATAATATAAAAAGTTTATGTTACTAAGTCCACGTAGATTTAAATATAAAAAACAACAAAAAGGAAGATCTTTTAATAAAATAAATAGTAATTCTAAAGAACAACGTTCTGGATTGAATTTTGGTTCTGTTGGTTTAAAAGCATTATCTCCGGGTCGTTTAACTGCCAAACAGATACAATCTGTTAGGCAATGTATAAGTAAAAAAATAAAAAAACTGGGTCGTGTAAAAGTTAACATTTTTCCTGATACTCCTATAAGTAAAAAACCTATTGAAGTTCGTATGGGTAAAGGTAAAGGTAATGTTGACCATTGGGTTTTTAAAGTAAAACCAGGGTTCATCCTTTATGAAGTAGAGACTTCTTCTATTTCTACTGCAATTAAAGCGTTAGAAGCGGGACAAATTCGTTTGCCCATCAAAACAAAAATCATTTTAGATTAAAAATATGCTGCTTAAAAAAATTTACGCAACAAAGGAAAAAAATTGGGATACATTTCAAGATAAAAAATTATTAAGTAAAAATTTATACAATAAATTTTTAGTTAGAAGTTCTTTATTAGAAAATAAAAATTTCAATATTGTGGATGGCGATAGTAGTTTTTTCAACCTTCCATCATCAAAACTAAAAAAATCTCTTTTTTTTAATAATAATAAATTAGAAGGTTCTTCGTTTGTTGGTGAAAATATTATTTACACTAATAAGTTAAATAATTCTTTGAAATTCAAATCGTTTTCTGGAAATATAAAAACAAAAAATTTTTCGTATATAAATTCTTTTCGTGATTTAATAAAATCAAAAAAAACTAAAACTGAAAATTCATTGTTAATTTTAAAACCTGTAAAAGGAGGTTTTATTTGTTATTCTTCAGGGGTTGTTGGTTTTTTACCAAGAAGTCATGCAATAACATCTTTTTTAACAATTTTTTTCTCTTTAAGTGGTATAAATAAAAAAAGAAAACTTCTGGAGCGTTTAAACTACTCTTTAAGCGATAAAAATTTTTTAAAAAGTAACATGGGAATTAGGTTGCCATATAATTGGGGTAAAGCTGTTTTAAATTCTCGTTTTAATAAAAATTCATTTATTCAAGGTACAAGAAATAAATTCTCTAACCGTTTAAATTTCATTTTTTTAAGTAAAACACCTCTAAAATCAAATAAAAATTATAAAGTAGGACATGAAAAAAATAAAAACTTCCTTATCTCTCTTATCTCTAAATAATAAGATTGAGAAAAATCCTTATTTAGTTATCGAAAAAACTTTTAATAAAGATTCTAAACCAACAAAAAGTAAAACTTTTGGTAAGAATCTTTCAAAAAAAGTTATAATCTCAAAACATTTTGATTCTGATTTATTAAAGTATCCGTTGAATATAAGTTTTTTAAAAACTCCAGAAGATGTTTCTGTTTTTTCTAAAAAAAAATCTTCTTCTGTAGTTTTCTTAAAATTAGATAATATGGTATTAAAAGATGCTGATAAGTCTTTATTAAAAAATTTAACAACTGGTTTTAATTCTTTTCTTTTATTGAAAAGTTCTTTAAATAAAGTTGTAATTTCAAAATTTTTTAATAAAGATGTATTATAATTCTATCTTGTTGTATGTATTTTTTTTATAATTTTATACGAATAAAATTAGGAAAGCAATCATTAGAGCAAATAGAGCAATAGCTTCAGTTAAAGCGAATCCTAAAATTGCAAATCTAAATAAGTCGTCTTTTAGGTTTGGATTTCTTGAAATTCCCATAATTAATGAAGCAAAAATTAATCCAATTCCAATACCAGCTCCTGCTAGTCCAAAAGTTGAAAGACCAGCTCCGATTTTTTGTGCAGCTTGTAATAGCATAAAAAAAAATGTAAAAATCTTTTGTTTTTTTTAAGAAAGTTTATTCCTTTTTGGGCTTAGCAGGAATTGAACCTACATTGTTACCGTTATGAGCGGTATGTTCTACCATTAAACTATAAGCCCTCATTTTCAATCTATGTATAATATAAGTTTTTTTCAAATATTAATTTTTTTAGTCCTTATCTTTTTAATGTTTGGGGACACTAAAAAAATGTCTAAGAATATCCAAAAAGTAAAAAATTCTTTTTTTAAAAAAGATTCAACAAATAAAAAATAAATTTTTCAGGAAGAAAGGGAGTCGAACCCATAATTTTGGTTTTGGAAACCAATGCTTTACCATTAAACTATCCTCCTTATACTCTTTTAATACTTATTGTTATAGTCTTTGGTTTGTTTAAAATTAAAAACTTTAACAATCTATTTTCAATATTTGAATTTATTTCTAATGTTGTAGTGTAATACTTTATTTCAAATTGTTCTCTAGCAGCTTTGTTTACATGAGGAGACTTTAATAAAGTTACTCTTTGTTTTTTAGTTGGTAAATTAAAAATTTTGAAATTTATATTTATATTTTTTAAACTTTTTTCTAAAAAGCTTTTATATAAATTCAAAGAATCTTTATTTAAAGATTTTATTCTTAATTGATGTTTTATTTTCATATGTTTTATATTAAAGAACTTATTCTACGTTTGAAATTTTTTTTTTTCTCACTTGCGATAACTTTATTTTTTTGTTATTTATACAAAAACGTTTTGTTAACATTGCTTAGTTTTTCATTAATTAATGATTTTTTTTCTCAATCTAATAATGCGTTTAGTAATTTTATTTATACTCACCCAATAGAACTTTTCAAAACAAATATTTATTCTGCTTTAATAATATCTATTATTTTATTTGTACCATATATATTTTGGCACATTTTAGATTTTTTAAGATCTAGTTTGTCAAAAGAGGAAAGTGAAAAATTATTACGAACTTTTATTAAATCAATTGTTTTTGTTTTTTTATTCAATATAATTTCATTTTTTTTCTTTCTACCAAACATTTGAAATTTCTTTCGAACTTTTGGAGCATCAGAAAATTTAAACAACACTTTGAATTTTTTTTTCGAATTAAAAGTTGAAGAGTATTTTAATTTTGTAATTAATTTTTTATATCTTATAAATACTTTAATACTTTTTTTTCTTTTTATAATATTCTTAACATTTTACTTTGGTTTGTCGAATATTATTCGTTGGAAGAAACTTTTTATATTTTTAAATATCGTGTTTGCAACACTTTTAAGTCCGCCTGACGTTTATAGTCAAATAATTATTCTACTTTTATTAAGCTTTTGTTTTGATGCTATTATATTTTTAACTTTGTATTTTTTAAAATTTAATAAAAAATATGCGTTTTTAATAAGGCATCATATTAAAAGAAATTAAAGTAAAGAATGTTAACATAAGGTAACCAAGTGATATTGGTAAGAAAACTTTCCAACCTAATCCCATTAATTGATCGTAACGATATCTTGGTAGTGCAGCTCTCATCCAAACAAAAAGAATTACAAAAAAAGATATTTTTATCCCAAACCAAATTGCTCCCGGAATGAAGCTTAACGCTGCAAAAGGTGGTAACCACCCTCCAAAAAACAATATAACGTTTAAAGAACTCATAAGCAACATGTTTGCATATTCTCCTAAAGAAAATAATGCAAATCCCATTGCAGAGTACTCAACATTATAACCTGAAACTAATTCAGCTTCAGCTTCTGGTAAATCAAATGGATGTCTGTTTGTTTCCGCAAGCGCAGAAACAAAAAACATCAACCATAGTGGAAAAAATGGTATTAAAAACCATACATTTTTTTGACATTCAACTATTGTTTGTAAATTAAATGAACCACAACATATTACGATTGTTACTATTATAAATCCAATAGAGACTTCATAAGAAACCATTTGTGCAGCTGAACGTAGCGCTCCTAGAAACGCATATTTAGAATTACTCGACCATCCTGACATTATAATACCGTATACTCCTAACGAAGATACAGCAAATAAATATAGGACTCCAACATTAACTTCAGATAACATAGAATACTTATCATATGGAATAATAGCATACCCCATAAGACTAATAACAAAAGTTATTATAGGAGATATTATAAAAATAAATTTATTTGCATTACTCGGTATAACAGTTTCCTTAACCAAAAGTTTAAATCCATCAGATAAAGGTTGTAATAATCCATAAACTCCAACTACATTTGGTCCTCTTCGTCTTTGTATTGCTCCAAGAATTTTTCTTTCAGCTAAAGTAAAATAAGCTACAGAAATTAATAGCGGAACAATTATTATTAAAATTTTAATAAGTGAAATTATGAAGAACATAAAAAATTAAGTTATAAATCAGTGGAAAAGATGGGATTTGAACCCATGATACAACAAAATTGTATGTTGATTTAGCAAACCAATGCTTTAAGCCACTCAGCCACTTTTCCTATGAATATTATTTTTACTTAAATATTCGTAATCTTTTTTGTTTCTTCCTTATTTTTTTAGGGGGTCTACATCCATTAAAGCATTTTTTACCCTTTACATTAATAATTAAATCTTTACCTTTTAGATTATTCGAAAATTGTTCTAAAATGGATTTTCTTATTTTTTTTGGGCCGATAATGTTTATTAAAAATTTACTTTGGTTTAAATGTTGTTTAATGTTATCAAAAAAAGATTGAATAACAATTTTACTACTATATCTTAAAGTTTTTTTAGATGTCTTAGTACCACATTTTCCAGATGATGTAACGTAAACCATTTTATTTTTGTTTACTAAAGTACAAAAAACATTATTAGATTTAACTTTAATATTTAAATGCTTATAAAAAGAGTTAGACAAATTTTTACTAGAAACTTTTCTAAAAGTTGGATTGCTAAATTGGCACTTCCATTTAAAACTTTTTCTAATTCTTAAAAACTTTTTATATCTTTTTGATGCATTAAATTTATAAAGATTTTTGCTAATAGATTTCTTATGTTTTAATTTTTTTTTTAGTTTTAGCATTAGTATGTGTTCTTTGACCTCTTACAGGGTAATTCAATTTATGTCTTACCCCTTTATAAGTTTTATTTTTTGATAAAAAATTAATGTTTCCGATTTTCGAATTTATTAATTTTTTACCTGTTTCTAAAGTTTTAATTTGTTTTTCAACCTTAGTATATTGTTTAAATTTTAATATTTTAGGATTAGTTCTTGTATTTAATCCAATATTAAAAAAAATATCTTTAGATCTTGATTTACCAAGACCTTTAATTTTTAATTTTTTATTTACAAAAGGGTTCTGAATCATAATATAGATTTTGTCTCTTCTAATAATAAAAACTTCTTGTAATAATAAATCCTCTTCGTCTAATGGTTAGGACACTGCTCTTTCACAGCGGAAACATGGGTTCAACTCCCATAGAGGATATAAAAATATACTTTATTTATAAAGATTTATTAAATTTATGGATGCTATCATTTTAAAATCATTTTTTCCAGAAATTTTTCTTTCTTTGTCTATTCTTTTTCAATTGATGTTTAATGCACGTTTAATTAATAATTTGCAGTTCAATTTTCCATTGATTAACAAAGAAGTTTTTTGGCAAACTTTTTTTATACTGTTTTGTTTATTTTGTTTATTGACTAATTTAAAAGTCGAAGGTTTTTTTTCGAACTTTCTTCTTTTAAATGATGAAAGTGGACGAGTAGTAAAAATTCTGTTTATCTTTAGTTGTTTAATCTCTTTATTCGTTGTTTTTCGTAGTTTTGTTTTACAAAACCTAAATTTTTTTGAATATTTCTCTGTTTTTTTACTATCTGTTTTAGCTTTAATGTTACTTGTTAGTTCATGTGATTTAATTTCTGCTTATTTAGTAATAGAAATGCAAGCACTTTGTTTTTATATTCTAGCTAGTTTTAGACGAAATTCAGCCTTTTCTACTGAAGCAGGTTTAAAATACTTTATTTCCGGAGCTTTTATTTCTGGTTTATTTTTATTTGGTTGTTCATTAATTTATGGAGGTTTAGGTACTTTAAATTTTAACAGTTTAAATTTATTACTATCTTTTTCATTAAATGGAGAATTTATTTACATAAAATATCTAGTTTTAACTGGTATCTTACTAGTTACTATTACTTTATTCTTTAAAGTTGCTGCCGCTCCTTTTCATTTTTGGTCTCCTGATGTTTATGAAGGATCTCCTTTAAGTTCTACTATCATTTTTTCTATAACTCCTAAAATAGTAACATTTAGTTTTTTTATAAAATGGGTTTGTCTTATTTCAGACGTCTTTTATGATATAAAAGACTTATTTATCTTAGTTGGAGTTATATCAGTTTATGTTGGAACCTTTTTTGCGTTAAAACAAAAAAGAATGAAACGTCTAGTTATTTACAGTTCAATTGCTCAAATAGGTTTTTTAGTGGCTGCTCTTTCAACAAATAGTGTAGATGGTTTTTCTTCTATTTTCTTTTTTCTGATGATTTATATTATTACTTCAGTATTAGTATGGAATCATATTTCTTTATTTTATAGTTTCCAAAATCAAGTTAACAGTTTCAGTGGTAGAACATCAACACCTCTATTTTTATCGAGCTTATCAAATTTTTTTAAATCAAATAGTCTTTGGGCTTTTTCTTTCGTACTGATATTTTTTTCTGTTGCGGGAATACCTCCTTTAAGTGGTTTTTTAGCGAAAGTTTTTATTCTATTTGGTTTGATAGATTCTCAGCAATTATTGGGTGCAATAATTATTATTATGCTGAGTTCAATATCTGTATTTTATTATATAAGAGTTGTTAAAGTAATTTTTTTTGAAACAAAAGATATAAAATCAAATAATGAAAAATTCCAAACTATTTTTAATGTAGGTTTTTTCAATTTTGATTGTGTTATTATGTCTGTTTGTTTGTTTTCATTAGTTTATTTTTTCTTCTATCCGACATCTTTATTATTAATTTGTCAATATATTGTATTAAATTCTTTTTGGTTTTAACTCTAAAAAATTAGTTTATGGACATCAAAATTAAGAAAATGAGCGAACTAAGTAAAGTAGTTCCTATTTTAACTTATCATCGACTGGCAGACGAAAAGATTATTGTAACTTCTCACAAAAAATTATTATTATCTTTAAACTGTTTAAAAAAACATATTGGATATCAATACCATATGTTAACTTGTGTATCAGGAGTTGACTTTTTAGGTAAAGATTACCGTTTTAGTGTTGTTTATGATTTATTAAGTTTAACTTTTAATTCGAGATTACGTTTAAAAGTTTTTGTTAATGAAGTAACAGCAGTTCCATCAGTAGTTGATATTTTTATTAATGCAGACTGGTGGGAGCGTGAAATTTGGGATTTGTATGGAATTTATTTCGACAACCATCCTGATTTACGTAGAATATTAACTGATTATGGATTCGAGGGTAATCCAATGCGTAAAGATTTTCCTTTATCTGGTTTTGTAGAATTTAGGTATGATGAGAGTAAAAAAAGAGTTATAGGAGAACCTATCGAATTAACTCAAGAGTTTAGAACTTTTACCTTTGAAATGCCTTGGTAATTATTTAGATAAAAATTATGATTTTTAAAAAAAAAGCATTAAGTAGAGAATTAAAAAACTTTACTATAAATTTTGGACCTCAACATCCTGCAGCTCATGGAGTTTTAAGATTAATTTTAGAGTTAGATGGTGAAGTTGTAAAAAGAGCTGATCCCCATATCGGTTTATTACATAGAGGTACTGAAAAATTAATTGAAAATAAAACTTATATACAAGCTCTACCGTATTTTGATAGATTAGATTATGTTTCTATGATGGCTCAAGAACATACTTATTCTTTAGCAGTAGAAAAAATTGCAGGTGTTAAAATACCGAGACGAGCTCAAGTAATACGTGTTATTTTTGCTGAAATTACTAGAATTTTAAATCATTTATTAGCTGTTGGTTGTCATGCTATGGATGTAGGTGCTATGACACCATTCCTATGGGCTTTTGAAGAACGTGAAAAACTAATGGAATTTTACGAAAGAGTTTCAGGAGCTAGAATGCATGCAGCTTATGTTAGACCAGGAGGTGTAAGTTTAGATTTACCTTTAGGTTTTTTAGATGATTTATATTTATTTTGTGCTCAATTTAATTATCGAGTAGATGAAATTGAAGAAATGCTAACTGGTAATAGAATTTGGAAAGAACGTCTAGTAGATATTGGGGTTGTAAGTTCTAAAAAAGCTGTAGATTGGGGTTTTAGTGGTGTTATGTTAAGAGGTTCAGGTTTACCGTGGGATTTAAGAAAAACACAACCATATGAAATTTATTCTGAAATTGATTTTTCTGTTCCTGTAGGTAATAGTGGTGATTGTTATGATCGTTATCTTATTAGAATTGAAGAGATGCGTCAATCGTTAAGTATTATCGAACAAGCAATTCAATTAATCCAAGAAGGTCCTGTAAAAAGTACCAATTATAAGTTAAATCCACCTTCAAGATCTGAGATGAAAGTTTCAATGGAAGCTGTAATCCATCATTTTAAATTATATACAGAAGGTATTATCCTACCTTTTGGAGAAACTTATACTGCTACTGAAGCGCCAAAAGGTGAATTCGGTGTTTACTTAATTTCTAATAACACTGAAAAACCTTATCGTTGCAAAATAAAAGCTCCAGGTTTTGGACATTTACAAGCACTGAATACTATGTCTAAAGGTCATATGATTGCTGACGTCGTTACAATTATTGGAACTCAAGATATTGTTTTCGGAGAGGTAGACAGATAATAAAATTTTTTAATTAAATATGTTATTAACATCAATATTTTCAATATTACTTATTAGTTTACTAATACTTTTTTTTATTCCTTCTACAAACATCCAATTCATTAGAACTTTTTCGTTGATTTCTTCTGCTTCGGTTTTAGTGCTTTCTTGTGCATTGTTACTTCAATTTGATTGTAATAGTTATTATTTTCAAAATGTTGTTACTTATTCTTTAGGTTCTGAATTAATTAATCTATCTTTTTCTTTTGGATTAGATGGTATTTCTATATTTTTTTTTATCTTAACTTCTCTTTTAATTTTTCTTTGTATCCTATTCATTTGGAATGAAAGACTTTTAAAAGAATATACTTTAAATTTATTATTAATTGAATTGTTATTATTATTAGTTTTTTCTGTTTTAGATGTATTTTTATTTTATATCTTTTTTGAAGCTATTTTAATTCCAATGTTTTTATTAATTGGTGTTTGGGGTTCAAGAGAAAGAAAAATTAGAGCAGGTTATCTACTATTCTTCTATACTTTATTCGGTTCATTGTTAATGTTAACTGGACTTTTATATATGTATTACGTAGTAGGTACTTTAAACCTAGAGTATTTATTAACATGGAATTTTACTTTCGAAGAACAATGTTGGCTTTGGTTAGCTTTCTTTCTTTCTTTTGCTTCTAAAATACCAATGTTTCCGTTTCACGTTTGGCTTCCTGAAGCCCACGTTGAAGCTCCAACTGTTGGATCTGTCTTATTAGCAGGTATTTTATTAAAACTAGGTGTTTATGGATTTTTAAGATTTAGCTTAAGTTTATTTCCTGAAGCTTCTCTTTACTTTTCACCATTAGTATATTTATTATCAGTTTTAGGAGTAATTTATGCTTCTTTAAGTGCTATTAGACAAACTGATTTGAAAAGAATTATTGCTTATTCTTCTGTAGCCCACATGAATTTAGTGACACTAGGAATATTTAGTTTTAATATTATCGGTTTAGAAGGTTCAATTCTTCAAAGTATTAGTCATGGATTTGTTTCAGGAGGTATGTTTTTATTAGTCGGAGTTCTATATGACAGATATCATTCACGTCTACTATATTATTATGGTGGGTTAGTTCATATGATGCCTGTCTATGCAGTTTTTTTATTAATTTTTACAATGGCAAATATTGCTTTACCTGGTACAAGTAGTTTTGTTGGAGAATTCTTATTACTATTAGGGATTTATAAAACAAACGTAACTAGTTGTATCGTTGGGGCTTTAGGGGTAATCCTTTGTGGAGCATATTCTTTATGGTTATATAATAGAATTATTTTTGGGAATTTAAAAATTGCTTTCGTTGTAAAATTCAAAGATATGAATTTAAGAGAATTCATGATTCTTTTACCTTTATTAATCTTAATTATTTTTATGGGAGTGTACCCTTCATTCTTTTCTAATTTTATTCATCTAGCTGTATGTAATTTATCTCTAGTAACTTTATAAAAAAATAAAATATAATTTTTTTTTGTTAAAAATTTTAACTTTTTTGGATAAGTGGCTGAGCGGTTTAAAGCGTTAGTCTTGAAAACTATTGTATTTCGTAGATACCGCGGGTTCGAATCCCGCCTTATCCTTTTAACTCTTATAATTGAAAATATGAATTTTAAATATGATTTAAAAAAATTAAACACTCAAATATCTGGGGTGAAAAAAACAGATTATCTTTCAACTTGTGATTTAATAAATAAGTATAACATAAAAAATTTATATAATAAACCAAAGTTAGATAAAATTGTTTTAGAATTAAATTTAGAAAATCTTATAACTTCATCAGATTTTTCTGATAAAGAACAGACAAATTCTAATTTACAAACTCTTTCTTACTTGACTGCTTACATTTTGAAATTTAAGCCTTATATAAATTTCAACAAATCTAAACTTTCTTTATCAAAATCTACAAAACTTTCTGTCCCAGCAAATTATTCTTTAAAACTCTCTTTTTCAACTAAGAGCGAAATAAACAATTTTTTATCTTCTTTTTTCACTAAAAAATGGTCTGAATTGAATTCTGATGATTTTAGTTTTCTTGAAAAAAGAAAAAAGAAAAGTATTCTTTTAAATAAACTTGTGTTAAACACAACTGCTTCAAGTGTATTTTTTCCTGAAATAGAAGACTTTTTTAAAAAAGATTTAGTTGGAGTAAACTCGAAAAATTTAAAGTTTAAGATAAACTTTAGTTTTTCTAATCCACTGTTTTTGAAAAATTCTGATAAAGTTATTAAAAACTTACCGTTTTTTTGGTCATGTAATTAATTATTAAAAAAGGATTTTACAGGCTTTTTTCTGTATAAAAAACGTTGTGTAAGCACATTGTTTGAATCCTCACAACATCTATTGTGTTGGCTGTATTTTTATTATGTTAATAAAAGTTTTATTTTTATTTCGATGTATATAATTTTGATTTATTTATAATTTTATGTTAATTTTAATCGTATTATTACCTTTACTAGGTTTTTTTAGTGGAAGTCTATTCGGACGTTACATCGGATGGGGAGTTTGTTATTTAACAACTGGAAGTGTTCTTTCATCTCTTTTACTCTCTCTTTATCTATTTTATGATGTTGTTCAAACAGGTGTTACTTATAAACTAACAATGGGATCTTGGATTGCAGTAGATTCATTAACTATAGATTGGTGTTTTTGTTTTGATAGTTTAACCTCTGTAATGCTAATTGTTGTTACTTTTATTTCAACTTTAGTTCATTTGTATTCAACAGAATATATGGAATATGATCCTCACCTTCCAAGATTTATGTCTTACTTATCTTTATTTACTTTCTTCATGCTTATTCTTATTACTGCGAATAATTTTTTACAAATGTTCGTTGGATGGGAAGGAGTAGGTCTATCGTCTTATTTATTAATTAACTTTTGGTTTACCCGTATTCAAGCGAATAAGGCTGCAATTAAAGCTATGTTAGTTAATAGAATCGGTGACTTTGCACTTCTTTTAGCTATTTTTGCTATTTATTTTGTATTTAATAGTTTAGATTATGACACTGTTTTCAGTTTAGTTCCTTTAATGTTAGATTATAAAATATTAGTTGGTAGTATTAGTATTCCTGCGATAGATATGATTTGTATTTTACTTTTTGTAGGGGCTATGGGTAAATCGGCTCAAATGGGTCTACATACTTGGCTTCCTGATGCTATGGAAGGACCGACACCAGTTTCTGCATTAATTCATGCAGCTACAATGGTAACAGCTGGAGTTTTTTTACTAGCTAGATGTTCATATTTATTTGAATATTCTCCTCTAGCTTTAAATTTTGTTGTTTTTATCGGTTCTGCAACTGCTTTTTTTGCATCAACAACTGGACTTTTTCAGAATGATATGAAAAGAGTGATTGCGTATTCTACTTGTAGTCAATTAGGATACATGGTTTTTGCTTGTGGACTTTCAAGTTACGAGGTAGGGATTTTTCATTTATCTAATCATGCTTTTTTTAAAGCTTTATTATTTTTAGGTGCTGGATCAGTTATTCATGCTGTTGCTGATGAACAAGATATGAGAAAAATGGGAGGTTTAAGAAAATTATTACCATTTACTTACAGTATCATGTTTATTGGTTCTTTAGCATTAATGGGATTTCCATTTTTAACTGGTTTTTATTCTAAGGATACTATTTTAGAAGTTGCTTACGCGAAATATACTGTTTGGGGTCATTTTGCCTATTATTTAGGAACATCTGCAGCCTTTTTTACCGCTTTTTATTCAATCAGACTATTATTTTTAGTTTTTTTATCAGAACCAAACGGTCACAGAGCAGTAATTTTAAATGCACATGAAGGTTCTTGGAGAATGACTTTTCCTCTATTTATCTTATCTATTTTTAGTATTTCAATTGGATTTTTAACACGTGATTTATTTATAGGGTTTGGTACAGATTTTTGGGGTGCTGCTATCTTTGTTGCACCACAAAACTACGTACTATCAGATATTGAGTTCATAGATTTATTTCATAAACTTTTACCTTTAATTGTAAGTCTATCTGGTGCTTTTGGTGCTTATTTTCTTTATTCTTTTGGTTTAGATTTTTTTTTAAATATTAAAAGAAGTCGTTCTTTTAAAGTTATTTATAATTTTTTAAATAAAAAGTGGTATTTTGATAGACTTTATAATCAATTCATAGGACAAAGTGCATTAAATATTAGTTATCATTTTTCTTATAAAGATGTTGACAGAGGTATTATTGAAAAATTGGGTCCTTCTGGTATTGTTCAAGGAGTAAAACATTCATTCGATAGAATAAATGGACTGCAAAGTGGACAAGTATACCATTATTTATTCTTGTTTTTAATTTCTGCTGTTTTTCTGATCTTTATTTCAATATGTTTCTCTAATTTTTATATGTCATTAAATATGATCTTATTTTTGATCTTTATGATGTTTTTCATATAACGTTATAAATACAATCTAAAAAAATTTTAATAGGTTAAATTACCTATTGTTTATAAAACAATAAAAGCTCGCTTGGCGGAATTGGTAGACGCGTCAGACTTAAAATCTGTTCCTTTCTTAGGGTGTTGGTTCGACTCCAATAGTGAGCAATAAAATTAAATATGTCACAGCACAAAACCTTAATTGGTTTGTGCTGTGACATATTTAATTTACTATTTTTTAACTTATGATAATTAATATCAGTTAAATAAAGTAAGTATACCTACTTACAACAACTACTTTTGTACAGGTTAACTACCTGTACAAAAAAAAATGAAGACTTAAAGTAGAGCTCATAATTGGCTTAAACAGTCTTTTTATATCATAGATTATAGTTCAAAAACCGCAAGAAAATAAAGTATATCACAGTACAAACCTTAATTAGTTTGTACTGTGATATACTTTACTTGCCATATTTTAAGTGCATAGTGCATAATTTTTAAAAATAAATTCTAATTTGAAAGAAGTAGGGTTCGAACCTACGTAGGAAGATTCCGACAGATTTACAATCTGTTACTTTTAACCACTCAGTCATTCTTTCTAAATTTATAAGTAATGTTGTTAGGTCAAGAAGGGAGTCGAACCCTTTTTCTAAGATTTGCAATCTCATACATTACCGTTATGTTACTCGACCAACCTAAAAAAATTAAAGGTGATTTATTAGAGATTAATAATGAAGAAAGGTGGTTTTTTTATTCTAAATATTTAAAAAAATATTTACATTTAAGTTTACAAATTTTAAAGAAAAACTTGAACCTAAATTTTGATATTCTGCCGCTATTTTAAGAGAAATTTTTTTGAAAGAAGTAGGGTTCGAACCTACGTAGGAAAACTCCGACAGATTTACAATCTGTTACTTTTAACCGCTCAGTCATTCTTTCTAAATTTATAGATAATGTTAGGTCAAGAAGGGAATCGAACCCTTTTTTTAAGATTTGCAATCTCATACATTACCGTTATGTTACTCGACCAACATAAAAGTATATAAAAATTAAAAATTATTAGAATTTTTTCTTGTTTCTTGCGAACACTTTGCCATTGTTAATGAATTTTTAGTTGATTTATTAAATCTATAGAAATCTCTCAACGAAGCTTTTAAAGGGTAAGAATTCAAATAATTTATAGATTTCATAGAATATACTTCTAATAGATTATTTTTTGTGAAACTTTTATTGATCTTTTTAAATTGTTCTGGCTTGCTTACAAGTTCAGAAATAAAATTAAAAGAATTTAAAGTTGTATTAACTTCTGGATAAATAGCTTTTAGAATTTTACTAGTTTCTCTTGAATCTCCTACCCCTGAAAGAGTTTTTAAAGTCTTTTGTGGACGTTGTTCAAGATTCATAAAAGTATTTTCTTGTTCAAAATTATTTAAAACCGGTAGTAAGATATCGGCTTTTTGAGCAATTTTTGAACCATGCGAATTTAACCAGAAAAATTTACCATTAGAGTTATTAATTTCTTTTCTTGTTTCTAAATTATCTTCTAAATCTAAAGCAATTAAAACATTATCCACTTTAGTATTTGATTTATTGGACAAGTTTAAACCTGAATAATGAATACCTTCTGAATTGGCAAATTTTTTTATGTCTAATATAACAGCAGTTGGAATAATTTTTTTTATTAAATTTGAAATCGAAAAACTACCAATTAGACGCTTATTAATACTTTCACCTAAAAAAATTAAAGGTGATTTATTAGAGATTAATAATGAAGAAAGGTGTGTTTTTGATTCTAAGTGTTTTAAAAAATTATTTACATTTAAGTTTACAAATTTTAAAGGAAAACTAGAATTGAAATTTTGACCAAAACTAAATACATCCAAAGTTTCTGTAACAACTTTACTTCTAATTTTAGCGTTTAAAACAGCACTTTCCATTCTTGTATTAGACGAAATCAAAAAACAATATTTGCTTTCTTTTTTAACGTCTGTAATTTTATCGTTACCCCAATTTAAGAAGAAATTATTCTTATTAGATGTTGATTTATTCAATAATTTTACAAAAACTTTATTTGGATAAGTATTTTTAACCATCTTTAGAATGTAAGAAGATTCTAAAGAAAGCTCTTCATTTATTAAAAAAGTAAATTTAACGTTTTTTTTAGTCTTTAAAAAATCAAATTCATTTAAGATATCCGACCAAGTCGAAGTTTTATATGATGAATTTTCTTTTTTAAAAATTTTTTGTAAACGTTGATTTTTAACAGAATCAAATGAAAATCTAGCTTTATCTGAAATAATACTTTCATTTATTTCAGTATTATTTTTAGGTAAAATTCTTACAATTTCAGTTTCTTTAAAATTCACATAAATATTACTTCCAGTACTGTCAGTAAGGTCAATACTTTCATTTACACGTAATTCCCAAGGTCTTGCTTTAAAGGCATAACTTTTAGAAGTTAAAGCACCAACAGGACATAAATCAATTACATTACCAGAAATTTCTGAATTAAACATTTTTGAAACATAACTTCCAATTTCAGTTGAAGTACCTCTATTTAAAGTACCTAAATAATCAACTCCTGCAATTTCACTTCCAAATCTCACGCATCTGGTACAGTGAATACATCTAGTCATTATAGTTTTAATTAGCGGGCCACAATTTTTATCCTCAACACCTCTTTTATTAAAAAAAAAACGGCTGTGATCACTACCCCAAACTTTTGTTTGATCTTGTAAATCACACTCTCCTCCTTGATCACAAATAGGACAATCTAATGGATGATTTAAAAGTAAAGTTTCGACAACATTTTCACGTGCTTTTTTTACTAGTGGTGTGTCGGTAAAAATTTGAATTCCTTTAGCAACTGGTAATGTACAAGATGAAACAGGTTTAGGAGTTTTTTCTATTTCAACTAAACACATTCTACAGTTCCCAGCAACAGATAAAGTCTCATGATAACAAAAACGTGGTATTGTAATACCAACATATTTACAAGCTTCTAAAACTGATATGTCGCTTTTAACTAAAAATTCTGAATTATTAATTTTAATATTAATCATAAATTTAAAAATGTTTTTATATTGTTGTTTAAAAATTATAAGTTTTGAAATGTTTTTAGATAAATATAAAATGAGGGTTAATTACGTATAATTTTCGATTATACGTAATTAATTGGCTCTCATAAGTTCTTTTTCGATTACACCAATTAAAGGAAAAATAACTAAGAAAAACATAAAGTAAAAAACAGTTGCAACTTGTCCTACTTCAAGAAATGGAGTTTCAACAGGTTGTTGACCGATCCATCCTAAAATAAGAAAATCTGCAACTAAAAACCAATAAGTTACACTATAAATTGGTCTGAATTTACTACTTCTGATTTCTGAGGTATTAATCGCAGGTAAGATCATTAAGATTAAAATAGCAGATATCATAGCAACAACTCCTCCTAACTTATCAGGAATAGATCTTAATATTGCATAAAATGGTAGAAAATACCACTCAGGTACAATATGTGATGGAGTTACTAGTGGATTTGCTGGGATATAATTATCAGCATGACCTAACGAATTTGGAAAAAAGAATACGATAAAAGAAAAAAAAGTAACTAATGCTAAAAATGCTAATAAATCTTTTACATAAAAATATGGGTAAAAAGAAACAGAATCAACATTTTTATTAATTCCAAGAGGATTATTAGAACCAGTTGTATGTAGAAGACTTAAGTGTACAATAACTAAACCTGCAATTAAGAAAGGAAATAAATAATGTAAACTAAAGAAACGATTTAAAGTTGCATTATCAACTGAAAATCCTCCCCACAACCATTCTACAATAGCTCCACCGACGAAAGGAACTGCTGAGGCTAAGTTAGTAATAACTGTTGCACCCCAAAAGCTCATTTGACCCCAAGGTAGAACATAACCCATGAAACCAGTACCCATCATTAAAAGAAAAATGATTACACCACTGTTCCAAAGAGCACCTCTAGGATTAATATAAGAACCATAATACAATCCTCTAAAAATGTGACAATAAACCACAATAAAGAACATTGAAGCTCCATTAGCATGTAAATAACGAATTAACCATCCATTATTAACATCTCTCATAATATGTTCTACACTACTAAAAGCATAGTGGATATGAGAAGAATAATGCATAGCTAAAAAAATACCTGTTAAAATTTGAATTACAAGACAAAGTCCAGCAGTTGAACCGAAACTCCACATGTAGTTTAAATTTATAGGTGTTGGATAATTTATAATATGAGAGTCTACAAATGAAAGTAGACTATTTTTATTCCAGCGAATTAAAGACATAGATTAAATATTAAAAAACGATATTTTCGATTTTTTTTTCTAGCCACGAACGATAAACATCAGTATTTACAGCTTTAACTACAATAGGCATGAAACCATGGTTAATACCACAAATTTCACTACACTGACCGTAATAAACACCTTCTCTTTTTAGAAATAAAGAAGCTTGAGATAGTCTCCCAGGACAAGCATCAACTTTAATTCCAAAAGAAGGTACCGCCCAAGAATGAAGAACATCTGCAGCAGTAATTAAAAGTCTAATGTTTTCTTTTACAGGTAACATAACTCTGTTATCTACTTCTAAAAGACGGAATGCACCATTATGTTTGTAACTACCATTATCCATTAATTCATATAAATCATCTTCCGATTTTTTACCTTGAATTAAATATGAATCAAAACTCAAACTTTCTCCACCTTCAAGTGTAGCATAATCTGAATATTCATAACTCCAATACCATTGGTGTCCGATAATTTTTAAAGTCATTGTAGGATCAATTACCTCATCTAACGAATATAATAAGTTAAATGAAGGCATAGCAATAAACATAAGAATAACTGCAGGTATTATTGTCCAAACAATTTCTAAAACACTTGAGTGTGTAAATTTTTCAGATACAGAGCTTTTTGATTCTTCAAAAGAATCAAAAACTTTGTATAACATCCATAAAACAAAGAAACCAATAATGATTAAAACAACCATAATTAAGTTATGAAAATCAATCATGTTTTCCATACATCTGGTTGCTGGATCTTGAAACCCTATTTGCCATGCCTCAGGTGCATCTGCTTTAGCAATTTCAACAAAGCTAAAAAGTGATTTATCACTTAAAACAAAATAATTTATCAGAAATAAAGAAATTACTGTGTTAGATAAAATATTAAAATTTGCAAGCTTTTTCATAAACAAAATGAATTGAAATTTGAACGGTGAATAATGGGATTCGAACCCACAACTTTCAAAGCCACAATCTGATGCTCTGCCGTTGAGCTATATCCACCTTTAATAATCTTGAGATTAGTTTTTTCCCAACGTTGATAAAACAACGGTAAAAATCAAATCAAAAAAAGACGTAATAATCTTTTTTAATTAATTAAATAAACGATTAAGATTTTTAAAATTAAATATTTAAATTGATGGGATTTGAACCCATTAATTAAATAAAATTTATAGTTATAAAAACTAAAACGTATTCTTTACCAAAATTAAATTGGTAATGAAGAATTAAAAGTATTTACTGCGCTAGAAGCTTCTTTGTTATCTTTTAAATAAGCCAGTGCTAACTTTTGACGCATTTTAAACATTTCTGAAAATTTAGCTAGATAAAAATGTAAACCGAAGAAATACATGAAAGAAAACCCAGCTAAAGTACAAAAAATTTGTCCTGAAAAAGAATAAAAATCGAATTGAGGCATAAATTAAAGCGTTGAAATTTGTAGAAAACCGTCTACTATTATTAGTAACGATTTCTTTTATAAAAAGTTTTAGAAGTTACCATCGATATTATAAAACTATAATATTAAAAATTAATGTAAATTAATAGCATCATTTAGATAAATACAAGTTAAAACGCTGAAAACGAATGCTTGAATTAAACCAACAGCTAACTCTAAACCAAATAAAGGTAATAAAATTAAAAGAGGTACATAATGAACTAAAAATAAAATTCCAGTACAACCCATAAGACTCCAAGCAAATCCAGCAATTACTTTTAATAAAGTATGACCTGCCATCATATTAGCAAAAAGACGAATCCCTAAACTAATTGGTCTGAATACATATGAGATGATTTCAATAGGTACTAATAAAAAAGCAAGACCTAATGAAGTTCCAGAAGGGAAAAATAAAGAAAAAAACTCTAATCCGTGGGTACGAATACAAATGATGTTAATCCCTAAAAAAATTGCAATACTTAAAGCAAAAGTAACAATTAAATGACTTGTTAATGTGAAACTATAAGGAACTAATCCAATTAAGTTAACACAAGTTACAAAGAAAAAAATAGAAAAAATTAAAGGGAAAAAAAATTGTCCCGATTTTCCTGAAATATTATCTGTTAACATAGATAATATCATTTTATAAATCATTTCAATTATTATTTGCCATCTGTGAGGAACAATAAATAAAGTTGAATCAGTTTGTTTAAATGAGCTTAAAAAAAATGTCGAAACAAAAAAAATAATAAGTAATAAAATTATTGTTTCGTTAGTAATACTAAAGTCTATACCTCCTAAATAAAGTGAAATTACCGGGATAATTTCAAATTGTTCAAGAGGACTTGTAAATAAAGTTATATTTTTCATCGTTTAAAAAAAGAAAATTAAGATCCCCACCAATAAATTGTTAGGAATAAAAATAACCATACAACATCAACAAAATGCCAATACCAAGCGGCAGCTTCGAATCCGAAATGATGCTCTCTGGTAAAGTGGTTAAGATATAAACGACCTAAACATACTGCTAAAAAGCAAGTACCAATAAAAACGTGGAATCCGTGAAATCCAGTCGCCATATAAAATGTTGAACCGAAAACACTATCCGAAATTGAGAATGGTGCAGTTACGTACTCAAAAACTTGAAGAGATGTAAAAATAATAGCTAAAAGCACGGTGTAAACCAGTGCAATTGAAGCATTTGATTTAGATCCCCAAACAATTGCGTGATGAGCCCAAGTAACAGTTGCTCCAGAAGTTAATAAAATTACAGTATTTAGAAGTGGAACTTTCCACGGGTCTAAAATAGTCATGAAAGCAGGTGGCCAAACACCTCCAATCGCTGGACTTGGATTAAAACTTGAATGAAAAAATGCCCAAAAAAATGCGAAGAAAAACATAATTTCTGACACAATAAATAAAAGCATTCCCATACGAAGTCCTTGTTGTACGATATAAGTATGTTGTCCTTCAAGTGTACCTTCACGTATAATGTCTCTCCACCATACGTACATCATGAATAGGATCATAGAAATACCATATTTCCATAAGAAATCACCACCTAAATAACCATGCATAAATAAAACTCCTCCGAAAGTCATCATTAGAGCAGAAAATGCGGCTATTAGTGGCCATGGACTTGGATCTACTAAATGAAATCCATGTCTTTGATTATTACGAACCATTGCCATAATTATTTATATATAATTTGATAGAAAAAATTTCTTAGGCTTAAGTAGATTTGAACTACTGACTTTACGCTTATCAGGCGTACACTCTAACCACTGAGTTATAAGCCTAAATTTTAAAGTTTATTTCTGTTTTTTACTTTGATTAAAAGTACAAAACACAAAACGATAAAATCTATTTGTTGGTTTATTTAGGAATCTTTTTGTAAAAGATATTTGTCCCAGTTGATTAAAAGTAATTTCTTTGTTAAAAGTAATTTTTTTATTTTTTTTACTCATAATTTTTTATTTTAATTACCACCTAAAATGAATGTTAGATCTATTTGATAGTGCTGAAATAATATTTGTTTGTCTTATTTTTTCTGATTTAGAGAAGTTTTTACTTATAATCTGTTCAATTTCTGTAGCTAACTTTTCAGTAATAGAAATTTTTCTATTATCTTCTTTTATAGCTAAAAGAAGCCATTTTAGAATTAAATAAGAACGTCTTTTTAAAGTAATTGAAAAAGGAACTAAATGTGTACTTCTTCTAACACGAACTTTTTTAGTTTCAACAAAACTATTTAATTTTAAAAATATTTGTAAAAATATTTGATGCATAGGTAAACCTGTTTTTTTTGAAACTTTTAAAAACGCATCATTGACGATTTGTGTTGCAACAGATTTTTTACCCTTTTTTATAAAAAAACCTACCATTTTATGGTGAAGATTTTTTTTTTTAAGATTTTTTTTTTGCATATTAATTTTTAGATATTTTAAAGTTTAAGATTTTTTTGTTCCGTAACGTGATCTAGCTTTTTTACGAGATTTTACACCTTGAAAATCGTATTTTCCTCTAATTAAACGATATTTACATCCAGGAAGATCTGGAACTCGACCTCCTCGCATTAAAACAACCGAATATTCCTGTAAATTATGACTTTCCCCAGGAATATAAGATTCTACTATACGTCTGTTTGAAAGTTTAATTTTAGCAACTTTTCGTAAAGCAGAGTTAGGTTTTTTAGGTGTACGAGTATAAACTCTTGTACAGATTCCTTTTTGTTGTGGATTTTTTTCCAAAGCAGGTGTTTTAGATTTAAAAATCTTTTTTTGACGCTGCTTTTTTTTACACAATTGATTTATTGTCGACATACGGACTAAATAAGTTTTTTAACTCCCCAGGTAGGGATCGAACCTACGACCTAATAGTTAACAGCCATTCGCTCTACCACTAAGCTACTGAAGATAAAAGTTAAGAAATTAAACCGGCCGATAGGGAAACAATTTTTAGATATTTTGTATACCTAAAACTTTTCGGTAATACTCCAAAAATTCTTGTACCTATTGGTCGGTTTTGGTTATTCAATAAAACTACAGAGTTTTCAAAAAAATTCAATGTTTTTCCAGAATAATCGCTATTATTAGATTTGGTTCTAACAACTAAAGCTTTCGAAACTTCTCCTTTTTTGACTTTCGATGCTGAACGTCTTTTTTTTCTAAGTCTTTTTATTGAAACTACTACCACGTCTCCGATAGAGGCGTAGCGTCTTTTATAACCAGACGAAACTTTAATACAGGCAACATCACGTGCTCCTGAATTGTCAATTACGTTTAAATAAGTACCTGTTTGAATCATATATGATTTATTTATAAAAATGTGACTAAATTACCAAACGGCTTTTGAGTAACCAGGTAAAACGCCAAACTGCATTAAATCTCTTAATAAAATACGTGAAATTCCATGAGTTCGAAGAACAGCTCTGCTTCTATTATTTATTACACACCTGTTTGTCATACGAACTCGAAGTTTTGAATTCATTTTATTTTTAGATTTAGAAAAAGATTTTAATAAAGTTTTTTGGTTAGTCTGTGATGTTTCACTTTTTTTATTTAACAAATTTGTAAATAAAAATTTCTTCACTTTTTTTACTTTTTCAATTCTATGAAAAGAATTTCGAATTTTTATATCTCGAATTTTAGAAAATAACATAAATTAAAAGTTTACTCCCATTCTAAAGCTCCAACTTCCCAAGCGTATATATAACCAGCAATAAGCTCAGCAATAAAATCAACCATTCCCCATAGTCCATCTGAACTTAAGAAACTAAGAGAAACACACCATGGGAAGAAATAAACAGCTTCTAAATCAAAGATGATAAAAAGAATAGCAACTAAATAAAAACGAACGTCAAAAACGTTACGCGCATCTTCATATGGATCGAATCCACACTCATAAGCAGATACTTTTTCTGCATCCGGGTTATAAGTACTTAAACGATAAGATAAAAATAATATTAAACTAGCTAAAAAAATACTAAAAAAAAGCAAAATAAGTATTTTACTGAATTCTTGATAGAATAAAGTTGACATAAATGTGTATTTGTATTATAAAAATAATATTTTTTATAAAGGAATTGAACCTTTATAATTATTGATAAAAATCAATAACATAATATAAAAAGAAAATTTAGTACTTATAAACTTAAAACCTTACAGTTTGTACATTTTAAGCCTATCAACGTGATAATCTTTCACGATTCTAAAAAATTTGTCTTAGGGTGGGTTTCTTGCTTATATGCTTTCAGCAGTTATCCCTTACAAACTTAGCTACTCGGCGGTGCTTTTGATAAAACAACCGACACACCAGAGGTTTGCGTAATTCGGTCCTCTCGTACTAGAATTTAAGCCCTTCAATTTTCTGTGTTTGCAGCAGATAGGGACCGAACTGTCTCACGACGTTCTAAACCCAGCTCACGTACCACTTTAATCGGCGAACAGCCGAACCCTTGGAACCTACTTCAGCTCCAGGATGTGATGAGCCGACATCGAGGTGCCAAACGGTCTCGTCGATATGGACTCTCAGAAACCATCAGCCTGTTATCCCCGGCGTACCTTTATCCGTTATCGATGACCTTTCCACACAGAATCACCGGATCACTATGACCGACTTTCGTCCCTGTTCGATTTGTTTATCTCACAGTCAAGCAAACATATGCCATTACGCTCTACAATAAAAACTTATTTGAGTTTACCTTTGTACACCTCCGTTACTTTTTGGGAGGTGACCGCCCCAGTCAAACTACCTATCACAGGCTGTCTTTATAAAAAATTAAGTAATTTCAAAAAATAAGGGTGGTATTTCACGTGTGCTTGCGCTCCCACCTATTCTACACAAATTATTTGAAATTACAACCCTAGATTATAGTAAAGGTGCACGGGGTCTTTCCGTCTAACTGCAAATAGCCCGCATCTTCACGGGCATTTCAATTTCGCCAAGCCTGCGCTGGAGACAGCGGAGAAGTCGTTACACCATTCATGCAGGTCGGAACTTACCCGACAAGGAATTTCGCTACCTTTGGACCGTCAGAGTTACAGCCGCCGTTTACTGGGTTTTCAGTTCGAATGCCTCAGCATTCTTGCCTCTCTTACCAGCACCGGGCAGGTGTCAGTCCCTATACATCTTCTTTCGAATTAGCAGAGACTTGTGTTTTTAATAAACAGTCGCTTCTCCCTCTTTAGTGTCAACGTTTTTAGGTTGCCCCGAAAACGTCACTCTTTCTTCCGAAGTTACAGAGCAAATTTGCCGAGTTCCTTCAGCGCAGTTATCTTGATCGCCTTAGTATATTCTACTCATCTACCTGTGTCGGTTTAGGGTACGGTGTTAAATTTCATGCTATTTCCTGAAAATACTAAAATACTAAAACAAATCACTTAGTTTATAATATCGTTTGTATTCTGTCACATTGAAATTTCCTATCAGCTTATACGTTAGTAATTTGCCTAAAGGACCGGATTACGTCCGATTTTTTTAAGTATTGAATCGGAAACCTTAGATTTTCGGCGACAATGATTAACATACATTGTTTTAGCTACTAATGCCAGTATGCTCGCTTCTGATACCTCCAATTAATCTCATGACTAATCTTCTACAGCTTACAGAACGTTCTGCTACCAATTTTTATTGATTCGGATGTTGTTTTTAGTCTCTATACATTTTAGAAGCAAAGAAACTCGATCAATGAGCTGTTACGCTTTCTTAAAAAGATGGCTGCTTCCAAGCCTACTTTATGATTGTCTTAATTTCTTCACACTCTTATCACTTAAACAACAATTTAAGTCCTTATCAGATAATCTGGGCTGTTTCCCTTTTGACTATAAACCTTAGCGCCTATAGTCTGACTCCACAAAATATTAAAACATATTCGAAGTTTTTCAAAACTAAGTAAGATTAAAAATCCCCCGCATTTTAAAAGTGCTCTACCCTATTTTAACTCATTTGTAGGCTATACTAAAATATATTTCGCAGAAAACCGGCTATACCTGAGTTTGATTAGCCTTTCACTCCTAACCACAAGTCATCCCAATCTTTTTCAACAGAAACGGGTTCGGTCCTCAGATATAATATCTTCAACCTGCTCATGGTTAGATCACTCAGCTTCGGGTCTTATACCTATGACTATTCTAAGCTTTTTAAGACTTGAATTATCTACGCCTACAATAAAATTAAGCTTGCCCTAGATATAAACTTACTGGCCCATTATGCAAAAGGTACGCTGTCACTTTTAATAAGCTCCAACAGATTGTTTGCACCGAATTTTAAGTTCTTTCTATCTCTAAAAAAGTTCTTTTTCACCTTTCCCTCACGGTACTTGTTCACTATCGGTCATTAAAGATTATTAGACTTGAGGGTAGATCCCCAAAATAAACAAATTTATAATTCGTTATAATTAAAAAATCTAATTCCACTTTACGAGACTAAGCCTCTCTTTGGATAATTCAAGTTTTATTAGATTTTTTTCGTCTAAATCGTATTCGCTCACCACTACTAACGATATCTCGTTTGATTTTTTTTTAGGTTACTAGAATGTTTTACTTCACCTAATTTATAAATTTCTAAAAAATAAATTTCTTTATAAGTAATTAGATTTCAAAAAAAAATTCAATATCTACTTATTGCAATACACAACTGAAATATTCTTTAATGCCAAGGCAGCCCTTCGGTGCATTTTTTTTATACCATGTTTCCCGCTTTCGCAGTATCTAATGTCTTTTTAAGAGATAACAGTTGAGTTCAAATTAGAGTTCACGTATAATCTTAAAAAGTTTTTCTGGAATAGAAGGATTTGAACCTTCAATCATTCGTATCAAAAACGAATGCCTTACCATTTGGCCATATCCCAAAGCATACTTTGTATGCTATTTATTTTTTATTCCAGCCGCACGTTCCCGTACGACTACCTTGTTACGACTTCATCCCAGTTACAAATTTTATAATGGTTCCTAAAGAAATAACATTTTCATTCAAAATCTAATAGAAATATGATAAAAAGCTTTCTTTGACAGAACTTAAAACAAAACTTACTCCCGGCATGTGACGGGCGGTGTGTACAAGGTCTAAGTACAAATTCACCGTAGCATGCTGATCTACGATTACTTGTGATTCCACCTTCATGTAGGCGAATTTCAGCCTACAATCCGAACACGATAATTTTTAAAGATTGACTCTAAATTACTTTATTGTATAACTTTTTGTGATTATCTTTGTAGCACGTGTGTAGCCCAGTTCATAAGGGCCATAAGGACTTGACGTCATTCTCACCTTCCTCTCGTTCATCACTAGCGGTTTCTTAAAAGTTGTTTTTTTCTATTTCTAGAAAAAACTACCAATATAAGATAAGAGTTGCGCTCGTTAAAGGAATTAACCAAACACCTCACGGCACGAGCTGACGACAGCCATGCAACACCTGTATAAATTTATTTATTGATATACTTAAATATCAATGAAATTTTTATAAAAGTTAAATTATAATTAAAATATATTCAAGAACTGGTAAGGTTTTGCGCGTATTATCGCATTAAACCACATGCTCCACCACTTGTGTAGACCCCCGTCAATTCCTTTGGGTTCCAATCTTGCGACCGTACTTCCCAGGCGGAGTGCTTAACGCGTTAGCTTTATGCCAGAAAATATCCCAACATTAGCACTCATATTTGACAGCATAGACTACCAGGGTATCTAATCCTGTTTGCTCCCTATGCTTTCGTTTCATCAGCGTCAGTAAATAGTCTAGATAACCGCTTTCGCCACTGACATTCCTTCATAAATTATTGGATTTTACTCCTATGTATAAAATTCTGTTATCTTCTACTATACTCAAGTAAAAAAGTATTATACGCATTTCTAAGCAACAAACCTAGGATTTTACATATAATCAATAAATACCGCCTATATAACACTTTACGCCCAATCATTCCGGATAACGCTCGCCCCCTTCGTATTACCGCGGCTGCTGGCACGAAGTTAGCCGGGGCTTCTTCTCTAAATAAAGTCATTATCTTCATTAGTGAAAGAATTTTACAACCGACCTACAAGCTTTTACACCCGTAGACCTTTTTTGTTTTCCTCATTCACGCAGTATTACTGGATCCCGCTTCCGCGAATTGTCCAAGATTCCTCACTGCTGGCTAAAAAGCCTGGGCCTTGTCTCAGTCCCAGTGTGGCTGATCATCCTCTCAGACCAACTAAGGATCATCGGCTATGTAAGCTATTATCTTACACGATCCGTTTTTAATCCTGTATAAGCTCATCTATTTACAGTATTAAACTTTTATTAGATTTATCACTGCAAAGCATTCTCTTTTATAGATATGATTATTCCAAATAAATAGGTAGATTCTTATATATTACTCACCCGTTCGCCATGTTTTATATTAAACATTCGACTAACATGTGTTAGGTATACTGCAAGCGTTCATCCTGAGCCAGGATCAAACTCACGTTTTTTATAAGTTTATATTTTATATAAACATTAAAAATTAATTATTAATTTTTGAGTTTTTATTCTTAAATAAAAACTAAATTGCAAAGACAGGATTTGAACCTATGACCTCTGGATTATGAGCCCAGCGAGCTGCCTGACTGCTCTACTTTACATATAGAAGAAAAAGTTCTTCTGTTAATATTTTTAATATTAATTTTTTAAAACAGCAATTTGATCTAAAGAAATACTACCACGAATACGATAATAAATAATTATAATTGCTAAACCAACAGCAGACTCTGCTGCTGCAATGGTTAAAATAAATAAAGAAAATAATTGACCATATAGATCGTCGAAATAAACTGAAAAAATAATAAAATTCAGATTTAAGCTTAAAAGAAATAACTCAACACACATTAAAATAATCAAAATGTTACGTCTGTTTAGAGCAGTTCCTACTAAACCTAAAAAAAATAAAAAAAAATTAATTGTTAATTGTGTTAGAAACATATGTTGTATTTTTTATTTAAGTAAAGACAAGTACTTTCTCTTTAAATAAATAGAATTTTTGTTGTAAATATAATTTATAGTAATTATATTGTTTTTTACTATTTTACCGCTCATCGACACTAAAATTTTTGATTTTACTATTTCCAGATATTTTTTTCTTTTACTCTTGTTCCACTAGTCAAAGTAACATAAGCAATATAAAAGAAAAATAATGCTGAAAATGCTGAAACGTATGATCCAAAAGATGCTACAGCATTCCAACCTGCAAACGCATCTGGATAATCTGGAATTCTACGAGGCATACCTGCTAAACCTAAAAAGTGCATTGGAAAAAAAGTAAGGTTTACTCCAACGAAGAATAGCCAAAAATGAATTTGACCTAAAACTTCTGGGTATTGAAGACCTGTAATTTTTCCAATCCAATAATACCATCCTGCAAAAATTGCAAAAACAGCTCCCATAGATAAAACATAATGGAAGTGTGCAACAACATAATAAGTATCATGCATAACAGCACTTAAACCTGAATTAGCTAAAATAACACCTGTTAATCCTCCAATGGTAAATAAGAAAATAAACCCGATAACGAATAACATAGGAGTATTAAAGCGAATAGATCCTCCCCACATAGTTGCAATCCAACTAAAAATTTTAATTCCAGTTGGAACCGCAATAATCATAGTTGCAGCTGTAAAATACGCTCTGGTATCTACATCTAAACCTACAGTATACATGTGGTGTGCCCAAACAACAAATCCTAGAACTCCAATTGAAACCATTGCATACACCATTCCTAAGTAACCAAAAACAGGTTTTTTAGAAAAAGTTGAAACAATGTGGCTAACCATACCAAAACCTGGTAAAATTAAAATATATACTTCTGGATGTCCGAAAAACCAAAATAAATGTTGGTATAGTACAGGATCTCCTCCTCCAGCAGGATCAAAAAAAGTAGTATTAAAATTTCTATCAGTTAAAAGCATGGTAATTGCTCCTCCTAATACAGGTAAAGATAATAGTAAAAGGAATGAAGTAATTAAAACAGACCAAACGTATAAAGGTAGTCTGTGCATTGTCATTCCAGGAGCTCTCATATTAAAAATGGTTGTAATAAAATTAATAGCCCCTAAAATAGAAGCAGCCCCTGATAAATGAAGACTAAAAATAGCTAAATCTACAGAAGGACCTGAGTGTGCTTGAACACTACTTAATGGTGGATAAACAGTCCATCCAGTACCTGCACCAGCTTCAACAAGAGTTGAAGATAAGATTAAGAATAAAGATGGGGGTAATAACCAAAAACTAATATTGTTCATTCTAGGAAATGCCATATCTGGAGCACCAATCATTAATGGAACGAAAATATTTCCAAATCCTCCAATTAATGTAGGCATAACCATGAAAAAAATCATTAAAATAGCATGTCCAGTTACAAGAACATTATAAAGTTGGTTATTATCTGCTAGTATTTGAGAACCTGGTTGAGATAATTCCATACGAATTAAAACAGACATAGTGGTTCCTAGTACTCCAGAAAATGCACCAAATAATAGGTATAAAATACCAATATCCTTATGGTTAGTTGAAAATAACCAACGAGATGAAAAATAATATATGTTATTTAACATTAACATACAAAACATTTCTTTTTTAAAAACAAACAAATATAGAATTCGAAATAATAAACGAATGAGACGAGATTTGAACTCGCGACTTTTAGCGTGACAGGCTAACACTCTAACCACTGAGCTACTCATCCTATAATAAGTGGGTGACAGTGGATTCGAACCACTAACTTTCTCGTTGTAAGCGAGATGCTCTACCGTTGAACTAGTCATCCACATTATTAAAGTTTTATGAAGTTAAAAACTAACCTTTAAAAAAAGCTAAAAAATTATCTGAACGAGAAAGTTGCCTTGCTGAAAGTTCAGTTTTTCTTTGACTACTAAAGTTTAAAGTTAAAACAATAGCTCCAAGCATTGCAACAAGTAAAATAAGTCCAGCTAACAAAAAACAAATTAAATAGTAATTGTATAAACTTTGACCTAAAACATCAATACTACTTAAATTATCTAAATAATTATCAAAATTATAAGCAATACTTGTTTCTGCAAAATTGTTGTTTGAAAATGTTTTTTCTAGTACTAAAAAAATTTGTAGCATTAAAACAAATCCTCCTAAGAATACAAGGGGTGAGTATAAAAAGTTGTTCGATGAAAAAACTTTTACATTTAACATCATTACGACAAATAAAAATAATACTGCGATTGCACCTACGTAAACTATAATAAAAATTAAACCTAAAAACTCTGCGTTAAATAGGAATAAAATCCCAGAAGCATTACAAAAAGCTGAAATTAAGAAAAGAACAGAATGTACAGGATTTTGCGACAAGATAACAAAAATGCTACTTGTTAATAACAAAAATATAAAAAAATAATGTAAAGAAACCATATTCTAGTTTAAAAAGTAAAATCGGAATGATGTGATTTGAACACATGACCTTCTATTCCCAAAACAGACACGCTACCAGCTGCGCTACATTCCGCAAAAGTTATCTAACGAAAGAGGGACTTGAACCCACAACATACGGATTATGATTCCGTCACTCTACCAATTGAGTTATATCGCCAACTTAAAAATAATGGAGATAATCGGACTTGAACCGATAACTTTATGCATGCAAAGCATACACTCTACCAATTGAGTTATATCCCCAGTTAAAATGCGAACAATGAGATTCGAACTCATACCATCTGCTTGGAAGGCAGATAATCTACCATTAATCTATATTCGCTAAAAATTAAAAAAAAATTATTTAATTTTTTAGGATTCTTACATCATAATATTTTTGTGACAGTAAATTTATATCCTGTTGTGTAAATGACTTTAAATCTTTAATTAAAACAAAACTGTTTAAATAAAAATCCGCTTGAACAAAACTATAAAATAATTGGTTTTTTAAAAATTTTGATGAGTTTTTTTTAAAAAAAGTTGAAATTTTTTTATCACCAACAAAAGTTATAATATCTCCTTTTTTCAAAAAAACATTACCCTTTACTTTTTTTGAGTTTACTAAAATTACACCATTATTTATACTTTGTCGAGCGTTGTATGCTGTTGGAAAAAAATTTAGTTTCCATAAAAGAATATCAATTCTAAAAACAGATTTTAACAATAAGTTTTCAATTATTTGTTTTGTTTCTTTTTTTGAATTTAACGATTTTTTTAAAAAAGAAATAGAAACAGAATCATCGAACGAACATAAAACAGCATTTTTTAATTGCAGCTTTTCTTTATAATAATTTCTTACTTTTGACCAATATTTCAAAGAAGTTTTTACTGAATATGGATTAATGTACCCAACAGTAGATTTACTATCAGCAAGTAATTTTTTTTGGGTTAATTTCCATTTTGGTCTTAGAAAACGTAAAACTCTTAGTGGAGTTTTAGCTGGAAGAATAGTGGAATTAGCAAATTTTTTATATTTATTATTAAATCTCATATAACTTTAATTATTGTTTTCGTTTAAAACTAGATCAATTATAACAAGTAAAAAAATCAGTTTTTTAAAGTTAATTAAATCATTATAAACTTTGTATGCACCGAAATTGTTAGCCTCCATTTTAGAATTAATTTTGTTTATCAAAAATATATTATTATCAAACAATCTTTTTAACAATTTCTTATCATTTTTAACTACAGTATTAAGTAATAAAAGAGATTGACTAGATAACCTTGAAATCTCTTCTTTTACCAAAAAATCCTTTACCAAAAATGAAACTTTTGAATCTTTTTTACTCAAAAAAGAGTTTATCACGGATAAGTATTGTTTATTTTCAACTAAAATATGTAAAACTTTATTATTTTGTTTAGATAAATATTGTAATGAACGAGTAAGTTGTTTAATAGATTTCAATGTTTCAAAAGGGTTTAAAGAAGTTGATCGAAATTTATTCAAATTAATAATAGATTTTGCGTAACGCAAATTTTTTTTATTATCTTGATCTAAAAACAAAAAGTCTGAATTTATGATACTTTCTAAAAGTAAAATTTTTTTGTTTTTTTTTTGCATTTTATGTTTTTTTAATTTCTTTTAAAACTCTTTGTTCGTTTTTATGCCAAAAACCTTTACCTTTGTAACTATCTGGAAATTTTAAATTTCTAATACGCTCTACAAAATTACCAACTTTTGAAGCGTCAATACCTTCAACAGTTAAAACGTTTTTATTAGACGAAACTTTAACATCTTCATGAGGAATCAAAATTTTTATTACGTGGCTGAAACCCAGTTTCAACTCTAAAAAATTTGAATCATTTGAAATATTAATTTTAAACCCCAACCCTTTTAATACTAAACGTTTTTTAACAGAATTGTTTAATGTTTTCAGCCAATTTTCTAAAAATTTTAGAAAGAGTTCATGTTTTTCTAAATATTTTTGATCAAAAGACAATATTAAAGAGTCGTCAGATTTGTTTAATTGAATGGAAGATGGAATTTGTAAATATTTTTTTTGACCTGACGAAAGTTCTAAAACAAGAATTTTTGAATTTTCGATAGAAACAAATGAACATTTTGTGTCTAAAGGTATTTTTATTTTATTATTAATAAGCATAAATTTTTTTCTAGATTGTAAATAAGAGTACACCTCCTATCTGTTTAATTTTACAATTTAACCCAGTAAGAAAACCTTTATGTGTTGATAAAAATAAAACTTTTTTTGCATTTGAAAGGTTTGAGATATCTTTAAAAGTTAAAAAGTGTAGG